>Ga0256839_1002521_pt1 | contig 20226 bp, 18 predicted proteins | sample 354166metaG_FD_185968 | JGI IMG/M metagenome (GOLD analysis project Ga0256839, IMG submission 185968) | Hydrothermal vent microbial communities from Mid Atlantic Ridge, Atlantic Ocean - 354-166 | ecosystem: Environmental > Aquatic > Marine > Hydrothermal vents | place: Atlantic Ocean: Mid... | reverse complement strand
TGCCGCTGTAGGGCGCGGAGCCGATGTTGCGCACGCGGATGTGGAACATGCACTTCAGCATCTCGCCGTCGATGCGGCACTCCTTCAGCTCCTTGGTGCGCTCCAGCTTCGGCTTGCCCGGAGGCGGAGGCGGCGGCGTGTCCGTGCAGACGGTCTTGTCGCCATTCTCCTGCTTGAGGGTGGCGCAATTCGTGATCGTCGTGCTGAACGGGCCGGTGTGGCGCACGACGATGTCCAGCGTGCGGACATCACCGGGGTTGAGCGTTACCGGGCCGGTGCCCTGGCACTGGATGGGCGGGCCGGCCGCGCAGTTCCAGTCCGCCGCCGGGGCGTGGCCGACGTAAGTGCCATCGGCCGGCAGGTCGGCAACGTTCAGCACGCCGGTGTAGGCTTCCGTGCCATTGTTGCGCACGGTGATGCGCCAGATGCACTGCACGTCATGGGTACCCTCCAGCGGCATGCAGCGCAGGTTGGTCTTGCGGATGTCGAGGTCCGGCTTGCCGAGATCCACCGTAACGCAGGCATCTTCACCTTCACCACCCGCAACAGCCCCTTCAGCACCCTCGATGATGGCGCAGTCGGTGTGCGCTTCCGGCTTGTTCACCGGCACGGTTACGCGGATGTCCACGAAGGTGGCATCGCCGGGGTTGAGGGTAACAGGCGCATTGGTGTTGCAGGTGATGGGGTTGCCCGCACCGGCCTGGCTGCACGTCCAGTCCGCCGCCGGGGCGTGATCGACATAGGCCACGCCGGGGCCGACGAGGTCGGTTACGGTGGCAACGCCGTTGAACGGCGCATCGCCAACGTTGCGCACCGTCAGGCGGAAGGTGCAGATGGCCTTGTCATCGCCCGGCTCGCGCTTGATGCAGCGCAGGCTCTCCTTCTGAGGCACCAGCTTCGGCTTCTTCTCGTCGATGGTGGCGCAGTCGCGCAGCTCCTCGCCGTCATGCTCCATGATGGCGCAGTCGCGGCGGTTGTCGTCCAGCTTCTCGCCGGGGATGGACACCCGGAGATTGAGCGCGGTGCTGGCACCGGGCGCGAGCGTTACCGGGCCGGGGTTGGTGCAGGCGATGGGATCGCCGGGGTTCGGCTGGTTGCACGTCCAGTCCGCCGGATCGTGGCCGAAGTAGGCCGTGTCCGGGCCGACGTTGTCGGTTACGTTCAGCGGGCCAGTGTAGGTGCCCGCACCAACGTTGGTGATGGTGATGGTGTAGGAGCAGATGTATCCCGCCCCGTGCGGCTCGCACTTGCCGAACTCCTTGTCCAGCGTCAGCCGCGGCTTGTCGGGGATGGTGATGCAGACCTCCTCGCCATCCTTGTCCAGGCGCACGCAGTCCTTGCGCGCGGCTTCCTTCCCGGCATCGGGGATGCGCACGGTGATGTCCGCGCCGGAAGCATTGCCCGCGGGCAGCAGCACGTCCCAGGCGGTGTCGCAGGAGATGAGCGCGCCGGCGCCGCCGGGCTGGGTGCACGTCCAGCCATCGGCGGCGGGCACGCTGGTGGCATCAACCAGCTCCACGCCGGGGCCGACGGCATCTTCCAGGTGCAGCGGGCCGAGATAGTCCACCGGACCGGGGTTGGTTACACGCAGGCGCAGCTTGCACAGCAGGCCGTCGCCGTCCTCTTCCTTCTCGCAGCCGATGAACTCCTTGTGCGGTTTCAGCACCGGCGGCTCGTCCTTGATGCCGGTGCAGGCGTCAATCACGTTGCCGGCGAGGTCCACCTTCACGCAGTTGTCGAGCACGGCGTAGTTCGTCTTGATGATCTGCTGGCGCGGCACCAGCATCTCAAGGCCGAGGAAGACATAGGCATTGAGCCAGGCTTCCGCCTTCACGCCGCCGGAGAAGGAACACTTCACCTCGGTGCCGGGGCCGCCGGGCTGCGAGCATTCGAAGCCCAGCGAGGCCTCGATGATGCCGCCGAAGCCGATGCCCGCCGCCGGGGTGTCGATGATGGTGAAGCCGCCGGAAAGGGCTGTTGCGGGCACTTCCGTCAGCCAGATGCCGTAGGTGCAGCGCTGAAGTTCCGGATCCTCCGGATCGACGACGCATTGCAGCAGGCGCTTGTAAACGCCGGGGCCGCCACCGGGCTTGTCAACGGGCGGATACCACCAGCCGCCATCGAACCAGCCGGGCAGCCCCGGCGTGCCGCGGCAGTCGCGATAGACCTCCACGTCGCCGACGTGGCCGGATGCTTCCGGATTGTCCAGCCTGCCGTCATAATCGATGAAGATGCTGTTGAACGGCGGTGTGTTGAATGGGCGCACGTGGCGCACGTCATTGCCCTGCAGGCCGTGCACCACCGGCTGCGGCGCGCCCTCGGCGGCCAGCAGCAGCGGGTCGTTGCGCAGGTTGTCGCCGGTGCTCCACAGCACGCCGGCGCAGGACAGGCCGATGCCGCCGGAAGCGTAGGTGTGATCCGGCGTCAGGCCGATGGCGTAGGGTTCGGGCACCTGCGTCCACTGGCCGGTGCGCGGGTCGCGCCGGTAGCGGATGACCTGATCGGCGCCCTTGATGTGGAAATTGACAAAGGTGGAATCGCCATTGTGGAAGCCACGCTGGGCGACGATCATCCAGCCCCGCGGGGTGAAGAGGATGTCGGAGACGGGCATGCCACCGGGCACGCGCAGGATCTCCAGCCGGGCGTCGTTGGCGAAGCTGCCGTCGAAGTTGATGCCGACCGACCAGATCTGCGGGCCATCGGCAACGGCGTAATAGAGCCGCCCGCGGTGGTAGGCGAGGCCCCAGACGCGGCGGCGGGTGTCGGTGAGGCCCCAGGTGTTGGCGTTGTTGACATCGAAGTCGGGGCTTTCGATGCTGGCCACCTTGCCGTCATCGGCCACCGGCGGCAGGCCGGCTCCCTGGCGGCCCTGCACGCCGTGGTCAAAGGTGTCGATGATGTTGCCCGCCAGATCGATGCGGTAGATCAGGCCGCTGTCGAGATCGGAGGCGAAGAGCTGGAAATGCACCGGATCAACGGCGAGGTTGCCGATGCCGGCCACGGTATCCGGAATGGTGGCGAAGGGCGTGATCTCGCCGGTGGTGCCATCGACCCGCCAGATGGTGCCGGGGCCGCCACCGGGGCCGAACTGCCCCTCCATCCATTGCGCGCCGGGGCGGCCGTTCGTGATGGGTTCAGGCCTGCCGTCATTGTCGGTGTCGGCGACGATGTGCAGGCCATAAGCCGAGGTGGCGCCGAGATAGACGTTGGGGTTGGGGAAGCTGTCGAGCGCCACGCCGAACACCTGGCCGATGCGGCTGGCGGTGATCTCCAGCTTCGGGGCCGGGTTGGCCAGTTGCCCGGCCAGCGGGCGGGATGGCAGCGGCAGGATCTTCGCCGAGATGCCTTCCGTGTTGATGAAGCGACCCTTGTCGTTCTCCACGTGGCCGGAGAAGCCGGTGATGACGCCGTCGCCAGAGGCGAGGATGCCCGGTGGCAACGGCTCCTGGGCGCGGGCCACTCCGGCGAAGGCCAGCAGCAGCATGGCCAGCAATGCCATGCCAGCCTGCCACCACAGGAGCAGGAACAGCATCTGCCGCCGCTCTGCGGCACCATTCCGGAGCCGGCCGGCAGCGGCGGCCTGTGCATGATTCATCGCACGGGGAACAGGGCGCGGATGCATCGTTCTTCCCTTCCATAGCTCGTCATTGGCGCGGGAAGCGTCGGACCGCCATCCGGGCCAGCCCTTGAAGGACGGCTGCAGGGATGACAGACAGTCGCTTCCTTCCTCCCTCCTGCATCCGCAACCGCGATGATTGCGGATTGTTCATGACAAGCATGAAAGGTGGAACCTGAACGCAACCTGAATGGATATCCGACCGGCCGGATATGCCAAGGGCACGGCCTGCCGACCGTGCCCCCTTACGTGTGTCGGTGTGTGCCCGGCCTTGCATTCCGTGCCGCCAGCCGCGCATGACAGGCCGAACGGCACCACGTCGTGGCATCCATCATTTGCGCCGGCCGGAGGAGGCCCTGTCCGGATCGGACGGCACGGCGCGGATGTGGCGGCGGCCGTCGATCTTCTTCAGGCGGCGCTCCTCCTCGAACATGTAGTCGCGGGTGAGCGGCAGGGCCTCGTTGTGCTTCACCATCTGGATCTGGAAGTTGTTCATGAGGCCGGAGCGGAACATGGCCTCCGAGGCCGCCAGGTAGAACTCCCACATGCGCACGAAGCGGTCGTCATACAGCTCCGCCGCGCGCAGGGAGCGGGCCATGAAGCGCTCGCGCCAGTGCTTCAGCGTATCGGCATAGTGCCGGCGCAGGATTTCCACGTCAGAGACGATGAGGCCGGTCTTCTCGATGACGGGAATGACTTCCGACATGGCGGGGATGTAGCCGCCGGGGAAGATGTAGCGGTCTATCCAGCGGGAGGTTACGCCGGGGCCGTCGGCACGGTTGATGGAGTGCAGCACGGCAACACCATCGTCGGTCAGCAAGTCGCGCACCTTGCGGAAGAAGGCCGGGTAATGCGGCACGCCGACGTGCTCGAACATGCCCACGGAAACGATGCGGTCGAAACGCTCGGAGATGTCGCGATAGTCCTGCAGGCGGAACTCGACGCGATCAGCGAGCCCGAGGCGCTCGGCGCGGGCGGTGGCATGGGCATGCTGCTCGGTGGACAGCGTGATGCCGACCACGTGCACGTCGTCATGAACCTGCGCCAGATACAGCGCCAGCCCGCCCCAGCCGCAGCCGATGTCGAGAATGCGCATGCCCGGCTTCACGTAGAGCTTGGCGGCGAGGTGGCGCTTCTTGGCCAGTTGCGCCTCTTCCAGCCCGCAATCAGGACTGTCGAAGTAGGCACAGGAATACTGGCGGTCGGAATCGAGGAACAGGTCGTAGAGGCGGCCATCGAGGTCATAATGGTGCGCCACGTTGCGCCGCGCCCTGAGGCGGGAGTTGCGGTTGCGCAGATGGAAAAGGCGGCGGCGCAGCGCATCCACCCAGCGCAGGGCGAAGGGATAGTCGGCCTGGCGCACGTTGTGCATCAGCAATGTCATGAAGTCGGCAATGCTGCCCTGCTCCATGATGAGGCCGCCATCCATGTAGGCCTCGCCCAGCCAGCGGTCGGCATCCAGCAGCAGGCGGCGCAGCCACTTGCGGGAGGTAATGCGCGCACGCACCTGTGCCCCGCCACCATCGCCATAGGTCCTGAGGCTGCCGTCGGGAAAGATCAGCGACAACTGCCCATGCCGTATCCAACGGCGCAGCATGGCATCGATGATGGAAGTGCTGATCATCTCACCCCTCCCGCCGGGCCGTCATGCTGCGCCTCGCATGCCGGAACATGCCGTGCATCATGACACACCGTGCAGCCACGAGCGGCCCGATCCTGCTTGCTGTTGACTATCTCACTCCGTTCTCCCTGTTCGCCAAAACCCGTGCAGTGCCGCTATCGGCTGCTGCCTTGCGTCTCTGCCTTGGGCCATATCAAGCCAGACGCCAGCCATGTGCGCAAGTGAAGATATGGTTATCAGCCACATTGAATGCCAGTCTCGGAGTTTTTTCCGGCTGACGGTAACGCAAACGACAGATGAGGCAGGCATTTCAGATACGCATCACGCATCATAAGAAAATTCTAATATAATGGACTTCTTATAAGCCCATTTGCTGACATGTTTCATGAAATCTTCCTGATTCAACTGCCGCTTTATATTGCATGGTTTTCTTGCACATGCTACAGATTGCCTCACCCAAGGGAGGGGAGTGGCCGATCGATCAGGAACGGGAGGCTGGCACCATTGGCGGGCCGAATGCAGGCTGCAGCCAGCGCCAGCCGGAGTTCGACAACAAGAACGGCGCGAGGGAGACATGGCGAGGAAGAGCATCAGCAGGGCATGGACGGCAGCGCTGGCTTCGGTGGCGGCGCTGGGGCTGCTGACCCAGGGAGCAGCAGCCGAGGTAAAGAAGGTGCAGGAGAAAGGTCTCGTGCCCTACGAGATCAACATGGACACCTTCACCATCGACAAGCCACTGACGAACAAGCCCGGCGACCCGAAGCGCGGTGCGAAGCTCGTTACTGCGCGCAAGAAGGGCAACTGCCTGGCGTGCCACCGCATCCAGCAGCTTGACGAATTCCCCTTCCACGGAAACGTCGGGCCGGAAATCTCCGACCTCGCCACGCGCATGAGCGAGGGCGAGATGCGCCTGCGGCTGGTGAACCCGAAGATCGTCAACCCGGAAACCATCATGCCGGCGTTCTATCGCACGGAAGGGCTGCACCGGGTGATGGACAAGTTCAAGGGCAAGCCGGTGCTGGAAGCACAGGAGATCGAGGACATCATCGCCTTCCTGAAAACACTGAAGGCAACGCAATGAAACCGATGCGTGCATGGCTGCTTCGCCGGAATGGCGCTTGTGCCTGTGGTGCCCGTGGAAATGGCGATGATGGGATCATCGCTGAAGACGACGGACATCCTGCCGGCACCGCTGGCATCGATGGCGCAGTGGCACAGGAGCGAGAGGGTGCAGGCCTGCATCATGCCGAAGACAACGCAGGACTGCGCCATGCCAGGTGAAGCGGGATGCACGAGTGCAGGCATGGCGGAATACAACAGCGAGAGCAGCTTCAGCTGCCAGAGAGCCGGAGGGAACGGCGTTTTCACCTGAGGAAGCGCCCTCGGGCAAGGGCCGCATCAGCAACAGAGCGGACAACAGAAGGAGCAACATTGCGATGAGCAAGGTTCGTATCGAGATGGTCGATCGCCGCGAGTTTCTCATCATCGGCGGCAGCGCCGCGGCGGCGCTGGCGGCGCTGAGCAGCGGCGCACTGGCCGAACTGAAACCTGATGACGAGGTCGGCCTGCTGAACAAGATCACCAAGGGTGCGGCGCCGGCGGAAGGCAAGGTGAAGCTGGAGATGCCGGAAATCGCCGAGAACGGTGCCACGGTGCCGCTGAAGGTGTCGGTGGACAGCCCGATGACGGCGGATGACTACTGCAAGAGCGTTACCATCATCGCCACCAAGAACCCGACGGCCTATGTCTGCAACTTCCAGTTCACGCCGGATTCCGGCAAGGCCTGGGCTTCCATCCGCATCCGCATGGCCACCACGCAGGAGGTGTGGGCCGTGGCGGAAATGTCCGATGGCAAGTTCTACATCGGCAAGACCACGGTGAAGGTTACCATCGGCGGCTGCGGCGGCTGAGAGCCAGGGCAGGCTGAAACGGAACATCCACTGATGCCGCGCAAGCTGACACGGCAGAGAAAGCGCGGCGCGGAGCAACGGAACACTGGAGGATCACGATCATGGCAAAGGCTCGCGTGAAGGTGCCGAAGAAGGCCAAGAAGGGTGAGGTGATCACCATCAAGACGCTGATCAAGCACAAGATGCAGCGCGCCACGAAGGACAAGAAGACGGGCGAACCGATCCCGCGCAACATCATCCATACCTTCGAGGCCACCTTCAACGGCAAGACCTTCTTCTCGTCGAAGTGGGATACCGGCGTTTCCGCCAACCCCTACTGCGCCTTCACCCACAAGGTGCAGGAGTCCGGCGAGTATGAATTCAAGTGGGTGGACGACAAGAACGAGACCTACACCGCCAAGGCGAAGATCGAGGTGGCGTGAGCCACCTCCCCGCCCCGGGCGGGACAGGTGATGCGAACCGGCGGGAGGGGAGGGCCGCCAGCATATCCGTGAAGCCCGTGCACAAACGGCACTTCAGGCCGCATGGTGCACGTCTTCAGGCAACAAGGTGCCGGTCGCGTGGAGGGCAACAACAAGAAAGGGTATGAGGAAGATGCCAGGGAGAAAGCATCGCATGGGCGGAGTGGCCGGCGGCCGGCGGGCTGCTGGCGGCTCGGCCGTGAAGGGATTGCTGGGCATTGCCGGCGCTGTCGGCATGCTGGCGCTGGCTGGTGGCGGCTGGATGGCCATCAATGCCAATGACGCACAGGCCTGCGAGGAATGCAAGGGCAAGTATCAGGTGGGCGACAAGAAGTCCGGCTACCTGTATTCCACTCCGGAAACGCAGGCCATGCAGGATGACGACTTCCAGAACCAGGGCATGCTGTGGGTGGAGCGTGGCCGCGCGCTGTTCACGCAGGTGGAGGGTGAGGCCGGAAAGTCCTGCGCCTCGTGCCACGAGAAGCCGGAGAAACTGCGCGGAGCCTACCCCGTCTACCCCAAGTATGACGAGAAGACCAAGCAGCTCATCAACATCGAGCAGCGCATCAATCGCTGCCGCACCGAGCAGATGAAGGCCAAGCCGTGGAAGTGGGAGTCCGACGAGCTGCTGTCGATGACGGCACTGGTGGGCTTCGTCTCGCGCGGCATGCCGGTGAACGTGAAGGTGGACGGCCCGGCCAAGCCGTTCTTCGAGAAGGGCAAGGCATTCTACTTCCAGCGCCGCGGCCAGCTCGACATGGCCTGCAAGAACTGCCACATCGACAATCCGGGCAAGATGATCCGCGCCGACCTGCTGTCCGAAGGGCGTGCCGGTGGCAACTTCCCCGTCTATCGCCTGAAGTGGCAGAAGCTCGGCTCGTTGCACCGGCGCTTCCGTGGCTGCAACAAGCAGGTGCGGGCAAAACCCTACAAGGCCGGCTCGCCGGAATACGTGAACCTGGAGCTTTACGTGAAATGGCGCTCCAACGGCCTGCCGGTGGAGGTGCCGGGCGTGCGGCGCTGAGGCAGGTTCATGGCTGCAGGTTCATGGCATCAGGCAGGTGGGCTGGCTTCAGGCCGGCCCACCGGTGATGCTCATGATGTCCGGCAGTTCCTGCGCAAGGCATGCAGGTGCCAGGTCGTGAACCAGACGCACACGGCACCGGGCCATCACAGCGCCTGCGGCACTGCTCTTCCCGACAATTGGCACCCGGTTCCCCTGCCCCCTGCCGGCGTATTGCAACCTGATGCCGGCAGCGGGCAGCGGAAGGGCCACGCTCACCATGACGGTGCCGCTGCCGCGGCGGCTCCGCCACACAACAGCAACAATCGAGGGAGTGTGATGCCGTGCTGAACCGACGCGACTTCATCCAGCTGACGCTGGCGACACTGGCCATCACCGGCAGCGTGGGCAACCTGCGCAAGGCGCTGGCCCAGCAGTCGCTGACACAGGAAGACCTCCTGCGCTTCGAGCCGAAGGGGCAGGTAACGCTCATTCACGTTACCGACATTCATGCGCAACTGGTGCCCATATACTTTCGCGAGCCGGACGTGAACCTCGGCGTGGGGCCGATGCAGGGGCTGCCGCCGCACCTCACCGGCGAGGACTTCCTGAAGCGTTACGGCATCCGCCCCGGCACGCCCGATGCCTACGCCCTGACCTATCTCGACTTTGCCGAGCTGGCGAAGAAATACGGCAAGGTGGGCGGCATGGATCGCGTCGCCACCATCGTCAAGGCCATTCGCGCCGAACGTGGCGATGACAAGTGCCTGGTGCTGGACGGCGGTGATACGTGGCAAGGCTCCTACACCTCGCTGGTTACCAGGGCGCAGGACATGGTGGACGTGATGAACCTGCTGGGCACCTCCGCCATGACGGCGCACTGGGAGTTCACCTTCGGCGAGGAGCGGGTGCTGGAGCTGATCGACCAGCTGAAGTTCCCGTGGCTGGCCGGCAACGTCATCAACACCGAGTGGGAAGAGCCGGTGTTCAAGGCATGGGAGATGTTCGAGAAGGGCGGCGTGAAGGTGGCTGTCATCGGCCAGGCCTTCCCCTACACGCCAGTGGCCAACCCGCGGCATCTCATCCCCAACTGGTCGTTCGGCATTCGCGATGACCTGGTGCAGAAGCACGTGGATGACGCCCGCGCTGCCGGGGCGGAGCTGGTGGTGCTGCTGTCGCACAACGGCTATGACGTTGACCGCAAGCTGGCCAGCCGGGTGAAGGGCATCGACGTGGTGCTGGTGGGGCACACGCATGACGCCACGCCGCAGGTGGAAAAGGTGGGCAACACCATTCTCGTCTCCTCGGGCTGCTCCGGCAAGTTCGTCTCGCGGCTGGACGTGGAGGTGAAGGACGGGCGCATGACCGGCTTCAATTACCGGCTCATCCCCGTGTTCTCCGATGTCATCGAGCCGGACCCGGAGATGGCGAAGCTCATCCACAGCATCCGCAAGCCGCACGAGAAGGTCATCAACGAGGTGCTGGGCACCACGGAGACCCCATTGTATCGACGTGGCAACCTGGCCGGCACCTTCGACACGCTCATCACCACGGCGCTGATGGAAGAGCGCGACGCGGAAATCGCCCTTTCGCCCGGCTTCCGCTGGGGGCCGTCGCTGATCCCGGGGCAGCAGATCACGGCGGATGACGTCTATTCGCAGACGGCCATCACCTACCCCAACGTCTATCGCACGGAGATGACCGGGGCGCAGCTGAAGGCCATCCTGGAAGACGTGTGCGACAACCTCTACAACCCCGACCCCTACTACCAGCAGGGGGGCGACATGGTGCGCACCGGCGGCCTGCTGTTCGACCTGCACCCATACGAGAAGATGGGCAACCGCATCCAGAACCTGCGGCTGAAGCGTACCGGGGAGCCGCTGGAAGCCGGGAAGAAATACGTGGTCAGCGGCTGGGCATCGGTGCGGCCGGGCACGGAAGGCCCGCCGGTGTGGGAGCTGGTGATGGACTGGATCCGCAAGCAGAAGACCATTCGCATTCCCGAGCAGCGCGACGTGCGGCTGGTAACCTGAGGCACTGGGCACGGAGCTGGCGTCGTGCGCCGAAGAGAAACACGCAGCCAACACGCGGCCATGCCTGTCCCTTCCCGGCGGGCATGGCTGAAAACGATGCTGGCCGGGGTGGCCGGGGCGCTGGCTGGCGGGGTGGCGGCGGTGCGCTCGGCCACCTCGGCATCAGCGGCAGATTCCGCTTCCACCGCGGCCAGTGCAGCTGCTGCCCGCGCCGCCAGGGGAACGAAGCTGGAGCATGCGCCGTTTCGCCCCGGCATGCCGGTGGGGGCACGTCCTTATGGCCTGCCGGCAGAGGCGCAGCAGCACGTGGTGCGGCGCTGGCTGAAGTGGATGCTGCCCTCACGCCTGACCAACGCCAGCTTCACGCCACTGGCGGAGCTGGAGGGCATCATCACCCCCAACGGGCTGGTGTTCGAGCGTCATCATGCCGGGGTGCCCGCCATTGACCCCGCACGCTTCTCGCTGGCCGTGCACGGGCTGGTGGAGCGGCCGCTGGCGCTGTCGCTGGATGACCTGAAGCGACTGCCGAGCGTCTCGCGCATCCATTTCCTCGAATGCGCGGGCAACAATTCGCTCAACTGGCAGCGGCCGGCGGTGAACGCGGTGCAATTTACCCACGGCCTGCTTTCCTGCTGCGAATGGACGGGCGTGCCGCTGATGGAGGTGTTGCGGCTGTGTGGCGTTTCCGACCGGGCGCAATGGCTGCTGGCGGAAGGAGCGGATGGCGCGGCCTATGCGCGCTCGGTGCCGCGGGCGCTGTGGGACGAAGCCATCATCGCCTTTGCCCAGAACGGCGAGGCGCTGCGGCCGGAGCAGGGTTTTCCGTTGCGGCTCATCGTGCCGGGCACGGAAGGTTCGCTGAACGTGAAGTGGCTGCACCGGCTGAAAACGGGTGATGAACCGTGGCTGACGCGGGAAGAGACGGCGCGCTACGCCGACCTGCAGGACGATGGCAGGGCGCGGTTGTTCACGCTGGTGCAGGAGGTGAACTCCGTCATCACCCTGCCCTGCCCCGAAAAGCCGCTGAAAGGCCACGGGCGGCAGCGGCTTTCCGGCATTGCATGGTCCGGGCATGGCCGCATCGCGGCCGTGGACGTGTCGTTCGATGGCGGCGTGAACTGGCAGCCGGCACGGCTGGAGGAGCCGGTGTTGCCCAAGTGCCTGACGCGCTTTTCGCTACCGTTCGAGTGGAAGGGAGAAGAGCTGCTGCTGCAATCGCGCGCGGTGGACGAAAAGGGCAACGTGCAGCCAACGCATGACGAAATGTTGAAGGTGAAATCTGCCCGGCAAGTGTATCATAACAACGCCATTACCACATGGCGGGTGCTGAACAGTGGCGAGGTGAGGCATGTGCGGCTCGCCTGAACATCAGCCAGCACAGCCGCGCCAGCAGGGGCGGCTGCGGACGTTGACGGCGGCATTCGCAGGCGCACTGTGGGCGTGGCTGGCAATGGCGCTGCTGCTGGCGGGGCTGGCATTCGTCATCGTCTCGGCGCAGGCCGCAAGGGCTGGCGAGCAGACAGGCGGCCCGCAAGCGCCGGACATCGGCCAAATGCTCACCCCCGCCGAGATTGCCGCGCTGGACCGTGATGCCCGGCCCGATGGCGCAGGCCTGCCGGCAGGTGCAGGCAACGTGGCGCAGGGAGAAGATCTTTACGCCACGCACTGCGCGGCCTGTCATGGCGAATTTGCCGAGGGACAGGGGCGCATTCCGGCCCTGCTGGGCGGCGAGGGCAGCCTGAACGGCGAAGCGCCGATGCGCACCATCGGCTCGTATTGGCCGCATGCACCGGGCGTGTTCGACTACATTCACCGCGCCATGCCGGAAGGGCATGCGTTTTCCCTGAAGGCGGAAGAGGTATATGCGCTGGTGGCCTACCTGCTGCACATCAACGGAATCGTCGAAGATGACTTCATTGCCTCCGCCCGCACCCTGCCGCGGGTGATGATGCCGAACCGCAACGGCTTCATCCGCCCGCCACACCCCGTTGCAAAGGGGAGGCGCTGCATGCGGAACTGCCGCCCGGCCCCGGACATCAGCGCCGAGGCGCCAGCACAAATGGAAGGCGTGATGATTGGAGAAGAGGAGCAGACACCATGAGCAGAATGTTGCGCTTGCTGTTGCCGGCACTGCTGCTGGCGGTTGCCGCCGTGATGCCGGGCACGCCGCGGGCAATGGCGGCGGAGCTGGTGATGTTCGACGACGAGGCCTGCCCGTGGTGCATACGCTTCAAGGAGGAAGTGGGGCGCATCTACGCCAACACACCGGAAGGCAAGGCGGCACCGCTGAAGATCATCGACGCTGCCGAAGTGCCGAAGGAATACGAGCACCTGGAGCCCATCATCTACACCCCCACCTTCGTGCTTCTGGATGATGAAAAACACATCATCGGCCGTATCGAGGGCTATCCGGGCTATGACTTTTTCTGGTTGCGTCTGGGCAAGTTGCTTGAGAAACTGAAGGAGCACAAGGCAAGGAAGGCGGCGCAGCAAAAACCTGCAGAAGCGCGCGCCGAACCGCGTGGCTGAGGCAGAACGATGAGCGCGCTGCGCCAGAAAGGCCCGAGAAGAAGGCCTGCAGACAACGTGCGCCAGGAGGAAACGCGAATCCCGTTGCAGGCAATGCATGGTGTGCAAGATGCACCACGAGAAGAACCAGGGGGCTTGAGCATGGGCAAGGCGGACATCACCACCGTCAAGGCAACGGAAATGGAGCGTGGGGTGCATGCGGCCACGGCGTTGCTGAAGGCGCTGGCCAACCCGCAGCGGCTGCGCATTCTCTGCCAGCTGGCAAGCGGCGAGAAGACTGTTGGTGCGCTGGTGGAGGACATCGGCATGCGGCAGGCGGCAGTCTCGCAACAGCTGCAGCGGCTGCGAGCAGAACACCTGGTGCAGGCCAGGCGTGAAGGGCGGCACGTTTACTATTCCCTCTCCGACCCGGCGGCGATGGAGATCATCAAGACGCTATACCGGCTGTATTGCCCGCGCTGAAACAAGTGCGGAGATGGAGGAAAAACAAGGCGTCCTGCCGGCTCAGGGCGCGGCCCGGTGCCAGCAGGATATCATTTCCGGTTCGGGCAAATTGCAAGGTTCCGGCAGCCTGCGGCCGGTTCTGCCCGCAAGCCTGTCCACGGCCCCTGTGCGCCATGCATGCCGGTTCGCATGCCCGCGCACTGCCGTTGTGGTCAGCCCGTGCCGCCCACGGTCAGCGCATCGATGCGCATGGTCGGCTGCCCCACGCCTACCGGCACGCCCTGGCCGGCCTTGCCACAGGTGCCGATGCCGGTATCGAGCTTCAGGTCATTGCCCACCATGCGCACGCGCATCAGGGCATCCTTGCCGTTGCCGATGAGCGTGGCATCCTTCACCGGCGCGGTGATGCGCCCGTCCTCGATGAGGTATGCCTCCGTGCAGGTGAAGACGAAGTTTCCGGAAGTGATGTCCACCTGCCCGCCGCCGAAGGAAACGGCATAAAGCCCCTTCTTCACCGAGCGGATGATCTCTTCCGGGTCATGGCTGCCGGCCTGCATGAAGGTGTTGGTCATGCGCGGCATCGGCGCATGGGCGTATGATTCGCGCCTGCCATTGCCGGTGGGCTGCATGTTCATCAGCCGCGCGTTCAGCCTGTCCTGCATGTAGCCCACCAGCTTGCCGTTCTCTATCAGCACCGTGGCCTCGGTGGGCGTGCCCTCGTCATCGATGCTCAACGAACCGCGCCGCTTCTCGATGCTGCCGTCGTCGATCACCGTAACGCCTTCCGCCGCCACCTGCTGGCCCATGAGGCCGGCAAAGGCCGATGTGCCCTTGCGGTTGAAGTCGCCTTCCAGCCCATGCCCCACCGCCTCGTGCAGCAGGATGCCCGGCCACCCCGGCCCCAGCACCACGTCCATTTCTCCCGCCGGTGCCGGCCGTGCATCCAGCGCCACCAGCGACTGGCGCAGTGCCTCTTCCACCGCCTGCCGCCATTGTTCCTCGTCCAGGTAATCGGTCATGTGGCCGCGCCCGCCCAGGCCATGAAAGCCGTTGCCGCGCCTTTCTCCATCCTCGGTGATGATGGAGACATCCAGCCGCGTCAGGGGGCGGAAGTCGGTGCGGATGATGCCATCGGCGCGCACGATGGCCACCGCCTGCCACGAGGAGGAAAGGGAGACGGAAACCTGCCGCACCTTGTCGTCGAGGCTGCGGGCATGGGCATCGATGCGCTCCAGCAGCGCCACCTTTTCGCCGAACGGCAGCGCCGCGGTGGGGTCATCGTCCGGATACAGCGCCCGGTTGGTGCCGCGTGGCGGCAATGCCATCTGTCCCGAATGCCCGCTGCGCACCGCCTGCACCGTTTCCGCCGCGCGCTTCAGCGCCGCTTCCGACACCTCGGAGGAATGCGCATAGCCGGTGCGCTCCTCCGCCACTGCCCGCAGGCCGAAGCCGGCACGCTCGTCATAGCTGGCGGACTTCAGCCGCCCGTCATCCCAGCTCAGCGCCTCGGAGCGCGATACTTCCACGAACAGCTCGCCATCATCACAACCTGCCAGCGCCTCCTCGGTAATGCGCGCTGCCTTTTCCCGCGTCAGCCCGGTGGTGGTGAAGATGAAATCCGAATCCGCCGCGCCAGTCTTGCTCATGGTCAGATCTCCGTGCATGCTGTTGCCGGATGGCATCCATAATGATTTTCATTGTCATTCGGGATGGATTATGGAGGCAGGCATGCGGCGGCGCAATGACATTTCCGTTCATCTTGCGGCATGGCCGGGGCGGCAGCAACCGTTCGCATGGCTGTTGCCGCAAGCCTTGGCGGTGCTGCCGATGCTGATCATCCTGCTGCTGGGCCTGCCTATGGTGGTGTGGTCGCCGGTAGTGCTGGCTGCCGATGCGCCTCCCTCCCGCGCCGGCGTCATCTGCACCCAGCAATATGCCCCCGTCTGCGCCGAGCGGCAGGGCCGGCACATCACCTATGCCAACGCCTGCTTTGCCCGTGCGGCCGGTGCGCGCATCATCGCCAGCGGCGTGTGCGAGCAGTTGCAGGGGGGCACAGGGCGCAGGAAGGGCTGTGCCACGGCCGGCAAGGGCGCTGCCGATGCGGCGGATCCGGCAGCAGATGCCACCTGCCGCAGCTGGACGGATGGCTGCAACATCTGCCGCCGCAGCGCTCCGGGCGCGCCTGCCGCATGCACGAGGATGGCCTGCGCGCGCAAGGCCGCGGCCCGTTGCCTGCTGCGGTTTGGCGAGAAGTGAGAGCAGCAGGTTGCAATTTTCGTTGCGTCCACGGCCCGAATGGCGCAAAAGAGCCGCACAGCATGCCCGCCCTGGCGGCATGCGGATGATTGACGTTTCCGATATATCGGAACAGGCAACAGGCAGGCACGAAGCAAGCAGGAAGAAGGAGCAGCATGCCCAAGGAAGAAGCACTGGAGTTCGAAGGCGTGGTAACGGAGCTGTTGCCCAGCGCCACCTTTCGCGTGAAACTGGACAACGGGCACGAGATCATCGCCACCATCTCCGGCCGCATGCGCAAGAATCGCATTCGCGTGCTGGCGGGCGACCGCGTGCTGGTGGAAATGACGCCCTACGACCTCACCAAGGGCCGCATCACCTATCGCTTCAAGTAGGAAATGGCATTTGTGCCACTTGCCGGGGTGAGGTTGATGAGCGACCAGCAGCAAGAGGATGGCAACAAGCCTGCAGACGAGATGCGCGAAGGCGTGGAAGGCAGCTCGCAGCCAAGGCAGGAAACGGAGCCAGCCGATGAAACCTTGCCGGCAGGTGAAGATGGCGGCCCGGTGCTCATCCTCGCCAGCGCTTCGCCGCGTCGGCTGGCGCTGCTGGAGCAGGTGGGGCTGAAGCCGGACCTGCTCACCCCCGTGGATATCGATGAAACGCCGCGCAAGCGCGAGCTCCCGCGCGATTACGTGCGCCGCATGGCGTTCGAGAAGCTCGAGGCGGCCAAGAACCTGCCGCAGGTAAAGGGCATTTACGCCCCGCGTTACCTGCTGGCGGCGGATACCACCGTGGCGGTGGGGCGGCGCATCCTTGGCAAGGTGGAGGAGCCGGAGGAGGCACGCGAGCATCTGCATCTGCTCTCCGGCCGGTCGCACCGTGTGTATACCGCCATCTGCCTGCTCACGCCGCAAGGCCGCCTGCGCCGCAAGCTGGTGGAAACGAAGGTGCGCTTCAAGCGCCTTTCGCGCGAGGAGGTGGAGGCCTACATCGCCAGCAACGAATGGCGCGGCAAGGCCGGGGCCTATGCCCTGCAGGGCCTGGCGGCTGCCTTCGTGCGTCAGCTCAACGGGTCGTGCAGCGGCGTCATCGGCCTGCCGGTGCACGAGGTGGTGCAGATGCTGGCCGGCAACGGCTTTCCCGTCCACACGCGCTGGCTGCTGAAGGAGCCGCCACCGCCGCTGCTGTAGGTGATCGGTGCGGGCATCGGGCGCGTTGCCGGAAGTCTCAGGTGATGTCATGAACGGCAATGACCATGATACCGACAGGAATGCCTCCCCGGCATGCATGCAGGACAACTCCGGCAGCAAGGGCGATGCGGGTGGCAGCACCGGCAAGGCGACAGCCGCCAGCAACGGGGATGAAAAGGTGATCCCCTTGCGCAAGCCGCGCCCGTGCCCCATCTGCAAGGCCCGCAGCCACCCGCGCTGGCATCCCTTCTGCTCCAGGCGCTGCGCTGACGTGGACCTGCACCGCTGGCTGTCCGGCTCCTATGTCATCTCCAACACCGCCGATGACGAGAGCGCTGCCGATGAGGATGCCGTGGCAAGGCATAACCCGGGCACGCCTGCGCATGTGCGGGATGAAGACTGAGATGAAGCCCGCAGAAGGCGTGAAACACTCTTGCAAGCCTTGCCGCAAAGGCGCACAATCTCTCCCCTGAAACGCACAGGCTGATGGAAGGTCATGGCCGACGACGGCAAACGCAAGGGTGGAGCAATGGCTGCCGTGGCAGGTGAGACAATACCTGCCGCCGGTGTGGCTGCATATGCCATCATCATCATCAGCCACGGCGCGCTGGCCGTGGAGATGAAGCGGGCACTGGAGCACCTGATGGGGCCGCAGCCGCTGGTTGCGGCTCTTGACATTCCGGCGGAAGAAACGCTCGCCCGCACCCGCCAGCGCCTGCAGGAGATCATCGAGGCATTGCCGCAGCCGTGCCGGCAGGGGCGGTCCCTGATATTCCTCAGCGACCTGTTCGGTGGCACGCCGGCCAACCTGGCGCTGGAGCTGCTGCGCCGCAGGCTGGGTGCGGCACTGATCACGGGGGTGAACCTGCCGCTGCTGGTGCGGCTGGTGGAGCTGCGCGGTGTGCAGCCATTGGCCGTGGCAGTGGAGCAGGCCGCAGCCGTGGGCAGGCGCTTCATCCGCACCGAGCACGCGCCCGAGGAGCTGGCGGCAGACATGGCAGGGGATGACACGCTGAGCAGTCGGCTGAGCGGCAAGGCGGGCGGAGCATGAGCAACACGGGCGAGAACGGCATCAGTTCCGGCAAGGCCGCAGCATCGGCTGGTGCGGTTGCTTCGGGTGTGGGGACGGGATCGGCCACCTCCTTGCGTGCTGCCCTGCTATGGTGGCTGCGCTGGCAGGCGGACATGGGCGCGGACGAGGCGCTGCTGCCCACGGCACCAGACCGCACCATCCGTCCGACAACATCGAGTGCGCAGGCCACGGCGGCTGCATCATCAGGCATCCGCACGCCCACCCGTTCTGCAGCAGCGCCAGCCGCGCGCATGTCTGCCGCTCCTGCCGGGATGCCAGCCGCTGCCGCAGCAGCTTCTCCGGCTGCAGCGGCTGCAACCGGCATGACTGCCAACGCCAGCGACGCTGCCGATGGCGATGCTGCCGGCACCATCAGTCCTGATGAATGCCATTCCCTGCAGGAGCTGCACGCGGCGCTGGATGCGCTGCATCACTTTCCGCTGCGCCGCATGGCGCGCCACACCGTGCTGCACGATGGCAACCCGCAGTCCCGCATTCTGCTGGTGGGCGAAGCGCCGGGGCGCGAGGAAGACCTGCACGGCAGGCCGTTTGTCGGCCGCGCCGGCCAACTCCTGGACAAAATGCTTGCCGCCATCGGCCTCGGCCGCCATGCCGAGGATCCGCAGCAGGCGGTGCTCATCACCAACGTGCTGTTCTGGCGTCCGCCCGGCAACCGCAAGCCCACGGATGCCGAGCTGGGCTTCTGTGCTCCATGGCTTCATCGCCTGATGCAGCTGACACGCCCGCAGGTCATCGTAACGCTGGGCGGCACGCCCACGCAGCGGCTCACCGGCCAGCCCGCCGGCATCCTGCGTCTGCGTGGCAAGTGGCAGGAGGCGCAAATCCCCGGCCTTGATGCTCCGGTGCCGCTGCTGCCGATGCTGCATCCGGCCTACCTGCTGCGCCAGCCGGCCCAGAAGCGCCTCGCCTGGCGCGACCTGCTGACCCTGCGCGCCTTTCTCGATGAACATGGCGCAGGCTCGTAGATCGATTTGCTCCGCCGTGCCTGCGCCCTTGTTGTCCGTTATTCCTGCAGTCAAACGTGAAGAAAAGTCTTGCAGCCTATCTTGCAGGCTGGAAATGCTTTTCTTCAGGAAAAACAAGGCGTCCTGCTGGTCCAGGGCACGGCCCGGTGCCAGCAGGACATCGTTTCTGGGGGGCCTGTTGCCGGGATGTCTCCAACCCCACCAGCTTCTCTCCGGGGATGCCCCGTGCAACCTGACAGGGGGCCGGGGGCGGAAGAGCAGCACGCCACAAACTCTCTGCGATGATGCCGGCAGGGGGCACATGCCGGCAACCTCCCTGGTGCCGGGCCGGAGCGTGATGGCGCTTCCGGTCCCTCTTCCACGAGCCGGCTTCATCTCGCGGATGCTTCACGCACTGCTTGCGTTTCCTTGCCCCCATCATGCGCCCGGCATGCGCATCTTGTGGAAAATTTTCTTCCCTGCGCCTGTTGAGGCTGGCACGCAGGACAAGAAGAGCGGTAAGATACCGCGCATGCAACAGGGGGCGGAACATTCATTGACGGCGGCCGCAAGGATCGGGGGCGCGGGCAGGCTGCTGATGGCAATGCTGCTGATGGGCCTGGTGCTCGTTGGCGGCATGCAGGAGCATGCGTGGACGCAAGCGCCTGATGCACCTGCTGCCGGCGTGCCCGTGCAACCACCCTTGATGACTGATGAGCCCCCGGAGGCGGCGGCGGATCCCAACGCGGGTTCTGCTGCCCCCCCTGCTGCCAGCAAGGAGGCTGCTCAACCACAACAGCCGCAGCCGAATCAGGCCGGACCCGGTGATCTGCCGATTTCCCTGCAACCGGTCATGAATGCTGCCGATGGCAATGCTCCGGCCACGGGCGATTCCCGCGCTGCCGCTCCTGAGGATCCGGCAGACGAACAGACGCCGCTGCAAGGGCTGAATGGCGAAACCCTGCACATGCAGCCCGCCATGCCGGCACAGACTCCTGCCATGCAGCCGCGCCCACAGGCCGCGGAACGGCAGCGGAGTGAGGCAAGGCGTTCGGCAGCCACACCACAAGCCCCTGCAGCAGCGATTGCACCAGCCAATTCCTCCCCTGCGGTGGCAGCAGCCGAGCCGGACGTGGCGCGCATG
>Ga0256839_1002520_pt1 | contig 20230 bp, 23 predicted proteins | sample 354166metaG_FD_185968 | JGI IMG/M metagenome (GOLD analysis project Ga0256839, IMG submission 185968) | Hydrothermal vent microbial communities from Mid Atlantic Ridge, Atlantic Ocean - 354-166 | ecosystem: Environmental > Aquatic > Marine > Hydrothermal vents | place: Atlantic Ocean: Mid... | reverse complement strand
TGGTTTTTCCGGCACCGGCGCGGAAATTATGGCCATTCAGAATAACGGCAATACCATCCTGCGCATCGATGTTGACGGCGACGGCACACCGGATATGCGCATATTTGTCAGCGGGTTGGTTGATTTCACAGAAGGCGATTTTATTCTTTAACCTGCCATCCAGCCGGGAATTTCGCCAATATCGTTCAAAACCACATCGGCCAGTGGTGCCAGATCGGCACGACTGGCCACGCCGGTTAGAACCGCAATGGTTTGCATGCCTGCATTACGGCCTGAAACCATATCATGGGCGCTGTCACCAATCATGGCGATACGCGCTGCATCTATACCGCTTGCGTTAATAAATCCGGTTTGCATCCCATGGTCGGGCTTGGCACCAAATCCGCTGTCACATCCGGCAATAAACCCGAAATGATCATGGATTCCAGCGGTTTTAAGCTGTGTAATTGCCGGAATTTCATTGTCATTCGTGGCAATGCCCAGCGTTAAACCCGCCGCCAAAAACCCGTCAAGCAATGCCGCCAATGGCAGCACCGGAATTTGATTAACCTTTCGGGATTCGCGCAATACATGATTTTCCAGATCCCCGTGGTTCCACTGCGGCAAAAACGGCATAATCAAGTCCAGAAACTGGGTTGCCGTGCCATGAATCAACACCGAATCACAGTCAAACCGCTTTGTTTCCAGATCAAACCGTACTGCGTCGGCCATCTGGTCAATCACCGTTTTATCAGGCGTTAACCCCTGAAAAAGCTGCGAATACCACGGCCCCCAGGACGCAACAAAATCAAACAATGTGCCGTCTTTATCAAACAATAATCCATCTATTTTCAGGTCCAATTCGGCATATCTCCGGTTAGCACCATCCGCGCGGTTTGCACGTTTTCCGGTGGTTGCTGGTTTGCTTGGCAAAATTCAAGAATATTTTCATCAGCCAGCAGCATAAAATCCAGAACAAACCCCAAAAATTCAGGTTCCTGCGCGCGCAATCGCAAATCCTCCACCGATGCGCCGCTGGCATTTAGAAAGTGCCCCAGCCGCTCCTGATCCTCTGCCAGCCAGGCCAATGCCTGAATTGCGAGGTTTTCCGCTTGTTCCTTGTTCATTCCTGATTTTGCCTCATATTATGAAGGTTTCGTTAACCTTTATACCGCAATATATCCGCAGATTTTCAGTAGGTGAATTATAGGTGAATTATGCCCGGCAGAATATTGGTTGTCGATGATGTAGCAACGAATCGACTGATCCTCAAAGCAAAACTTTCCACCGCGTATTATGACGTGTTGGAGGCTGATTGCGGATTAAAAGCGTTAGAAGTGGTCCAGCGTGAATTGCCCGATATTATTCTGCTGGATGTAATGATGCCCGATCTTGACGGATTCGAGGTGTGCAAAAGGCTGAAATTAAATCCGGAAACATCGCATATTCCGGTGGTGATGGTCACCGCCATGGGCAGCTCGGATGAACGCATTCAGGGGCTGAATGCCGGCGCCGATGATTTTTTGACCAAGCCGATCAATGATCTGGCCTTGTTTGCACGGGTCCGAAACCTGATGCGGGTTAAAATGATGTTTGATGAATTGCGGATGCGCGATTCGACCTCGCGCGAAATGGGCCTGAATGATTTCCTTGAATCGCTGGATAATTCTGCTGATGAACCCGAAACCGTTATGCTGGCACCGCCAAGCTGTGAAGTCGGGCTTGACTGGAAAAACTCGATCCTTGAAACCCTTGATATTCAGGTGATCGGCACCGGCAGTGAACGCGAGGCGCTTAACCTTTCCAGCCTTGAACTGCCCGACGCTTATGTTGTCAGTCAGGAAATGATGGAACAGGGCGACGGATTGCGTCTGGTCTCCGCGCTACGTTCCCAACCCGAAACCCGTCAGGCGGCCATTTTGTTTGTGGTCGGCGATGGCAAGATCGAAACCGCGGCCCGTGGACTGGACCTTGGCGCCAGTGATTATATCATGGCCCCGTTTGACCCTAACGAACTGGTGGTTAGGTTGCGTTCACAGCTCCGGCGCAAAAAATATTCGGACCGGTTGCGCACCAATATGCGCGACGGGCTGAAAATGGCGGTGATCGACCCGCTTACAGGGTTATATAACCGCCGTTACGCCACCCAGCACATGACCAAAATTGTTGAGCGCGCGCTGGAATCAAAAGGCGAATTTACGGTCATGATGATGGATCTGGATAAATTCAAGCTGGTGAATGACAATCACGGCCATGATGCCGGTGATTTTGTCCTCAAGGAATTCACCCGCCGTCTTCAGGAAAATGTGCGCGGCGTTGATCTGGTGGCGCGTATGGGGGGCGAAGAGTTTCTGGTTGTCATGCCCGATGCTGGCCGGTTTGTGGCTGAAAAAGCCGCCGAACGCCTGCGCGATTCTGTGGAACGCGACCTGTTTCACCTGCCATCAGGCGAGGAATTAAAGGTTACGGTAAGCGTGGGTGTGGCCATTGGTTCTGCCACCAATTGCCAACCGGATGATCTGATCAAACAGGCCGACCAAGCCCTGTATAGAGCCAAGGAAAAAGGCCGGAATCTGGTTTCGTTTTTTGCATCAGCCGCTTAATTATTCCGGTTCTCGGGTTGGGAATCGCGGCGCAAAGACCTGATATAGGCCGCACGTTCTTCCGGGGTTAGCTGTTCAATCCGGCGCAGCAGGGCATCATGGGCCAGCTCCCCCATCGATAAAAAATAATTGCGCTGCTGTTCCAGAAGATCTTCGACTTTTTCTATCTCGAACGGCTCCTGCTCCAATGCCTCTATCATTTCAATACGAAGCCCGTGTAAAGCCTGCCGGTTGGCCTGAAAATCTTCACGGCGATCGATCAGCTCCCGACGGATTTCGCGCCGGTGTTCTTTGGGCAGGGCATAAGAAAGAAAGGCGATAGCATCCCGGTTTTTTGGTCGGTCCTGCTTGGCAGGCCCTTGCAGGGCAGCGCCAATAATCAGGCCCGCAACCGCCAGGTTGATCCCGAGCGACACGACCAACAGAATTTTAACCCATTTTCTGCTTTTAGATTTTTCAGACATTTTCAACTTTCCGCCATTAAAAATTCAAGCGTATCAAAAGGGGTGCTCCTGCCGGATTCATCCGAAAATATCGCCAGAATATCACCCATAACCGGCAGATCATACAGATTTTCTGCACCGCCCAAGCCAATAATCAAGCCAATGCTGGCAAATGCGCCCAGCGCAAAAGCTCCGCCAATGCCACCAATTGGTGCAAATAAACGGCTGATCCAATTTGGGGTATTAGCAATCGCGGCAGCATCCGGCACAACAAACCCAGCGCCAATTTCCGCTGCATCTGCCAAAACCCGTTCTGTCAATGAATCGGGAAAATCAACAGATTGCGCCGCTTTTGCGTCTTCAAAAAAGATCGCAAGCTTATTATCGTTCACATCATTATTAGCCATCTTCTTCTCCTTTCACTTTTCCTGGACAAACCCAAGCTCAACGCGCTTGGGTGTTAAGATCATAGCCAATGCACGTCGCCCACGGCCCAAAAGGCTTTCAACAGCTTCAACACTTGTTTGCATAACCTCGGCAATTTCTGGGTTCGACAGCTCTTGAAAGTGGCGCAGATTAAGCGCCAGTTGTTGGCGTTCGGGCAATTGTGCAATGGCCAAATGTAACGCGGTTGCACGGTCTTTGGCGATTAATGCCGATTCAACAGATGGTGTTTCATCGGCTTTTTCCGGTGCATTTTCCAAACCGACCATTCGGCGCTTACGCAAACGGTCTGTGCAAAGATTGACACTGATCCGATAAAGCCAAGTCGAGATTTTAGCCTCGCCACTGCGCCATTCCGGTGCAATTTTCCACAGCTTTATCATTGCTTCTTGTGCCACATCTTCGGCCTCGCCTCTGTCGTTTAACATACGTTGCGCCAAGGCAAAAACCATTGGCAACAACCGCGCTGTCAGGGCACGGGCTGCGCTTTGATCGCCTTTTGCAAACAAAGCCAGCAAGGCTTCGTCGTTATGTTCGGACAGGGTATCTAATGCCATAACCATCCATTCTTTTACCCTGCCTTTCGGATGTTCGCACCCCCGAATATACACCACCCGAAAGAAGCGCCCTGTTTTGCCCTCTGATAGCTAAACGCGGCAGCTTTTGCTTTCCGTCGCAGTTTTTTGAAAATTCGGCAGGTCGTGACATCCCGCCGCATGGCAGCTTGTCCTACTGTAATTGGCCACCTAAATCCTTAGGTTCTATTTGATGACACAAGAACCCGAAAATAAAACAGTGCCCAAAGACCGGCCGGTAAAGCCCGCATTAAAGCGCGGCTGGAAACGTAAATGCCCCAATTGCGGCAGCGGCCCGTTGATGCGCGAATACCTAAAGGTGCGCGACGAATGTATTGTATGCAGCGAAGAATTGTACCATCACCGCGCTGATGACGGCCCCGCCTGGGCCACCATTTTAATCAGCGGCAAAATCCTTGCGCCCACAATGCTGATCGTATTTGAAACATTTCGCCCCGAAGGCTGGGTAATGGCGCTTGGCTTTTCGGTGGTGTTTCTGGCGCTGGCGCTTTATTTATTGCCCCGCATGAAAGGCATGTTTGTGGCCATCCAATGGGCTAAGCGCATGCATGGGTTTGGCCGGAATACATCAATTTCATCCGGTGAATAGCTGGACAGCAACATGCCCTGCGGCCATACTCGGGGCATGACTGAACCCATCGACAAAAGCAAAATCATCCGTGATGCCGCCACCATCATTCTGTTGCGCCATGATAAAAATAACCCGCAGGTTTTAATGGGCCAGCGCGGCGCAAAGGCCGTGTTTATGCCCAATAAGTTTGTGTTCCCCGGCGGCGCGGTTGACAGGGCAGATTACACCGCCCCACCCGTTGAAATTGATGCAAAAACCACCGGTTTGCTGTGCCAGCATGCACCAAATGGCGCAGCCCAAGCGCTTTGCACAGCGGCGTTGCGTGAATTGAGTGAAGAAACCGGCCTAGTGCTTAACCCCCAGCAAAATGCCTTTCGGTTTATGTTTCGCGCTGTCACCCCGCCCGGACGCCCACGCCGGTTTGATGCCCGGTTTTTTCTAGCAGATGCCGCAGGCATTAACAGCCCACTGGATGATTTTTCCAATGCTTCGGATGAGCTAAGCCACCTGCACTGGATAGATCTGGCTGAGGCAAAATCGCTGGATTTACCCTTTATTACCGAGGTGGTTTTATCCGAAGTTATCGCAATTACCAATAATCCGGCCCAGCCCCGCGATGTGCCGTTTTTCAGACATGATGGTGGCCAATCGCATTTTAGCCTTTTAACTGCATAAAAACCGCTTGGCGCTTGACTCTGGGCCATATCGGTATAGAACGCGAATTCAAGAATTTTCGGGCAACCTGCCCCCCCGTTTTCGGAGAATGACCAATGGCGAAGCCAGCAACAATTAAAATCCGCCTGAATTCAAGCGCGGGAACCGGCCACTTTTATGTAGCCAAGAAAAACGCACGCACCATGACCGAAAAAATGGTCAAAAACAAATATGATCCGGTGGCGCGCAAACATGTCGAATATAAAGAAGGCAAAATCAAATAGATTTTTCCAACTGCTAAATTGAAAAAGGCCTGAGGTTTCCCTCAGGCCTTTTTTATTTGTCCCGGTTTTACCAGCCTAGTTGCGGTTGCCCAAAAAGTGCAGCAGGAACATAAACAGGTTGATGAAATCAAGGTAAAGCCGCAATGCGCCCTGAATGGCCATCTTGCCGGCAATGGCCTCGCCGTCAGGCATGCCGCGCACTTGCAAATACTCGGATTTGATTTTTTGCGTATCATAGGCGGTAAGCCCTGCAAAAATCAGCACACCCAAAGACGATATGGCAAATTGAATGGCCGGGCTTTGCAAGAATATGTTCACGATCATTGCCACGATCAGACCAATCACACCCATGATCAAAAAGCTGCCCCAACCGGAGATGTCTTTTTTGGTGGTATAGCCATACATGCTAAGCCCCGCAAAAGCGATCGAGGTCACAAAGAACGTCGTGGCGATCGAATAACCGGTATAGATGGCAAAAATGGAGCTGATCGACAGGCCCATCAACCCCGCAAACACATAAAAGAACGCTTGCGCGCCAGCTTGCGACATGCGGTTCACGGCGGCACCAAACAAAAACACCATTGCCAGTGGCGCAAACATAACAATGTAAACCGTAGGCGAGGAGAACATCGCCTGAACCATGCCAATTGACAGAATGTTTGGTTCTTGGCCGTTCATGGCCAGTTTCAGGTCGGTGCCAACAAAATAGGCAACCAATCCGGTTACGATCATGGCAACGGACATCAGCCCGTAAACCTTGTTCATATGGGCGCGCAGCCCTGCGTCTATTGCTGCCGAGCGGGTGACAGAACCGGCGCGGCGAACTGTTTGATTATCGGCCATTGTGACCCTCCAAAAAAATTATATCCAAAACACACCAATTGATGTGTAATCATGGGGAATATCGTGGTTTTCCATCGGAATTTCAAGGGCAGGAACCCAAAGGTTACAAAAATACCTGCATCAAACCGCCATTGTCGCCCGAACCGCCCTTTGCCAAGCGGCATAACGGGTTTTTTGCTCAGATTCAGCCATTTCAGGCACGAATCGGTTTTGTAAATTCCAGTTTTTGGCAAACCCCGCCTGATCAGGGTAAATTCCGGCCCGCATGCCGGCCAGCCAAGCCGCGCCCAGCGCTGTGGTTTCCAGCACATGCGGCCGATCAACTTTGGCGCCGATAATATCTGATAAAAACTGCATAGCCCAGTTATTGGCGCTTAACCCGCCATCAACCCGCAGCACGTTTTCGCCCGCATTTCCGCCCCAATCCTGCATCATGGCATCCAGCAGATCACGGGTTTGAAACCCGACGCTTTCCAGCGCGGCACGGGCCATTTCATTCGGGCCGGAATTACGGGTCAGCCCGAAAACCGCACCGCGACATTCCGCATGCCAATAAGGCGCGCCAAGGCCGGTAAAGGCCGGCACAATAATCACCGATTGGGTCGGATCCGACTTTTCGGCCATTGCTTGGGTTTCGCCCGCGTTTTCAACAACTTTCAAGCCATCGCGCAGCCATTGCACCACCGCCCCCGCAATAAAAATTGACCCTTCCAGCGCATAAGTCACCTTACCGTCCAGTTGATAAGCAATGGTGCCCAGCATCCGGTTTTTCGATGTTACCAATGTTTCACCGGTATTAAGCAGCGCAAAACAGCCGGTGCCATAGGTTGATTTCATCATGCCGGGGCTAAAGCAGGCCTGCCCGATGGTGGCGGCTTGTTGATCACCCGCCACGCCCAGAATGGGGATTTCAGCGCCTAGAATTTCGGCGGGAACCACGCCAAAATCAGCGGCGCAATCCTTTACCGTTGGCAACATATTAACGGGGATATTCAACAGCCCGCAAATCTCGCTGCTCCACCGGCCTTTGCGAATATCGTATAACAAGGTGCGCGCCGCATTGGTGGCATCGGTAAAATGGTTGCCGGTCAGCTTCCAGATTAAAAAACTGTCAATGGTACCGAATAACAATTTGCCTGCCTCGGCCCGCGCCCGCGCGCCATCAACATTTTCCAACAGCCAGTTCAGCTTGGTGCCGGAAAAATACGGGTCCAGCAATAATCCGGTTTTATGGGTAATCATTTCTTCATGGCCCATATCGCGCAGGTCATGGCAATATTCGGCCGTGCGCCGGTCTTGCCACACGATCGCGTTATGAATGGGTTCGCCGGTGGTTTTATCCCAGACAATCGTGGTTTCGCGTTGGTTGGTAATGCCCAGCGCGGCAATATCGCTGGCGGCAATGCCGGTTTTTTTAATCACATCGCGGCAGGTTTTCAGCACGGTTTCCCAGATTTCCACCGGGTTATGTTCGACCCAGCCGGATTTCGGGAAAATCTGGGTGAATTCCTGTTGGGCAACCCCTGCGATTTGCATGTCTTTGTCAAAAAGAATGGCGCGGCTGGAGGTGGTGCCTTGATCAATTGCCAGAATATATTGCATGATTGGAAAACTCCTCGGCTTTAGGTGGTTTTGAAAACTAATTGCCGGATTGTCAAATTTTTTGCGAAAACCGGATATGCGTATTTTATTTCAAACCATGGCAGTTGGCGGGCTTGGCGCCGCAATTGCATGGGCGTTGGGGGTTCCGGCGCCTTTTTTAACCGGCCCCGCCAGTTTTGTTTCGGTTGCCGGGCTTTTGGGCATGAAAACCGTGCTGCCTGACAGATTGCGCAATGTTGTGTTTTTGGTGATCGGCCTGACATTGGGCACCAGCGTCACCCCCGAAATTCTGGCAGAAGCCGGAAAGTGGCCGATCAGCCTGTTATTGATGTGTGTTTCTGTTGCATTGATCATGGTGCTAGGCGGCTGGATGTTTCGGCGCGGCTTTGGTATGGACCGCCCGACAAGCCTGCTGGCCGCAACCCCCGGCCATCTTAGTTATGTGCTAAGCTTGAGCAGTGATATTGGTGCGAATACCGCGATTGTCTCGGTGATCCAGTCGATGCGGATTTTGATCCTGACATTGGCAGTGCCGGTGGCCATAGCGCTGCTGAGCGATGCAGATATGACAATGCGCGCGCCAATCGGCCAAATAATTTCCACGCTGGATTTGATGATATTGACCATCCTGGCCTTTGCGCTTGGGCTGGTATTGCTGAAATTTGGCATTCCAGCCGCTTATTTGCTGGGTGGCATGATTCTTTCATCGATTGGCCATGGCATGGGGCTAACCCCCGGTAACCTGCCTATCTGGCTGTCATCGGCCGCATTTATCATCATGGGCACCCTGATTGGCACCCGTTTTAGCGGCGTTACCTCAACCATGCTGCGCGAGGCTGCGTTTGCCGGCATTGCCATCACCCTTGTTGGCTTGGCTCTGGCGATTATTACCGCGATGCTGGTATCGCAGCTTACCGGTCTGCCGCTGATCTGGTTGATTATCGCGCTGGCACCCGGGGGGTTGGAAACCATGGTGGCAATGGCAGGGGTTGTTGGCGCGGATCCGGCTTTTGTGGCCTTTCACCATGTGGCGCGGTTATTTTTCCTTAGCGCGTTTGTGCCGTTGATATTGATGTGGAAATCCGCCCAGCGCTAAAATTTATGGTTTTCTTGGTGGCTTTGCCTCTATAACAAAGAAATCATATTTTTTGAGGGTAATATGGCTAATTTTCTGCATAAAAACGACCTGCCCGATGATCTTGACCTTGGCAAGATTGTCGCGATTGATTGCGAAACCATGGGGTTGCACCCGCATCGTGACCGGCTTTGCCTTGTGCAATTGTCCAGCGGTGACGGCAATGCCCATATGGTGCAGATTTCCCAAACCCAGACAACAGCGCCCAATCTGGTGGCCATGTTAACCAACCCCGATGTGCTAAAACTGTTCCATTTTGGCCGATTTGATATTGCCGTGATGCTGCATCGGTTTGGCGCCGTGACCGCGCCGGTTTATTGCACCAAGATCGCATCAAAACTGGTGCGCACCTATACCGACCGGCACGGGCTTAAAAACCTGCTTCAGGAAATTTTGCAAATCGATATTTCCAAACAACAACAAAGCAGCGATTGGGGGGCCAAGGATTTAACCAAAGCCCAGCTGGCTTATGCGGCATCTGATGTTTTGTATCTGCATAAATTAAAATCGGCACTTGATACCATGCTGGCGCGCGAAAATCGCACCGATATGGCGGCCGCCTGTTTTGATTTCTTGCCAAACCGCGCTGCGCTTGATCTGGCGGGCTGGCCGGATGTGGATATTTTCTCGCATTGATATGGCGATGAAACACCATACCTATACTCGAATGATCGGGATTTTGAAAATTAGCCTACCGCTTATGGCGTTGGCCGTGCTGGGCACGGTTTTTCTGATTACCAAGGATGACGGGTTTGATCCCGGGTTTACCTTTTCACAGGCCGAATTTGATGCGCTGGAAAGCGGCAGTTATCTCGACAATCCACAAATTAACGGCAAAACCGAAAATGGTGATGTTTTCAGCCTGACCGCTGAACGGATCGAGCCGGAAACACGGGAATTACAGCGTATTATTGCCATCAATCTGGTTAGCAATTTTGAATTTGCTTCGGGGGTTTCCGCAGAAATCATTGCTGACACAGCTGAAATTCTTATGGGTGGTAAATTGCTGGTTTTCCCCGATGGCGCGCGGATTATTACCAGCGACGGCTATGATGGCACCCTTGAAACCTTAACCGCCAACTTGGAAACCGGCCAGATTTCCGGTGAAATGATCAAGGCTGACGGCCCTTTGGGGCATATCTCGGCGGAAATTTTCCATATTTCCAGTGTCGGGGATGGCAGCAGCGAAAATCGGGTGCTAAGATTTGAAAAAGCCGTTAAGGTGACGCTGGATACAACAGAATAAGGTTGGGGATTTATGAAATTTGGTTTGCTTGCCATGGTGACGCTGGTATTTTCAGTGCTGTCAAATCTGGCCTTGGCGCAAGGCGTACAAGTGCCCTTTGCCGGCCTTGCCAAAGGCGAATCCCAAACCGTAGAGGTCGCCGCTGACGGGCTGGAAATTGATCAGGCCTCAAATTCAGCGGTATTTATCGGCAATGTCGTGATCGGCATCGGTGATTTACGCTTGGCCGCTGACCGCGTCGAAGTAATATATGCCACCGAAGAAGGCGCCGCCATTGGTGCCATCCGCGCGCTTCGCGCCAACGGTAATGTGGTGTTTACCAGCGGCAACGAAGCCGCCGAATCAGACACCGCCATATATGAAATCGAGGATGGAAACGTATTGATGGAAGGCAATGTCATTTTGACCCAAGGGCCAAATGCCCTGTCGGGCCAGCGGTTGCGCATTGATCTGAACGCTGGCACTGCGGTAATGGAAGGCCGCGTTCAAACCATTTTCCAGACCACAGGCAACGAATAATGACCACACCCGAATTAAGCGTAACCACCGGCAATGGCGGCTTGGTGATTCGCAATATTTCCAAGGCATATAAACGTAAACCGGTGTTGCGGGATGTCTCGATAGAACTGCATCAAGGCGAGGTCGTGGCCCTGCTTGGCCCCAATGGCGCCGGAAAAACCACTTGTTTTTATTCGGTTGCAGGGCTGGTAAACCCCGATTCCGGCAGCGTGTCGGTCGACGGGGTCGAGGTTACCTATATGCCGATGTATCGCCGTGCCAAACTGGGTATCGGTTATTTACCCCAAGAGGCGTCGATTTTCAGGGGCCTGTCGGTCGAAGACAATATTCGTGCGATACTTGAATTAAACATCAAAGACAAAGGCAAACGCCAGCAAAAGCTGGATGAATTACTGGCCGAATTTTCCATCACCCATCTGCGCCGTGCCTCGGCCCTGTCGCTTTCGGGGGGTGAACGCCGCCGTGTTGAAATCGCCCGCTGTCTGGCCAGCCAGCCCAAATATGTGTTGCTGGATGAACCTTTTGCCGGGGTTGATCCGATTGCGGTAAATGAAATCCGTGAGCTTGTCGCCCATCTAAAAGATCGCGGTATTGGGGTTTTGATAACCGATCATAATGTAAGAGAAACATTAGAAATTGTCGATCGGGCTTATATTCTGCACGATGGTGTAGTACTAATGAGCGGAACTCCCGCTGAAGTAGTTCAGGATGACAATGTCCGACGGGTTTACCTGGGCGAACAATTTAGAATCTAACGCCAATTCAGCGTTATCAAAGGCGCAAAATGGCATTAAAGCAAAGCATTGTTCTAAAGCAGGGCCAACGCCTGTCGATGACGCCACAATTGCGTCAAGCGATTGAAATTTTGCAGCTAAACCAGCTTGATCTGAAAAAATTTCTTGAAGCCCAGGTGGAAAAAAACCCGTTGCTGGAACTGGAAATGCCTCCGGTTGATCGGCCCCGCCCATCGGGACCAGGCAATGGTTCGGCCCCCGCACTGGATTTTGATCCGATAGATCTGATTTCGGCAGAACAAAGCCTGATTGACGTGTTATCTAGCCAGATTTCCCTGATGTCTGCACCGGATGCCAGTAAAAATCTAGCCATGAACCTGATCGGAGAGCTGGACGAAAACGGCTATTTATCCGCGCCGGTGTTTGAACTGGCAGACCGATTGAACGCCAAAACCAGCGAAATCGAATCCGCACTTATGCTGGTGCAGGCCTGTGAGCCCGCCGGAATTGGCGCGCGCAACTTAAAAGAATGTTTGCGCCTGCAACTGATAGATCGCAACCGGTTTGATCCGGTGATGGAGCTGGTGTTGGAAAACCTGCCGCTGGTTGCCAAAAAAAACGCAGCCGCCATTGCCGAAATCATTGGCGAGGGCGGGCCGGAAACTGCTGAAATATTAGCAGAAATCCGGCATTTGAACCCGCGACCCGCTTCCGGATTTTCGCAGTCTCCGGTGCAGGAATCCCGTCCTGATGTTCAAGTCAGGCGTGGTGAAATGGGGGATTGGCGGGTTGAACTGGTTTCCTCGGCCTTGCCGCGGGTATTGGTTAACCACGAGTATGCGGCCCAAGTCGCTGCTAAAGGCGATGAAGCATTGATTTTTGCCCATGATTGCGAATCTTCTGCCAATTGGCTGATCAAAGCGCTGGACCAACGCGCCCAGACCATTTTGAAAACCGCCACAGCGATTGTGCAACACCAGTTTGCATTTTTTGAACACGGTCCGTCAGCCATGTTACCGCTGACTTTGGGGCAGATCGCTGATTTGCTGAATATGCACGAATCAACCATAAGCCGCGTTACCAATGGCAAATATATGATCTGCGATCGCGGGGTTTTTGAATTAAAGTATTTTTTTGTTTCAAAAATCATGTCAATTGACAAAAATAGTGAATTTTCATCCATGGAAATTCGTTCGCGTATTAAATCCCTTATTAATGAAGAAAACCACAAAAAACCGCTTTCGGATGATAGAATTGTAAATATTTTGCGAAGTGAGGGCGTAGATATTGCGCGCAGGACAATTGCCAAATATCGTAAGGACATGAGCATCCCTTCATCCGCCAACCGGCGACAAATTGATTCCCGAAATTAGGCTTCACGCCTGGTTGACACGAAGGCTGTCTGCTCCTAGGTTCCGCGCTCCGCGGGGCTGTTCATTGAAACCCAAGCGTCGGAACCTATTTCCGGCCATATGCGGGGAGAAGAACATGCATATACAAGTAAGTGGAAAACATCTGGACGTAGGGGCGGCATTGACCACCCATGTCGAAACCCGTCTTACCGAGGTTGTGACAAAATATACCGGGCGCCCGGTTGAGGGCAACGTAACCTTTTCCAAAGACGGACACGAGTTTGTTTGTGATATTTCCGTGCATCTTTCCACTGGTTTGAATTCGCAGGCCAAAGGCCGCGCAGCAGATGTATATGACAGTTTTGAGGGCGCTTTGTCGCGCATGGAAAAACAATTGCGCCGCTATAAACGCCGCCTGAAAGACCACCACAAAGACCGTATCGACCCGATCGAATCGATTGGCGAACCGTCTTATGTATTGTCCAGCACACCCGAAACCGAAGAAGAACCTGAATCCTTGCAGCCCATTATTGTGGCTGAAATGGAAACCCGGGTGCAAACCCTGTCGGTTGGCGAAGCGGTCATGCAAATGGAGCTGTCGGGCGCAAATATGCTGGTGTTTCGTAATGTCCAGCATGGGGGTGTTAATGTTGTGCATACCCGTGACGATGGCAATGTGGGTTGGATAGACCCGCGTAATGCCAAATAACCCAAATCTTTTGAGGCCGTTAAGATGGAACTGATTGATATTCTATTGCCCGATGCTGTTTTGGCCAGTGCCAAAGCAACCAGCAAAAAACGTGCCTTACAAGATGCATCCTTGCTGGCGGAAAAAGTATATCAACTGCCTTCCAAAGAAATCTTGATCGCTTTGCAGGAACGCGAAACCCTTGGCCCGACCGGTATGGGCCAAGGTGTTGCCATCCCCCATGCACGACTGCCCGAAATTGACCGGGTATGGGGGCTGTTTTTACGGCTTGATACACCAGTTGATTTTAACGCAGTAGACCGGCAACCGGTGGATCTGGTTTTTGTGCTATTTGCCCCGAAAGGCGCGGTTGCTGACCATCTAAAAGCATTGGCGCTGGTGTCACGCACCCTGCGTGACGCGGCAATTTGCGCCAAAATCCGTTCAACCGATGACCCGTCGGCGATCTATTCAATTCTGACCGACGGGCAAAAAGCCAAAGCTGCCTAACGCCAGTTTTCAAACCCGAATTTTTCGTAATCCGCCCCATAGGCGATTCGGGCCAGTGTTTCGATTTCTACATCGTAAACTTTGCGTAATTCAAACACCCATTCGGGGGTTATCACCTCTATTTTTCCCATATCAGCAGCCAGATTAAAGCGGTTAGAAAAATAGGCGCTGGCATAGTTCAAGTCTTGTTCCTGAATAGGTATACAGTGGTTAAATTCAGCAACATAGCCCTCCAAAAGATCAGATTGCGCACGCCAGCGACCATCGGTTCTTAGGGTGGTTTTTTGGGTCAGATTATGATGGATAAACGCCAAAAACTGCTTAAAAGCCGCACGATGGGCAGCTATATCATAGCCGATTTCTGAAAAATCGCTGTCTTTGGCAGGCAGAAAAACACCAAATTTGGTTTCCAGAGCCTCACGGATCGCCAAAAACCCATTTGGGGTTGTCTGGAAAATTTTTCGCATAAAAACATCATAAGCACGGGCAACCGGATGGCGCAGCACCGTAAATATAACCGGGTATTTATGACCGGACTGCCAGTCTTTGAACGCGGCCGTACCAAAATTGTTTTCTGGGGCCATACCGTCAATTTTGGTTAACCATTGCCGCACGCTGCCATCGGGGGCTGACGGAATCGGCGCAAAAATAATACTTTTACTGCTGCAAAAATAGGCCCGCGAAAGATCAGTGCCTTTTTCGGGCAAAAACTTAGGCTCGGTCTTTTGATCAACCTTGGGCGCAGGCAGATCAAGTTTTTGGTAAATCTCGTTATAATTGACAATTTTATCCGCCAGCGGCCCCGGATTTTGCCGCTTTATGGTTTGTTTCAAGGTTTTCAACGGCGTTAAAGCACCAATAAATTTGGCAATTTCATTGATTTTTTCAACATCACCAAGTTGATCATAGCGAATTTCAAAAAATGACTGGTCGGTTTTTTTCAGCCGCGACATAATCATTTTTGAATAGGCTTGCCGCACCTTTTGATATTCCTCGAATTCACGCATATCAAAAAATATCTGAGCAGTTTTACGATGTTTTTCGTCTTCGATCAGCCATTGGTTGGTTTTGCGAGCGATTTTAAGCGACACAAAAGAATCAACCGGCTTGCGGGTTAGAATAATTTTGGCGCAGCTCGGGTCTGCTAAAAACAGGTCAATTGCGTTGCTGTTATGGTCTCTGAAAATCCGGAAACCGGGGGTGTTCTTGGAATCTTTGGCCAGAATTGCGTTGATAAGCATATCAGGGGCTTTATCACGCTCGGGCTTTTTGATCTCCATATAAGTATTTTTGCCCGACCAGCCGATAAAAGCGGGGTTAAACAGCTCTCCGTGGCATTTCAGCCCGTCAAACTGGTTAATATAGCGCTCCAACAGGTTGGATCCGCTTCGCATTGCGCCAAAAATTGCAAAACTGCGGAATTTTTTGGTGGGCATTTTACTCTGCTATCAAAATAGGCTTGCTTTGGTTATCGTGCCATTGGGGACGCGCGTTTTCTGCCAGCTCAAGGTTAATGTTCATACCATTATTCTTAAGCACATTTGTAAACTTTTCCAATCCCTGCCAATCAACGGTTTTTGGCAAAATTCTGGGTCTGGTTTCAATTTTTGGTGCCAGTTCTTCGATCAAGGGATATAGAATCGAGGCCGGTTGGACCAAAACATCAGCCAACGCATAGATTTTGAAATTTGCAAAACCCACACTTAGGGCATCAATTCTTTGTCGCTCCATTTCCATAAATCCGGCAACGCGCCGTTTAAGCACCGCCATATTAGTGATATTTTCCTGCATCAAACTTGGCACCCAAGCATACCGGATATAATGGATATTGGCATTGGGATCATTGGCCATAAATTGAAAAAGCCGTTGTTTTTTAACCGACCAAAACTGAAATATGATCGGATCTTTGCGGTTATTCCAGACAAAATTAGTCAAAAAATCCAAAGGTGCATAATCGCGGATTTTACCATGACCAGTCAGGTTTCCCTTTGAAAGTCTGGCATTTTGCGCCATTTCTGCATGGCCAAGAGCAAATAAATCACCGTGAACCGGCTGGTTGATCTGTTTAGAAAGCCAGCTGTCAATTTCCACAAAAGTTTTATCAAAACCCAGCAAAACCGAATAGGGCGCAGCAGTTTCTGACCGGTTATTACGGTGTTTAAGCACCCGGCTTTGCATCGAAAGCCCAGCCCGCCCACGGTTTCGCCGCCCCTCCAGACGTTCAGTTTGCGCAGCAAAGGTCAGCCGCATTTCGCGGTCTCGCTGGTCTGGGGTATATTCTGGCGACAACAATGTTTCATACAACATGTTTGCATTGCGCCAGACTTTGCGCACAAAAAATCCCTCAAGATGTTCCAGATATTCCAGATGATCATTATAAAACATCATCGGATTGCCTTGCTGGTCAAACCGCGAAAAGGTTAATGACCGAGATTCAATGCGTTTGGCGTGTTTGCGCACCAAGGTTTGAAAATAGGATTCATCCGGTATCCAGCATTTTGAAAAATACCTGTCATTTTCGCGGCGCTTGGGGTCTTGTAAGATGGCTGTCAATGTTTCGCGACACAATGCCCACCATTGCGACCCCAGATGCGGTTCCAGCCCGGTAGGCATTTTCCGGCTGATTTTCAATTTTCGCTGAATTTTGACAAATCCGTCAAACAATATCCGTTGCTTACGCCATGAAAACGGAAAATAAAGCGAAAACCGTTCGGCCTCTAGCCCGCCTTTGATCCAGTTTTTCTGCCCTGCCACCACTGATTCAATAAAATCGGTGCCGCGGTTTTTTGCCAAAAACTGTTTTAACTCAGAAATCGGGCGGGTCGGCAGGCAAGACCCGCTTAACTGCACAACATGGGTGACACGGGGAAATCTGTTTAGCAACGCCTCTGCTGCGATCAACTGTGCCTGAACTAGCGAAAACATACCCCATTCACACCGAATACGGTTGGTAAGGGTTAAATTAGGATGATCACCAAAAGTTTTGGCATAATCCGCCATCTCGATGGTTGGGGTTTTGGCATCGATATGCACCGCAACCTTGCAGCCTTCGCGCAATAATGCATGGGTTAATTCGGCCGCGCGGTCAAAATCCTGATGCAACAAAAGGGCGATACCAATGCTCATGACCAGCCCCCCGCAGACATAAGGCCCAGTTCCTCTAATTGCTGCCAGTTTTGAAATCTGGTTGAATGTGCGGTCCAGAAATTAAGTTTCTGGCTGGTTTGAGACCCGTATGCTTTGTATTCTTGGCCCTCGCCGTAATGTTCCTGACGCTGCAATTCTTCGGAAATTTTGTCGTCAATATCTGGCAAAAATTTGCTATGTAGCAAACAGCCGCTGATTTTTTCGCCGCCTTTATCATCAAATGTCAGGTTCAGGCTGCGCGGCAACAAAGAATGGGTTGAAGACGTATACACATAGCTGGATTTCCATTTTACCAGCGGAATTTTGTTTAAGGCAGGGGCTTTGCGGGGTTGATTTGCAAAGAATTTGCGCTGCCTCGGGCCGCCTTGAATCCACAGATTTCCGTATTGGCCGCCATTTTGCTGGGTGTAATTGCCGGAATCAAAGTATTTTAATACTTCAAACGGGTTTTGGCCGGCATTGTATTTAATGTCTTTCAGGTTTTCCTTGGCATACATGTCCAGCAGCATCGCCGGAAAAGACCGCATCGACCGTGTATCCAGCCAATCTGTCAACGCCCTGATCGGGCGTTTGGAAACATGGGGGTAAACGAAAAATTCATCGCAATCCACGTTCAGGCACCAGTGTTTTGACCCGTATTTATACAAAAGCTGGTTCATCCACAGGATGCCGTGTTTCGCTGATTTATAACTGGCTTTGGTATGCCAAAGCGACACATCCGGCTGGGCTTGCAAATATTCTGCTGAACCGTCAGTGGAATTATTATCAACAATAAAAAACTGGGTAATGCCAAGGTTACGGTAATATTGCAAAAAATACGGCAGCCGGTGATGCTCATTTCGCAGGGTTGTAAAAACAAAAATCCCGTTCGGGTCCCGCGCTGCGTCGCCAAGTTTTACAAGGCTAAGGTCTTTGCGTTTGCGCCAAGTACGCAACTGCCATTTCTTGCGCAACAGGCGTAGCTTATAAGATCGCGTTAGCTTCATTACAATTTACCAAAGTCAGACGGGTTAATTTGTGCTTTTATCTTAAAGAATTGTGTCAATTTTAAGAAAATGCTGTGGCCAATTTGGAAAATCAAGCTGATTCGAGCTGGTAACATCAATTTTACTACTGCTAAGCCCAAGAATTGCATTTTCCCACCCTTTTTCATCATTCGGGTTCAAGTATGTTGGCAAATCTCCTGATATTTCCTGAAAACAGGGCAGGTTAGAACAAATTACAGGTATATTTTTCTGGAGCGCTTCGACCAGCGGATACCCGAACCCTTCGGCAAAAGACGGAAACAGCAAAGCCCGCGCACCGCTTAACAGCTCTGACAGGTCCGTATCATCCAGCGCGTTATGTTCAAATACGGTTTTCCCCATCATTGGTGATTGGTCCAGAATATCAAACACATCGCGGTTCAGCCAGCCTCGCCGCCCGACAATATGCAAATGCAGAGGGTTTTCCGCCGGTTGCATTTTGGCCAGATTTTGCCAGATTTTCAGCAAAAGCGCGTGGTTTTTGCGTGGCTCGATGGTGCCAAGCGTTACAAAATAGGGCTGCGAAGCAGGTTTGCGTTCAAACCCAGATGGCAAAGGCGTGACCCCCAACAGGCTGGTCACAGAATTGGTTTTAATATTCCATTTTTGTAACCATTCCGTTGTGCGAATTGCGGTATGGGCAGAATTATAAATCAAATAATCACAGTTTTTGGCAGTTAATCGCAATTCCTGTTCAAACCGCGTCACAATATCGGGGCGGGAATATTGTGGAAAATCAAGCGGGATCACATCATGGATCATGGCAATACATCGTTTTGCACCCCCGTCTTGCATTGCTTGCCAGATACCGGCTTTGCGGTTGGAATGGCCAATATTAATATAAGAAAACCCCACTGGCAGGTTGCGTCGCAACATCATTCCAAGGGTTTTTTTGCCGGTGATCGCCACTGAAGCCCTGCGGATTTCGGATTCGGACCGTCCGGTCATTTCCGGTTTTTTGCGCCCGAACAAGCGCGCGATAAAATCTTTGCTGCCCCAAGGTTGATCCCCCAGTATCATTGGATAAACCAGCGCCATTCCCGCCTTGTCCAGCAGCGCAAAACCGCCAGCAATGCGCGACAAAAACCAGACTTGCCGGTCGGTGTTTAGAAAATATTCAATATAGGCCCGTTCAACCCTGTCGATACCGGTGGGAACCGGATGGGGCGCGCGCGAAATACTGCGGCTGATGTCTAATAGAACTGGGTTCATGGTTTCCTGCCGAATTTTTGGCAGTTTGCCGTTATTCAGCCGCGTGATGCAACCCTGTTACCCTGTCAAGAAATTCACGGAAATCATCGCGCAGGTCTTCGCGTTCCAACGCAAAAGCCACCGTAGCCTGCAAAAATCCGGCTTTGGAGCCGCAATCATAACGGTCGCCTTCGAATTTATAACCATGCACACCTTGGCCAGCACCAATTTGTTCGGCAATAGCATCGGTCAGTTGAATTTCACCGCCGGCACCCTGATTGAATTTGCCCAGCGTATGCATAATTTCAGGCCGCAAAATATATCGGCCAATCACCGCCAGATCAGAGGGAGCATCAGCGACATCCGGTTTTTCAACCATACCTTTTACCGAAATCAACCGACCATTTTCGGCAGCAACATCAACAATGCCGTAATTTTCGGTTTTGGACATCGGCACCTGCATGGTTGCCACCATATTTCCGCCAACCTCATCATATGCATCAACCATTTGTGCCAAACAGCCGCGCGGGCCGGAAATAACATCATCGGGCAGCAATACCGCAAAAGGTTCATCGCCAATAAGCCGCCGCGCGCACCAAACCGCATGGCCCAAACCCCGCGCTTCGCGCTGGCGGATATAGGCAATGGCGCCGCTTTCCATATC
>Ga0256839_1002519_pt1 | contig 20236 bp, 19 predicted proteins | sample 354166metaG_FD_185968 | JGI IMG/M metagenome (GOLD analysis project Ga0256839, IMG submission 185968) | Hydrothermal vent microbial communities from Mid Atlantic Ridge, Atlantic Ocean - 354-166 | ecosystem: Environmental > Aquatic > Marine > Hydrothermal vents | place: Atlantic Ocean: Mid... | reverse complement strand
CGGCGCGCGCATGCCAGCCTTCGCCTATGGGCGCGCCGTCCTTGACCAGCACGCAGCCGACGCGGGGATTGGGGTCGGTGGTGTAGAGGCCGCGTGCCGCCAGTTGCAGGGCGCGGGCCATGTGGCGTGTGTCGCTTGCCTGACTCATGAGGGTGGGACGCGGCCTCAGCCGCGCGGCGTCTTTTTGCCCGCCCCTTCCCTGCCGGGGACGGGGGCGTCCTCATCGAGGAGGGGGATCTGGTTGCGCCTTTCTTCCGGGCTGGGCTGCTTCTCCAGGCGCTCGATCTCTTCGCGGAAGGCGTTGACGTCCTCGAAGCTGCGGTACACGGAGGCGAAACGCACGTAGGCCACCTGGTCGAGGTCACGCAGTTCGTCCATCACCCATTCGCCGAGGGTGCGCGAGGGCACTTCGCGGTCGCCAGTGACGCGCAGGCGTTTCTTGATGCGGCCGATGGCGGATTCGATGTCTTCCGAGCTGACCGGGCGTTTTTCCAGGGCGCGGGTGAAGCCGGCGCGCAGTTTGTCCTCGTTGAAGGGTTCGCGGCGGCCATCGTTTTTCACCAGCTTGGGCATTACCAGTTCGGCGGTCTCGAAGGTGGTGAAGCGTTCGCTGCAGGTCAGGCATTCGCGTCGCCGGCGCACCACGTAGCCTTCGTTGGCGAGACGCGAGTCGATGACCTTGGTGTCGTCTGCATCGCAGAAGGGACAGTGCATGGCGGCTTAACCTGGCGTGGCTGAAGGGATGTTCACCACAGAGACGCGGAGCACACAGAGAAAGACATTGTTTCTCGCCAAGGCGCAGAGACGCCGTTGAATATTCCTTTGCGTGCTGCGCGCCTTGGCGAGAGTCTATTTTGTTTTGTTGGAAACTCCGTGAACACCGTGTCTCTGTGGTGAATCAGTTTTGATAAAACTCAGGCATACACCGGAAAGCGCTGGCACAGGGCCAGCACCTCGGCCTTGACGCGCGCGATGGTGGCGGCGTCTTCCACGTCGTCCATCACGTCGGCGATCCAGCCGGCGAGCTGTTTCGCTTCTTCTTCCCGGAAGCCGCGGGTGGTCATGGCCGGGGTGCCGATGCGGATGCCGCTGGTGACGAAGGGCGATTGCGGGTCGTTGGGCACCGAGTTCTTGTTGACCGTGATGTTGGCAGCGCCAAGGGCGGCGTCGGCGGCCTTGCCGGTGATGCCTTTTTCGATCAGGTCGACCAGGAACAGGTGGTTGTCGGTGCCGCCGGAGACGATGTTGTAACCACGTGCCTGCAGGGTGCTCGCCATCACGCGGGCGTTCTTCACCACCTGCTGCTGGTAGCTCTTGAATTCGGGCTCCAGGGCCTCCTTGAAGGCCACGGCCTTGCCGGCGATGACGTGCATCAGGGGACCGCCCTGGGTGCCGGGAAACACCGCCGAGTTGAGTTTCTTCTCGATCTCGGCGTTGGCGCGGGCCAGGATCAGGCCGCCACGCGGGCCGCGCAGGGTCTTGTGGGTGGTGGTGGTGGTGACGTCGGCGATGGCCACCGGGTTGGGGTACTCGCCGGCGGCGACGAGGCCGGCGACGTGGGCCATGTCCACCATAAGATACGCGCCCACGCTGTCGGCGATGTCGCGGAAGCGCTGCCAGTCCACCACCCGCGAATAGGCGGAGAAGCCGGCCACGATCATCTTCGGCTGGTGTTCCTTCGCCAGCGCCTCGACCTGGGCGTAGTCGATCTCGCCAGTGCCTTCATCGAGGCCGTACTGGATGGCGTTGTAGAGCTTGCCGGAGGCGCTCACCCTGGAGCCATGGGTAAGATGGCCGCCGTGGGCCAGGCTCATGCCGAGGATGGTGTCGCCGGCCTGCAATAACGCCAGATAGACGGCGGCGTTGGCCTGCGAGCCGGAATGCGGCTGCACGTTGGCGTAGTCGGCGCCGAACAGCTGCTTGGCGCGGTCGATGGCCAGCTGCTCGGCGACATCGACGTATTCGCAGCCGCCATAGTAGCGCTTGCCGGGATAGCCTTCGGCATATTTGTTGGTGAGCACCGTACCCTGGGCCTGCATCACCCGCGGGCTGGTGTAGTTCTCGGAGGCGATCAGTTCGATGTGTTCTTCCTGGCGCACTTCTTCCTTCTGGATCACGTCCCACAGGGCGGGGTCGAAATCGGCGATGTTCATGGTCTTGTGAAACATGTTTGCTCCTGAAAATTCTCGAAATTCGTTACGGACGGTCGTCGATCTCGGCGCCTTCCTTCTCCACCACCACCGGCATCAGGTCGGCCTTGCTGATACCCAGCATCAGGGCGCTGGAACTGGCGACGTAAATGGAGGAATAGGTGCCGACCAGCACGCCGACCAGCAGCGCGGTGGCAAAACCGTGGATCAGCTCACCGCCGAAGACGAACAGCGCGGCCAGCACCAGCAGGGTGGTGAAGGAGGTGATCACGGTGCGCGACAGGGTCTGGTTCAGGGACACGTTGATGACCTCTTCGCTCGTACCCTTACGCATCTTGCGAAAGTTTTCACGAATGCGGTCGAAGACCACGATGGTGTCGTTGAGCGAGTAGCCGATGACCGCCAGGATCGCCGCCAGCACGGTGAGGTCGAAGTCGAGTTGGAACAGGGAAAACACGCCGAGGGTGATCACCACGTCGTGCACCAAGGCCAGAACTGAGCCCACGGCAAGGCGATATTCGAAACGGAAACCGACGTAGATGAGGATGCAGATCAGCGCATAGATCATCGCCAGGCCACCGTCGTTGGCCAGTTCATCGCCCACCTGCGGGCCGACGAACTCGACGCGGCGCATGTCGATCTTGCCGTCTTCGTGCGCCTTGAGCAGATCCATCACGCGGTTGCTGATATCGGCGTTGCTCTGGTCTTCATGCGGCGCGATGCGGATCAGGATGTCGCTGGCGGTGCCGAAATGTTGCACCACCGCCTCCTTGAAGCCCTCCTTTTCGAGGACGCCGCGCACCTCTTTGAGATCCACCGGGTGTTCGTAGCCCAGTTCGATCAGGGTGCCGCCGGTGAAGTCCAGGCCGAAGTTCAGGCCCTTGGTGAGCAGCGCGCCGACGGAGATCAGCAGCAACACGGCGGAGAAGGCAATCGCCAGCTTGCGCTTGCCCATGAAATCGAAATTGGTACCGCTCTTGAACAGTTGCATGGTTGTGCCCCGGAACCTAAATGGAAAGCTTGTCGATACGGCGACCGCCGTATACAAGATTGATCACCGCGCGGGTGCCCATGATGGCGGTGAACATGGAGGTAATGATGCCGATGGACAGGGTAATGGCGAAACCCTTGATGGGCCCGGTGCCGAAGCCGAACAGGATCACCGCCGCGATCAGGGTGGTGATGTTGGCGTCGGCGATGGTGGTGAAGGCCTTTTCGTAACCGGCATTGATCGCTGCCTGCGGGCTGATGCCGTTACGCAGCTCCTCGCGGATGCGCTCGAAGATCAACACGTTGGCGTCCACCGCCATGCCCACCGTGAGCACGATGCCGGCGATGCCTGGCAGGGTCAGGGTGGCCTGCAACATGGACAGCACGGCGACGATCACCACCAGGTTCAGGGCCAGCGCCAGGTTGGCCACCAGGCCGAAGCCGCGGTACCAGAAGGCCATGAACAGCAGTACCAGTACGAAACCGATGATCACCGACTGGAAACCCTTGTCGATGTTTTCCTGACCGAGGCTGGGGCCAATGGTGCGTTCCTCGACGATCTCGATGGGCGCGGCCAGGGCGCCGGCGCGCAGCAGCAGCGCCAGGTCATGGGCTTCGTTGGTGCTGTCGAGGCCGGTGATCTGGAAACGCTTGGAGAGCTGTTCCTGGATGCGCGCGACATTGATCACCTCTTCCACCGTGTAGCGCGTCTTCACCGGCTTGCCGTCGACCATGCGCGTCTCGGTCTTGTTCTCGATGAACACCACCGCCATCAGTTTCTTCACGTTCTCGCCGGTGACCTTGCTGAAGATGCTGGCGCCCTTGCCATCGAGGGTGATGAAGACGGCCGGGCCGCCACTCTGCTGATCGATGCCGGAGGAGGCGTCGATGATGTAGTCGCCGGTCAGCATCACGCGGTTCTTCAGCAGCACATAGCCGCCCTCGCGCTTGGGATACAGCTTGAGCCCCGGCGGCACGCGGCCACGCAGGGCCTCCTCCACGTCATGGGTCTCGTCGGCGAGGCGGAACTCCAGGGTCGCGGTGGCACCGAGGATCTCCTTGGCGCGGGCGGTGTCCTGCACGCCGGGCAGCTGCACCACGATGCGGTTCTCGCCCTGCTGCTGGATCACCGGCTCGGCCACGCCCAGCTCGTTGACGCGGTTGCGCAGGGTGGTGATGTTCTGCTTCAGCGCCAGTTTGCGCACCTCGCGGCGTTCCTTGTCATCCAGCCCCGCCAGCAGGTAGTAACCATCGGCGCGGTCCTCGTCCTTCAGTTCCAGGTCCGGGTATTCCCTTTCAATCAACTCCTCGGCCTGGTCGCGTGCCGCGGCGGACTTGAACTTGATCTCCACGCCGCTGCGCGCCAGACCTTCGCTGTCGACATCTTCGTTGCTGTATCGGGTAACGCGCGCATAGCGCACCTTGTTCTCGCGCAGCAGGCTGCGGAAGTCGCCGATGTAGCGTTCCTCGGCCTGCCTCACCGCCGCGTCCACGTCCACCTCCATCAGGAAGTGCACGCCACCGCGCAGGTCGAGGCCCAGGTACATGGGCGCGGCGCCCAGCGACACCAGCCAATCCGGGGTGCGCGGGGCGAGATTCAGGGCCACCACGTAGCCGCGGCCCAACCCCTTCTTCACCACCTCCTTGGCCGCCAGCTGGGCCTCGGTATCAGGAAAACGCACCAGCAGCTGGCCATCGGCCAGGCCAATGTTTTGGTAGCGGATACCGGCCTCCGCGAGCAGCTTCCGCACCTTTTCCTGGGTGCTCATGTCGACCTCCGCACCGCGGGTCGAGGTCACCTGCAGGGCAGGATCCTCACCGTAGAGATTGGGCAGGGCGTACACCGTGCTCACCACCAGCACGAGGATGACGAGCAGATACTTCCAGGCAGGGTATTGATTCACGAGGGCCGACTCCGTGGAAAGGGTGATTCAGGCAGACGAGACGAGTCTGACTCAGGCGGACTTGATGGTGCCCTTGGGAACCAGGGTGGAGACGGCCTGGCGCTGCACCTTGACCTCAACGCCGTCGGCGATCTGCACCGTGAGGAAGCTGTCGTCCACCTCGGTGATCTTGCCCAGCAGGCCTCCCTGGGTGACGATCTCGTCGCCCTTGGCCAGGGCCGCCACCATGTTCTTGTGCTCCTTGGCGCGCTTGGCCTGGGGGCGGATCAGCATGAAATAGAACAGCACGAAGATCAGCACCAGGGGCAGCAGGCCCATCAGACTGCCCTCGGCGGAACCCGCGGGTGCGGCGGCGGCCCCTTCGGCCAATGCATCAGAGATAAAAAAGCTCATACCGTTACCTTTTCCTTTGATTGATCAATAAATGAATTCGTTAGTCGCCGGGCGCGGCGAATAATTCCATCGCAAAGCCCCGGTGGGAAAAGCGCGCATTATGCCACAACCGATGGCCTATGGCGCACGCCGGGCGTAGAACTCGGCGACGAAGGCGTCGAGGCACTCGTCGGCGATGGCGGCGCGCAGGCCCTGCATCAATTCCTGGTAGTAATAGAGGTTGTGGATGGTGTTGAGGCGCGCGCCGAGGATCTCGTGGGTCTTGTCCAGGTGGCGCAGGTAGCTGCGGCTGTAATTGCGGCAGGTGTAGCAGCCGCAGTCCTCGTCCAGCGGCCGGGTGTCGCGCTCGTGACAGGCGTTGCGGATCTTCAGGTCGCCATGGCGGGTGAACAGGTGGCCGTTGCGGGCGTTGCGGGTGGGCAGCACGCAGTCGAACATGTCGATGCCGCGCCGCACCGCCTCGACCAGGTCTTCCGGCTTGCCCACCCCCATCAGGTAGCGCGGCCGCTCGGCGGGCAGCCGCGGGGTGGTGTGGTCCAGCACCCGCAGCATGTCCTCCTTGGGCTCGCCCACCGAGAGGCCGCCGATGGCATAGCCGTCGAAGTCGATCTCCCGCAGGCCGGCCGCGGACTCGGCGCGCAGGGCCTCGAACATGCCGCCCTGGACGATGCCGAACAGGGCACTGGGATTGTCGCCATGGGCCTCTTTTGAACGTTGCGCCCAACGCAGGGAGAGCTGCATGGACTCGCGCGTCTGGTGCTCGTCGGCCGGATAGGGGGTGCACTCGTCGAAGCACATGACGATGTCCGAGCCCAGCGCGCGCTGCACCGCCATGGATTCCTCGGGACCGAGGAATACCTTGTCGCCGTTGACCGGCGAGCGGAAGGTGACACCTTCTTCCGTGATCTTGCGCAGGTCACCGAGGCTGAACACCTGAAAGCCGCCGGAATCGGTGAGGATGGGCCGCTCCCAGTGCATGAACCCGTGCAGGTCGCCATGGGCCCGGATCACCTCGGTGCCCGGGCGCAGCATCAGGTGAAAGGTGTTGCCGAGGACGATCTCCGCGCCCAGGCCCACCAGCTCCTCCGGCGTCATCGCCTTCACCGTGCCGTAGGTGCCTACTGGCATGAAGGCCGGCGTCTCCACGGTGCCGCGGGCGAAGGTGAGACGGCCGCGGCGGGCGGCGCCGTCGCTGTGCAGAAGTTCGAATCTCATTGGGGAATCACTTTTTTCAACGCAAAGGCGCAAAGACGCGAAGAGCGCAAAGTCTCAAGAGTGTTTCTTTTCGTCATTCCGGCGAAAGCCCGGGACCCGTGCAAGGAGCAGGCGCCGGCACACACAAAAAGCCGGGCACCGTCCCCATTATTCCGATATTTTTCTTTGCGTCCTTTGCGTCTTCGCGCCTTTGCGTTGAATCCTTTCCCGCACTTACTCCATATTGTCCAGGATCGCGCCCTTGACGGCATCCATGGTGGCCTCGACGGTGACCATCACGCCGCTGTTCTCGCACTGGCGGATGGCGGTCTCGGGGTCCTTGAGGCCGTTGCCGGTGAGGGTGCAGACGATCTTCGAGCCTTCGGGGATCTTGCCGGACTTGATGTCGCGCATGGCCCCGGCCAGGGAGGTGGCGGAGGCCGGTTCGCAGAACACGCCCTCCTTCTCGGTGAGCTGCTTCTGCGCGGCGAGGATCTCCTCGTCGCTGCATTCATCGAACCAGCCCTCGGACTCCTCGCGCACCTTCCAGGCCTTGTCCCAGCTCTGCGGGTGGCCGATGCGGATGGCGGTGGCCACGGTCTCGGGATTGTCCACCATGTGGCCGCGCAGGAAGGGCGCCGAGCCGCTGGCCTGGTAGCCCACCATGCGCGGGCGATTGTTGACGATGCCGTTCTCGTGATACTCGCTGTAACCCATCCAGTGCGCGGTGATGTTGCCGGCATTGCCCACCGGCAGGCAGTGGTAGTCGGGGGCCGCGCCCAGTTCCTCGACGATCTCGAAGGCGGCGGTCTTCTGCCCCTGCAGACGGTAGGGGTTGATGGAGTTGACGATGGTCACGGGGGCGTGGGCGGCGACGTCCTTGACGATCTGCATGCCGGCGTCGAAGTTGCCCTTGATCTGGATCACCACCGCGCCGTGGATCATGGCCTGGGCCAGCTTGCCCATGGCAATCTTGCCCTCGGGGATCAGCACGAAGGCGGCGATGCCGGCGCGCGCCGCATAGGCGGCGGCGGCCGCCGAGGTGTTGCCGGTGGAGGCGCAGATGATGGCCTTGCTGCCCTCCTCCACCGCCTTGGTCACCGCCATGGTCATGCCGCGGTCCTTGAAGGAGCCGGTGGGATTGAGGCCCTCGTACTTGACGTAGATGTCCACGTCACGGCCCAGGGTGGCGGGGATGTTGTTGAGACGGATCAGCGGCGTGTTGCCCTCGCCGAGGCTGATCACCCGGGTGTCGTCGTGCACCGGCAGGCGGTCGCGGTACTTGTCGATGAGGCCGGTGTAGCGGTTGCGGAATGGCATGATTATCAACTCTCTTCTGTCTGTAGGTTGGGGGGTGAGGAACGAACCCCAACATCGGTGCTGCCGGATGGCTTGATCGTTGGGGTTCGCTGCGCTCACCCCAAGCTACATTCCGGGTTTCAATCGGCGTCCAGGGTCTCCAGGCGAATGCGCATGATCTCGCCGTCGATACTGTCCAGCGCCTCGATGGCGCCGATGGCATAGTCCATCTTCGCTTCCTGCACGCGGTGGGTGAGGATGATGACCGTCGCCTCGCTGTCGCCCACCGGCTCCTTCTGCAGGATGGCCTCGATGCTGATGCCGCTGTCACCGAGGATGCGGGTGACGTCGGCCAGCACGCCGGGGCGGTCGATGGCCTGCAGGCGCAGGTAATAGGCCGTCTCGATCTCGGCCATGGGCAGGATCGGCAGGTCGCTCAGGGCGTCCGGCTGGAAGGCCAGGTGCGGCACGCGGTTCTCCGGGTCGGCGGTGAGGGTGCGGGTGACGTCCACCAGGTCCGCCACCACCGCCGAGGCGGTGGGCTCGGCGCCGGCGCCGGCGCCGTAGTACAGGGTCGGACCGACTGCATCGCCCTTCACCAGCACCGCGTTCATCACCCCGTCGACGTTGGCGATCAGGCGCCGCTCGGGAATCAGGGTGGGGTGTACGCGCAGCTCCACGCCGGCCTCGGTGCGCCGCGCCACGCCCAGGTGCTTGATGCGGTAGCCCAGCTCCTCGGCGTAGTGCACGTCCTCGCGGGTGATGTTGGAGATGCCCTCGGTGAAACAGGCCTCGAACTGCAAGGGGATGCCGAAGGCGATGGAGGCGAGGATGGTCAGCTTGTGGGCGGCGTCGATGCCCTCCACGTCGAAGGTGGGGTCGGCCTCGGCATAGCCCAGGGCCTGCGCCTCGGCCAGCACCTCGGCGAAATCGCGGCCCTTGGCCGCTCCCGGCGTCCCGCCTCCCGCGGCACTCGCACTTCCCTGTGCGGCGTCGCGCATCTCGGTGAGGATGAAGTTGCCGGTGCCGTTGATGATGCCCGCCAGCCATTCGACGCGATTGGCGGCCAGCCCCTCGCGTACCGCCTTGATGACCGGGATGCCGCCGGCCACCGCCGCCTCGAAGGCCACCATCACGCCCTTCGCCTGGGCGCGTTCGAAGATCTCGTTGCCGTGCTTGGCGATCAGGGCCTTGTTGGCGGTGACCACGTGCTTGCCGTTGTCGATGGCCGCCAGCACCAGCTCGCGGGCCAGGCCGTCGCCGCCGATCAGTTCGACGACGATCTGCACCTCGGCATCGTTGACCACCGCGAAGGGATCGGTGGTCAGGGTGATGCCGCTGGTGTCGCAGATGCGTTCCTTGTCGAGATCACGGGTAGCGGCGTGGCTGATCACCACCCCACGCCCGGCGCGGCGCGCGATCTCCCCGGCGTTGCGCTTGAGTACGTTCACGGTACCGCCGCCGACGGTGCCCAGCCCCAACAGTCCAACCTTTACTGGTTCCAACGCTGTTCCCCTGTCATCTGTTTCGTTTCAAAAATCCAACGCAAAGGCGCGAAGACCGCAAAGCGACTTTCACCTTCGCCCTGTAGGAGCGCCTTCAGGCGCGAAAATACGGCCAAGAGCGGCAGATAATTCGCGCCTGAAGGCGCTCCTACAGGCGAATCCCATCGTTTTTCCTCGCACGCTTTGCGTCTTTGCGTTGAAGAAATCCTACTTTCCCGCCCCCGCATCGGCGCGAAACATGTCGCGGATGCCGCGCAGCGCCTGGCGGGTGCGGTGTTCGTTCTCGATCAGGCCGAAGCGCACGTGGTCGTCGCCGTATTCGCCAAAACCGACGCCGGGCGATACCGCCACGCGCGCCTCCTGCAGCAGTTTCTTGCTGAACTCCAGCGAGCCGAGATGCCGGTACTGTTCCGGGATCGGCGCCCACACGAACATGGTCGCCTTGGGCTTCTCCACCTCCCAGCCCAGGGCGTTGAGGCCGTCGCAGAGCACATCGCGGCGGCTGCGGTACATGTCGGCGATCTCCTGCACGCACGCCTGCGGACCCTCCAGGGCGTGGATGGCGGCCACCTGGATGGGCGTGAACATGCCATAGTCGAGATAGGATTTCATGCGCGCCAGGGCCGCCACCAGGGTCGGGTTGCCGACCATGAAGCCCACCCGCCAGCCGGGCATGTTGTAGCTCTTGGAGAGAGTGAAGAACTCCACCGCCACCTCCTTGGCCCCCGCCACCTCGAGGATGGAGGGCGGCTTGTAGCCGTCGAAGACGATGTCGGCATAGGCGATGTCGTGCACCACCCAGATCTCGTGTTCCTTGGCGATCGCCACCACCTTCTCGAAGAACTCCAGCTCCACGCACTGGGTGGTGGGGTTGCCGGGAAAGTTCAGCACCAGCATCTTGGGCTTGGGCCAGGTGTCCTTGATGGCCTTCTCCAGCTCGGAGAAGAAATCGCCGTCCGGCACCAGCGGCACGTGGCGGATGTCCGCGCCGGCGATGACGAAGCCGTAGGGGTGGATGGGATAGGAGGGATTGGGCACCAGCACCGCATCGCCCGGGCCCACGGTGGCCATGGCCAGGTGCGCCAGGCCCTCCTTGGAGCCGATGGTGACGATGGCCTCGGACTCCGGGTCCAGCGCCACGTCGTAGCGGTCCTTGTACCAGTTGCAGATGGCGCGGCGCAGGCGCGGGATGCCCTTGGAGACCGAATAGCGATGGGTGTTGCCGCGCCGCGACACCTCCACCAGCTTGTCGACGATGTGCTGCGGGGTGGGCTGATCCGGGTTGCCCATGCCGAAATCGACGATATCCTCGCCGCGCGCGCGCGCCTTCGCCTTCAAGTCGTTTACAATATTGAAAACGTAGGGGGGCAGGCGTTTTATTCTCGGGAATTCGTCAAACATGCGTAGAAAGCCAACAATCCGGTGCGCAAAAAAGGCGCAAAGTATACCGCACCCGCCCACCCCTTGACCATGACGCCGCGCCCGCGCCCACAACCCGAGGAAACCCCATGAAATTCAATCAGGAACGCGATTTTACCTCGCACACCATCCGCGCCTACAGCCCGGGTACGATCAGCATCACCCTGCCGGCCGACCTGGAGGCCGACACCCCAAAACCGGTGGAGGTGAAAACCCTTGACCGCAGCTGCATCGTAAGCCCCAAGCAGCTCATCGAAGACTGGGCGCCCAACAGCCTTGGCGACCTGCTCGCCGAGCATCTGCGCGAGATCCTCGCCCTGGAGCCGGAAGTGGTGCTGCTGGGAACGGGGGCCACCCTGGACTTCCCGGCCGCCGAGATCCTCGCCGAACTGACCACCCGGCAGATCGGTGTGGAGGTAATGGACACGGCAGCGGCCTGCCGAACCTACAACATTCTCATGCACGAGGGGCGACAGGTAGTGGCAGGAATCATGCTTGGTGCATAGTGCGAGGTTCCCTGCCCCCGAAACCGTCACTTGAGTATCGCATCCACCGAAAACCCCTCGCGCTCCATCACCTCGCGCAGGCGCCGGAGGGCCTCGATCTGGATCTGCCTCACCCGCTCGCGGGTCACGCCGAGGGCGTTGCCGACCTCTTCCAGGGTGGCGACATCCAGCCCGCGCAGGCCGAAGCGCCGCTCCACCACCTCGCGCTGTTTGGCGGTGAGCTGACCCAGCCAGGATTCGATGCAGTGCTGCATGTCTTCGTCCTGCAGCAGCACCGAGGGGTCGGGGTTGTATTCATCGGGGATGGCATCGATGAGGGTCTTGTCGCTGTCGCGGCCCAGCGGCACGTCCACCGAGGTGACGCGCTCGTTGAGGCCCATCATGCGCTTGACGTCCTCGATGGGCTTGTCGAGCATCTGCGCGACTTCTTCCGGTCGTGGCTCATGGTCCAGGGTTTGTGCCAGGTGGCGAGCGGCGCGCAGGTAGACGTTGATCTCCTTCACCACGTGGATGGGCAGGCGGATGGTGCGGGTCTGGTTCATGATGCCGCGTTCGATGGTCTGGCGTATCCACCAGGTGGCGTAGGTGGAAAACCGGAAGCCGCGCTCGGGGTCGAATTTCTCCACCGCGCGAATCAGTCCCAGGTTGCCCTCTTCGATGAGATCCAGCAGGGCCAGGCCACGATTGAGGTAACGGCGCGCAATCTTCACCACCAGGCGCAGGTTGCTCTCGATCATGTGCCGGCGGGCGTCCTGGTCACCCTTCTGGATGCGCCGCGCGATGCTGACTTCCTCTTCCGCGCTCAGCAGGGGGGAAAAACCGATCTCGCCCAGGTAGAGACGGGTCGCGTCGAGGTCGCGCTCACTGAGGTCGGCACGGTGTGTGCGGCGGCGCTCCGGACGCACGGCGGGTTTTTCCTCCACCGCGGGCGCTTCCGGCAGCGGCTCCTCCACTTCTTCCACAACGCCGTTTTCCGCCACCACGTCCTCGGCCAGCGTCTCGTCCAGTGGCAGCAGATCGATTTCCTCATCGGCGCCACCACCGACGTCGTGGTTATCTGTTTTCACTTCCGTCTCGTCTTCCAGCTTGCGCATGATTTTCGCTTCCGGTGTCTGGCCGAGTCAGCGCTGAGGCAGGTAGCGCAGAGGGTTGACGGGCTTGCCATCGCGGCGAATCTCGAAATGCAGCATGGGGCGCCGGGCACCGCTGCTGCCCATGTCCGCGATTCGCTGGCCGGCCTCTACCACCTCCCCCTCCTTGACACGCAATTTCTGGTTATGCGCATATGCACTGAGATATTTCTCATTGTGCTTGATGATAATAAGCCGACCGTATCTCACAAGTCCACTGCCGGCATAAACCACTCTCCCGGCTGCCGCCGAATACACCGGATCACCATGCCGGCCGGCGATATCGATACCCTTGCGGCCAGGGTCGTCGACGGAAAATGTCTGCAAGACCTTGCGGCTTTCGACCGGCCATTGCCAGCGCGGATTCTTCGGCAGGCTGACCACCGGACGTTTCTCCGGCAACGGTGCAACGGGCCTGGCGACGGGGGCCGTGGGCCTCTCGGCCACGCGTGGCGTTACTTGTGCCGGCCCCACCACCGGCGCAGGCTTGCGCGCCGGCGGACTGGGCTGTGCCTTGGGCGGCGTGGCGCCCACTTGCGGTGGCGCCACGCGCAGCACCTGCCCGGCCTTGAGGACATAGGGGGGAGGGATGCCGTTCCAGCGCGCGATCTTGCGGTAGTCGTAGCCGTACAGAAAGCCGATGGAGTAGAGGGTTTCACCGGGTTCGACCACATGGTGCAGATGCGCGCCGCAGCCCGTCAGCAGCGCGGCGGGCAGCAGCAACAACAGCCACCGGCGCATCAGCTGTGTTGCTGCGTGATACATGCGGACGCCGACGTCAGTGCAGGATGATGAACAGGACCACCAGCACCACCACCAGCCAGCCGAGGAGGTCCACATAGCGGTGCAGTTTTTCCTCCATTGCCTTGCCGCCCCACTTCATCAGTCCGGCAACGAGGAAGAAGCGCGCCCCGCGCCCCACCGCCGAGGCCAGCACGAAGGGCAGGAAGGCCATGGAGATGGCGCCGGCAGCGAGGGTGAAGACCTTGTAGGGGATGGGCGAGAAGCCAGCGATGAAGATGGCCCATACCCCCCACTCATCGAACCAGGCCACCGCCAGCTGGTAGCGGTCCCAGTAATTGGAGGTCTGCAGCCAGGGCTCGACCTGGGCGAAGGCGAGATAGCCGATGAGGTAACCCAGCATGCCACCCAGCACCGAGGTGACGGTGGTGATGGTGGCGAAGCGCCAGGCCCGGTCGGTGCGCGCCAGGGCCATGGGCGCCAGCATCACGTCGGGGGGGATGGGAAAGAAGGAGGACTCGGCGAAGCTCAGCCCGCCCAGATACCACGGCGCATGGCGGTGCTCCGCCCAGTGCATGACGCGTTCGTACAAGCGGGAGAAGAGTTTCATTGGGGATCCATTGGTTGGTCGAGACGTGTTTCATCACAGAGAGACGGAGGCACAGAGGAAAACGGACGATTCTCTCGCCTTCTCGCCACGTCCGCAAAAAACGAATCAATAATTTTCAAATTCTTTCTTTGCGCCCTGCAAGCACCCAGGAGAAATGAGGCTTTTCTCTGTGCCTCCGCGCCTCTGTGGTAAAAAAACAAGACACTAAAAGCCACTACTGTGTGCCACTCAACATCGGCACGAAGCTGACCCGGTCCAGCATCTGCTGCTCGAAGCCGTCGGCGCTGCGGGTGATCAGCACCAGTGTCTGACCGTCTCGTGCGCCCACCGGCAACACCAGCCGCCCGCCGGGCGCCAGTTGCTGCAGCAACGCCTCCGGCACCTGCTCCGGCGCGGCGGTGGCGATGATGCCGTCGAAGCCCCCGGCCTCCGGCCAGCCCCAGCTGCCGTCGCTGTACTTGCAGCGGATATTGTTGAGCCTGAGTTCGAAGAAACGCTGCCGTGCCTGGTCCAGCAGCGGACGGATGCGTTCCACGGTATACAGTTCGCCCACCAGCGGCGAGAGAATGGCCGCCTGATAGCCGGAACCGGTACCCACCTCCAACACCTTGTTCAGCGGTCCGCCGTCCAGCAACGCCTCGGTCATGCGCGCGACGATGTAGGGCTGGGAAATGGTCTGGCCAAAGCCGATGGGCAGCGCCGTGTCCTCGTAGGAACGGCTGGCCAGGGCCTCGTCGACAAACAGGTGCCGGGGGGTGTTGCGGATCACCTCCAGCACCTGCTGATTGCCGATGCCCGCCTCTGCCAGACGCCGCACCAGGCGGTCGCGGGTGCGCTGCGAGGTCATGCCGATACCGCTGAGACGCTGCTTCACAGCCCCTCCAGCCAACGGGCCACCTGGTCGAGGGCGCGATAGCGGGTGAGATCCACGTGCAGCGGCGTCAGCGACACGCGCCGGTTGCGCACGGCGAAGAAATCGGTGCCGGGACCGGCGTCCTGCTCCGCGCCCACCGGGCCCACCCAGTAGATGTCGCGGCCGCGCGGGTCCTGCATCTTCACCACCGGCTCGGACTTGTGGCGGCGGCCGAGGCGGGTGGCCTCGAAGCCTTCGATGGCCTCCCAGGGCACATCGGGCACATTGACGTTGAGGATGGTGTCCGCCGGCAGCGGATCGTTCTGCAACAGCTCCAGCAGCTTCACCACCGCCCGCGCGGCGCTATCGTAGTGGCACAGGTTCTCACCCACCAGCGACACGGCGATGGCCGGCAGGCCGAGAAAGCGTCCCTCCATGGCCGCCGCCACGGTGCCGGAATAGATCACGTCGTCGCCCATATTGGAACCGGCGTTGATGCCGGCGATGACCATGTCCGGCTCCTCGACCAGCAGGCCGGTGATGGCCAGGTGCACGCAGTCGGTGGGAGTGCCGTCGACGCGCACCACGCCGTCGTCCTCATGCCAGGCGCGGATGGGGTTCTCCAGGGTCAGGGAATTGCTTGCCGCGCTGCGGTTGCGGTCCGGGGCGACGACGCTGATCTCGGCCAGCGGCGCCAGGGCGGCGGCCAGCTGGCGCAGGCCCGGCGCCTGATAGCCGTCGTCGTTGCTCAACAGAATTCTCATGGGCGGGTATTATATCCACATCTTCCCGCCATTATTCCCCGTGTTGCACAAACCATGACAAAGAAAAAACACAGCAGCGATGACCATACCCTGTTCCGCAAGCTGATGGCAGACGTCACACCGCTGGCGACAGAGCCACGCATCACGCCCGGCAAGGCGCGCCCGTCGCCGCGCCCCCGCCCCGACAACCGGCCCGCCCCCGCCAGCCCGGGCTTCGTCGAGCGTGAACATGCCCCCCACATCGATGCCGAAGAGGCGCTGTTTTTCGCCCGCGGCGGCCTGCAGCAACGCCTGACGCGTCAACTCAAGCGTGGCGAACTGCGCCCCGGGGCACACCTCGACCTGCATGGCCACACCATCGCCGAGGCCGGCGCCCGGCTCACCGCCTTCCTCACCGAGGCCCAGGGCGCCGGCCTGCGCTGCGTCTGCATCATCCACGGCAAGGGCCATCGCTCCAGCGGCGGTCGTCCGGCGCTCAAGACCCAGGTCAACCAGTGGCTGCGCGATACGCCCACGGTCCTCGCCTTCAGCTCCTGCCGTCCCCGCGATGGCGGCATGGGCGCCCTCTATGTGCTGCTGAGGCGCCCCTGACATTCTCAGGCCTGCGCCCCTCACCCAAGCTTGAGAAAAACCACACAAAAAGCCGCACCTACCCGCCCCCGCTTCCGCTTGCCCCCAAGGGTAAAGCTCATTGCCTCCCAGCCGATAAACAAATACACAAACACGAATTGAGCCTGGATCAGCAGGTTCGGGATCCGATAAAAGAGAGGTAAATATTTCATGACCACCTTCCTCAACAATCTCCCGGTCAGGATGAAAGTCGTAGGCAACGCGGGCATTCTCTTGGCCCTGCTTGTCTGCAGTGCCGTCTATGGCATCTACGCCATGAAACAGATTGGCGCCAGTCTCCACGTCATCACCGAAGCCGACATTCCCCTGACGACCAAGATCACCAGGATCACCGAACACCAACTGCAGCAGGCCCTGCACCTCGAGCGAGCACTGCGCTTCAGCGGCGCATTGAAACAAAACATGATGCGGTTCAGGGAGGAAATCCAGCATTTTGAAAACATCAATCGGCAAATCGAAGAGGAAATACGCGAGGGCGGCCGCCTGGCCAGCACTCTGGGGGGCTTCAGTGCCAAGGTACAGAAAGAATTCGCCGACGTGAGCGCCGCATTGGAGAAAATCGACACCGAACACCAGAAATATGCCCAGCAGGCACAGACCGTCTTTACCTACCTCGGTCAGGGTGACATCGCAGCGGCCGAGACGCTGATCGCGCAAGTGGAAGCCAAGGAAGATCAATTGGACCAGGAGCTCCACACCCTGCTCGACACCATCATCAGCCATACCACTCACGCCAGCCAGCACGCCGAACAGCAGGAACAGAGCGCCCATCGCACCCTGATCGCCATCACCCTCGCGGCGCTGCTGCTCGGGCTGGCCCTGAGCTGGCTGATCACCGGCAACATCACACGGCGCCTGTCGCGGGTGAGCGCGGGACTGAAGGCCATTGCCAGCGGCGATCTGCGCCAGCAGGTCGACGGCCGCGACGGCCGCGACGAAATCGGCTCGCTGAAGGAATCCGCGCAGGTAATGCACGCACGCCTGCTGGAGATGATCTCGCACATCGGCGAAACCACCGAACAGCTCTCCGCGGCGGCGGAAGAGATGTCCATCGTCACCGTCCAGACCCGCGAGGGCATCCAGCAGCAGCAGTCCGAGACGGAACAGGTGGCCACCGCCATGAACGAAATGACCGCCACCGTGCAGGAGGTGGCCAACAACATCACCCTCACCGCCGAGGCGGCCGAGGGCACCTATCGCGACACGGACAGCGGCCGCCAGATCATTGAAGGAACCATTCAGGCCATCCAGCAACTGGCGTCACGCATCGAACGCGGCGCAGAAACCGTGCAGCAGATGGAGCAACACAGCGAAGATATCAACAGCGTCCTCGATGTCATCAAGGGCGTCGCCGAGCAGACCAACCTGCTGGCGCTGAACGCCGCCATCGAGGCCGCCCGCGCCGGCGAACAGGGCCGCGGCTTCGCCGTGGTGGCCGACGAGGTGCGCACCCTGGCCTCGCGCACCCAGCAGTCCACGGAAGAGATCAACGAAATGATCAGCACGCTGCAATCGGTCTCCCAGGCGGCCGCGCAGGTCATGACGGAAAGCCGTGAGCAGGTTCAGTCAGTGGTGACCCAGGCGACCGCGGCGGATGGCATATTCACCGAAATCCGCGATGCCGTGGCGCACATCAACGACATGAGCGGCCAGATCGCCAGCGCCGCGGAAGAGCAGAGCTGCGTCGCCGAAGAGATCAACCGCAACATCGTGCAAATCAACGACATCGCCGGCGAGACCGCCACCGGCGCGGAACACACCGCCACCGCCAGTCAGGACCTGGCGCACATGGCCACGGAGCTGCAAGGCATCGTCAGACAGTTCAAGGTCTGAGGCAAACGGTAGTCATTTGCCGGCACCAATTCCAGGCCTGGCGAGAATGGCGCTTGCAAAAACTTGGGAAGGTATCCGGGCACAGTGGATACCCAACATTTCCCATCGGTGCGGCCTCCATTCAGCAGTGATGGTATTGCCATGCCAGGAATCAGCGCGGAGGCCACAATTTTCCGCTGACGCCTACCGCGCCCCGAGGGGCCGCCCCTGGGCAGGCTCATCCGCCACCGGCGGCATGATGTCGAGGAAGCTGCGAATGGCCGCGAAGCCGCCCACGTCCTTGTCCGCCGCCCGTGAGTCCGGCCGGTGCACGCACAGCAGCTGGCCGATACCCGCCCCCTGCGCCGAGCGCAGCACCGGCAGACTGTCGTCCACCAGCAGCGTCGACCCGGCCACGAAGGGTTCCGCGGTCTTCAGCAGGTTCCAGAACTGCGGGTCTTCCTTGGGACGGCCAAAGTCGTGGGCGCAGTACACGGCATCCAGATGGCCTGCCAGCTCCGTCCTTTCCATCTTCAGTCGCAGGCTCTTCATGTGCGCGTTGGTTACCAGCACCGCCCGGCGACGCGAGGCACGCACCGCATCGAGAAAGGCCACCACGTTGGGGTGCACGGCGATGAGGTGCTCGACCTCCTGCTTCAGCGCCGCGATGTCCATGCCCAGCTGGTCGCTCCAGTAGTCGAGGCAGTACCAGTCCATGGTGCCCTCCACCGCCTTGTAGCGCCGCAGCAGCTCCTCGCGCGCCGCCTCCAGTGGCATCTCGCGCAGCTCGGCATAGCGGCGCGGCATGTGCTCCAGCCAGAAGTGGTTGTCGAAGTGCAGGTCCAGCAGGGTGCCGTCCATGTCCAGCAACACGGTCTCGATCGTCGTCCAGTCGATCACGTTCAGTCCTCTCGCCAGGCGGAAACGACCACCTCATGCCGCTCCAGCCGACCCTCGCCGTCGAAGGCCTCCCTGGGCAGTGGATTCCGGTGCGCCAGCTTGAAATCCTCGCTGCCCACCCAGTTTTCGAAGGCCGCCTCATCCTCCCAGGTGGTCAGCACCACATACGGACTGTCCTCGTCGACGGGGCGCAGGATGTCCATGCGCACGAAACCCGGCTGCTTGTCCACCTGCCCCGCGCGCTGGCGAAAACGCTCCTCGAACTGCGCTTCCCAGCCGCTGGCGACCGGCACCCGATTGGCAACCACGTACATTCGTCGTCCTCCCATGCTGTATTGCGCCCCGCAAACGGGGCCCGCTGCCTGTTCACCTGAATCTGTGGGTACAGGTGCCCATTGCATCCGCAAGCGACGATAGCCTGAAAACGCCTGGAATTCGACCGCCAGACCGCTCCCCCGCGCACGACCGGCGGGCATCGGCCAGGCGCCGGTGTCGAAATTCCTTACAGCTCCTAATCCCTTCCACAGCGACCGCCAGCCCCCACCACGCCTGCCTCTCAGGGCCGCCCCCGTTGACAACACAGACAAACCCCCACAAGACTCAGCATTTACCCGTCGAAAAACCTTACAGCTCCCCCAACTTCACGTTGCAGGACGTGAGAGGGCGACATCAAGCCACTGATAAATATTACATTTTACGAAATGGCATGAATCCTGCCAAACAGCCGGGTGAATGTTTAATCCGGCTTCGGCCAGCCATCACCATGTTGCAGAGGTATATCGTGAAATATTCCCGCTTGTATCGCAGTTCCCTCTTGGGCGCCGCCCTCGCCTTCTCCGCCAGCACCGCCCTGGCCGCCCCCATCACCGTCGACGGCGACCTGAGCGACTGGGGTCTCAGCGTCGCCGACGGCACCAGCAGCCAACCCGTCGGCACCGATTACAGCACCCTGCGTGGCGACCTCGCCGGTTACATGATCGAGGACAGCGACGATACCACCAACGATCTCTTCCTGGGCCCCAACAACGGTGGCCAGAATTACGACGGCGAGTACATGGGCGTGCTGGTGGACAACGGCACCCTGTACCTGTCCATCCTCACCGGCCAACGCCCGGACAACGGCTTCGATGGCAGCAAGGGCCTGTATTCGCCGGGCGACATCCGCATCGAGACCAGCCTGGGCGTGTTCGCCATCGAGGTGGGCGGTGGGGCCGTGGACGGCGACGGCAGCGCGCTGACCGAGGGTGCCACCGGCACCACCTATGACGTGAACAGCAACGGCTTTACCGTGGGCAGCAGCGACACCGCAGCGGCACAGACGGTGGGTTCCGTCTGGCGGGACGTGGACTGGATCCTCGATCCCATCAACCCCCAGCAGCCGGTGCAGTTCGAGATCAACGGTGGCAGCACTCAGGTGGGCATGGCCGATTTCATCT
>Ga0256839_1002518_pt1 | contig 20242 bp, 22 predicted proteins | sample 354166metaG_FD_185968 | JGI IMG/M metagenome (GOLD analysis project Ga0256839, IMG submission 185968) | Hydrothermal vent microbial communities from Mid Atlantic Ridge, Atlantic Ocean - 354-166 | ecosystem: Environmental > Aquatic > Marine > Hydrothermal vents | place: Atlantic Ocean: Mid... | reverse complement strand
TCTTTTACCACTGGTGGCGGCGACACCCCGCTCCTGGCATCACTGACCCTCCCATTGACGACCTTTTCAACGAATCCGGTGGCTTGTTGGCGGGAATCAGGTGAAAAAATGGGGAGACGCCAGGGGATTGGTCTGATTTGCCATCTCCGGGAGATCCGGATAAAATCACCAGAATTTTCTGAGGAGTGAACGATGCGCAGACCTTTGGTTGTTGGAAATTGGAAAATGAACGGAACCCGTGAGAGCGCGGGGCAGCTCGCAAGGGAGATCGTTTCCGGGCTGCCTTCCGGATGCCGGGTGGAAGTTGGGGTCTGCCCGTCATACGTCTTCATTCCTCTGGTTGCCGAAAGCCTCGGCGATTCCGGGGTGCTGGTGGGGGCGCAGAACGTCGCCGATCAGGACAGCGGCGCCTACACAGGCGAGGTTTCCGCGCCGATGCTGAAGGAATTCGGTTGCCGTCTTGCCATCGTCGGCCATTCCGAGCGCCGCCAGGTCTATGGCGAGACGGACGAGTTGATCGCCGCCCGCTATCAAAAAGCCATCGAGCACGGGATCGTTCCCGTTCTCTGCATCGGCGAGACGCTGGAAGAGCGCGAGGCGGGCGATACCTTCAAGGTGGTGGATGCGCAGCTTCAGGCTGTGCTCGAAAAGGCGGGGGTGCAGTCCCTCAACCAGGCGGTGATCGCCTATGAACCGGTATGGGCCATCGGCACCGGCAAGACCGCGACCCCGGAGCAGGCGCAGGAAGTTCACGCGCATATCCGGCGGCAATTGGCGGCCCAGGATGCCGGGGTGGCCGAGAAAGTCAGGATTCTGTACGGTGGCAGCGTCAATGCCGGCAATGCCGCATCGCTCATGGCGCAACCAGACATCGATGGTGGTCTGATCGGAGGCGCGTCGCTGAAGGCGGATTCGTTCCTGGCCATCGTCCAGGCAGCAATGGAAAACAGTTGATATGTTTCAGGTTCTGATCGTATTTCATGTTCTGTTGGCGATAGGTATCGTGGTGTTCGTCCTGCTGCAGCAGGGCAAAGGCGCCGACATGGGGGCGGCTTTTGGCAGCGGAGCTTCGGGGACGGTTTTCGGGGCCAGGGGATCTGCCTCTTTCCTCTCCCGCACGACCGGTATTCTGGCGGCGCTGTTCTTCGTCACCAGTCTCTCGCTGGCCTATTTCACCGATTATCGGTCCGAGAAGAAGGATATACTCGAGGTATTGAAGTCCGGGGATGTCCCACCGGTCCCGGCGCAGAACCCGCCGTCCAAGGCGTCTGAATCCGTTCAGGTTCCCGTTCCGGATGCTCCGGTGGTGGTCCCGACGCCCAAGGAAGAGGAAACTCCATGAAACGCTTTGCCGAAGTGGTGGAACTGGTAGACACGCTGTCTTGAGGGGGCAGTGGCGAAAGCCGTGCCGGTTCGAGTCCGGCCTTCGGCACCATCTTGTGAACAAAAAAACCGCCAAATACGGCGGTTTTTTTGTTCGTGCGGGGAATGGATGTCCCCGGTGATTGGTGATTGAAACGCCCCGTTCACGCCCCGTCCAGATGGTAGCGGTAGGCCAGCCGGACCAGTTCGGCCACGGTGTTCACGCCCAGCTTGCGTTTGATGCCGGTGATATAGTTGGCGACGGTTTTCTGACTGAGGTGGAGGGTCGCGGCGATTTCGTGGATGGTGAGTCCCCGGGTGGCGAGACCGAACACTTCGAATTCGCGATTGGTCAGGACCAGCATCGGGTTTTCCACTCCTTCGCCGGTGGTGTACTGCATCACCAGCTGTTGGGCGATGGGTTCGATGATGTAACTGCCGCCCTGGGCGATGCGTCTGATGGCGTCGGGCAGTATTTCCGGGTCCGAGTTCTTGCTGATGAATCCCTTGGCGCCCGCTTCCAGCGCGCGCTTGGCGTAAAGCACTTCCTCGTGCATGGTGAACACCAGTATCTTCGCCTCCGGCTGGCGGGTGATGATCCGGCGGATGACCGTCAGCCCCCCTGCTCCGGGCAGGGAGAGGTCGAGCACCAGCACATCGGGCTGATGGGCGAAAAAACCGTGGTAGGTGCTGTCGCTGTCCCCGGTCTCGGCGGCGATGGAGAAGTCATCGTCCTGATCCAGCAGGAAGCGGTAACCGGCGCGGACGACGGCGTGGTCATCCGCAAGCATGACGCGGATGGGCATCGGCGTGTTCCTCCTCGTATGGAATGAGAATGCTCAGGTGAAACCCCTTTCCCGGGGCGGTTTCGACGCGGAAGACTCCCCCCAGGCTCTCGACCCGTTCCCGCATTCCTTTGAGTCCCAGGCCGGTACGGGCGTCCGGGGCGGCCCCCCTGCCATCGTCCCGGGTGCTCACTTTCAGCCAGGAAGCGGTTGACGATTTCCGGGCGACCGTTTCCAGCCGGAGTTCTATCCGGCTTGCCGAGGCGTGCCGGAAGACGTTGGTCAGGGATTCCTGGACGATCCGGTATACGTGGATCTGCCGTTCCTGCGGGAAGTCGTCGATGCCCTGCTGGCAATGGAGATGAATCCGCACCTCGGGGTGGTGCGCCTCCCAGTTTTTCACCAGGGTCTCGATCGCGGCCGCCAGTCCCAGGTCGTCGAGCATCAGGGGGCGGAGCTTGTGGATCATGGAACGGATGACATCGAACAGGTGGTCCACGTGATCGGTGATCAGGCAGGCGGCGCGGATCGATGGCTCGGGCGGGTTCTGGCGCTTGATGCTCAGGGCCATCATCTTGATGGCGCTGAGCACCTGCCCCAGCTCGTCGTGGAGTTCCCGCGCCAGCGCCCGCCGTTCTTCTTCTTCCACCTTCAACAATTGACGGGTCAGGTTGCGGTTGTCTTTCCGGGCCTGTTCCAGCACGCCCGCGCAGTGGTTGAAGGCCACGGCGATTCGGTTCCATTCCGGCTGGGGAAACTCGGGCAGCCGGTGGCCGTAGTGGCCCTTTTCCAGCGCCAGCAACCCTTCCATGACCTCGTCCACGGGTTGGAAGGCGCGGCCGGTCACCCACGAGATGGCGACGAAGCAGCCGCCCGCCAGGAGCAGGATCAAGCCCAGGAACACCCGGGTTTCCTCCCATGCCTCGGCGATTTCGTCGCCCGGATCGGCGACCAGTATCACCCGTAGCCACTCCCCGCTTGCCGCCGGAACGCGTTCCTCGATACGCATGGCAGGCGGGCGGACCAGGGCGGCGAACCATTCCGGCACGCCTTCGATGGATTCGGGGGAGGCGGGCGGATGGTGACGCCCGTCACGGAGCACGTACAAGCGCACATGGCGCAGCCCGCTCAATTGTTCCAGCATGCCGATCCACGATCGCGACTGCCGCTCCGGCAGCGGGCCCATGAGCCGTCCGGCTTCCACCATCTCTGTGGCCATTTGCAGCGCCGAACGGGTTTCCTGTTCCACGGAGTCGCGCACGTGCCGTATCACCAAAAGACTGCCGATCGCCACGATCAGAACCAGGATCGCGGCGATGATCAGGTTGACCCGGGTTTTCAGGTTGAGACGCTGAAGCATCCGCTTATTTTCTGGATTACGCTCCTGGAAAGCCATAGGAAGAACTCCCTTTGCCATTGGTATCTCTCCCATCCTGGCCGGGATCGATTCCCCCGGTCAACATGGATCTTTAATGCGGCGCTCCGGGAAGGCGTCGCTCACTGGCCGGCGCGGGGGCGGAGTAACCTTGTGCCGTCTGACAATAACGACACAAAGGGAGAAGACATGCCGACCATGAAACTCCGCCTGGCCGTGGCCCTCGTCATGATGGGGGGCGCGGTGACCGGGCAAGCCAATCAGAAGCTGATCGAACTGTCCAAGAAGGATAGCAACTGGGTGATGCCCACCAAAGATTACAGTGCCACCCATTATTCCAAACTGAAGCAGATCGATACCAGCAACGTGAGCAAGTTGCAGGTTGCCTGGACCTTTTCCACCGGCGTGCTCAACGGTCACGAAGGCGGGCCGTTGGTGGTGGACGGGTTGATGTACATCAACACGCCGTTCCCCAACACGGTTTACGCCCTGGATCTGAACGATCCCTCCAAGATCGTCTGGGAATACAAGCCCAAGCAGAATCCCGCCGCCCGGGCGGTGGCCTGCTGCGACGTGGTGAACCGGGGGGTGGCCTACGCCCCGGCCGAAGGCCGCAAGCCGGCCAAGATCTTCCTGGGGCAACTGGACGGCCATCTGGTGGCCCTGAACGCCAAGACCGGCGAGGAAATCTGGAAGATGGAAGCCTGCGACATTCGCGTGGGGGCGACCATCACCCAGGCACCTTTCGTGGTCAAGGATAAAGTCCTGGTCGGTTGTTCCGGGGCCGAATTGGGGGTGCGTGGATACGTCACCGCCTTCAACATCAACGACGGCAAGATGGAATGGCGGGCTTTTGCCACCGGGCCGGACGAGGATATCCGTCTGTCGCCGAAGTTCAACGAGAAGACCCCCCAGTACGGCCGCTTCGGTTTGGGGCTCAAGACCTGGGAAGGGGACGCCTGGAAGATCGGAGGCGGCACCAACTGGGGCTGGTACGCCTACGATCCTTCGCTGGATCTGATCTACTACGGCTCCGGCAACCCGGCGCCCTGGAACGAAACCATGCGGCCGGGTGACAACAAATGGACCATGACCATGTGGGCCCGTGATCCCGACGACGGCATGGCCATCTACGGTTACCAGAAGACCCCTCATGACGAGTGGGACTATGCCGGCGTCAACTACATGGCGCTGACCGAGCAAACCATCAACGGCAAGAAGATGAAGCTGGTCAGCCATCCCGACCGTAACGGTATCATCTACACCCTCAACCGGGAAACCGGCGAGCTGGTCCGGGCCGACAAGCTGGACGACACCGTGAACTGGGTCAAGTACGTGGATCTGAAAAGCGGCCAGCCGGTGCGCGACCCGGAATACGGCACCCGGATGGATCACCAGGCGAGAAACATCTGTCCCTCCGCCATGGGCTATCACAACCAGGGGGTGGATGCCTACGACCCCGAGAAGGAGCTGTTCTTCCTCGGTCTCAACCACATCTGCATGGATTGGGAGCCGTTCATGCTGCCGTACCGCGCCGGTCAGTTCTTCGTTGGTGCCACCCTCAACATGTACCCCGGTCCCAAGGGGGTGATGGGCTTCGTGCGCGCCTACGACGTCAAGACCGGCCGGTTCAAATGGAGCGTGCCGGAGAAGTTCTCGGTCTGGGGCGGAACCCTGGCGACCAAGGGCAACCTGGTTTTCTACGGCACCCTGGACGGCTGGATCAAGGCCCTGGACAGCCGCAGCGGCAAGCTGTTGTGGAAGTTCAAGCTGCCCTCGGGCGTGATCGGTCATCCGATCACCTATGAACACAATGGCAAGCAGTACGTGGCAATCTACTACGGTGTGGGTGGCTGGCCCGGCGTCGGCTTGGTGTTCGACCTCAAGGATCCCTCCGCGGGGCTCGGTGCCGTGGGCGCCTTCAAGGAGCTGGCCCATTACACCAAGATGGGCGGTGGTGTGATGGTCTTCGCCTTGCCCGATGATGTTTGATTGGTGGCGAACCGGCGGGCGGCTTTCGGGCCGCCCGGCCACCGGCCGGGGGGTGGCCCGGTGGTGGTGGCTGGTGCTGCTGCCCTGGCTGCTGCTGGGGTGCCAGAGCCAGCAGGCCGGCACCATGGCGCTGGATGGCCCGCCGCTTCGGGTGTGCGCCGGCGAGAACGAGCTGCCTTATTCCGACCGTGAAGGCCGGGGATTCGAGAACGCCATCGCCCGGGAGCTGGGCGAGGCACTCGGCAGGCCGGTGAGGTTCGTCTGGTGGCAGGATGCGCGCTTCGTGGTTCGCAACTATCTCAACGCCGGCAAGTGCGATCTGATGATCGGTGTGGATCCGGGGCATCCCGAGCTGACGACCAGCCGTCCGTACTACCGTTCCGGCTATGTGTTCGTGACCCGCAAGGGTGTCGAGGTGAGCGACTGGGACGATCCCCTGCTGCAGCGGGCCGGGCACATCGCCTTCGTGCCCCACAGCCCGGCGGAGGTGATGTTGCGGAAGATCGGCCGCTATGCCGACATGTTCTTCTACATGAACGAACTGGTGGACTTCAAGTCCCGCCGTAACAAATACGTGCGCTGGGAACCGCAGCGGCTGGTGGGCGATGTACTGTCCGGCAAGGCCGAGGTGGCCGTCCTGTGGGCGCCGGAGGCGGCCCGTTACGTCCGGGATGCCGGTGGGCGGCTGACCATGCGGCTGATACCCGATCACCAGACCGACCGCCGGGGCGACCCGGTTCCCCAGCGCTACAGCGTCGCGCTTGGGGTGCGCAAGGGAGACGAGGCGCTGCGGCGGGATCTGGAACGGGCGTTGGCGGCGCGGCGTGGCGCCATCCTCGATATCCTGAAGGCGGAAGGGATTCCCTTGCTGCCGGAGCCCGTGGCGAAGCGATGAACGGGCCGCCCGCTCCGGGGGTTCCCGTCCGGGGCCGGGAAAGAACAGGGGAAAAGACAAAGACCACAACAAGGAGTGAAGCATTCATGAAAATCAAAAAAATCACCATGACGGCAGCGCTGGCGTCGATGCTGGTGGCGGCAAGCGCCCAGGCCGGCGTCACCTTCCGTAACGCGCTCACCGGGATGCCGCTGGATCTGACGGTGGCCAAGGACTGGAAACAGCCTTCGGACGCGGTCAGGCAGTTTCTGGAGAGTGGCGACAACCCCTACAACTGCGACAAACAGGGGGTCGAGGAAGGGCACAGTCTGTTCCTGTCCGCCTGTTCCGGGTGTCACGGCCACGAGGCCGAAGGCAAATTGGGGCCGGGTCTGGCGGACGATTACTGGACTTATCCTGCCGGCCTCACCGACAAGGGGCTGTTCGAAATCATGTTCGGGGGCGCCAACGGCATGATGGGGCCGCAGTACGTCAATCTGAGCATCGACGAGATGCTCAAGATCATGGCTTTCCTGCGCAGCATCTACCAGGGCAAGCCGAGCAAGATCGGATGGAAGACCTGCGCCGCGGAGGATGCGCAAGCCGCTTCCGCGGGCAAGACGGAAATCATTCATGTCAAACCACAGTGAAAGGAGAAACGCGATGAAAAAAACGATCCTGACCGTCCTTGGAGGCGTCATGGGGATGGTGCTGGCGGGCTCCGCCCAGGCCTACAGCGGCACCAACTGCAAGGAACCGGGCGTGTGCTGGGAGCCCAAGCCGGGCTATCCGGAGAAGATCGCCGGCAGCCGCTACGATCCCAAGCACGATCCCAAGGAACTGGACAAGCAGCGCCAGGCGCTGGAAGGGATGGACAAGCGCAACCGGTTGCGCTGGCAGCATTTCAGGAAAACCGGCAAGTTCGTCTATGACGTAGACGAAATCGGCGGCTGAGAAGCCTCCTCCGGCGCCGTCCTTTTTCAAGGGTTCGGGCGGCGCGGAGTTCGGGGCTGGACGACCCCCGGGAAACACTTGGACAGGGACGTTCCTTTTTCGGATTTCTGATCCAGGACGCGCATCCTGACGTTGAATCTTTCGCTGATGAATGACATGAACGCACACAGCCCCGATCCCGATGTCGGCCGCGAACAGGCGCTGGCGATCGAAGCCGCCTTGAACCGGGTGATTCTCGGACAGGCGCCGGTCGTCCGCCTGTTGCTGGTCGCGGTCTATGCCCGGGGACACGTCCTTCTGGAAGGCGGTGTCGGCATCGGCAAGACCACCGCCCTGCGCGCCCTGGCCCGGCAGCTCGGCGGCCCGTTCCAGCGGATCGAGGGGACGGTGGACCTGCTTCCGGGAGACTTGATCTATCACACCCGCCTCGACGCCGAAGGCCGGCCCCGGGTCGATCCCGGTCCGCTGCTGGCGCACGGGGGCGATCTGGCGGTGTTTTTCTTCAACGAGATCAACCGCGCCCGGCCCCAGGTGCATGCCTTGTTGCTGCGGGTGATGGCCGAGGGACGGGTGCGGGCCTTCGAGCGGGAGTACCGGTTTCCCCATCTGACGGTGTTCGCCGACCGCAACCGGGTGGAGCGGGAGGAAACCTTCGAATTGCCCGCCGCGGCGCGGGACCGGTTTTTGATGGAGATTCCCATGAGCGCGCCGGCGGATGCGTCGCAGCGGGAATCGCTCGCCTTCGATCCCCGTTTCCACGACACCGACGCGCTGATCGAAACGGAAGCGGGGGCGGCGCTTGATCACAGGCAATTGAATCAGGTCGCCCGGCGCATCCAGGAAACGGTCGCGGCGAGGCCGGCGCTGCGGAAATATGTGCTGGATCTGTGGCGGGCCGGCGACCGTCCCCAGGATTTCGGCATCCGGCTACCCGAGGCCGACATGGATCGGCTGGTGTTGGCCGGCCCCAGTCCCCGGGGCGTATCCGCCCTGGTCCGGGCGGCCAGGGTCCACGCATGGCTGGCCGGCCGCGGGTCGGTGGAACCCGAGGACGTGCAGGCGGTGTTCGCGCCGGTGATGGGGCACCGGATCTTTCTGCAACCGGTTTACGAATCCCAGAGGGAATGGTGGATGCCGCAGCTGATCGAGGCCATTCTCGACAAGGTGGTCACGCCGGATCTGGGATGAACCACGGGCCTTGCGAAATTCATTACCGTATTCCCGGACGGGCCGGTGGCGCCCGGCCGGGCGCTCATCCCGGCCGCCATGCCGGCGCCGGCGAGGTGTTCGCCGGGGTCGTCGATTTTTTCCATCGTCCCGACGCCCGCCGCCTGGAATTGCGCCGCAGCGTGCTCGACCCGTTCCGGCGTCTCCGGGTCCGGGTGTTCGAGCAGCCCGGCGCCGCCGACGTGGTGTTGGCCGCCGACCTGTCCGCGTCGATGGGGGCGGACGCGAACAAGCCCCGGCAGGTGGCCTGGTTGATCCGGGCGCTGGCCGCGGGTGCGCGGCGCCTGGGGGATCGCTTCGGCTTCATCGGTTTCGACCGGCGGATACGGCGCGACTGGACGATGCCGCCCACCGTTGCCACCGGTTGGGCCCCGGAATGGGCGGCCCGCCTGGGAACCACCGTCTGGGAAGGCGTGGGCGCCGAAGGGGGGCTGGCGTTGGCCGAATGGCTGCCGGCGCGTCCCGCCCTGGTGGTGCTGGTTTCCGATTTTCATTGGCCCGAGGCGTTGTTGCGGCGGGTGTTGTCCCGTCTGGGCCGCCATTGGGTGATGCCGGTGGTGTTGTGGAGCGGTGGTGAAACCGAAGACTGGCCCGACTGGGGGATTCGCCGGGTAAGCGATGCCGAATCCGGCCGCGAGCGTTTGGTTTGGCTGCGCGCCGGCTGGCGGCGGCGGTTGCGGCGCCGGTACGAGGCGCGTCGCCGGAGTTTGCAGAGCGTGTTGATGGCGGCGGGGGCGAAACCGTTATGGCTGGGAGATGACATCGATCCGCTGGTGGTCTCCAGGCATTTTCAGGAGTGGGCGGTATGAAGCGGCCGTCGTGGGCGTTGTGGCTGGTTTTGCTGTTTCATCCGCCGGCGGGTGCCGCCGGGTTGACCGCCGATCCGCTCCCGTTCCGTGATTACGGTTATTTCATCGGCGACGTGCTGAGCCGCTGCTGGCGGGTGGAGGGCGGCGCCTCCGCCGTGATCGATCGTCCGCGTCTGCCCCATCCCCTGGGGCGCTGGCTGGTGGTGCGGGCGGTGTCGTGGGAAGACCGGCGTCTGTGCCTGGATTTTCAGGTGGATTACGCACCCTTCACCACCGAGACGGTGGAAGTGCCCGGATGGCGGGTCGTTTTCCGGGCGGACGGGCGGGAAATGCCCCTGAGTCTGCCTGCCTGGCGGCTCACCCTGTCGCCTCTCCGGCCGATCCAGAGCCTCAAGGGCGAAGCGTTCATGCGCGATGGCGCCTTGCCGGCCTTCGATACCGCCGCGGTGCGGCGGCGAATGTGGCTCGGCGCGGCCCTGTTCGTGTTGGGGGCTGCGGGACTGGTCTGGCATTTGCTGGGTGGCCGGCGGCCCGTGCGCTGGCCTTTCTGCCGCGCTTTGCTGGCGTTGACGAGGCTGGGGGAAGGCGAGGGGGACCGTCTGCGCGCCTATCTGATCCTGCACCGCGCCCTGGACGCCTACTGGAACGGCCGCTGGTGGGGGCGGCTGGAAGCGTTCATGGAACGCCATCCCGCCTTCCGGCCGCTGGAGGCCGAGCTTGCGGCATTCGCCGAAAGCTCGCGCGGGTTGTTTTTCATCCGCGAGGGGGAGCGTGTGGTTTGGAAACAGGCGCGGTTGCGCCGCCTGGCAAGGCGGCTGGCGCTGGAGGAGATCCGCCATGGCGGCCTGGCCGGTTGAGTGGAGCGAACCCGGGTGGTTGTTGTCGCTTCCGGTCGCGGTATTGCCGTGGCTGTTCTCCCCCCTGCGGCGGGCGGATGTCGCCTGGGATGTCTTGTTGCCACCTGATCCCTGGTCCCTGGCGCTGACCCGGGCGGTGCCACTGGCGGGCAGTCTGGCGCTGGCGGCCCTGGTTCTGGCCCTGGCCGGCCCCGGCGTGCCCGAGCGGGTGGTGGACAAAATCGGGCGGGGCGCCCATCTGGTGCTGCTGCTGGACCGCAGCCAAAGCATGGACAACACCTTCGCCGGCCGGGCGCCGGGTGGTGACGAGATTTCCAAGGGCGGGGCGGCGGCACGGCTTTTGGGTGAGTTTCTGGAGCGCCGTCCCCACGATTGGATCGGGGTGGCGGGATTCAGCACCGGCGCTTTGTATCAATGTCCGCTGACCGGGCGGCGCAGCGCCAATCAGGCGGCGGTGGCGACCGTGGCGCTGCCGGGACTGGCCTACACGCACGTGGCCAAAGGGTTGGCCCTGGCGCTGGATTTCTTCGTGGATCAGCCGTTGAGCGGTTCGCGCGCCATCGTGCTGGTGTCCGATGGCGCGGCGGTGATCGACCCCAAGACCCAGCAGATGCTGCGTACCGCTTTCAAGCGCCATCAGGTGCGGTTGTACTGGATATTCCTGCGGGGGGCGGGCAGTCCCGGCATCCACGACGCGCCCGCCGATCCGGCCGAGGACAACCCCCATGCCCGTCCGGAATATTACCTCCACCGGTTCTTTCAGACCCTGGGCGTGGCCTATCAGGCGTTCGAGGCGGAGAACCCGGAGGGGCTGCGCCGGGCCATCGCCGCCATCGACCGGCTGGAGAAACGCCCGTTCCACTATCGGGAGGTCCGGGCCGGGCGGGATCTGTCGGGGCCGCTCTATTGGGCCGCTCTGGCGGGGGCGCTGTTGTTGCTGGCGGTCAAGAGCCTGGAGGCGTGATGCGGCGCTGGCGTTTCTGGATCGCCGTGGGGTTGCTGGGGACCGGTGTGGCGGTGATGCTGGCGGCCGGTTGGCAGTGGCGGCGGATTAGCCTCGATGCGGAGGCGGCGGCCGCTGTGGCGCGGGGCGTGCCGCCGCCGCCCGATGCGGGCGTGGCCGCGCGCCTGGCCTGGGCCGCCCGCCTGGGGCGCAAGGGGCGGCACGAGGAGGCGCTGGAAATCTACAGCGTCTTGCTCGAAACGGCCCCCCCGCACCTGATGCCGTGGGTCCATCATGGCCTGGGAGATCTCTATCTGCGCCGGGCCAGGGAAGAGGTCGAGCGGACCGCCTTCGACGAGGCGCTGCCCCTGGTGGCCCTGGCCAAGCAGTCCTACCGCCGGGCGCTGCGTCTCGATCCGGGGCTCTGGGCGGCCCGCTACAACCTGGAGGCGGCGCTCCGGTTGCTGCCGGAGATCGAACGCCTGGAAATGAAACGCAAGGAAGGCAAGGAAGCCGCAAAGGAGGCGCTGTGGAGCCGGGTGCCCGGTTTTCCGAGAGGGTTGCCTTGATGAAGATTGTTTTCACCGCGAAGGCCCGGAGAACCCGGAGAAGGATATGCTTGAAAGAAGCTCTGCGTCTTTGCGGCGCCAAGGCCGAAAGCTGAAATTCTGATGCGGCGGATCTTTCACGATTGGCGCTGGTGGGCGCTGCTTGGAGCGGCCGGTTTGCTGGCGGCGGCGGTGCTGCGCCCCTACGGTTGGCGCGAGGCGGCCGCTTACCCTCTGGTGGCGGTGGTGGACATCACCCGCAGCATGAACGTCCGCGACATGCGCCTGCGCGGCGTCGCGACGGACCGGCTCGGGTATGTCAGGACGATTTTGCGCCGGACGCTCCGGCGACTGCCGTGTGGCTCGCGTCTTGGTGTCGGCGTGTTCACCGGCAGGCGGACCACGCTGTTGCTGATGCCGCTGGAGGTATGCGGGCACTTCCACGAATTGAGCCGGGTGATCGGCCGGCTCGACTGGCGCATGGCCTGGGCCGCCGACAGCCGGGTGGCGGCGGGATTGCTGGATGCCATGACCCTGATGGCGCGTCCCGGCTTGCGGGGGCACGCCCTGTTGTGGTTCACCGACGGGCACGAGGCCCCGCCGGTGAATCCCCGTTATCAGCCCGGCTTTTCCGCCGTCAAGGGCAAGGTGAAGGGGATGCTGGTGGGCGTGGGCGGCACGGTGCCCGCGCCCATTCCCAAATTCGATGAGGACGGCCGCCGGCAAGGTTTCTATCGGCCGGAGGACGTGCCTCACCGGTCCACTTTCGGCGAGCCCGTGCGCCCGCCCCGCGGCGCGCCCGGTTTTCACCCCCGGAACGCGCCGTTCGGTGGCGAGTGGGTGCTGGGCCAGGAGCACCTCTCCTCCCTGCGGGGTGAGTATCTGCGGCGGCTCGCCGATACCGCGGGGTTGGACTATCACCCCCTGTCCGACCCGTCCGCCCTGCTGGCCGCCGTGGATACCCTGGGTGTGACGGAGACGGTCCGCCGGCCCCGGGACTGGCGTCCGTGGCTGGGGGGCGCGGCCTGGCTGCTGTGGGTGGGGGTATATGCCGGCGGATGGGTATCCGGCGGCGATGATCGACGAAAAAACAGAAAAAGGAGCAATACATGAACGGAAAATCCATGTCGTTCTGGCTGTTGGGGTGGTTGTTGTGGTCCGTCGGCGCTTTGGCCCACGGCCCGACCCCCCAGAAATCCGACCACAAGATCCGCATCCAGGCGCCTTTCGAGCGGGCCTGGAAAGCGGTGGCCGACCCCGAAGCCATCTGCCGCTGGCATCCCCTGGTGGCGCGGTGTGAATACCGCGAGGCGGACAAGGTGCGGACATTCGAGCTGAAAAACGGCGAATCCTTCGAGGAGATGATTCTGGAGGTCAACGACGCCAATCACACCGTGTATCTCCGCCAGGGCGAACCCAACGTCAAGGCCCTGCCGGTCAGTTCCTATTCCACCCGCATCCAGGTGGAGGACAATGGCGACGGTTCGGTGACGGTCCGCTGGCGGGGACGCTATTACCGCGGCGACACCAGCAACTTCCCGCCGGAACCCCTCAACGACGAGGCGGCGGTGAAGGCCATGGACCGGTGGATTCAGACGGGACTGGAAGGCTTGAAGGGATCTCTTCAACCCTGAAGCTGAACGAATCGCCCGCCCATTCCCCCCTTCCCGGCGTGTGGCATCGGGAAGGGGGGATGCGGGCTAACTCCCGGGAATGATCTGATTCGACGGCGATACTGACTATGGACGCCCGGGCGATGACAGCCATCGAGTACCTGTCCCGCGAGATCTTCCGGCACTCAGACAAAAAAACCCGCCTTGCGGCGGGCGGAGAATGCCTCCCTAATCGAAATCGAACAGGCCGAGTAGCCACCCGATGGCGAGTGTCAACGGTCCGGCCAAGACGGGTGCGGGAGCACAGATTACCGGGTACCTTTTCGGCTGATCGCTCCGCTTTCCCAAAACGACAGGCTTTTCGGTCGTCATCGTTTTTCCTCCTGGTATCCGTTCAATTCAATGGGTCTCTTCCAACACGATTTCCAGGATAACTTGCAAAATTTCACCCCAATCCATATTCATACCTCCTTTATGTACGTATCATCATGAGGGGGAAAGCTCCGGGCGAAAGGCCCGGAGCGAATGGACAGTCAATTGTCGAACAGGCTCCACACTAAGCCGGCCGCCGCCGCAGTGGCCGCCAGCGGCGCCACTTCGACGGCGATCACCACCGCCGCCGCCGCGCCCAACGCGCCGCCCAGCGTGACCGCGATTCCGGAACGCTCCACACAGACCTCGTCCGTATCGGTAATCTTCCTGGCCAGCACGTCGGCCGCCTTGCCTAAGGTTGCTGCCTTATACATCGTTCACCTCCTTTGGATTGTTCAAGGTTACAGATTCCTCCTGCCGTCAAAGGGATTCGACGGGGTTTGCTCCTTCCCTGGAGCGCCGGTCATCCCGTTGTCGGCCTTCAGTCCCAAGGCCAATCGATTTCAATCGTGATTTTGATCAGTTCGTTCATGGGTTCTTTCCTTCAACACGGGTTGACGGTTGGTTATCATCCGCCCCGGAGGTCGGGTCATCAGATATGAAAGGGCGGCAACGGTGGCAGCCTCGGCGGCCGGGGCTGCCGAGGCAAGCGGGGGTGACGGAAGACATTGTTGCCGGAAAACGTGAGAACAGCATATTTCATATTCTTTCTCCATTCAGATTGATATTCATTAAGCCGTAGCGGGAAAAACCCCGCTTTTGCCCCAGGTTTCACGGGGTCACCGGTAACCACCGGCAGGGCCGGCCGGGATGGGCAGTCAATACCCGTCCGCGGGTGGCTGGTTGCAAGGCCAGATGCAGCCACGCCATTCCCATGACCACCGTGCCCGGCGTGGCCAGATAAGCCCGTTCGGAAGCGGGCGTGCCACTGGCAAGCACCACTGCCGAGGCCGCCGTCCAGACATCGTCGAAGTCCGCCGGATGACGGACCGGACAACGGAAAAGCCGCAGCGGCACGCCGCCGATCCGACGCCGCAGCCAGGCCACGAAGTCCCTGGCTGGATTCGGATCGGGACGGTCGTCGAGCAAGGTCGCCCCGCACCACGGGGCGATGCCGCTTGCCAGGGCGCGGGCCAGCGGCCCGCCCTCCGGTTCTTCGCACCCTTCGATCAACCCGGCGGCGGCCAGGTCGGTATTGCCGATAAAAGAAAACAAATACATCGTTTTTTCTCTCCCGGAGTCTGTGAGACATGCTTCATTGGGGCGTTACGGGAAAATCCGGGGCTTTGCCCCAAGAAGAGGAACCATAATGGCGGAATGGTTATTGGGTGTGTTGCTGGAAACGGAGGCAAGAGCTTGTATTGAAAGGATTATTCTGGTTCTCGATAGGATTTACCTTCTATAACGTGCAGTGACACGCGCCTCTGCTTCTTGGGGGTAAAGGTGGTTTTTTTTCTCCAACGCCAAGTGAAGTAACCCATCACACTTGTCAGGAGGAAACCACCATGCATACCAAGCGTTTGACTTCCGATATCCGCAAGCTCATCAAGCCCTACCTGAAGACGGGCCGCCTGGTGCTGGAACACGGCAAGCGCCATGTGAAAATTCGCAATCCGGTTTCCGGCGACTGGGTGCCGCTGCCCGGCACGCCAGGCGACTGGCGTGCCCTGACCAATCTCAAGGGCGATCTGCGTCGCTTGGCCGAGCGTGGCGAGGGGTTGATATACGCCAAGACGGGGCATCTGCCTGCCCTGGCCTGAAGGCCGGGGCTGCCCGCGCCCTGGTCTATAATGAACGCAATACCCTTATTCCTTATTGGAGAACCGCGCATGAGCTGGCATCTGTTGATCGATCCCGCCACCCACCTGGAGCGAAACGTTTTCAAAAAGCGTAACCTGACAGAACGGGCTGGCCGCGCCTTCGCCCGCCAGCTTGGTCAAACCTTGGATATCCAGACGGCCCTTGAAAATTTCAAGACCTTAAGCCGGATTCGGCCTCCGTCGGATGACGATGCCAAGGCCTGCTGGCGGACATTGGACACCGACACCCCCGAACGGCGGGAAGAGTTATTGGGCCTGATCCTGTTGACCTTGGCGCCTTTGTGGTTGGAACAGGCCGTCAACGAAAACGACGGAGCGGATGACGAGGCACTGGACATGGAAACATTCATTGACACCCTTTTGGAAGGCGAGTCCAAACCCTACTGCCTGCAACATGAGGCGCGCGATCAACTTGGCAACGCCCTCACCCGCCAGCTTCGCCTATGGGAGCATAAAAAGGCATCGCGGGCGTGGTGCGCCGAGGCGCTGTTGTCCTGCTTCGTCGAGGCCTTGCGCGAGCCGTTGCAATTACAAACCGGCAAGGTGGAAGGCTTGAATGCCGAGGGTCAGTTCCGCACCTGCAAAGTCATCTGGCTTGGCTTGGAGGCCACCGAACAATTACAGCGACTGGTGCGGGATTTTCCCAAACGCCTGACGGTGCAACCGTTGACCAATCCACCCTGTTACCGGAAGCCAGATGGCGACATCCCCCCTGATTGGGAAGATTACGGCCCGCTAGTCCGCCGCCGTCGCTATAATTCATTCTTGTCCCGCTGGGATCGGGAATTGCCACCCAGCGGGGACTACGTTACCAACGTGGAACGCCTGCAACAGGTGGCCTGGCGGCTGAACCCCACGTTGTCCCGTTGGCTGCGCCACTGGCTGGATAGGGGCTGCCTACCCGTGACGCTGACGGAAGAAGAGCAAAATCTGCTGCAAAGCCCACTGTTCCAGCGCCTGAGCACTGCAGGGGAACCCATCCGCTTCTATCTACCCTGGCGGGCCGATTACCGAGGCCGAGTGTATCCGCGCACCCCATATTTCAATTTTCAGGGCGGTGACTTGCAACGAGCCTTGTTCGAGTTCGCCGACGGGACACCCCTGAATGACCAAGGGGTGCTAGCGTTGCAATATCACGGTGGCAACCTAGTCAAGCGGAAGCGGTTACTCGAAGATTTGGGGATAGGCGACCGTCGGGTGGTTACCCTGGAAGAACGGGCCGAATGGGTAACACACCACGAGGCGGACATTCTGAAGCTAGCGCAAGATCCGCTGGGCCACCAACAATGGTGGCTAGAGGTGGCCGATGACCCGTGGCTGTTTCTCGCCTTCGCCCTCGCCTGGCGGCAATATCGCGATGATCCTCAAGCCCCCCTCCATCTGCCGGTGGAAATCGACGGCTCCTGTAACGGCTTGCAGCATATCGCCGCCTTGACCGGTGACCGGGCACTGGCGAAGGCGGTCAACGTCCTGCCCCGTGAGGATGGCCTACCGGGTGATATCTACACCGAAATTGCCGCCAAGGCCAGAGAACCCTTGCGAGCAAAACTCAGAAAAAACAAATTCCAAGGTGGCAGCAAGGATTTGTTGAGGCAGGCTCAAACCCTATTGCAAGACCTGTTCCCGCCAGATTTCGATTGGCTTGGCCGAGACGTGGCCAAGAAAGTCATCATGACCGTCCCCTATGGAGCAGGCGAGGCCAGTCAAGCCAAAGGTGTGGTGGAAAAGCTGCTACCCCAGGTGGTCGAGTGGCTGACGCTACGGCTCGAAAGCGGGGAAGACTGGCCCCAAAAATTGGCCGATTTCGGCAACCTAGTTCAAAAATTAAAATTATGGAAAAAAGAGAAAGAGAAAGAAGAAAAGGAAGAGGAGAAAAAACAGGGCAAACCCGAGCTGCGCCGCACACTGGTCGCTGCCTATAAAACTTTCGACCAAGCCCGCAAGCAGGAGGCTGAAGGCATCCCCCCGAATCCACCAATGGGCAAAGGAGGCCTACCAATGGCGCATCGCCCGTTGCAAGGCCCAGGAAGATAAGCAACCCGAACCCAGTGAGGCGTATTTATGCTGGGCCGGGGTGTACGGCCTGGCGGCGGTGCTGGCCTGGTGGACCACCCAAAGCCTGCGGGCGGCGCTGAATGAGTCTTATCCCCAGGCTGGGGAATTCGGCCAGTGGCTCAAGCAAGTCGCCCGCAGCATTTCCGGTGACAGCCAACGCAAACTGGACCTTGAGAAAGGGCACCACCCCACCTGGGGTTTGCCGCTAGTTTGGCGCACACGGTTGGGTTTTTACGTGGCCCAACCCGGTTTCGCTGACAACAAGACTTCCTGGACCGGCCAAAGTTCCGACAAGAAATTGACGCTCCACTTTACCCAAATGCTTGAACTCGTCGATCCCAAAACCCAAGCCCAAGGGCTACTGCCCAACCTGATTCACAGCCTGGACGCCACCCACTTGCTCATGACCGTGGAACAAGCCGCTAGTGAAGGCATCACCCGCCTGGGGACAATTCACGACTGTCTGCTGTGCCATCCCAACGAGGCCGAAAAGGTGAGGGAGATCGTGCGCGATACCTTCGCCAAGCTCTACGCCCCCGATTCTGAAAGTGGCTACCCCCACCCCCAAGTGTTGGTGGACTGGTACGAGTGGATGGGCCTGCTAGCGGAGGTGGCGCGGGTTGAGCGTGTCACGCTTTTCAAAGGTGCACTCAAGCGTCCGGGAGGACGCAGCGAGAAACGCCTCAATGAGGGGGAACGGGATTTGCTCGCCAAGGTGCGCGCCCTGGACGAAGGGCGGCAACGCATGATTCAAGCGCTGCTGGATTACCGAAGGGACAGGGAAATGGCCAATCAATGGGAGAAAAAACGCTGGGAACTCCAAGAAGCCTGGAAGGAAAAGGGTAACGCCGAGGAGGAAGCGGCCAGGTGGGTGCTCGACCGGCTCGAACGGCAACCAGCCCGTTTCCAGCATCCTCAGAGCGACATACGGAAATTGCTGGATTTCGGTGGGCTGGCCATCGGCCAGGTCCGCCAGTCACCCTATTTTTTCAACTGATGAGGAGAACCGCTCATGGCCCGCCGCAACCGTTCGGAAAGTTGTGTCATCGTCTCGTTCATCGGTAAGACTGATCTGAAGGCTTTCGATATTCTCCCCAGTGACCGGTCGGAAACCAGTCCTATAGAACGCCTGTTGACCGATGATACGGTCAGGAGAAACATGGACCCGGCCCGCAGCCGCCTGATTCTGTTCGACGACGACCCGCCGGAGTGCGACGAGCGGCAACGCTTTTGCGAAGAACTCGAGGCTGCGCTGGAGGAATGGGACTTGCAAGGCATGACGGTCGAGCGCGTGCCGTTGCCAGGGATAAAAAGCGACCGCGAAAAGCTCTATGAAGGCGTATGGAAGGCCATTCCCCAATCAGGCGGGTACGGACGTTACATCTTCCATGTCTCGTCCGGCGCCTTCCCCATGCAGGCCACCCTGTTTCTGGCCGCCGCCACTTTTCCCTTCCCCCCCGGCAGCCAAGTGGATATCTACGAAACCTCACGGGAAGAAGGGGTTAAACAGCTGGCATTACCCTATGTGCTGGGGTTACGGGCAGCTAAAGAGCGGGAACGATCTGAGGGGCGGCTGACCCTGGAGGACGAGGCGCGGCGTAAACTGCAACCGCATACCGTGGCCGAAGACCCCGAAGTGCAACACGCCTATGCCGTTCTGTACCAAACTGCCCAACGCTGGCACGAAGTTGCCGGAAAAGGCACGTCTTTGGAAGGGGAAAGCGTGCTGATCAAAGGCCCGTGCGGCTGCGGCAAGTGGCACGCCGCCCGCCAACTGGCCCACTGGAGCGAACGGACGCTTCAGGTCTGCGGCGGGCCGGATGAGCTACCGCAAGCGCCCGAGCCTGGAACCCTGTTAGGCATCCGCAGGCTAGAGACCTGGGACGAGGCGGCCCTTCGCCGCTTACGCCATTGGCGGGATCAGCATCCGCAGATGGCAGTGGTGGCTACCTGGCGCACCGACCGCCCGCCCCAAACGGATTTGCAAACGGCCATCCACGAAGGGTTGGATGCGCCGGTGGAAGTCCTCCTACCCGCCCTGGAAATCCGCAGCGACATCCGCGAACTGGTGAAGGCGCTAGCAGCCTGGCACGGCATTCCCACCGGCAAAATCGATGAACTGTTTCAATACGAGGCAATGGCGCATTTTCCGGCGGGATTGCATGATCTGGAGCGCCTGGTGGTCAACAGCCACGCTTACCGCAATCGTAAAACCCACCCCGACGAAAAGGGACGTCAGCGGGCGAAGCGGCAATTGTCAGCGGATGCCGCACTGGATGCCCTGTGGCAACATTACCAAGCCCTGTGCGCCCTCAGATTCGGTGGCAACCAACCGAATTTAAAAGAGCGCTTGGATGCCATCAAACGCGCTATAGTGGTTTTAGCGGAGACCAATGGCCGCACCCAGCGACAAATCGCCGATTTTCTAGGCGAATCCAAAAGCGCGGTGGACCGGATTCTGAAACAAGCCACCGGGGACGGCTTTGGCTCGACCTGACCATAGTGTTAGCGGAACAGTAAAAATGCCCCCCCTGGAAACTGAAAGATGACCCGTCTTTCCGTAAGGTTACCGGCCGGAGATAACAGAGGAGGCCGGTATGATCACAGAGGAGAGATGTATGGAGATACGCATATTGTCCAGACAGGGGAAAGGGAT
>Ga0256839_1002517_pt1 | contig 20256 bp, 19 predicted proteins | sample 354166metaG_FD_185968 | JGI IMG/M metagenome (GOLD analysis project Ga0256839, IMG submission 185968) | Hydrothermal vent microbial communities from Mid Atlantic Ridge, Atlantic Ocean - 354-166 | ecosystem: Environmental > Aquatic > Marine > Hydrothermal vents | place: Atlantic Ocean: Mid... | reverse complement strand
GATGTTCGTCAGGTCGATGGTGGAGACTTCCGGCCTCACGAACATCCGGATCGTCTCGTTCGCCGTCAGCTCGGGACGAAACGTCAGCCGGATGCCGAACTCCCGGAACTGAATGGTCACCGCCCCGGCGTTGGCGCCGCCCTGCAGCACCGGAATGGGGAACTCGCCGCCCACCAGGAAGCTGGCTTCCTCGCCGTTGGAGGTCACCAGATTCGGCTCGGCCAAGATCTGCAGCACTCCCTGGCTCTGCAGCGCCTTCACGAAGGCGGCCAGGTTCAGATCCGGCCGGAAGGCAAACACGTTCAAGGCGTCGGAGATGGTGAACTCGCTCACCGTCCCCTCGATGCGTCCCGGAATCCGGCCCCGGAGCTCGGTAGGCTGCGGCGGCGCGAACTGCCCCGTCGAGGTCAGCCCCGGCGTGTTCAGCGCCCCCGTGGAAATCACGTTCACCGCAAACTGGCTGCCTATCTGCCGGTCCATCTCGGCGAAGCGCACCCGCAACAGAATCTGCTTCTTGACCGCCTCGGCGACTTGCAGGTTGTTGACCACCGCTTTGGCCAGCGAGGCGGCCAGCGCCGCCGCCCGGTCCGAGATCTCCTTGGAGGAGACCGTGCCGGTCAGCGTCACCGAGTCCTTGGCCGCCTGCACGTGGATCTCCTCGTCCGGGAAGGTCGCCTTGAGGACCTTCTCGATCGGCGACAGATCGTACTCGACGGTAATGTTGTAGAAGTTCCGCTGGCCGTTCTTGGCCCAGACCACCACCGTGGCGATGCCGTAGTTCTTGGCATGGAGCAGAATCTCCCGGGTCGAGACCGCCACCGCATCCACGACCCCCGGGTCGGAGGTCGAGATCCGCGCAATGTCGGTCGGGTAGTCGATCACGATGCTCTTGCCGGCCGTGACCCGCAACTCCTCGACACTGGTCTCGGCCGCCAGCCCAACCGCCGCAACCAGCGCGGCGAGGACCGCAAATCGATGGAATCTCGATGCTTTCCTCATGGGGATCTCCTTCAGTCACCACCGCTCGGAGAGGCGTTCACCACCTGCACCGTCGCTTCCGTTCCGCGGATCACCACGATCTCGTTCTGCGGCGGCGGGGGCGGAGCCACCACCTTCGGCACCTCCCGCACGATCACCCGCGGCTGCGGCGGCTGCGGCCGGCGCCGGCGCTTCTCGAGAGGCTTGTAGAGCTCGCGCAGGGCTTTGCCCTTGGTCTTGGCGATCGTCTGGTCGCTGCCGTTGCGCAGCACCAGTTGCACCCGCCCCTCGCTGGCCGCCAGCGTCAGCGTCTCGGCCTGCTCCGGGGTCACCAGCAAGGTCACGGTCGGCGCGTTGATCGCCCGCCCTTCGGCGTCCGGCTGGATGGTCTGGCCCGCCGAAAGCACCAGGATGTTCTGCAGCACCGTGATCGTCACCGTACCTTCGTCGTTGTCCGGCGGGCGCCCCGTCACCAGCACGTCCACCCGCATGCCCGGCAGTACGAAGCCGGCTACGCCGGCCACGTCGTTGACCCGGATCGTCACCGCCCGCATGCCTTTCGGGATGATCGGCGCCAGGCCCAGACCGCTGCCCCGGGCGGCCAGACGGCCCTCGTGGACAGGCTCCTCGGCCAGAATGTTGCTGATCACCGGGCGGTCGATCACCTCCTCCACCGCCGAGATCCCGCCCTTGGGGAACTGCGAAGCCGGCACCTGGACCACCTTCACGTCTTCGGGTTTGATCGTCGCGCCGACCGGCAAAGGCCGCACGGCCACCACCAGGTCCTTGACATCGGTCTCCTCCGCCTTGGGAGCAGGACTGCCGCGGCCGGCCGAAATCTGATAGAAGATGGCCGATACCACCAACGCGAAGACCAAACTCACGCCGAGTACCGTCAGAAATCTGCGATCCATCGTCTTATGCTCCTGAAGCTTTACCGCTTCCCATCACGTTCTCCCCGGCGGAGTTCCCGCCGGTCCGCTTCACCCTTTCGGGATCAGCGCCAGCCAGACCCCCGCGGCGATCGCCGGGGCGTAAGGAATCGTCCGGGGACGCCCTCCTTCGCCTCCGCCGCGCCGCCGGCGCGTCCGCACCCAATGGACGCCCACGACGCCCAGCGCCATCAGGCCGCCCAGGCCGGCTGTCCACAAAGCCGCTTCCAGCAGGCGCCCGGCCCCCAACAGGGCCCCGAAACCCGCCATCAGCTTCACGTCGCCTCCGCCCATGCCCCCCAGCAGATAGAAGACGAGGAAGACTCCGAAACCCGCCGCCGCTCCCGCGCCGGCGTCCACAATCCCGCGCCAGCCGCTCGCCAGCACCTGGCACAACAGCCCGCCGGCCAGCGCCGCCACGGGAATCCAGTTCGGAATCGTCCGCGAGCGTACGTCGGTGACCACAGCGGCCAGCCCCAGCACCACGGCGATCGCGACTTCCAGCGTCACCTGTTTTCTCCTTCGGGTCTGCCCGCCGGCTCTGCGCCGCCGGGCCCTCCTCCCCGTTCCAGCTCGAGCGCATCGGGAGCCAGCAGCGGAGCCACCAGCCCCGCCTGCAACGCGAACTCGGCCAACTGGTCGCCCCAAGGTAGCCGCCAAGTCTCGGAATCCGGGACGGGCTCCCGCCGGCTGGACGCCTTCCGGCGCGACCACCGTCGTCTGGCCTGGCTCCGGCCGCGCTGCATCATGCGTGATCTCCTCTAGTACTTTCGGCCGGGAAGGACTGTTTCATTAGCCCCGGTTCGTAGAATTCCTCGCCTCCGGCGCGCTTGCTCGACGGCCCCCCGCCGCTGTGCGGGCGCCCGTCCCGCGCCACGGGGTACGAACAGCACCGCTTCCTCGTCCTCGTCGTAGCGCTCCCAGTCCGGATCCAGGTCGAGCAGCGCCGTCAGCGGGCGTTTCGAGGGCGTCAGAATCGCGTCGAACTCATAGCTCGCCAGCACTTCGGCCCACCGCGGCCCCCCGTACATCAGATCGATGTAGGCGTCGCCGATCTCCGGGCCGTAGAAATCCGTCCGCCCGTCGGCGAAGACCCGCTGCTCGGGGAAGTACAGATAGATGAGGTAGTCGGCCCAGTCGTCGTCGGTGAAGATCCGCCGCCCTTTCAGCAGCTCCTCGTTGCGGTGGACGATCGCCGTCGGGAAGTCCGCGCTCGGAAAGTCCTGCGGCCACCGCAGCGGCCCGTCCACAGCCAGCAACAGCACGGCCGCCGCCGCCGGCCACAGGGTCGTCCGCCGCAGTCCCGAGCCCAGATCCCGGGCGAAATCGTCCAGCACCTTCCATACCGAGTTCCGCGCCCGGCCCGCCGCCCACCGCTCCCAAAGCCTGGAAAGCTCGCCGGCGAGGATCGGCGCCGCGATGATGGCGTAGATGGGGATGTGCCGCGCCGACTGCAGCGAAAAGTGCGCCCACAGCAGGATCCATACCGCCTCGACGAACCGCCGCTGTTTCACCAGCCAGCCGGCGGCCATCAGGCCTCCCAGCAGCAGCACCTCGTACTGCAGCACGTTTTCGGCCCGGAAGCTCGGCGAGCGGAACTCGTTCACCACCCGCTTGATCCAGTCCGACTGCAGATAGTGCAGGATGTGCCAGTGCAGCTTCCAGCCGTAGGGATTCAACAGCGTCGCCGCCCCGCAGGCGGCCGTCAGCGCCGCGTACCGGCGGGCCTGGGCCAGCTTCGCCCCGCGCCCGGCCGCATCTGCGAGGGCCTCGCCGGCTCGCACCGCGGCGATCGTCCCCAGGCAAACCAGCAGCGCCAGAAAGCCTCCGTGCAGGTTCGTCCACAGCGCCGTCAGCGGCACGAGCAGCCAGACGGCCCGGTCCGGCCGCCGCAGATCCCGCTCGACGATCCACAGCGCCGCCGTCAGAAACAGCATGGTGAAGATGTGCGGGCGGGCCAGGAAGTGCACCGAAGCCGCCCCGATCGCCAGGAAGGTCACGAACAGGCCGACCATGGCGTTGGCCCCCCGCCAGAGCGTGTAACGAAGCAGCAGCAGCGCGAAGGCCACGATGAGCACTCCGCTGAACCAGACCACCCCCTTCAGCCCGAACCAGCCGTGCAGCACCGCAAACAACACCTCCGAGAGCCACTCCCAGGCGAACCACTCGGCCCCCGGCTTGGTGAAAGAGAAAGGATCGCTCCTGGGCGCCGCCCCGGTGGAAAGGATCAGTTCTCCGGCCCGGATGTGCCAGCCGGTGTCGCCGTCCTCGAGCAGCCGCTCCCAGCCCGGCGTGGTGACGACGAACAACCACAGGATCAGGAATACGAACAGCCAGTCGGAGAGCGACGGCGTCAGCCGCTCCTTCCACGTCGGTCCGGCCTTGGCGGCCGTCTTCGGACACTCGGCCCGGGAAGCTGTCAGCAACGGTGCAACCCTCCCCGAGGCTTCTATCGGCCGTCAGGCGTCGCGAGTGTAGAGGAGGGAGGAGGCGGGCAGGACGTGGCGGTCAGACCTGCCTGGCGGCCCGGCGCTCCAGCAACCCCGCCGGCTCCTGCAGCAGCCTCACCCAGGCCTTCTCTTCGCCCGGCGCGTCGAACTCCTCCTTCCAGAAACGAAGGAACCGCCCCATCCGCCTCCGCCGCGCCCGCTCGATGTGCTTCAACACCCGGCCTGCGCCGGGCAGGTCCGCGGCGTCTTCGACGAGGCTCCGGGCCGTCACGCAGTCGTTGATCTGCCCCAGGCTCTGCTGCAGCAGGCGCAGCTTCTCCAGCCTCGCCGGCAACCCGTCTCCGTAAAGAGGCTCGAACAGCTCCAGGGTGTAGCGGAACTGTTTCACCTGCAACCGGAATTCGTGCAGCCGCTTCAGCTTCGGCTTGCCTTCCGCCAGGCGCCGGCCGGCCTCGAACAGCCGCTGGGCCATGGCCGGCAGCACCTTGGCCGCACTCCGGGCCGCGCTGTCGGCGGCGTCCCAGGCGATGGGCGGCGGCTTCTTCATGAGCCCGCCTCCACCGCCAGGCCCAGCAGATCCTTCCACTGCGGGAGCAGGCCGGCCTGATGCAGCTTCCGGATGCGCCTGCCCAAACGTCGCTCGGCCTTCGCCCGGTCGCGGGCCAGCCGCCGCCACAGCGCGTCGTCCTCGCTCAATCCGGCCTTCTTGCAGAATTGCAGCGCGATGTCCCGGTCGCGCACCTCGGCGGCGGCGTCCATGACCTTGCCCAGGCGTTTGCGGATCCGCTTCGCCTCGGCTTCCGGCAGCAGCGAGCGAAAGACCTTGAGCGCTTCGGAAAAGCGGCGGATGGCCACCCGCAAGTCATGGACGGTCTTCTTCTCGCGCCGCGCCAGCGCCGCCTCCATCTGCCGCGACAGCTCCTCCAGCCGGAGCGCGAGCTGGCGCCGGGCGAAACTGGAAATGTCGAGCGACTCTGCTGTGGACACAGGCTTTCTCCTTACGCTAGCGCAGCCGCCGCCCGTTCGCCAATTGCCGCGCCGGCGCCCGGGGCCCGAGAAGAAAGTCTCCGCCGGCGCCCGGCCGGGCTGCCGGCCCGCCGGCCCTCGTCCCGCGAAAAACAGCGGGATGTGAGAATATAATTGTTGCAGCAGGTTCGACGGGCCGATGCCCTATTTCGCACCCAACCAGTTCCGCGGGAAACTCATCGTCGTAGAGGGGATCGACGGCTCCGGCAAGAGCACCCAGATCTCGCTGCTCAGCCAGTGGATGCGCTCGATGGGGGTGGCCGTCGCCTTCAGCGAATGGAACTCCTCTCCGCTGGTCAAGGCCACCACCAAGCGCGGCAAGAAGAAGCAGGCCTTCACCCCCACCACCTTCAGCCTCATCCACGCCACCGATTTCGCCGACCGCATGGAGCGCTACATCATTCCCATGCTCAAGGCCGGCGCCGTCGTCTGCGCCGACCGCTACGCCTACACCGCCTTCGCCCGCGACGTCGCCCGCGGCGTCAGCCGCAGTTGGGTGCGGAACCTCTACCGTTTCGCCGTCCGCCCCAACGTGGCCTTCTACTTCCGCGTTCCCCTCGAGGTCGCCGTCGGACGCATTCTCGGCGGCCGGAACGCCATCAAGTATTACGAGGCGGGCATGGACCTCGGCCTCAGCAAGAACATCGAAGAAAGTTTCCGCATTTTCCAGGGAATGATCTTCAAGGAGTACGAGGCCATGATCCCCGAGATGGGCTTCCACGTCATCGACGCCACCCAGTCGATCGAAGCCCAGCAGCAGCAGATGCGCGAGATCGTGCTCCGGGAGATCGGCGACAGCCTCCGCTCCGGCGTGCTCAGAACCGAGGGAGTGATCGTCAGTGCAGAAAAAACCGCTTGACTACTACAGCGATCCGCTGCCCGGCGTGGACTACGGCGAGCTGCACGGCAAGCTCATCGTCATCGAGGGGCCGGACGCAGTCGGCCGCTCCACGCAGATCACCCGCCTCCGTTCCTGGCTCGAGCACGAGGGCCACGCCGTGCTGGTCACCGGGATGTCGCGCTCGGCCCTGGCCGGCAAGGGCATCCAGCAGGCCAAGGAAGGCAACACCTTCGGCCCGCTCACGATGACCCTGTTCTACGCCACCGACTTCGCCGACCGGCTGGAGAACGAGATCATTCCCGCCCTCAGGGCCGGCTTCGTGGTCCTGACCGACCGCTATATCTTCTCTTTGATGGCCCGGGCCATCGCCCGCGGCGCCGACCGCGACTGGATCGAGAAGGTGGCCGGCTTCGCCCTCGTCCCTCACGCCATCTACTATCTGCGGGCCGACGTGCAGGATCTCGTCAGCCGCGTCGTCGTCGGCCGGGGCGCCTTCGACTACTGGGAAAGCGGCATGGACATGCGCTTCGGCAACGACATGTACGAGAGCTTCGTCCGCTACCAGACCCGTATCCTCCGGGCCCTGGACAACATGGCCGACCGCTACGGGTTTCGCTTCATCGACGCCTCCCGCCCCCCGGACGTGATCTTCAAGGATCTGCAGGCCATGATCGGCGAGCTCTTCGAGCCCGCCCAGCCGCAGATCGCCTCAGGACCGCTGCTTTGAGGCAACCGCCGGCCTCCGCCCCGCCGCTTCCGTCCGTCAGCCCTGCGCCGGCCGTTGCTCCACCGTATAGATGTCGGGCAGATGGCGGTACTCCTCGGCCAGATCCAGGCCGTAGCCGACCACGAACTCGCCGCCGATCCGGAAGCCCACGTAGTCGATCGTCACGTCCCGGAGGTGCCGCGACGGCTTGTCGAGCAGCGCCGCAACGCGCAACGAGGAGGGGTTTTTCGAGCGCAGGTGTTCCAGCAGGAACTCCAGCGTGATCCCGGTGTCCACGATGTCTTCGACCACCACCACCGGACAGCCGGAGATGTCCAGCGTCACGTCCTGCACCAGCCGGACCTCGCCGGAACTGTGGGTCTGGGCGCCGTAGCTGGCCGCGGTGATGAAGTCCAGGCGGAGACAACGGGGAATCACCCGCACCAGATCGGCGAGGAACATGAACGAGCCTTTGAGCACGCCCACCAGGCACAGCGTGCCGTGCGGGTGGTCTTTGGCGATCGCCTCGCCGAGTTCTTCGACCCGCCGCCGGATCTGCTCGGCGGAGATCAGCATCTTCAGCTCAGTCGGCACCGACGACCTCTCAGCCGGGCGGCTGTCCCATGAAGCCCTGCTCCCTCTACCGGCGGCGTTGCAGGATTCCGGAGCCCGCTAGAAAACGGGCCACGCACCTTCTGGATGCGTGGCCCGGAACCTGATTTCCACTCGGCGAATTCGATGGCCGGCAAGCCGGGGCCGGCTGCCGCTGTACTAACGCCTCCGCTGCTTCTGCTGGCCGACCCGGACCCTGAAGTGAGTCTTGAGCGATTCCTCGTACGCGTCCCAGTCGAAGCGCTTCGCCGCGTCGGCGAGATACGCATCGACGTCGGTCCCCTTGGGCACGACGGCCATCAGCGTTGCCGTGCGCTTGCCGTCGGGGCTCGTGATCCGGTACCGCTTGACGTTTGGAATCCCCATGTCTCTCTTCGTTAGTCTAACATGAGACCGGCGCACCCGGCTGCGCACCCAGGCCGGGCCAAAGAAAAGAGAAGCCGCGGGACGGCCCCGGCTCTCACCGGCGTCCCGCGGCCTGCGCCTCCTGCTCCTCAGCTACGCCTCAGGGTTAGCCTTGCAGCAAGCTGAGCACCGCCTGCGGCGCCACGTTCGCTTGGGCGAGCGCAGCGATGCCGGCCTGTTGCAGGATCTGCGCCTTGGTCAAGTTGGCCGCTTCGGCCGCCAGGTCCGCGTCGCGGATCCGGGACTCGGAAGCGGCCAGGTTGTTCAACTGCGTCTGAGCCAGGCTCACGGCGAAGTTGAACTGGTTCTGGCCCTTGCCGACCACGGCTTGCGCCGAACCCAGGCGGGAGACCGCTTCGGCCAGCGCGTTCACCGCGTACTCGGCCCCCTCCTGGGTGTCGATCGCCACCCGGGCGCCTCCGGCGGCCTGCTCGGAGGCCAGCACCGTACCCTGTGATCCGCTGTCGTTGATGCCGGTCGTGCCGCCGCTGGTGTTGGTGCCGAGGGTCACTTTGAAGCTGTCGGCCGAGCTCAGGAACCGGATGCCCTCGTTGTTGTCGTCGATCCGCTCCTTCACGGCGACGATCTTCTGGAAGTCGGGATCGTTGGAGGTCTGCAGGACGCTGTTGATGTAGGCGATCGCCTGGTCCAGCGTCGCCCCGCTGCGCCCCTGCGCGCTCAGCCCGTCGTTGGCCAGCACGATCGCCAGCGACTTCTCGTTGCCCGAGCTGTCGGCCACCGTGATGTTGATCGTCTGATCATCGGTGGCGTTGCGGATCGCCGAGAAGTCCAGCGCCGCGTCGTCGGTGGCCTCCACCGTGCTCACCCCGCCCGAATAGACCGTCGTCGAGTAGCCGGTAGGCCTCGCGGTCACGTTCTCGGCCACGTCGGCGGCCCCGGCGGCGTCGAAGCCGAAGTTCGCCGCATCGGCGCCGTAGAGGTTCAGCCGGAAGAAGGTCCCGTTCTGGGAGGCGATCTGGATCTCGCCGCCCGAGGCGCTGGCCACCAACTGGGCCGCACGGGTCTGGGCGTTGGCCAGGAAGGCGTCGTTCAGCGCATCTACGGCGGCCGCCAGCCGCTCGGCTGCGGTGGTGCCCGTCGCCTGGATGTTGCCCAGGCTGATCACCGCGCCGCCGGCGATGGAGACCTCGAAGGTCGTGCCCGTCCGGTCGGCGCTGAAGTCGGCCCCGGAGCCGGTGATCGAGGTGTAGTCGAAGTTGCCCTGCGAGAAGGAACCGCCGGAACCCGACAGCCGGTAGGAGCCGAGTCCGAGCTGGTTGCCCACGTCGCCGGCCACCAGCACCTCGAAGGCTTCGCCGGTGGAGCTGGTGAACTCCAAGGCCGATCCAGCCGTAGCGCCGGTCATCGAAATGCCGGCCGCCTGCAACGCGGCGTTGTTCTGGATCTCCGACTGCAGGTTCGTGATCACGTCACCCACCGTCGTGTAGGTGTTCGTGTCGATCGCGATGTCCACCGGACCCGACAAGCCGCCGCCCTGGAACCGGACTACGATCTTGTCTCCGGCAGCCGTGTTGGTCACCGCCGTGGCGGCCGCCGCCGAGGCTGAACCGCCCTGCACCGTGTAGTCCATCGCCTTGCCCGCCGGGTCCGTGGCGCTGGTCACGTTGCCGAGTAAGGCGTTGGCCATGCGGTCGCCGGCCCGCACCTGGAAGGCGGCGTTCGAAGAGGTGAACGACAGCCGCTTGCTGCCGTCGGTGGCGGTCTTCACCGCCGCCTGGATCTGCGCGTTCTTGAACGCCGCCGCCGCCTCGGTGGTCCCGTTGCCGGCGTCCTCGATGGCCGAGTTGATGGCCGCCACCAGCTCGTCGATGTTGCTCACCCCGCTGGTGTTCACGCTCACCTTCACCCGGTTGGCGTCGCCGAATCCCGGGCCATAGAAGTAGAAGTCCGTGAACCCGTCGATCGCCGAGGAGACGTTCGTGGCGTTGTTCAGGATGTTGTAGACGCTGGTCGCTTGCCCCGCGGAGAGATCGACGCCGTCGGCCCCGACCACCTCGAAGCCGCTCAAGCCCAGGCTCCGCGTGTCCACCGTGGACCGCGACAGATCCACCGCCACCGAGCCGTTGTCGATGGCCGTGACGCCGGAGTTCGCCCGGCCGCCGCCGATGAAGACCGACAGGCTCCGGGCGAAGTCGCCGCCCTGATCCAAGCCGATCGTCTGGGCCTGCCGGTCGATCTCCTGGAGCACGCTCTGGAACTCGCTGTCCAGAATCTTGCGGTCGCCGGTGAACGTGCCCGAGGCCGACTGCGCCGCCAGCGTCCGGGCCCGGTCGAGCAACTGCGAGATGTTGTTGATGCCGCCGTCGATCGTCTGCAGCGTGGACAGCCCGTCGTTGGCGTTCCGGATGCCCTGCGTCAGCACCGCCCGGTCCGAACGAATCGCGTTGGCGATCGCCAGACCGGCGGCGTCGTCGCCCGAGCTGACGATCCGCAATCCTGAAGTCACCCGCTGGATCGTCTTGCTCTGGAACTCCGTCGTCACCCGCAGGTATTCCTGCGCCTGCAACGAAGTAACGTTGGTGTTGATTCTGTATGCCATATCCGCTCCTGTGTGGTGTAAACCGGGCCTCCCTGCCCGGCTGGCGGGTCTCCCGCCTGGGGTTCTGGTGTGATTACCCCGCTTTCACCACTCCCTTATCGGAGCGGCCGGAAGATTTTTGAAACCGAAGAGGAAGACCCCGCGCCGCCGCGCCAGCGCTCCAGGATCGAACGCAGCCTCTCCGGGGTCACCGCCCGCGCCGCCGCCGCGTTCTCTTCGGCCGCCAGGCGGATCTCCTCGCGCAGGATCAAGACTTCTCTGGGAGCCGTGATCCCCAGCGTCACCCGGCCCCCGGCGGCCTCCAGCACCCGCACCTCGATCCCGTCCCCGATCAGGACCGCCTCGCCGGCCCGGCGCCGGATTACCAGCATCCGCCCTCCTCGCCGCCGACGCCGAGCGGGTGCCGGTGCGAGTACGGCGTCTCCGTCTGGATCGCCTGCACCCCCCGGCGCGTCTCCGGATTGATCACCACCGGGGCCATCAGGTTCGCCGTGGGCGCCTCGCCCTCCCGCACCGTTACGATCGCCAGACACAGCAGCCCGCTCTCGGAGCCCGCCTCTGCCTCGCCCTTCCATCCCACTTCCTCGAGGTCCTCCGGCGAGGCCGCGAGGCGGTAGTCGGGAACCACCGCCCGCACCGGCAGACAGATGAACGCCAGCTCCTCCCGCTCGACGCTCTGCAGAAACACCACCGGCCTCTCGGCCGGGCCCTCCACCAGCAGAAACCGCCTCTCCTCTTCGAAGGCCGGCAGCCCCCGCGGGAACTCGATCACGTCCTCGGCCTCGTACTCGATCGGCCCGAAGTTCTTCGTCTTCAATACCGGCACCGCAACTCCTGCCGCCAATCTGAGATCTAGTGCGCCCCGGGAGCGGGAATTCACCCGCCTCCGCTCAGCGGTCCGCCTTCGCCCACAGCGGCGACTGGCGTCCGGCCAGCCCCTTGAGGAACCCAGCCAGTTGCGCACACTGTCCGAAAACGAAGTAGAACGGCGCGTCCAGCGGCCGCAGCCGCGGTCCCGCCGCCCACCGCAGGCCCGCCCCCAGCCCCAGCGCCGCCGCCCCGGCCAGCGTCAGCCGCGCCAGCGGCGTCCCGGCATGCCAGCCGGCCCACGCCAGCGCCCCCAGCCCCACGAACGGCGCCAGCCACCGCAGCAGCTTGTGCGAGACGAAGACGAACCAGAAACGCCACGGCGCCCCCACCGGCCAGCCGTCGCCCCGCACCAGCGCCTGCGCCGCCCCGGCGGCGATCCTCACCTTCCGGCGGAACTCTTCGTCCAGGCTCGCCACACCCCGCTCGACGCCCACCGCGTCCGGCGCGAACACCACCCGCTTGCCCTGCCGGACCACCTGGACCGGGATCACCAGGTCCTCGATAATCGTATCGTCCGGAACCGGCCGGAACAGTTCCCGTTTCAACGCATACATCGCGCCGTCGGCGCCTACCATCGAATAGAATGCCGACTCGGCCTCCTGAAGTCCCCACTCGATCGAGTAGTACTGTCTCTCCGCCGCCTCCAGCTCTTCGGCCGTCTCCACCAGCGCTACCTTGCCCGATGCGCAGCCCACCTCCGGCGCCGCCAGCCGCCCCACCAGCCGCCGCACCGCGTCGCGGGCGTACATCACGTTGGCGTCCGAGAGCACGACGACCGGCTCGCTACGGCTCGCGATCACCCGGTTCAGGTTCCACACCTTCCCGCGCCGCCGCTCGCGCTCGATCAGCTCGATCCGCGGCCTCCAGCGCCGGGCGATCTCGCCGGTCGCGTCCGTCGAGCCGTCATTGACCACCACCACCCGGAGCTTGCCCTCCGGATAGTCGAGCGCCAGCGAGTTCTCGATCTTCTCGCCGATCACGGTCTGCTCGTTCAGCGCGCAGACGATCAGCGCCGCCTCCGGCCACCCGCCTTCCGGAAACTCCCCCGCCGGCGCCGTCCTGCCCCGCGCCAGCAGCCGCATCAGCAGCGGATAGACGGCGAAGGGATAGGCGAACAGGGCCAGCAGCCCCGCCAGCACGGCGTCCGCCCAGCCCAGGCTCTCCAACACCGCGGTGGCGCCTTCCATCACGGGAACCATCCGATCAGCCGCGGCCCCAGCCGCCTGGTCAGCCCCAGCGGCAGGCGCCTCCATACCTTCGCCGCCAGCTCGTACCTGGGATTCTTCGGAGTGAAGTCCGGCATCTCGCCCCGCCGCACCAGCAGCACCTCGTAGGGCAGCTCGCGCGGGGCGGCGCCCCAGTGCTTCTTGAACTCGTAGTTGCCCGTCTGCTTCTTGCTGCGCCCGAAATCGAAGGCGCGGAACCCGTTTTCCGCCGCCCACAGCAGGTGATCGAAATAGAGATAGTTGTTCGGGGCCTTGGCGAAATATTCGGCCCGCGAGGCCGCGTAGTAGGTGTGCATCTCCCCGCGGTAGAGAAAGTTCAGACTCGCCGCCACCACCCGCCCTTCCAGAATCACCTCCCGGACGTCCACCCGCTCCCCGTAGTTCTCGCACAGCGCCTCGAACCAGGCCCGGGGAAACACCGGCGTCCCCAACCGGCGGTAGTTCCGCGCCAGCAGCTCGTAGAAGGCGTTGAGCTCCCGGGTCCGCCGCACCTGGTAAGCGAACCGCTGCGCCTTCCGCACCATGTTGCGCGTCTTCTTCGGAATCCGCGCCAGCAGCTCGCCGGCGCTCAGCGGCTCCAGCGGGAACGAAAACGTCACGTACCGGTCCAGCCGAGCAAAGCCCGCGCACTGGTCTTCGTAGGCGTTGCGCAGCTCCAAGTGCTCCACCTCGAGCCTCCGCGCCAGCCCTGCCGCCGCTTCCGCCAGAGTCGCCCGCGCCGCCTCCGACTCCGCCAGGATGCCTCCGTAGACGGCGAACGGCGACGAGATCAGCACCCGGCCCAGAACCCAGTTCTCGACTAGAAACAACGGCAGCACGCCCGCCACCGCCCCTGCCTCCTCGGCCACCAGGTAGTGCGGTTCGTAAGGGAACACGCGTTCGATAGCCCTCCGCCAGGCCGTCAGGTGAAAGACCGTGCTGCGGGGGTGGCCCTCCACGAACGCGTCCCAGGCCCCGGACTCGCCCGATCCCAGCTCCCGGACCCTCATGCTGCGGCCCCTCCGTCCGCCCGCACCACCGGCAGCCCATCCGACGGCACCACCGCCGTCATGGCCGAGAAACGGAATTCCCCGAACAAGCGCGCCAGCTTCCTTTCCATCGAGCCGAGGCCGCCGTAAGTCCGCCAGCGGGAGACCGCCGAACCTAGCAGCCGCGGCTGCTCCGGGTCCATCTCCCAGGGGTGGAAGTAGACGCAGGCCGGGCGCCGTTCGGTCTCGTTGAGCCGCCGGATGCCCGCCGCCGTGTAGCGGTAGGGCAGCAGACGCAGGTAGGCCCCGCCCCCCACCGGAGCCACCCGGGACCGCGTCAGCCTCACCGTCGCCACCGGTACCTCGACGATGATCCCGGAGGGCGTCTCGATGCGGCACGGGAAGCGCTCGAAGCCCGGGATTCCATAGCGGTCGTGCCGGATCGGGTAGATGCTCGAGTCGTACTCGAAGCCGCACTCGGCCAGCGCCTCGAGCGCCCAGAGCGAACGCCGGGTGACGGAGAAGCTCGGCGCCCGGTACAGCCGCGGCGAACGCCCGCAGGCGTCCTCGATCGCCCGCCTGGCCCGCAGCGTGTCCGCCCGGAACTCCTCCGGCGTCATCTCGTAGACGAGGCGGTGCGCGTAGCTGTGGCAGCCAATTTCGTGACCCGCCGCCGCGATCTTCCGCACCAGAGCCGGGCGCCGCTCGGCGACCCACCCCAGCAGGAAGAAGGTCGCCCGCACCCCGGCCTCCTCCAGCATCTCGAGAACCCGCTCGGTGGCGCTCTCCACCCGTGACGGCAGGCTGTCCCAGCCGCCGGGCCCCGCCACCCGCTGCACCTCTGTCGGGTGGAAGTAGTCCTCGACATCAACGCTCAGCACGTTGACGATCGGCTGCATCCTTTCTCCCGGCCGCCGCGCTCAGCACCGCCGCGGCAATTTCGAACAGCAACGCGAACACCCACAGGACCGCCCAGTCCACAGCCCGCCGCCACGCCGGATATGCCACTTCCGGCCATTATATCGACCGCGCCCAAGCGGCCTGGGAAGCCCGCAGCGTTCCATGGGCCGATGCCGGCCGGATGCTACAGTAGTAAAGTTCGATGACCGGCGCAATCGTCGTTGACAAACCCCCCGGATGGACCTCCCACGACGTCGTGAACAAGGTCCGCAAGCTCTTCAACATCAAGAAAGTAGGACACCTCGGCACCCTCGACCCGGCGGCCACCGGCGTGCTGCCCCTGGTCATCGGCCGGGCCACCCGGCTGGCCCAGTTCTACGCCGCCGGCGACAAGGTCTACGACGCCGTCATCCACTTCGGCTGGGCCACCGACACCTACGACTGCGACGGCGAGCCGGTCGGAGAGAAGAACGAACCCGCCGAGCTCGACCGCGAGCGCCTCGAAGCCCTCCTCGAGGAGTTCCGCGGCGAGATCCAGCAGCTTCCCCCGCCCATCTCCGCCAAGAAGATCCACGGTACCCCGGCCTACAAGCTGGCCCGCAAGAACAAGCCCGTCGAGCTCAAGCCCGTCACCGTCACCATCTACTCGCTCGAGCTGCTCGAAGTGGACGGGCCCCGCGCCCGCCTGAAAGTCCACTGCTCGGCCGGCACCTACCTGCGCACGGTGGCTCACGACCTCGGCAAGAAGTACGGCTGCGGCGCTTTCCTGGAAAAGCTCGTCCGCCTCAAGGCCGCCGAGTTCACTCTCGATCAGGCCCGGACCATCGAAGAGCTCGAAGTCCTGGCCCAGGAAGGGCGCCTCGACCGCGCCGTCATCCCCGCCGCCAGGCTGCTGCCCGACATGCCGGCCGTCCGCGTGGACCGGCTCACCGAGACCCAGATCCGCCAGGGCCGCGACTTCCGCGCCTCTCCGTTCCGCGGCGCCAAGAAGGCCAAACTCGTCAAGGCCATCTCCGAGTCCGGCGATCTCGTCGCCATCGGCGAGGCCCGGCTCCCCAACATCTACCACCCGATCATCGTCCTCTGAGGCGGCCGCCCCTCCGCCGGCCGCATGGGTGCCCGCGAGCGGATCCTTTTGACGCGCCTGATCGGAGGCCGCTACGATGGGGGTATATGAAAGGTTGGGTGGCTGCGGCCGCCGGCTTGTTGCTCGGGTGCGGGGGGGCGCCGCCGACGGAGTCGCTACCGCCCCAACCCGAGGTGAAGCTGGAAGCCTTCCAGCCGACGATCAGGGGCGAGATCGAAAAAGTTCTTCAGGCGGTTCGGTCCCGGCCTGAGGATCCCGACGCCAATGCCTCCGCCGCCATGCTGCTGCACGCCCACCAGCAGAACGTCGCGGCGGAAGCCTACTACCGCCGCGCCAGCATCCTCGAACCCGGCCGTTTCGACTGGGTCTACCTGCTCGCCTGCGTCCAGCTCGAGCAAGGCAAGAACGAAGCGGCCATGGAAAACCTCCGCGCGGCTCTCCAGATCGACCCCGGCTACGTCGCCGCCGAGGTGAAACTCGCCGATCTGCTGCTCAGGACCGGCCGGCCCGAAGAGGCCGAATCCCTCTATTCCAAGGTCCTCGAGGCCGATCCCGACAACGCCATCGCCTGGTACGGCCTCGGCCGCATCCACGCATCCCGGGGCGAAACCGCCAAGGCCGCCGAGGCGTTCGAAAAGGCCGTCGAGATCTATCCGCAGTACGGGCAGGCCCACTACGCCCTGGCCCTCGCTTATCGCAAACTCCGGCGCCCGGAAGACGCCCGACGGCACTTCGGCCTCGGCGAGAAACACAAGCTCGAAATGCCCCCCACGGGCGACCGCATCCTCACCGCCGTCCGCAGCCGGACGCAGAGCCCCACCGAGTACCTGAGAGCCGGCGTCGAGCTGGAGAAACAAGGCCGCCTGGAAGAGTCCGTCGCCGTCCACCTGAAGGTGCTCGAGATCGACCCCCAGCAGGTGCAGGCCCACATCAACCTGATGTCGCTCTACTGGCGCCTCGGCCGCAAAGAGGAAGCCCTCGCCCACTACCGCCAGGCCCTGGCCATCAACGAGAACTTGCCGGAGTGCCACTACAACTACGGCGTCATCATGTATCAGACGGGCGACCACGCCACGGCCAGGAAGGCTTTCCGCCGGGCGGTGCAGATCAACCCCTTCTACGCCAAGGCGCACCTGAACCTCGGCGTCGTTCTCGAGGAGGAAGGCGACATCGCCGGCGCTCTCGACCATCTTCGCAAGGCCGTCGAAAACCAGCCCGGCTACCGCCTGGCCCATTTCCACCTCGGCCGCATCCTGGCCGACCAGGGGAACCTCGACGAGGCCATCCGCCACTTCGAGCAGACCCTGAAGCCCGAAGACGAGCAGACGCCCGGCTACCTCTACGCCCTGGGCATCGCCCACGCCCGCAAAGGCGACCGCGCCGAGGCGCTCCGCTGCATGCGGCGGGCCCGCGACCAGGCGTCCCGCTATGACCAATGGCAGCTCATGGCGAGTATCAACCGCACTCTCGAAACCCTTCAGGGAGGACGTCCGTAATCCAATGAAGCGGCGCTCGATTCTACTGGGGCTGGCGGCGCTCCTGGCCGGCTGCGGAGGCGGCCGGCAATCGCCTTCCGGCGAAACCCCCGTCTACCCGTTCCGCGAAGTCTCTCAGGAGACCGGCCTGCACTTCGACTACTTCGTCGGGGCCACCGGCGAGATGTACATCATCGAGGTGATGGGCGCCGGCGTGGCCTTGCTGGACTACGACAACGACGGAGACCTCGACATCTTCCTCCCCCAGGGCAACATCCTCACCCCGGGCAAGACCCTGGCCGACTCCCTGTTCCCCCTGCGCGAAGGCCAGACCCTGGGCAACAAGCTGTTCCGCAACGAGATCGTCCCCACCGGCGAGCTTCGGTTCACCGACGTCACCAGGGAGGCCGGCCTCCACTACGAAGGCTACGGCATGGGGGCGGCCGCCGGCGACTACGACAACGACGGCGACGTCGATCTCTACGTCACCAACTTCGGCCCCAACCTTCTCTACGAGAACAACGGCGACGGCACCTTCACCGACGTCACCGCCGAGGCCGGCGTCGGCGATCCGCGCTGGGGTTCGAGCGCCGCCTTCTTCGACTACGACCACGACGGCGACCTCGATCTGATGGTCGCCAACTACGTCGATTTCACCTTCCAGGGCAACAAGACCTGCTACACGCCTGGCGGCGAGATCGACTACTGCACGCCCCTGGTCTACAACGGCGCCGTCGATAAGCTCTGGCGCAACGACGGCGGCGGCAAATGGACCGACGTCTCGGTCTCCTCGGGCATCGCCTCCAAGTACGGCCCCGGGCTCGGCATCACCACCTCCGACGTCAACGGCGACGGCCTCATCGACATCTACGTGGCCAACGACACCACCGCCAACTTGCTCTGGATCAACCAGGGCGACGGCACCTTCGTCGAAACCGGCCTCGAGGCCGGCGTCGCCTACAGCGCCGACGGCATGCCCCAGGCCGGCATGGGCACCAGCTTCGGCGACTTCGACGCCGACGGCGACGACGACCTGATCGTCCTGAACCTCCGCGCCGAGGGCTGCGCCCTCTACGTCAACGAAGGCGACGGCTTCTTCAGCGACGCCACCCTGCGCTTCGGCCTCGGCCACGTCACCTACAAGTTCACCGGCTTCGGCGTCGATTGGTTCGACTACGACTCCGACGGCTGGCTCGACCTCTTCCTGGCCAACGGCGCCGTCACCATCATCGAGGAGCTCCAGGCCCAGGGCGACCCTTACCCCTTCGATCAGCAGAACCTGCTCATCCGCAACCTGGGCGAAGGGACCCACTTCGAGAACGTCACCGAGAAGGCCGGGCCGGCCTTCCAGATGGCCGAAGTCAGCCGCGGCGCCGCCTTCGGCGACATCGACAACGACGGCGACGTCGATATCGTCTTCCAGAACAACAACGGGCTCACCCGCATCCTGCTCAACGAAGTCGGCAACCGCCGCAACTGGCTGATGGTGAAGCTCGAAGGCACCAGGTCCAACCGCCAGGGCATCGGCGCCCGGGTCGGCCTGGTGCGGGAGGGCAAACCGACCCTGTGGCGCCGCGCGCATACCGACTCCAGCTACTGCAGCTCGAACGACCCCCGCGTCCACTTCGGGCTCGGCTCGGACGCCGCCGCCGACGCCATCATCGTCAAGTGGCCCAGCGGGCTCGTCGAACAGTGGAAGAACCCGGCGGTCAACCAGCAGATCACCCTCAAGGAAGGCTCCGGCGAGCCGGTGGACGCCACCTGAAGTCCCCAGGGCCGCCGGTCCCGGGATCCCGGAACGCTCCGCAGCCCGCTCCATGCCTGCCCCGCCCTTGTCCCGGATCCCCGGAAGGTACTAGTACGGCCGCATAGACCCAAGTGGACTTTTGTCCCATCCAATGGTTGCGCCCGCTGCCGCATTGTTGTACAAAAGAGCTTTCACGGCGAACGCCTGTTCCTGCGGGTCAGGCAGCCGAGTAAAAGAAAACGCCCGCCGCTTGATGGCGGGCGTTCTATTTTGTGTTCCCTCGGGCGGCCGTCGCCGGCCGCCCGCAGCTCGTCGATAGCAGCGCCCCGCCGGGCTCAGAAGCTCAGCCTGAGGCCGAAGCGGAACTGCCGCTCCGAAGGCGTCGCCAACCCGTTCAGCGTCCTGGTGATCGAGGAGAAGTTGCCCAGGCTGCGGATCGTCCCGTCCGGGTTGAGCCGCAGTTGAGCCACGTTGGCGCTCGGATTGGCGAACTTCGGCGTGTTGGTCACGTTGAAGGCCTCCGCCCGGAACTCCAGCTTCCAGCGCTCGCCGAGAGAGAAGGTCCGGAAGAGGCTCAGATCCAGGTTCCACATCCCCGGACCGCGCATCACGTTGCGGCCCGTGGTGCCGAAGCGTACGCCCTCCGGCTGAGCGAAGGCCAGCGGGTCGAACCAGCTCTTGCCCGGGCCGATCTCGCCGAGGATCTTCACCTTCGGCTTGACCTGGTCGGCCGTCTGCCGCGTGCCTGGCATGTTCAGCTCCGCGCCGTTGGCCCAGACCGTGAACGGCGTGCCGCTGTAGGCGCTGAACACCCCGTTGGTCTGCCAGCCGCGGAGCAGCCACGACAGCGCGCCGGAATGCGCCCAGGTCTTGCCCGGCCCGAAGGGCAGCTCATAGAGGAAGCCCAGCGTGAACATGTGCGTGCGGTCGTAGCCGGCCACGGCCCGGTTCCGGCGCAGCGCCGGACCCCAGTTGGTCAGTGGCATGCCGGCCCAACCGTCGTCGTCGGTCCAGTTGATCGTCTTCGACCACGTGTAGGCGCCCTTCAGGAACAGGCCCCGGGCGAACTGCCGGTTCAGCGCCACCTGCAGCGCGTGGTAGTTGCCGCTGATCCAGCCGTCCCACATCAGCGCGGCGATCTTCCGCCCCTGGGTCGCCGCCAGAGGCCGGCCGGACGGACCGCCGCCCGGAGGCGCCGCGTTGATGTCCCGGTCGGCGAGCTGGTGCACCGTCTGCGTGCCGACGTAGGCCACCGAGGCCACCAGGTCCGCCGGCAGCCGCTGCTGCACGGTGAAGTTCCAGGACTGGATGTAGCCCCGGTTCAACATGCCGCCCCACGGGCTCCGGGGCCCCATGTTCACCGTCGGCGGCAGCTCCAGCACGCCGGTGCTCACGTCGGGCAGCGGGATCGGCGGGATGCCCTGCTCCAGCGTCGTCACCGGCGTGTAGGGGTTCGGCGCCACGAACGACGCG
>Ga0256839_1002516_pt1 | contig 20274 bp, 17 predicted proteins | sample 354166metaG_FD_185968 | JGI IMG/M metagenome (GOLD analysis project Ga0256839, IMG submission 185968) | Hydrothermal vent microbial communities from Mid Atlantic Ridge, Atlantic Ocean - 354-166 | ecosystem: Environmental > Aquatic > Marine > Hydrothermal vents | place: Atlantic Ocean: Mid... | reverse complement strand
AATAAACCAAACGGATTTCTACATCGTGCCTACAAATTTTTTCACTACCGCCGGGAAATTTTATCGCGGCAATCTTCATACCCACTCCACTCGGTCAGATGGTGCTATTGACCCGCAAGAAGTTTGTCGTCGATACCGGGCTGAAGGCTATGATTTCATTGCCTTGACGGATCATTTCGTCGGATTGTTTGATTATCCGATTACGGACACATCTGACTTCCGCAAGGAAGGTTTTACGACTATTTTTGGTGCTGAACTCCACACCGGAACAATGGAAAACGGCCATTTATGGCATCTTCTGGCTGTGGGACTCCCAAGTGATTTCGCTCCACCGGATGCACCGCATTTTCGACCTGTAAATGGCTCAGAATCGGCTGCAAGCATCGCCCAGCGGGCTCGCGATGTGGGGGCATTTGTGGCCATAGCCCACCCACATTGGTCTGGTTTGACCGAGGCCGATGCCCGCAGCATTACCGCCGCCCACGCGGTGGAAATCTACAATCACGGGTGTGTTGTCAACAATGATCGCGGTGAGGGTTTGCTGACCCTTGAACACCTTTTGAATGAAGGTCGGCATCTGAACCTGATCGCTACCGATGATGCCCATTTCAAGTCCCCTGATTATTTTGGCGGCTGGGTGATGGTAAAGGCTGAGGGAAATACGCCTGAGGCTTTGCTGGAGGCGTTGAAATCCGGCGCGTACTATTCCAGCACCGGCCCGGAAATTCGCGATATCCGCATCACCGGAACAAGCGTCGAGGTGGATTGCACAGCGGTTGTCAGTATTCTTGTTCAGGGCCATGGTTCGCAGATGACGTACCTGCGCGGCGAAACAATGACAACTGGACATCTTTCACTTGAGCGTTTGGCCGGTTCGTCGTGGATCCGCATCACGGTTATTGACCGAGCGGGGAAAAGAGCCTGGTCCAATCCAATTTGGATTGATGGTTAGGACTGGCTTCCTCAGGAGTTTTTATAAAATGTAATTTGCTCGTCACAAGGTGAATGATCACAATAGGGGATCATGTTTTGGGTCCAATATGACAGGCGTTTAGGATTGAGAATTTGTCTGCTTTGATACTATTTTCTTACTGTCGTTGAATTGCCAAAAATTCAACAGAGCAGCAGAACAAATAATGTATCCCAATCAAGATTCACTCGAGCTATAGAATTGCGCGCGACTTGAGGCATCGGTAACACATTTCCTTTTTGAAGGGAAAGGTGTTGATACTGCAGAGTGAGGTGGGAAAAGAAAAAATGGAAAGGATCTGTGTTTGCCCGCCGTACAGCTTGAGATCTGCCACCCGTTCGCTTGATGATGAAGGCATGAGAGATGCGGGTCGCCAGTTCGGCATATCACGCAAAACTGTCTACAGGATTACCAACATTACCATCACTGCCAAGTTCAATCAGAAGTGGCAATGGCCCGCCCTTCGCCTCAATTCTTGCGGGCGCATCTGCATGCATCGAAAGAAAATCAACATATCATCCGTAATGGCCGGCCAAAGGCTGGGAATAAAGGAGGCGGACGATGGAATATGGCTGATAAGCTTTATGCAACACGATCTGGGATATATTGACCTGGAACAGAAAACCCTGCAAACAATCGACAACCCGTTCGGCGCGAGACTGTTACCCATGTCTTAGGTACGAACTGTTACCTATGTCTCCGGGTCGGACCCAGTCTTATTTGGTTGCGGGGGTAGGATTTGAACCTACGACCTTCAGGTTATGAGCCTGACGAGCTACCGGGCTGCTCCACCCCGCGTCAATTGAAGTGTCACAAGGTTGCTCAGATGAGCTTTTATGTAACAATCAGAGCTGTCGTATAGACCTATTGTTTTTAAACTTAAAGAGCAAATTGAAATTATATTGAAATTTATTGAGCAAACTGTTTTAGAATTTTCTAATTTATATTGTGATGATCAGTTCAGCCGGTTTTGCATTAGAACATTGCCCGTAAATGCCCAATCAATATCACTAATACATGAGTAAATTCAAAAACTTAAATGAAAACCAACTTACATTGAGTAAGTCGCCAAAATTCTTGCAATCAGATAATTAGGTGCTTTTTACCCTTGTTTTACGATAATCTTCGCCCCCGGACGCACTCGTTCATACAGGTCGATAATATCTTGATTGATCAACCGAATGCATCCTGACGATGCGGCAGTCCCAATAGATGCCCATTCTGGCGAACCGTGTAGGCGGTATAATGTATCTTTACCATTTTGGAATATGTAAAGCGCGCGAGCCCCAAGCGGGTTCTTTGGACCGCCTTTCATACCATTTTCACCGCCATATTTTGCAAGTTTAGGTTTGCGGTCAATCATCTCCTGTGGAGGAGTCCATTTAGGCCATTCCTGTTTCCAGGCAACAGTGGCTTCACCAGCCCATTCAAACCCCGATTTGCCAACACCAATACCATAGCGCATCGCTTTGCCGCCGCCTTCTATTAAATAAAGGTAACGGTTTTTGGTATCTACAATCAGAGTGCCGGGCTTTTCCCAGCTTCGGTATTTTACTTCTTGCCTCAGGAATTGCTTTTTCATTTTCTTGACAGGAATTGCGGGTAATTTAAAACCGCCATCTTTGCGAGATTTATAGTCCGAATATTCAATTGGACCAGAGCGTGCTAATGCAAATAGTGATCCAGAAGGGTCTTTTTCGCTATTGACTCTGGCTTTTTCAAGTTTGGCTTGCCTTGCATCAAACGCCAATTTTCGTTTCTCTGCTTTTATCGCTTTGCGCTCGGCACGATTTAGTTTTCTCTCTGCTTTTCGGGAAACCTTCTCCGCTTTTACTAAGGATTTCTTAGAAACCCTAATTTCAATCCGATACTTGGTTATTGCATTAGTAAGTTTTTTGCGCTGCTTAATCGCTTTGCGTTTTCCAAGTCGCTTATATTTTTGTTCAGAACGCTTTAGCAAACGCTCAGCCCGCCTAATTTTTTTCTGGAGCGTAATAACGGTATTTTTTGCTTTTGTTGCGGCTACATTTGCATCGTCTCGTTCAGAAAATGATGCAGATACGGCGCTTCCATAACTGCTTTCGCCCGTAGAGGTGCAACTGGCCACTCCGAGCGTGGCAACCAGCACTATAGCAAAAAATACTTTACTTATTTTCATCTCAAGGCCCGTAAAATTTGATAGCCATCTGCAAAAACAGCCCGTTAAGTTATGCAATAAATTCCATCGTTTTATCGATTAGATTCGAATAGTAGAATCGCCATAATGCACCAAACCGATAAAGAGACTATAAACAATATTTATTGATACACCTCCAACAACAAATTGCTTCCGCCGGGGAATATCTTTACATTTGTTGCATGTGCGATATTTTTGCATCACAAGTTCGCTGCTGAATACACACATGAGTTATTAAATTGCCAATAATTGATCCGAATTCACCAAACCCCTTTGTTGATGGGCGTCAGTCTCCCAAAGCACTAATGGTGCGGCAAGGTGTTGAACATCAAATGCTGAAGTTGGGTTATTCTTGCTTGCCAGAGCTTACTTTAGCTTCTGGCAGGCGGTGCGATCTGATATGTATTTCTGCGAAAGGATATATAATTATTGTTGAGGTTAAATCTTCCGTTGAAGACTTCCGGGTCGACGAAAAGTGGCCCGAATATCAAAAATATTGTGACGCATTCTACTTTGCTACTCATGCTGGGGTTTCGCGGGGAGTTTTTCCAGGAGATGAGGGGCTGATCTTGGCGGATGCATATGACGCAGAAATTATTCAGCAGCCTAGAGAAAACAGTATTTCTGCCGCAACACGGAAATCGATATTATTGCGTTTTGCAAAAGTGGCCAGCCAGAGGCTGAGAATTGCTTCCAATTATGCGGAAAAAGCTGGAGTAGCTATTGAATATTATGACGGTGACTAATTGAATAATATTCAGCGCGGAGCTCGCTTTGCCAAAATACGCTGCAAGGTACGGCGATGCATGTTAAGTCTGCGCGCGGTTTCCGAAACATTACGATCGCACAATTCATAAACCCGTTGAATATGTTCCCACCTTACCCGGTCTGCAGACATTGGGTTTTCTGGAGGGGAAGCTTTATCGTTCGGGTTGCGCATAAGGGCGGCAAATACATCATCCGCATCAGCTGGCTTTGCAAGATAGTCTATTGCCCCAAGTTTTACAGCAGTGACGGCTGTTGCAATATTTCCATAACCAGTAAGCACAACAATTCGAGCATCCGGCTTTGTTGCTTTTATTGCTTCAACTACATTTAATCCATTTCCGTCATTTAAACGCATATCGATGACGGCAAAATCAGGCGCCGAGCTTCGAACCAATGCAAGACCGCTTGCGACCGATTCAGCCGTTCGAACTACAAATCCGCGGCCTTCCATTGCTCTACCAAGGCGTTGCAAAAACGGACGGTCATCATCAACCAACAGCAAGTTGTTGCTTTCATTTTCATCCAGCTTTATTGGTTCGGCAGTGGAAGACATTGGCAAGCTAACTCCTGTTTGGTAAGATATATTAAAGCCTGATTACCGCAATATACATATATATTCAAAAAATTGAAAGTGTTGGTTAAATTTGATTATACGAGGCGAAGCTCTCACCACCATTAAAGCCCTGCGAAAATTGATCAAAATTCTCCCTGGGCCAGCAAATTTCAACATTTGCACCTACATCCTTTGTCGTAAAGTTAGAAAATTCCAGCCCAGCCCCGCTTCTCTCCAATAGGGTTTTTGCGATGAACAGACCCAAACCCAACCCACCTGCATTTGGGTTTGTGGATTGACGTTGGGAGGTCACAAATGGCTCGCCGATACGGCTTATAATTTCGTTTGAAAATCCGGGGCCATCATCAGAGATTGTAATGGTTACTGTGTCTTTCCCCCAACTTGCGCATATTTTTACCTGACTATGCGCAAAATCAACTGCGTTTTCAACTAGATTACCAAGGCCATACAATACTCCAGGATTGCGTTTGCTCACTGGTTCATCAGTATTCCCATCGACGATTATTTCAATCGAGACGCCAAAATCCCGATGCGGTGCAACAACTTCTTCAATTAACGAGGTTATAGGCAATCTACCAATGTGATCTTCTCCATCCTCTGAAAGGGAAGTCAATTTCTGCAAGATATCACGGCACCTTCTCGCCTGTGAGCGCAATAATGCGGCATCCTCACTTAAGGGGTGGTTTTCACCAAGCTCGCGTTGCATTTCTTTAGATACAAGTGCAATGGTGGCAAGGGGAGTGCCAAGCTCATGGGCGGCAGCGGCCGCAAGTCCATCCAGGGCTGAGAGATGTTGCTCACGTTGTAATACAAGTTCTGTAGCGCTTAAGGCATCTGCAAGGCGCCTCGCTTCTTCTGCAACCCTAAATGTATAAATGGCTGTAAACAGCAAACTGGATACAATCGCCCCCCATGTTCCGGTCACATACAATTGAGGCATGACAGGTCGAATTCCAGGTGTCCAGGGGAGTGGCTCGTGATAAAATAATAATATTGATGCGATTACGACAACCAGCAATCCCAGTAAAAGGCTGCGCCATTGGGAATGTGATGTGGCAGAGATTACTACTGGCACAATCAGTAATATTGAGAATGGGTTTTGGAGGCCTCCGGTTAAATACAAGAGCAATCCCAGTTGAATAATATCATAGGCGAGAAGTAGCAATGCCGCATCATCTGAAGGTCGGTAGCTGGTTGGATAGCGCAATGTGAGAAAAATATTGAGCCAAATTGATGAAGCAATTAATGCGCCGCAAAGCAGGCTGGGGAACTCAAACTTTAAGCCTATTGCGACAAATATCACTGCCGCCGATTGGCCAACGATAGCCAACCATCTCAGCTTAATCGAAGTTTGCAGCAATAAAAGCTGGCGGTCATCGCGCTGATCAAAATGTATTTCTTGAACCATATGCGAGTATAACCAAGGCTGATGCCTGTTGTGAACATGAAATCAACGTTCGTTACCCAAGCATCGATTAAATTTTGTATATATTGTGCTAATTTTCAAAAACTTCTTTGGGATAAACGCCCCAAATTTTTGGTTTTGGTAGATAACCGATAAATTTGCCTTTTTTAACCTTACACCAGGATTTATCACAGCTTTCGATACTGACAACAAGGCCTGGTTGCAATATGCCGACAACCGAAGCATTTGAGGAGTTGTTTTGGTATGCCCTGGCAAAGCTATCTTCGTTACTGGATTTGGCCGATAATTCCTTATCCCAAGGGGCGATAATTGCTGTTCTTTTTCCCGATAGAAGCGAGTGAAATACCCAACCTTCTGTACCTTCCGAGTCTCTTATTTGTCGCCATTGATCATATTCTTGAATAACTTCTACTGGCAGCCCTGAGTTCAAATATAACCATTGTACAGAGAATTTTCTGCCAGGGCCGACGCGCAAATTCACACGGCTTGATTTTAAACTCACAAAACGTGGAATCTGAAGCCCGGTAGCATTGCCCTTTAATTGAGCGAACGCATTGCCGGTTAGAGTTGCCCAAGCTAAAAGCAACGTAAATAGCATCAGTTTTCTCACTCGGATTATTCCTTCTGTAGGCAATGATTGCAAGAAAATGTACCCAGATTCATGAAATTTGGATTTTCTTTGTATTTCAGTTCGATTCTGATAGAAATCTGACCAATGTAGTTACTGTTTGAGTGTCGCTCTTTCTGGTTAATGAGCTCTCAACAATAATAGTTAAAAGGCAAAATTTAATATGCCCAATGATAAACCACTGGTGGTCATCACTCGGAAATTACCAGAAGTCGTCGAAACAAGAATGTATGAGTTGTTTAATACCAGATTAAATCTGGTTGACGAACCTTTTGACGAAAATCAGCTTTTGAAAGCTGTAAAAGAAGCAGCTGTTTTAGTGCCGACGGTTACTGACAAAATTGATGCTAATATAATTGCCCAAGCTGGTGATCAGTTGAAGTTAATTGCAAACTTCGGTAACGGCGTCGATAACATAGACATAAAAGCTGCTGCGGATGCAGGCATTACTGTTACCAATACACCCAGCGTACTGACAGAAGACACGGCAGATATGACCATGGCTTTGATTTTGGCTGTCCCGCGTCGGCTGGTTGAGGGCGCAGAAGTTTTAAATCAGTCTGAAAAATGGCATGGCTGGTCGCCGACATGGATGCTGGGCCAACGCATTTATGGCAAGCGGTTGGGTATTCTGGGTATGGGTCGAATTGGAATGGCTGTTGCGCGCAGGGCAAAAGCATTCGGCCTGTCAATTCACTATCATAATCGTTCTCGTATACAGCGAGAAGTCGAAGAAGAGCTGGAAGCTACATATTGGGACAGCCTTGATCAAATGTTGGCGCGCATGGATATAATTTCAGTCAACTGCCCATCAACGCCGGCTACATACCATTTGCTATCAAAGCGCCGTTTAAAGTTGATGCGGCCGGGAGCTTACATAGTTAATACGTCTCGCGGCGAAATAATCGACGAAGCAGCCCTGATTGAGGCGCTTGAGACAGGCGCATTGGCTGGTGCCGCTTTGGATGTATTTGAGTATGAGCCTGCTGTGAATCCAAAATTGCTTGAATTAGCGAAAGAGGATCGAATCGTTTTATTGCCACATATGGGGTCGGCCACAATTGAGGGCAGAATCGAAATGGGAGAAAAGGTGATTATAAACATCAAAACCCATTTGGACGGGCATCGGCCACCAGACCGGGTTTTACCGAATATTAGCTAAGGTCAGGACTAAAGAGATATTATTTTTTGCGCCTGTATTTGATTTGCTCAAATCGCGTTGTAAGGGCATCGTATAACACCAGTCGGCCAACCAGACTTTCGCCTGCCCCGACGACTTCCTTAATAACTTCAAGTGCCTGCATTGAACCAATTACTCCGGTTAAGGCACCTAGAATTCCCGCTTCTGCACAGCCAGGTAACAATCCTGCCGGCGGTTGGTAAGGAAAGATATCTATATATCTTGGATTTTGTTCGCCCTCTGAATTTATAGAATACGGCTTTAAAGTGGTGATTGACCCGTCAAATCTTCCAACGGCAGCGGTCACCAATGGGATGCGTAATTTTTCACAGGTTCTTGCCGTCAAATATCTGGTCTCAAAATTATCAGACCCGTCTGCAACGATGTCATAGGTGCCAATAAGGCTTTCAGCATTGCTGTCGCCAAGTCTGTAATTGTGGATACGCACATTTACGGACGGATTAATTCGCGTGATACTATTTGCACCACTTTCTGTTTTCAGTTCACCAACAGATGAAGTGTCATGTGCAATCTGTCTTTGTAAATTAGACAAGGAAACAACGTCGTCGTCGACAATTCCAATTGTCCCAACGCCCGCTGCAGCGAGGTAAAGTGCAACAGGGCTACCCAAACCTCCCACACCGATGATCAATACGCGCGCGGCTTTCAATTTTTGTTGGCCGGCACCGCCTACCTCTGGCAGAATCAGATGGCGTGCATATCGCTCCAGTTCATTTTTGCTGAGGGGAGGATTATTCATGATATATCCTAAATTTTGGCACCCGGGCTTACTTTGCCGTTAAAAACTTCGATAAATTGCGCACGATTGCCGAGGGGCTTGAACATTTCAAAATCGGTCCCTGTCATCCATGCCTGACAACCAAATGAGTCGAGCAAATCAAACAACCCTGCGCGCCTTTTTTCATCAAGATGTGCAGCAACTTCATCCAATAACAATATAGGCGATAATTCACATATTTCTTCAACGAGAATGGCATGGGCAAGTACAATTCCTACCAAAAGTGCCTTTTGTTCGCCGGTTGAGCAAAGCTTTGCGGCCATATCTTTAGGTCCGTGCGTCGCTACCAAATCTGTCCTGTGTGGCCCGATGAGCGTACGGCCGGCGGCCCTGTCCAAACCGCGGCCTGAGCGCAACATGTCGCGGTAACGATCTTCAAGATCAAGTGCAGATCCATAATCAACTTCATTCTCCAATACGCCATCGAGTTCAAGTCGGGCATCTGGAAATGGAGTTTTCTCTTTGATGCCTCGGTCAATCATTCGGGCGAGAAGTTCAACAAGTTCCACTCTCGCTATTGCGATCGCGGCACCATATTCAGCCAATTGTCCTTCGATGCCAGCAAGCCACAGAGGGTCAGCGGCATGGTCTTCCAACAGTCGATTGCGCGAGCGCATAGCTTTTTCATAATTCGATACCCGCCTTCCATGCGCAGGATCAATCGCAAGAACCATACGATCCAGAAATCGTCGACGGTCTGATGTTGAACCTGTAAATAACCCATCCATACTGGGTGTGAGCCAAACAACCCGGCATAGATCTAGCAGTTCATCCGCTGATTTTACCGGAGTTTTATTGATGCGAATTTTACGAGTGTTGTCAACGCCTGTTGGGCCAAGGGTCAAGCCGGTGCCAATTGTCGATACATCATCCGGACCTGAAAGTTCAGCATTGACTGCCCAGCTGCCATCTCCTTTGGCATTTGCCACATCGCTGTATGTTGCCCGTCGCATACCCCGACCAGGTGAAAGAAATGAAACCGCTTCAAGAAGGTTAGTTTTTCCAGCGCCATTTTCTCCACAAAGCACTACGTGTTTTTGGTCAAATTGAAGCGAAATATTTGAATAGTTTCTAAACTGGTTTAACCGTAGCGCCGCAATAAATATCTTGTTTGCATTATGGGTCAATGATTTGCTTGCAGAATGGGAGCTGATCACGCGAATTAAACGCGCATCGGCATCAATACATAAATTGCACCATTATCAATCGAATCTTTGATTAATGTTGGTGACCCAGAATCCGCCAGCATAAAAATTGTTTCCTCGCTGGTAAGCTGGTTGGTAATATCGAGCAAATATCGAGAATTGAACCCAATTTCCATATTCTCATCAGAGTACCCAACAGCAATCTCTTCTTCCGCACTACCGGAATCAGGATTGTTAACACTAAGAACAAGGCTTTCATTGGAAAGTGAGAGCTTCACCGCGCGCCCCCGATCAGAAGAAACTGTTGAAACCCTGTCAACAGCGGCTGTAAATACGGTCCGTTCTAAGGATAACTTTTTATCATTGTCGGCAGGAATTACTCTGTTGTAGTCAGGAAAAGTACCATCAATCAGCTTTGAGGTAAGCACCAGAGTATCCAGAGTCAATCTGATTTTAGTGTCTGATAGTTCGACGGTAACCGAGCCATCCGGATCTTCCAGCAATCTTTGAATTTCTCCAACCGCTTTGCGCGGAATGATGATGCCCGGCATCCCATCACTGCCTACTGGTGCGTCTATCTGCGCACGTGCAAGTCGGTGCCCATCGGTCGCAACAGCACGTAATACAAGTTCTCCGTCATCTTCAACGCTATGAAAATATATGCCGTTCAAATAATAACGTGTTTCCTCGGTGGAAATTGCAAACTGGGTTCGATCAATCAGACCTTTAAATGCGGTGGCCTGAATTCTAAATGTATGGCTGAATTCACCGGCCGTTAAATCTGGGAAATCCGTTTCCGGTAAAATTTGCAGTCGAAACTGAGATTTTCCCGAGGTGAAACTCAGCATTGTATCGTCAGACTTGGACAGAATTACCTCAGCCCCATCCGGTAATTTGCGTACAATATCATATAACATATGCGCTGGAACCGTCGTCGCTCCAGACTGTTCAACCATCGCAGATACGGTTTCAGTAACCTCAAGATCCAGATCAGTTGCTTTCAACCGCAATATTCCGTCTTCTGCTTGCAAAAGAACATTCGATAAAATTGGTATAGTGTTACGCCGTTCAACAACCCTTTGAACATGGTTTAGAGATTTTAAAAGGCTTGACCGCTCGAGAGTCACACGCATGGCTTAAGATCCAATAGCTGAAATTATCAAGAAATAATGGGCGTTTATTGCCTACCATTTATCCGACTATAATCAATAATCGGGCATCAGTAAAATGCGAAATAATGCTAAAAAGTGCAAGGCTGGGGACTGCGACCACCAAGTTTTCCATAGATTAGCAGGGGATAAATTAATATCGGCTAATAATTCAATGATCACAGAGACAATCGAAATTAGTTAGCCGATATTTAGTTAAATTTGGAGTTCAAGAGCTTGCGAGTGTTTCACGGTGCGTTAGCACTCATTCATTAATCAGGCGTTTGAGTAATTCAATTTCATGGGCAAGCTTGATGTCGTCGCTGGACATTTTTTCAACCTTGCGAACCGCATGTAATACAGTGGTGTGATCTCGACCGCCAAACCGGCGACCAATTTCTGGAAGTGAGCGCGGAGTAAGGTTCTTGGACAAATACATGGCAATTTGTCTTGGTCGAACAATAACCCTTGTGCGGCGGTTTGAAAGCAGGTCGTTTTTGGAGACATTAAAGTGCCGGGCAACCACTTTTTGAATGTCTTCAATGCGAACTCTTTTTTGTTCGCTGGATTTCACCAGGTGCTTTAATAGGGTTTCTACTTTTTCAATCGACAGTAGGCCGTCGGAAAAACGATGTTGGACAAGTAGTTGGTTAAAGGCGCCTTCAACGTCTCGTCCAGAAGTTGTTATAGTCCGGGCAACATACTCCAGAACTTCCGGAGGGATTTGAAGGTCCGTCTCATCATGCATGGCTTCCTTATAACGGACATCTAGCATTGCGCGACGCATTTCTAGGTCTGGGGCAGCAACCTCGAGTGCCACGCCGCCCTGAAGTCTGGATCTAACTCTGACATCGAGGGATTCAAGTTCGGAAGGCGGGCGATCAGCTGCGACGACAACCTGTTTGGCGCTGTCAATTAATGCATTCAACAGATGGCAAAACTCCTGCTGTATAGATTTGCCTTGAAGAAATTGCATATCATCGATCAAAAGTAAGTCTATATCGCGCAAAGATTCTTTAAACGACAGTGCTGATTGATCACGAATTGCAGTTGCAAAACGCCACATGAAGTATTCAGCAGTCAGATAAAGGACTTTTTTTCCTGTACCGGATCTTCGTGCTGCCCAAGCAATAGCCTGAAGTAGATGGGTTTTTCCAAGCCCAACCGATGCATGAATGAATAGCGGGTTAAAGCTCAATGCACCAGCGTTTGATTCCGCCACAGAGCGTGCCGCAGCATAGGCCATTCGATTGGAGGCGCCTTCAACAAACGAGGAAAATGTGTAACGCGGGTCGAGTGGTGAGCCAGAAAACCCTTGCGTGTTTTCGCTTATCGAAAAAGAGCCGGATGTAAAAGCGGGTGAAGGGGTTAGGCCTGAGGGTATTGAAGAGTTTTTATTTCCACTCCCTCCAGATTTCGGAGTTTGGCTCTGTATTGATTGTGTGCGAACAGCGCTGCGAACGACAATATCCACACGCAAAATATTCGACTGTTCATCCTGCCATAGCTGTAACAAAGTATCTGCATAATGGGTGTTAATCCAGGATTTCAAGAACGCAGTAGGAACAGAATGTGAGATTATGCCGGTAGAGATAGTTTCCAGCTTAAGTCTACCAAACCAGCTATTAAAAACTTCTGACCCAAGCTTGGAACGGAGTTTGGCTTGAACGCGCTCCCACATTTGCAACTCATCAGATGAAAATTTCTGTTCCATGAGTGCGTTCCTATTTGTATTCCCGCGATCTGGCGACGCCTTTTTTCGTGAAACACTTCGTCGTTCTGCTGTTGAGCAAGTTATTTTGTGATTGTTTTGCTCAAAAAGTCCGTTAATGCGATTTGCCGCTTGCATCAATTTGCCCCTAAATTTCTGCGCGCAAAAATAATTGCGCTTTGTTTTATGTACCTGCATTTTTTAACCGCAAATTTTGCGGGGAATAATCAAAACAAGCAGGTGCTAATTTCTGCCGCTTATTCAGACTGGTACTTACTCGTTCCAGCAAATTACTTTCCAAACATTTATCTAGTGCCATTGAATGATAGGGAAATTTAATTTTCCATATCAATGCCCACCAGCACATGTCTCGGTTTGCCGATTTACCAAACTAATGATCAATACTGATATCTGAGCACAAAATAACCCATTTGTGAGTGGTATATCCAAACACAACGCTATCAATACTAACCATTTGCAGAGATTGATCTGACAGTAGTCAAATCAAACCAGAACCCAATACAATAGCTACTTAACGAAATTCCCATCGACAAGTAGAGCCCATATAAATATACGTATTTGCCTCGTCAAAAGAGAAGGTATACGCTGACCAAAATATTGTCCGGGGGCAACTTTCGTTGTTATTGTTCTCATTCCCAGCCACATTTTTACCAGCGACATAACTCTCCGCCTTTGATATTCAGAACATACACAGGCTGTTCGATCTGAGCAATACAAAGAAGTTAATATTCTGTAAAGCCGCTGATAAAGCTGAAAAATAATGTTCATTTGAGGTTTTTTTTACGTCGGAAAAGCGCTTGTGAATCAATCATATTCCGGAGATTCAGCTCCCACACTCAGTTGAAAGTGACAGTGGGTAATTATTTTTTCGCAATTTGCACTTGACTCCGGGGCAGGCAAATGACCGTCAAATGGAATGTATAATATGATTCATAACCCGCCTGTAACATATTGTTTTAAAGGGATTTTTCTTGTCACAAATAATTCACATACAATTTAGTGAATAATGGCTTTTTATTGGAATTTGTATTCATCAGAACTCAAATGTTTAGCCCAAAATTTTGGCCTCGAAACTGCGTGGAACAAACATAAGTGTTGTGATAATCCAACACACTGAAAATTCATTGCCAAAATCCTTGAGTGGATAGTTAAGCGCTTTGGGAGATTGAATTAGCGGGCTACACATTTCCTCAATCCAGCTCAATGATTTCCTTCGACGCGACGGTTGTATCCTGGTTGAGTTTATAGATCATCGGAACACCGGTACCCAAGTTCAATTGTGTAACCTGTTCTTTACTAAGCCCATCCAGGATCATGACCAGCGAGCGCAGGGAATTTCCGTGAGCGGCAACAAGAACGGTTTCACCGCTCATAACGCGTGGCAATATGGTCTGCATGTAATATGGCCAAACCCGTGCGCCTGTATCTTTAAGGCTTTCGCCCTCATCCCCCGGCGGCGGCGTATCATAGGAGCGTCGCCAAATATGGACTTGTTTTTCACCCCATTTTACCCGGGCGTCATCTTTGTTGAGCCCGGCAAGGTCACCATAATTACGTTCATTCAACGCCTGATCGTGAATGGTTTGAAGATCTGACTGTCCAATTCCATCAAGGATTATCTGGCAGGTCCGCTCTGCACGTTTGAGAACGCTGGTAAACGCTATATCAAAGTGAAGATTGCGTTGCGCAAGAAGTTCTCCAGCCTGAACAGCTTCATCAACACCCCTTTCTGTCAGACCGGGATCTTTCCAGCCAGTAAACAGGTTCTTTAAATTCCATTCACTTTGCCCGTGACGTACAAGCACCATCGTGCGCTCCATGAGATTAATCCTTTTACATTTCGTGGGTGGTATTAATTCTGAATAATTGTGTAAGGTTAATTTAGTCCCAGTACATCAAGCATGGAATATAACCCGGCGGGCTTGTCTTTCGCCCAAATCGCAGCCTTTACCGCCCCGGTCGCAAATATAGATCGATCTGATGCGATATGCTTCAATTCAATTCTTTCGCCCTGTCCGGCAAGAATTACGCTGTGTTCTCCGACAACCGATCCGCCGCGTAAAGTTGCAAAACCAATTGAGCCGTCCTCTCGTGCTCCCGTATAACCATCGCGCACGCGAACTGAAGCCACCTCAAGGTCCACATTTCTGCCTAAAGCGGCCTGCTCTCCAAGCAGTAGCGCGGTCCCGGATGGGGCATCAACCTTATGCTTGTGGTGCATTTCCACGATTTCAATATCAAAATCGCCAGGATCGAGAGCTTTTGCGGCTTGTTGAACCAAAACACCCAATAGATTTACCCCAAGGCTCATATTCCCGGATTTCATAATCACCGCATTTGAGGCATATTCAGCTATCTTCCGCTCATCATCAGCGCTACACCCGGTTGTACCTATAATATGAACGATACCGTGTTGAGTGCACAATCTGGCGGTTTCAACAGTTGATGATGGTGTTGTGAAATCCAGAACACCATCGGCTTGCGCAATAGCCTCATTGAGGTCATCTGAGATCATAATGCCATTGGCGGATACTCCAGCTAGCAGTCCAGAATCTTGCGACAGATAAGGTGACTTAGATTGCTCGATCGCACCAGAAAGGAAAACACCATCTGTTTGGTCAATTGCCCGAACCAGCGACCGCCCCATTCTGCCGCCGGCACCCATAACTAAAAGCTTCATCATCTTAAATTCCTGGCTTTATGTGTTTTCGTGTTGTTTGATGGATGAATCAGGCGCCGGGTCTGTTGAGGTGCCATTTTTTTGCAAATCTGGAATACCAGTTACCTGCAATGAATTATAATAAGCGTATATACCTGAATCACGATCAATGAGATCGGAATGCGTGCCACTATCAACAACTTGACCATCATTGATCACATAGATCGTGTCTGCATTTGAAATTGTTGACAACCTGTGCGCGATCACAATTGTTGTGCGGTCTTTCATTACTGTTTCAAGCGCAGATTGAACCAATGCCTCAGACTCGTTATCGAGCGCGGATGTGGCTTCATCGAGGAGTAAAATTGGAGCATTTCTCAATAGCGCTCGGGCAATCGATAACCGCTGACGCTGACCTCCAGAAAGTGTCACGCCATTTTCGCCAACTGAACAGTCATAACCCTGAGGGGTGGCAACAATAAAATCATGTGCCTGAGCAAGTTTGGCCGCGTGAATGACTTCGTCCAGGGTGGCCTCAGGCCTGGCATATCTGAGATTGTCGGCAATTGTTCCTTCGAACAAAAAAGGTTGTTGGGATACATAGGCAATTTTCGAACGGAGAGACGCAATTTTGATGTCTCCAATATCCTGTCCGTCGATCTTAATTACCCCAGTTTCAGGATTATAAAATCGCTGCAACAGAGAAAAAATAGTTGATTTCCCACCGCCCGATGGACCAACTAAAGCTGTGGTTTTGCCCGCATGGGCGGTGAAAGACAATTTCTTAATTACCGGCTCTGCTTCATCGGAGGGGCCGTCATAGAAAAAACTGACATCATCAAATATAACCTCACCAGCATCAATATTAAGTGGTCGCGCATCCGACTTATCTCGTTGATGTATTGGCGTATCCAGCACTTCGTAGATCATTCGCGCATCGACCAGTGAGCGTTCCAGATTTACATTCAGTTTTGCCAGACGTTTTGCTGGTTCATAGGCCAAAAGCATAGCCGTTAAAAAAGACATCATATCGCCAGGCGATCCGCCAAGAACAATTACATTATAACTGGAATACGCGACAACTCCCGCAACAGCCACCCCGCCGAGTGTCTCCATCAGCGGGCTCGTTCTGGCCATAATCCGTGCCATTTTGTTTGCCCGTTCTTCGGCTGCTGCTGCGAGGTTTCGTACTTTTTCACTAAGCTGCGATTCCATAGTGAATGCTTTTACAATTCGAATTCCCTGTGTCGCCTCTTGCATTGAGGAAGCGACTCTGGAGTTCAGGTCGACACCTTGCCGGGCAATTCTTTTGACACGGCTTTTAAAACGAGCAACCAGCACTATTATCGGAGGCGCGATTAATAGACACATGGCTGATAAAATTGGATCGCGGTAAATCATGACAGCTAATAATGCAATTACGGATAATAAATCCCGTAAAACTACCGTAATCAACATATTTAGCAAATTTCGCACGCCAGCAATATTTTGATTAATCTGTCCAACCAGATAAGCGGATCGGGTCTTGTGGAAATAGCTCAAGCCCAGTCTGATTAAGTGATTAAACAGTCGGGTTTGATAGCGAGCGACAATATTATTAGCAATTTTATTGAGCTGGACATCCTGTATATAGGTTGCCGCACCTTTTATTAGGTAAACTGCAAAAACAGAGCCGGAAATAATATAGGCGGTTTTCAAGTTATGATTGACGAACACCTCATCAACAAGGATTTGCATAATCCAGGCACTGAATGCCGTTGTTGCTGCAACAATAATCAGGCAGACACCGGCTAGAATATATCCAGGGATATGTCCTTTTGCATTTTCTTTCGCAACACGGGCGATTATTGAGAGGGTATCCGATGATCGAATGTATTTTTTTAGCATGCGGCGCAAGTGTGGTGAACCCGGTTATTGGAATTAATCACATACATGTATAGCGACCTTAACCAAAAATATCTATCGTGCATTTCATGCTTTAAATTGGTGAATGAGTATTCTCAAACGCGCCAACGGCGATCCTTTGTATCAACCCCAAAACTTGACTGGTTTCTTGCGAATGCAGCCAAACCTGACAATGCAGCATTCTCATGAATAATCAAATAAGTGGGAATTGAGCGCATCAGATCGCAATGAGGGTGCTTGTTTTCAAACTCAGAGCGAAATTGGCTTTTAGCCAGTATTGGCAAAATATGTTTTCCAATTCCGCCTGCGATATAGACGCCACCCCTTGCCAGGAAAGTTAATGCCAGGTCACCTGCGACTCTACCAAGATAGCGGCAAAATAGATCTACAGTTTTTACGGACAAGCCATCGTTGCCCAAAAGAGCTGCCGCTGTAATCGCATCGGGGCTGGATAATTTCGGCTTGCGACCACTTGCTAAAGAAACCGCATTGTAAATATTCACTATGCCTCGTCCGGAGATTATCTGTTCTGCCGATACGCGTCCTGAGCTGTTATCAAAATGTTGCCAGATGGAAAAGTCTTCTTCACTTTGCGGTCCGCTACTCACATGCCCACCTTCACTTGGTACAGGTATCCAGGTGTTTTGATTTGAAATTAGGCCGGAGACACCCAATCCGGTGCCTGGACCAACAATAACCCTATTGCTGTTGTCGATCGGCTCGCCATTACCAAGCTTGATTATATCTCCGGGTTTAAATGAAATTGTTGCCAACGCCTGAGCTTCAAAATCATTCAGCAGGGCGAGCTCTTCAATTTGCAATTTGTATAGGAAATCATTTGGTTTAATGGACCAGTTATGGTTTGTTAGTTCAAGGCTTTGATTTTCAATGGGACCCGCCGCTGCAATTAAGGCAGCCCTCGGTTTAACGTCGGTCTTGTCCAGAATTCCAGATTGGATTGCCTGTTCAATTGTGGAGTGATTAGCCGTGCGCAAGTTTGGGAATGAAATAGGCTCTGAAATACGATCCCTCAGGATTTGGAACCTTGCATTTGTGCCTCCAACATCTCCAATGAGGAGAGGAAAGGCGATTTGGACGTCATCCGTGTTCATGCTTTTATAAATTCGCCTGTTTATGCAAGTTTGCAACCCATATTGTCGTAACTAACATTTAGTATAGTGTTAACCAAAGTCAGATTGAAGCATCATCCGTTGGTCGTCATTATAGGTCGTAGGCCGATTGAAATAACTTGAGATGCAAATCTTCTAGTGGTGTCGGTTTGCGAGATTCACGGTCAACCAGAACGTGGACAAACCGGCCAAGGGCACAGGCAGCGCCAGTATCATTGCGAAACAAAGCAATATCATAAGTTACCGATGAGTTGCCAATTCTCTCGACTTTAATACCTGCATGAACAATATCCGGGAAAGTAATTTCTCCAAAATATGTGCAATTGGTTTCCACAACCAGAAAAATCTTATTTCCCGAAACCATATCAATCAGATCATTTTCCAAATACCAACCGTTCACAGCGGTATCAAAATAACTCAGATATTCCACATTATTAACGTGGCCATAGCTATCCACATCCATCCAGCGGGTAGGGATGGTTCTGAAAATCGGATACACAGAGCGCGTTGGAACTTGTTTTTTGGTCATGAGTAGGCTCGCGTATCAAGAAGCGTTTTCGGATAGTCTGCTTTTGATCAGCGAGATTGTTTCATCAATTCCATATAAAGCAACAAATGAGCCAAATCTTGGCCCCTGTGTTTGTCCTAGCAACACTTGATACAGCGCCTGAAACCAGTCTCGCAGCTTTTCAAACCCGTGATCATTGCCAATGGCATAGACAATATCCTGAATGGCCCCACCATCCGTATTACGATCTAACGCCTCGAGTTTTGTTTGAAGGTCAACCAGAGCCTTGCGCTCCTGCTCGCTTGGCAGCCGGAATGATTTGGTAGGTTTGACAAAATCCTCATAATAGCGAATTGCATATTCAACCAATTGATCAAGCTTTGGATTGGTTTGAGGAGATGTATCTTTCACATAACGTGAAATGAATCCCCACAGTACATCCTTGCTACTGGCGTTCGATGCGCTTACCAAATTAAGCAGCATCGAAAACGTAATTGGCGTTCCCTCGTTTGGCAATTTTCCTGAATGAATATGCCATACGGGGTTTTGCAACAATTGGGCTGGATCTTGAGTTTGTGTACCTTCTAAATGCTTGAAATAGTCATCCACATTTCGTGGGATAATATCAAAATATAATTTCTTGGCGGTCTTGGGTTTCTGGTACATGAACAATGACAGACTTTCAGGCGATGCGTAGTTTAGCCAGTCTTCGATGGTCAGCCCATTGCCGATTGATTTGGATATTTTTTGTCCATTTTCGTCCAGAAATAATTCATAATTGAAACCTTCGGGCGGTTTTTCTCCTAGCGCACGGCAAATTTTGGAGGATAGTTTTACAGAATCTATCAAATCCTTCCCGGCCATCTCATAATCGACGCCAAGAGCCGCCCATCGCATGGCCCAGTCTGCTTTCCATTGACATTTAACTTTGCCACCTTTTACCGATGTTTCGACCAACTGATTATTGGCAGGATCTCTGTAGACAATAGTTGCGTTAGCCACATTTCGTTCAATGATTGGAACCTGAAGAACATGGCCGGACTGATCCGATATTGGCAAAAATGGCGAATAGGTTTCGCGCCGCTCGGGGCCAAGCGTCGGCAGAATAATAGCCATGATGTCATCATACACATCCAGCATTCGGGTGAGCATTTCATCAAATCTGCCAGACTCGTAATACTTGGTTGAACTTGCAAACTCGTAATCAAATCCAAAATCATCAAGAAATTTGCATAACCGGGCATTGTTATGATGGGCAAAACTATCATATTCATCGGAAAACGGGTCGGGAACACGCGTGAGCGGCAAGTTCAGGTGCTTGGATAACATTTCCTGATTTGGAACATTGGTTGGAACCTTCCTAAATCCATCCATATCATCAGAAAAGCAAAGTAATTTAGTGCGCACTTTATTCTCTGTGAGAACCTGAAAAGCATGCATTACCATTGAGGTTCTGGATACCTCTCCAAATGTACCGATATGGGGTAAGCCCGAAGGTCCGTAACCGGTTTGGAATAATACCTCCT
>Ga0256839_1002515_pt1 | contig 20274 bp, 11 predicted proteins | sample 354166metaG_FD_185968 | JGI IMG/M metagenome (GOLD analysis project Ga0256839, IMG submission 185968) | Hydrothermal vent microbial communities from Mid Atlantic Ridge, Atlantic Ocean - 354-166 | ecosystem: Environmental > Aquatic > Marine > Hydrothermal vents | place: Atlantic Ocean: Mid... | reverse complement strand
TACTTTATTTACGCATCTTAATAACCGTATAAAATACTATGGAAGACAAAAAAAAGCTGTCAGCAAAAGGTAAGGCCAACAAAACTTTTACTACCAATAGGCGAACCCTGGTCAAGGCCCTGGCTTCTGTGCCCTTTATTACAGCTTTCGGCTACCAGTGGCATAAAATGTCCGGATTGAAAACCCGTGAAAAACTTGCCTGCAACAACTTATTCGAAGGACTTGGGTTAGATAAGGTTGAAGCAACCCAGGCGATAAACACACCGGTTTCTAGTAGTTTGCAAGATCACATTCGTATCGGGGTAATTGGTTGCGGGGAAAGGGCACTGCGGGTGTTGAGGGCCGCAGGTTTTATTTGGGAAGACAAGCTTACAAATTGGCTAAAGGAAAATAATACGGCAGCCTTGCAACATTGGCTTGACCAGGAAGACTTTAATATATCCATCACCGGGGTATGCGATGTTTTTGAGGAACGGGCCGAAGCGGCAGTGGCCCAATCCCGAAACAGTTTGCAGGCGGTAAGAGACGGCAAACCCGCCCGCGGGGCAAAACGTTACAAGCATTACCACGAATTGCTGGCAAGCCCGGATATCGATGCGGTTATTATTGCCACGCCCGACCATCACCACGCCCGAATGACCATTGAGGCCATACAAGCCGGTAAGCATGTATATTGCGAAAAAAGCCTTACCCGTACAGAAAAGGAGGCTTGCCAAGTTTATGATGTGGTAAAAAACAGCAATCAGGTATTTCAGTTGGGCCATCAGGTGCGGCAGAACCCTATTTATACGCAAGCCCGTCATTTGGTAAACCAAGGTGCTCTCGGGCAGATCAGCCTGGTAGAATGCACCTCGAACCGAAACAGCCCGCACGGGGCATGGGTGCGGCACATGAAAAACGGTAAGCCCAGGCCCGGAAGCCCGCAAACCATCGATTGGGAACAATGGCTGGGTACGAGTCCACGGGTACCGTTTAGCCTGGAGCGCTATTATAACTGGACCAAATACTGGGACTATGGCAATGGCCTTGCCGGTCAGTTGTTTTCACACGAGTTCGATGCGGTTAACGGCATTTTGCAATACGGTATTCCTCAAACCTGTATGGCTACAGGGGGTATTTACCATTATAAAGACGGGCGGGAAATACCGGATGTTTTCCATGCCGTCTATGAGTATCCCGGCCGGGGCATGTCGTTGCTTTATAGTGCCACCTTAATGAACAGCCGCTCGCGTGGCCGGGTTTTTATGGGTAGTGACGCCTCTATGGAAATAGGCGGGGAACTTAAAATTACGGCTGATGCCAGGTCTGCGAGGTATAAAAAGGAGCTTCAGTCGGGCATCATTAGTGCCGGGCAACCGATGTTGGCATTAACTTCCGATTCGGGTATTGACGGAACCACTTCGGCTACGGCAAAATACTACGCAGGCAGGGGGCTTACCGATATTGTCATCAATGGGAAGAAGGTAGATGTTACCCATTTACACATAAAAGAATGGCTTAATGCCATTCGCCATGGAACCCCGGTAAGTTGTGGTATAGAAGTTAGTTTTCAGGAAGCCATTACAGTTATTATGAGTACAGTCTCATACCGGGAAAAGCGCAAGGTAACCTGGGATGCCCGCAGCAGAAAGATTGTTTAGTTGTCGGGGAAAAAGTCAACCACCCGGATTGTACATTAATTCAACCAAATTTAGTGCCGGATATCTATGTTAAAGCTAAGAAATATTTTCAAATCGGTAGGGCCGGGGTTTATCATGGCTGCTGTTGTATTGGGGCCGGGCAGCATTACCACCTCATCCAAGATAGGGGCTACCAGTGGCTATGCTTTTTTATGGGTAATAGTAATTGGCGCTATCTCTATGGCTGTTTATGCCAATATGAGCACCCGTTTCGGCCTGTCGCATACCCGGTCAATACTTCGGGTAATAGCAGAAGAATATGGGAAAGGTTTCTCTGCTGTTATTGGCATAGCTTCTTTTCTGGCTGCCCTTAGTTTTCAGTTCGGCAATAACCTGGGCGTAGGTATGGGCATGGAAACCCTTACGGGAATAGACGCAAAGGTTTGGCCGCTGGTATTTACGCCCGGGGCAATCGTATTGATTTTCTTTGCCAAAAACCTTTATAAAACATTGGAAAAACTCATGATGGTTATGGTCATGCTGATGATTATGGCGTTTATGGTAAACTTGCTTTTTATTAAGCCGGATATAACGGCTGCTATGGCCGGGTTTGTGCCCGGCAGCGGTTTTATGGCGAGCTTTGATGAAGTTACGGCCCTGGTAGGGACCACTTTCGTGCTCCATTGTGCCCTGTATCAGGCTTATCTGGTGCAAAACAAGGGTTGCACAATAATTGATAAGGAAAGAAGTATCAACGACTCCAACCTGGGGGTGTTTATGTTGGCATTTATTTCTTTGTTGGTTATTATAACAGCAGCCGCCACCTTAAAGCCGTTGGGGATAACCATTAATTCAGCGGCAGATATGGCCATTCAGTTGGAAATCCTTCTGGGTAGTTACGCTAAATATGTGTTTGCCCTGGGTTTTATCGCAGCGGCCTTTTCATCCTTACTGGTAAACTCGGTTATCGGGGGAGGATTGCTGGCCGATGCTCTGGGCATGGGTAGGTCTATGGAAGAGAAAACACCCAAGCTTTTTACTACCGCTATTTTGCTGGCCGGTATGCTGGTGGCCTTGTATGTAAGTGGTAATGGGAACCCCGTATATGCTTTGATTATGGCGCAGGCTTCGTCAATGCTGGCCGTACCGCTTATTGCTATAGGCCTGTTGCTTGTAGTAAACAACAAAAAGATCATGGCCGGGGAAATCAATACCATAAGGCAGAATATTCTGGCTTTTATAGGGCTGGCATTAATATGTGCACTCCTTTATATTATGTACAGCAGGCTTATCGGTTACCTGTCTTCACTCTAACCCGAAAAATTCATATGAATTTTTCGCCCGCAGGGCTAATGACCTGATGTAATTAGCTGATAAACAACCGATTGACGGTTGATTTATATCATTATTCATGATTTTCATGATATCTCTCCCAATAACTTTGTTTTTTCAGCAAAAGTACTTGGCCCGCTTATTTGTTTGCAGCTTTGCTGCGGTAGGAATAATCCGGGTTAACTGCTTTGAATTAAGGGTGCACTTTGTCAATTTTACGGGGAATGAGTAAAATAACCATAAAAGAAATTGCCAGGCTGGCCGGGGTGTCGGTGGGCACGGTTGACCGGGTACTGCATAACCGCGGCAGTGTGGCTCCGCAAACAAAGGAGTTAATTCTAAGTATAGCCAGAAAAAACAACTACTCTACCAATATTTTCGCCCGTAGCCTGAAATTAAACAAGACCTATAACCTGGCCGTACTGTTGCCCAACGACAACGAATACTGGCGTAGCCTGGCCGGTGGTATAGGCCGCAAGGAAGCAGAATATGAGCAGTTAGGGCTTCGGTTAGATTATTTTACGTTTAACAGACAGGATAAAGGCTCCTTTCTTGCCAGTGCCACCAAGGCTATTGCGGCTAAACCCAGTGGCCTGATATTGGCGCCATTGTTACGCGAGGCGTCATGGCAGATATGCCGGCAACTTCGTGAGCATGGTATCCCGTTTGTTTTTGTAGATTCAAACCTGCCGGAGGCCGGGCCGCTTGCCTTTATCGGGCAGGATACGTTTAAGGGGGGGTACCTGGCCGCTAAGTTGCTGAACTTTGGCTTTCCCCACGGGCATGACTCTTTTATTGTCACATTTAAGGAGTTTGACAGCTTTAACAAAACGATTAACGAAAGAATAGAGGGCTTCCGGGCCTTTTACCGGGACCATGATTTCCCCGAAAGCCTTGTTACCGAAATAAGCGCCAGCCCGGATGTGCGTGAGTTGACAGGTCTTTTCAAACGCCAGGGCCCCGTGCATTTTTTTCTGCCCAACTCAAGGGCACATCAAGTGATTGACCGCCTGGCCCCGGCTATAGAGCGTTACCGTTACAGAGTGGTGGGCTTTGATTTGATTACTCCCAACAAGGCCTGCTTGCACCAGGGGCTGCTCGATTTTATTATCGATCAGAACCCGGCCCTGCAAGGCGAGCTGAGTGTTCAGGCATTTTATCATCATTTTATCACACGGGATAAAATAGAACCGCAGCAGCAAATCCAGCTTACCATTTATACCAAAGAAAATCTAATACCCTGATCTCCCATCCCGGTGGGTTGCTGCCAACCAACCTATCCCGTTGTTTTTAAACCGCCCGATAGCGCATTGTTGAGTAGCATAAGTTTGGTCAAAATCTTGTCGGCTTTGGCCGGATTTTCAAGCTTGGCCGCCCGCCATTGCCCGATGTATTTTACATGCAGTTTATGCAGGGTTTTCAATTTGCTTTCCCGGATTTTCAGATTATTGTATTGTCCGGCCCTCCTTACACTGATGCACCCGCCCAGCAATTCGTCAATAAGGGTTATGCCATGTTTGTAGTCACGCAGAATTTCTTTGAGGAAGTGGGCCCTTATTCGCTTGTCGGTTACCAGCCCGGCATACATTTTCATGATTTCGGGGTTGGCAATAATTAAATTTGTTTCGGTCTGTATTAAAAAGTATTTGAGGAAAGCCCACTTTTCGGCATTGTGCCGTAGCTGGTGGAATTGCGTGCCATGGTGCTTCTTAAGCTCTGCAAGGGCACTTCCCACACCATACCAACCGGTGAGGGCAAAACGGGATAAGCTCCAGCTAAACACCCAGGGGATGGCCCTTAAGTCCTGTAGTGTTCGCTTGCCGGTCCTGCGGGCCGGGCGCGAACCGATTTTGCTCTCTTCCAAAATATCAATAGGAGTAGCCTGGCTGTAAAATCCGGGGAAATCAGGGTGTCCTGTTAATTCTTTGTAATAATACATGGAGCGGTTGGCCAGCCATTCCATCGTACTGTAAGGCAAGCCGGTAACGGGCTGGCGCCTGCTCTGCATGATGTGCCGGGCTACACCGGATGCCAGCATTTCCATATTATAGGTGCCTGTAAGCAAATTGCCAAATTGCTGGGCAATAGACTCTCCCTGAACGGTTAGTTTTATTTTACTGCCAATGGTGCCCGCAGGCATGCTTTCAATAAAACGGTGGTATTTACCCCCCCCGCGGCTAATAGTGCCACCCCGGCCATGAAAAAACAAGATATCAACATGGTGTTTCCGGCCAACCTCAACCAAAGCGTTTTCCACTTTATACAGGTTCCATTTACTGGCCAATACCCCTCCATCTTTGTTGCTATCGCTATAACCCACCATCACCTCCTGCGTATAGGCTACATGAGGCAAGCGTTTTTTGGTGAGCGGGAAATGCAAAAACCGGTCTAAGGTTTCCCGGCCTTTCGCCAGGTCTTCGATGGTTTCCAAAAGGGGTACCACCCTTATGCCGGTACGTAAAAGCTGGGTTTCGCGCATCAGCAGATAAACGGCCAGCAAATCGCTCAGGCTGCGGGTCATGCTGACAATTATCGAGCCAATACCTGCCTCACCGTACAGGCTGATGTGGTCTCTTATCACCCGGAAACACGCCAGTACATTATCCGCTTCTACCCCATATGATATACTAATGTCGGTGAACGGAGACGGGTTTCTCAGCTCTTCGCGAAAAAACCTGACCCGCTCTTCCTCGTTCCAATTCAGGAAGCCGGTTTCGGGATAGCCCGATTTCTTCAGTAGTTGGTCAAGGGCTTTTTCAAAATAGGCGCTGTTCTGGCGGATATCTAATTTGGCCAGGTGAAAGCCGAAACATTGCAGATGTCGCTCCAATGGAAAAACCAATTCCTCGGCTATATTGTAAGCGCCAATGCTGATCAGACTTTCCCGCATGAGCTTTAAATCGGCCTGCAACTCTTTAGCCGAGCGGTAACCATTGTTCAGGTTCGGCCCCTTCCGGACAATAGTTTGATCGGTCTTTACTACCATTAAGTTAACCAATTGGCGCCAGGGTTCGCAGGGGTTGCGTTTTATAGCTTTCAGGCCTATTTCGCCCAGGGGCCCGGCCAGTTCGTCAATTTTGCGCAGGAGTTTACGGGGGCAGGTGTTTAGCCTGGCCGACAAGGAGGCTTTGGCGCCCAGTTGTGCCAGCTTGTCCCGGACAAGGGTCAGGGCCTCCTGGCGGTGGGCCATCAGGGTCTCACGGGTAAACTCTGCCGTTACCAAGGGGTGGCCGTCACGGTCGCCACCTACCCAACTGCCGAAACCGTATTGCGGGTACTCTTCGGCCTGCCTGAGATATTCGGGGTTAAAGCCTGCGGCCAGCCAGGCAGAACGAAGTTTCAGGTCGGCAGTTTCCACCATTACGGGAAAAACTTTCCTCAGGTAGTACAGCACATTGTCGCGCTCCAGGGCCAGGCCGGGCTTTTCAAATTGTACCTCACCGGTGCGCCACCACCGCTCCAGGATATGGATAATTTTTTTTCGGATAATCTTTTTTTCCAGGTCGGAGTAAGAAGAGTTTTCGTTTTTTACCAGCAACAGGTATAGCTCCCGGTGCAGCTCTATAACGGTCACTCTCTTGGTTTCGGTAGGGTGGGCCGTCAACACCGGCACAATTTCCATGGAGGCGATCACCTCGGCCATTTTTTCCTGGGCGATCTTATTCTTTGCCTGTTTTTTAAAGGTTTCGCCCCATGATCCCCGAACGGCCTGCATCCCCTGGCGGTCTTCCAGTTTTCTGCGAAACTGGTTGGCGGCATTTTCTTCAATTAAGTTTATCAATTGAAAATAAATCCCGATCGATTGCACAAGTGTATTGTCCGGCAGTGTTGCTTTACTTGTTTCTGCCGGCACTTTTTCTGCCCCTATGATATTGATAACACTGCTTTCGTTGATCTGCGACAGCATTTCCGCGTAGCAAGACAAGATAAAGTTTTTGTCGTTTACGATTTTGTCGAACCCTTGTGCTTCAATGTTGCTTCTCATATTATTGCTTTTTCTTTCCGGTAGGTAACGAGGGTGTATGCTGGCCTGGGGCCGTTTGGCTTTCAGTCAACTTTATCTGTGCTATTTTTACGGTTCGGGGCCTGCAAATATTGATGGCAGGCCCGGGCGGCACCGCGCCCTTCGTTAATTGCCCATACCACCAGGCTTTGGCCCCTGCGGCAGTCGCCAGCAGCAAATACACCTGGCTGGTTGGTGGCATAATTGCCATACGTGGCTTTGATGTGGCCTTGCCGGGATAGCGCAATGCCGGCTAGTTGCAGCATTTGCGGTTCGGGGCCGGTAAAGCCCATGGCCAGCAACACCATATCAGCCTCCAGGGTAGCCCCGGTATCCGGTAGGGCTGCAGGCACGGGGTGTCCGTTTTTCTTTAGCCATTTTACCTTTGTGGTTACCAGGCCGGTAAGCCGGCCATTGTTACCCAGAAACTTCCTGGTCATTACCTCGTACAGGCGCGGGTCGCGGCCAAACCGGGCCGCGGCCTCCTGCTGGCCATAATCGGCCTTGTAGAGGCGCGGGTATTCCGGCCAGGGGTTATCGGCTGCCCGCGTTACCGGTGGTTTGGGCATGATTTCCAATTGCAACACGGCAGCGCACTGTTGGCGCAACACGGTGGCCACGCAGTCGGTGCCGGTATCACCCCCCCCGATTACCACGACCTTTTTGCCTTTGGCGTTAAGGCAACTGCCGGCTGTTGCCTGTGGGGTTAGCAAGTCTTTGGTGCTGCGGGTGAGCAGTTCCATAGCAAAGTGAATACCTTTTAGTTCCCGGCCGGGCACAGCTAAATCCCGGGGCACGGTGGCGCCAGTGGCCAGAATCAGGGCATCGTATTGCTGCTGCAACTCTTGCAAGGAGATGTGCCGGCCAACTTCCGTATTGGTTTTAAAGGTTACACCTTCGGTCTCCATCAACTTCAGCCTGCGATCCACTACCTGGCGTTTATCTAATTTCATATTGGGTATGCCGTACATGAGCAGCCCTCCCGGGCGGTCGTCCCGCTCGAACACCGTTACCGAGTGCCCGTACTGGTTCAATTCATCGGCAGCCGCCAGGCCGGCTGGCCCTGAGCCGACTATCGCTATTTTCCTGCCGGTACGCTGGCCGGGGATTCGCGGCTTTACCCAACCTTGCGCAAAGGCCTGCTCGATAATGGCATATTCGTGGTGTTTAATGGTAACGGGCGGCTCATTTATGCCCAGCACGCAGGCCCCTTCACAAGGGGCGGGGCATACCCGGCCGGTAAACTCCGGAAAATTATTGGTTTTTAACAGTAGTTTAAAGGCTTGCTGCCAGTGCCCTTTGTATAACATGTCGTTCCATTCGGGAATCAAATTATATACCGGGCAGCCTGAAGTGCCGGCTGGCAGAACATTCCCGCCCTGGCAAAAAGGTACCCCGCAGTCCATGCACCGTGCTGCCTGGTTGCGGATAGCCGGGGCCGGCATTTTTCCGGCAAATTCATGCCAGTGGCCGAGGCGTTTTGCAGGGGCTTCGTTTTTGGCCTCTTGCCGCTTTATTTCCAGAAATCCTGTTGGTTTTCCCATGGCCGATACTTGTTAGGTTTGTGATAAGGGTTGTTTTTTCAGCGGGTTGCCCGCGGCTTTCAGGGCTGCTTTATAGTCGCGCGGCATTATTTTAAAAAACCGCTGTGCTTCCCGGGGCCAGTTGGCCAGCAATTGCTTCCCCTTTGCCGACCGGGTAGCGGCCACATGTTCTTCTATCAGGGCTTTAACCCTGCTACAACTGTCCTGGCTTAAGGGTTCTATGTCTGCTGTTTCGGTGTTTACCCTGGCCAGTTGCTGCGGGGTGTTGCCATAGATAAAAGCTTCTCCGCCACTCATGCCGGCTGCGAAATTGCGGCCGATTTTGCCCAAAATAACCACCTCGCCCCCGGTCATATATTCGCAGCCATGGTCGCCCACGCCCTCCACCACCGCCCGGGCACCTGAATTGCGCACGGCAAAGCGTTCTCCGGCCAGGCCGCATACAAACAGCTTGCCCGCAGTGGCGCCATACAAAGCCACGTTACCGATAATCTGGTTTTCGGCCGCTACAAAGGGGGCTTCTGACGGGGGGTAAACGGCCACTTTGGCCCCGGAAAGGCCTTTGCCTACGTAATCGTTGGCCTCTCCTTCTATGGTTAGTGTTAGCCCCTTAGTGGCGAAGGCGGCAAAACTTTGCCCGGCCGGCCCGGTAAAAGAAAACCGGATGGTATCTTCCGGCAGGCCGTTGCTGCGGTACTTTTTTGAAATTTCATTGGCGAGCAGAGTGCCTACCGAGCGGTTGGTATTGTTTATTTTGAAAGTGGCGCTCACCTTTTTGCCACTTTTCAGGGCGGGGGATGCCTGCTTGAGCAACTGCCAGTCAAGGGCTTGCGCCAATTTGGTTTGCTGTTCGCGTTGTTTATAGGGGCCGTCTTCGGCACTTACCTCGGGCTTATACAAAATGGCCGAAAAGTCGAGACAGGCAAATTCAGGTTGGCTGGTTCTTTCAGACAAAACCAGCTTGTCCACCCGGCCTACCATTTCGTTTACCGTTTTAAACCCCAATTCGGCCATAATTTCGCGCAAGTCACGGGCCAGGAACATGAAATAGTTAACCAGGTAGTCGGGGTTTCCGGAAAATCTCTGGCGCAAACCTTTGTTTTGGGTGGCAATGCCTACCGGGCAGGTATTCAGGTGGCATTTGCGCATCATCACACACCCCAGTGTTACCAGCACTGCGGTGGCTATGCTCCATTCTTCGGCCCCCAGCAGGGTGGCCACGGCCAAATCTTTACCGGTGCGCATCTGCCCGTCTGCCTGTACCGTGATGCGGTTGCGCAGTTTGTTCCTGAGCAGGGTTTGGTGTACTTCGGCCACTCCGAGTTCCCAGGGCAATCCGGCATGCCGCACAGAGCCCAGTGGCGAGGCCCCGGTGCCCCCGTCATGGCCGGAAATAAGCACGGCATCGGCTTTGGCCTTGGCCACGCCCGAGGCAATGGTGCCTACGCCCGCCTCAGAGACCAGTTTTACATTAATCCGGGCTTGCCGGTTGGCCAGTTTCAGGTCGTATATCAGTTGGGCCAGGTCTTCAATGCTGTAAATATCGTGATGAGGAGGGGGTGAAATGAGCCCTACCCCCGGGGTGGAGTGCCGTACCCGGGCAATCCATTCATCTACTTTGTGTCCGGGCAACTGCCCGCCTTCCCCGGGCTTGGCCCCCTGGGCCATTTTTATTTGTATTTCATCGGCCTGGGCCAGGTAATAGCTGGTAACGCCAAACCGGCCCGAAGCGATTTGTTTGATAGCCGAACGCTCGCTGTCGCCATTGGGTTTGGGTGTGTACCGCGCTTCATCCTCTCCGCCTTCACCACTGTTCGATTTGGCCCCCAGACGGTTCATGGCAACAGCAATGGCGCTGTGGGCCTCGTACGACAGTGAACCGAACGACATGGCACCGGTAGAGAACCTTGATAAAATGTTCTCTGCCGGTTCAACCTCTTCCAGGGGTATGGGCTGCTGCTGCCGGAAGTGCAGCAGGCTCCTAAGGGTAATGGGGTTGGGCGCTTGCCTGTTTACTTTGCGGGCAAACTCCTGGTAAAGGGCGTAGTTGTTGTTGCGGGTGGCCTGTTGTAACAAGCGGATGGTTTCGGGCGTAAACAAGTGGGCTTCGCCCTGTTGCTTCCATTGATAAAGGCCCCCTTCGGCAAGCACCCGGAACCGGGAGGTTGCCGGTGCGAACGCCTTTTGGTGTTGGGCCTCCTGTTGGGCAAATATCTCCTTAAAGCCCCATCCTTCAATACGCGATACGGATTTGGCAAAGCATTTGTCAACCACCTGGCGGTTTAAGCCGATGATTTCGAATATTTGTGCCCCATGATAAGATTGCAGGGTAGAGATGCCCATTTTTGAAAAAACCTTAAGCAACCCTTGGCCGATAGCCTGTAGGTAATTTTGGTAAGCTTGCTTGCGGGTAAGCGCATTTAGGAACATCCCTTGCTTATACAGTTGGTCAATGCTGGCGAAAACCAGATACGGGCAAATGGCATTGGCGCCATAGCCGATTAAGGTAGCAAAATGGTGGCTTTCGCGTACATCGCCTGCGGCCACCACCAACGAAGCAGAGGCGCGCAGCGATTGGCGGATAAGGTGGTGGTGTACTAAGCCCAGGGCCAATAGCGAAGGCAGGGGTATAAGCTTTTCCGAGATATTTTCATCGCTTAAAATAATAAGGGTATGGCCGGTGAGTACGGCTGTTTCGGCCTGCATACTTATTTCGGTTAGCACCTCCTCAAATGGCCGGCCTTTGCTATAGGTGGTATAAATTACCCGGGCTTTTAAACCGGGCCGGTCAATTTGTTTAAGGGTATTGAGCCCGGCAGGTGTCAGCACGGGTTGCTCCAGATGAATCTGCCGGCAATGCTCCGGGGTGGCCGCCAGGATGTTTGGGTTTTTGCCCAGGGCGGAACTCAACGACATAACCATTTTTTCGCGGATGGGGTCGATGGGGGGATTGCTTACCTGGGCAAATTGTTGTTTGAAAAAATTTGCCAGGTGTTGGTATTGTTTTGATAAAGGGGCCAGGGGTATATCTGCCCCCATGGAACCGATGGGCTCCTTGGCCTCATTGACCATGGGAACAATAATGGTTTTCAGGTCTTCGCGGGTATAACCAAAGGCCAATTGCCGGGTCTCCAACGCGTGGCCGCCAATATTTTCTTTATGTCGTGTGCCTGGGATTTTGCCGCTGCTGATCAGGGCATTCAGGCTGATTTTTTCTTTTTTCAGCCATTTGCGGTAAGGATGTTGGGCAGCCAGTTCTTTTTTTATTTGGTCACCGGAAACTATTTCCCCACGTTGCATATCTACCACAAACATTTTTCCTGGTTGCAGGCGGCCTTTTTTTATTATTATTTTCTCTTCTATGGGTAGCACGCCTGCTTCCGAGGCCATCACTACCCGGTCGTCTTTGGTGACCAGATAGCGCGATGGCCGCAGGCCGTTCCTGTCCAGGGTAGCGCCAACGATTTGGCCATCGGTAAAAGACACGGACGCAGGGCCATCCCAGGGTTCCATCAAAGCGGCATGGTATTCATAAAAGGCTTTGCTGTCGGGGGGCATCTCCTTGTTGCCTTCCCAGGCCTCCGGTATTACCATCATAATGGCATGCGGCAGCGAACGCCCGGCCAGTGTCAGCATCTCTATAATACTGTCCAGGTTAGCCGAATCAGAATGTGTTTTATCGCAAATGGGCAGCAGCAGCTTAAATTCTTCCGGGCTAAAAAGCTTACTTTCGAACAACTGTTGTTTGCTTATCATCCGGTTTACATTGCCCCTGATGGTGTTGATCTCGCCATTGTGGGCAATATAGCGAAAGGGCTGGGCCAGTTTCCATTTGGGTACGGTGTTGGTAGAAAACCGCGAGTGCACCAGCGCCAGGGCCGAAGCGAACGAGGGGTGTTGCAAGTCGGGGAAATAATCCCTGATTTGGCCGGCTTGCAACATGCCTTTATAAACCAGGGTTTTATACGACAACGATAGCCAGTAAAATTCATAGTCATTGCCGGGCACCCCGGTGGCCGACCGGCCTACGGAGTGGGTGGTTAGTTTACGCAGCACAAAAAGTTTGCGTTCCAGTTGTTCGGGGGTGGCGTTACGATCTTTCAGGCAGACAAAAATTTGCTCCAGGGGCAACTCGGATTCCCGGGCCTGCCGGCCAATCCCCCTGTTATCCACCGGCACCTTACGGTACCCAAGAAGCTCAAACCCCAGTTGCTCCAAATGAAGCCTGATGCGTGCCTTGGTCGCCTGTACTACTTCCGGGTCGGTATTGAAAAACATGGCCCCAACCCCGTATTGGCCGTATGCCGGCAGCTCAAAACCCAGGCGGGCACATTCGCCCTGTAAAAACGCGTGGGGTGTTTGCACCAGGATACCCGCCCCGTCACCCGACAGGGTGTCGTAGCCTTCGCCCCCACGGTGCTCCATGTTGGCCAGCATCACCAGGCCGTCTTCGACAATTTGATGGCTTTTTTTTCCTTTAATATGCGCTACAAACCCTATTCCGCAGGCATCGCGTTCCAGTTGTGGGGTGTATAATGATTTTCTTGTCATCATTTTTCTGGTTACCGATTACTTCCCGGCCTGATCACCGGGGCTCTTTCTATTGCTAAACATGGCCTGGCACTGTGGTGCGGAGAATCCTTGCCGGGTGCTGGCCCAGGGGCGGCACCTAGGGGGATAACGGCCCGCTAAGCTTGTGGATGAGGGCAAGTGTGCTGTTAACTTTTTGTGCTATCTCCCGATAGTTGTAATGGCCGTCAGCATCTTTTACAAATAGCCTGGAACCCATACCCACACAATGCACCCCGGCCCTGAACCAACCTTGCAGGTTTTCTTCGGTAGGTTCAACGCCTCCGGTAGGCATAATGCTTGTCCATGGGGAAGGGCCTTTTATGGCGGCTACAAAAGACGGCCCGCCTACTTGCAAACCGGGAAAAATTTTAACTACTTCAGCGCCTAATTCTTCCGCATAGGATATTTCGGTAAGTGAGCCGCAGCCTGGCGACCAGGCAATTTTCCTGCGGTTGCATACCCGGGCCATGTCCGGGTTGAGGATGGGCGAGACAATAAAATTGGCCCCCTCCTGGATGTACAGGGAAGTGGTGCCGGCATCTGTTACCGAGCCCACGCCCAGGATCATTTCGGGGGTGTGCTCAAGGGCATATTTATTGAGCTGGCGAAAAACCTCGTGGGCAAAATCGCCCCGGTTGGTAAACTCAAAAACCCGGGCCCCGCCATCGTAGCAGGCTTGTAGTATTTTTTGGCAGACCTCTGCATCCCGGTGATAGAAAACGGGAACCAGCCCGGTTTCTTTCATTTTGAGGACGACTTCTATGCGTGTGAACCTTGCCATATGTATATTTGGTTTGTTAGTGTTTATCTGACTACCCTGCCTGAGGCATCCCCGCCCATAAGTTTTTCCACTTCATCTACAGTCACCAGGTTGGCATCGCCTTTGATGGTATGCTTGAGACATGAGGCCGCCACGGCAAAATCCAGAGCCTGTTGGTCGTTGTTGGGGTATTTCAGCAGGCCGTAAATCAATCCGCCCATAAAGGCATCTCCTCCGCCAACCCGGTCAACAATGTGGGTAATTTGATATTGGGCAGACTCGTAAAGCTTTTTGCCATCGTACAGAACCCCGGCCCAGGTATTATGCGAGGCCGATAGGGAACCCCTTAAGGTGGTGATTACCTTTTTGGCCCGCGGAAATTTTTTCATCATTTGCCGGCAAACCGACAAAAAAGCTGCCGCTTCTACCTGATGGCCCTGGGTGGTCACATCCAGCCCTGCCGGCTTAATGCCGAAATGCTTTTCGGCATCCTCTTCATTGCCCAGGATAATATCGCAATAAGAGGTAAGCTGCGTCATTATGCTTTCGGAACTGACACCGTATTGCCACAGCTTGGCCCGGTAGTTCAAATCGGTTGAAACGGTGAGCCCCAGCTTTGAAGCTACCTGTACGGCCTCTAAGCACGCATCGGCTGCCCCCTGTGATATGGCCGGGGTAATGCCCGTCCAGTGAAACCAGCCGGCCCCCTCAAACACCCTGGGCCAGTCAATCATTCCCGGTTCGATTTCGGCCATAGCCGAATGTGCCCGGTCATAGGTTACCTTGCTGCCCCTGCTTACCGCTCCGGTTTCCAGGAAATAAATTCCCAGTCGCTGGCCGCCATAGATAATATGGGTGGTATTAACCCCTCTTTTGCGTAACTCCAGTAATGCGCATTCACCGATATCGTTGCGGGGCAGCCGGGTAACAAAATCTACCGGCACTCCGTAGTTGGCCAGCGATACCGCAACATTGGACTCGCCCCCGCCATAAACCACCTCAAACGAAGTGGCTTGCGAAAACCTGAGATGCCCGGGAGGGGCCAACCTTAGCATTATTTCCCCGAATGTAACTACTTTTTTCATGAACCGATTACTTACTGATACGTCTGAAAATTGTCTTTTTAACTTGCGTGTACGTTAACGCTATTTTGTAAAGGTAAGGAATAACATGAAAAGACAAAAGCCTCTTGTGATATTATTGCCGAAAAATGAAGTTACCCTGCCATAAGGAACGGGTATGCCGGCAGGTGAAAAGTAATTTTTTATGGAAGAGCTTTCTTTCCTCTACTGGCCGTGGGTGCTGTCAACCCGCATGACCGGCAAGTGCCCTGGCCTGGGGGTGGCCTGAAAAAATTTGCCCGCGGGTTTTTATTATTCGGGTAATATTGTAGTTTTGACACTAATGTTAACGTACACGCAAATAGTTTTGGCCATTTATGGCGGTTTGGTTGAAGTTTTGGCTATTTGCTGATCTTAAGGAACAGCGGGGCGCTTCTTACCGGTACGTACCTGGTTGCCAAGTAGTGGATATCGGCCAAAACAACCATTATGAAACCAACACGATTAACCCGGACTATTCACGGAAATCGTCAATAATGATGTAAATTAACTGTCAAACAACTGTTTTCCGGTTAATTACATCAGGGTCAATGTAATCATTAAACACACTCCCGTGTGCAGAAGCACTACGGTGCGCAGGCACCTGACGGGTGAAGCCTAACAGAGTAGTTCATGAACACCTTATAAAATCAGACAACCTGAATAAAATAAATTATAAACAGATGAAAACATTTTTAGGGGCCGATTTTCTGTTAACCAATAAGGTAGCCCAAGAGCTCTACTTTAACCACGCTCAAAAGATGCCGGTTATCGACTACCACAACCATCTGTCGCCCCGGCAAATAGCCGGGGATACGCAATTTGCCAACATGACCGAAGCCTGGTTGGAAGGCGACCATTATAAGTGGCGGGCCATGCGGGCCAACGGTATTGATGAAAGGTATATTACCGGCCGGGCGGCAGCCAAAGACAAGTTTTTGAAATGGGGTGAAACAGTACCCAAAACCCTGCGCAACCCGTTGTATCATTGGAGCCACCTGGAACTTCAACGTTATTTCGGCATTACTAAGTTGTTAGGCCCGGATACCGCCAGCGACATTTATCATTTCACTACGGAAGCACTGCAAACCCCGGAATTCAGTTGCCGGGGGCTGCTAAGCAAGATGCAGGTAAAGTTGCTGTGCACCACCGATGACCCTGTGGATGACCTGCTTTATCACCGGCAAATAGCCGGGTCAGACTTTACGGTAAAGGTATTGCCTACTTTCCGGCCCGATAAGGCGCTGGGGGTAGATAACCCTACGGCATACCAGGCCTACCTGAATACCCTTGAAGAAAGTGCCGGCTTGTCTATTAATACCCTGGATAACCTGCTGGAGGCACTACAGCAGCGGGTAAACTTTTTTGCCAACCACGGTTGCCGTATAGCAGACCTGGGGTTTACTACGCTCCCGCAGCCTGCTGTCACCGGTATCGGGGCCAGCTTTAAAAAGGTAAGGGCAGGCAAGAAGTTGGCGGCCTCCGAGGCGGAACAACTGCAAGGCTATATTTTGCTGGAACTGGGTAAAATGTACCATGCCAAAGGATGGGTCCAACAATTTCATTTGGGGGCGCTGCGCAACAACAATACACGCGGCTATAAGCGGCTTGGGCCCGATGCCGGCTATGATTCTATCGGTGATTTTAGCCATGCCATTCCTTTGGCTAAGCTTTTGGATACCCTGGATAGTACCAACCAATTGGCTAAAACCATTTTGTACAACCTCAACCCACGCGATAACGACTTGTTTGCCACAATGGCCGGCAACTTCAACGATGGTAGCACCATCGGAAAAATACAATTCGGCACCGGCTGGTGGTTCCTGGATCAGAAAACCGGCATGGAAAATCAAATGAACTCCCTCTCCAACATGGGCTTACTTAGCCTGTTTATCGGTATGCTTACCGATTCGCGCAGCTTTTTGTCTTTCCCAAGGCACGAGTATTTCAGGCGCATATTGTGTAACTTATTGGGCACAGACGTAGTAAACGGAGAGCTGCCTTACGATATGAAACTGCTGGGCACCCTGGTGGAAAATATCTGCTACTATAACGCCAAAAATTATTTTGCCTTTGATTTGAATGAAGCATGCGGGAATTAAACAGAAAAACCATAACCACCGACAGCCTGCCGGTTAGGATATTGCAATTCGGGGAGGGTAATTTTCTCCGGGCTTTTGCCGATTATATGATTGACCGGATGAATGCCGACTGCCATTACTGTAGTGGTGTGGCAGTGGTACAACCCATAGAACGGGGAACGGTTGGGTTGTTGCAAAAGCAAGACAGTTTATATCACCATATTGCCCGTGGTCTGGTAAGGGGTAAGCCGGTAAGCCATATCCGCCTGATTAGCTGTGTTCAACAATCACTTAACCCGTTTACCGATAAAGCGGCCTACGAGGCGCTGGCCCTTTTGCCCGAATTGAAAATAGTGATTTCCAATACTACCGAAGCCGGTATTGCTTTTGCCGAAGACGACAAGCCTGCCCGGGGCTCGTTGGCCGGCACCTTCCCGGGCAAGGTAGCCCAACTGCTATGGCGCAGGTTTAAGCATTTTAACGGTGCCGAAGACAAGGGACTGTGCTTTCTGCCCGTGGAATTGATTGAGAAGAACGGAGATAAGCTCAGAGAAACAATTTTGGCCTATGCCGGACTATGGCAATTAGGGCAGGGGTTTGTTAATTGGGTACGGAAGGCCAATTTTTTTGCCAATACGCTGGTTGACCGGATTGTGCCCGGCTACCCCGGACAGGAGGCGGACGAAATCTGCCGGGACCTGGGCTACCACGATGGACTCCTGGTGGCTTCCGAAACCTTTCATTTGTGGGTGATTGAAGGGGGGCAAGAAATCAAAGAGGCTTTTCCGGCACATAAGTGCGGCCTGAATGTAATTTATACCGATGACCTGGCCCCGTACCGTACGCGCAAGGTGCGGATACTCAACGGGGCGCACACTTGTATGGTGCCCATCGGCTTGCTTAATGGGGTGGAAACCGTGCGGCAATGTGTGGAAGACGAATACCTGGGCGGCTTTGTCCGCAAAGTAATTTTTGACGAAATTTTACCAACGATAGACTTGCCCAAAGCCGATCGGGAAGCCTATGCCGAGGAAGTACTGGAGCGCTTTAAAAACCCTTTTATACACCATCAATTGACCTCCATCGCCCTCAATTCCGTAGCAAAGTTCAAGGTACGGGTACTCCCTTCTTTGCTGGACTACTACTACGCCCGGCAAAAACTACCCAAAGGGTTGGTGCTGGCTTTTACCTGCCTTATCAAGCTGTACCTGACAAGTACTTTTACCATTCAGGACAGCGAGGAGGTGGAAGTGTTTTTCAGGAATTTGCGTGCCGCCCGTAAGGGCACAAATGAAACCGTGCGGGAAGTGCTGGCCAGGCACAGCTTCTGGGGTACCGATTTAAATTCGGTGCCCGGCCTTGCCGAACTGATTACCGCTCAAATGGGGCGCTTAAACTATAATCACAAAATTACCGGTTTTATGACCGATAAAGCATGAACAAAGCAATTACCATAGACCCGGCCGATAACCTGGCGGTGGCCTTGACCGACCTGACGGCCGGTGAGCAGGTGTCTGTTGGCCGGGCAGGCATAACCCTGCGGGAAGACATTCGGGCCAAGCATAAATTTGCCCTGCGAGACCTTGCCCCCGGAGATGAGATGTATATGTACGGGTTGGTAGTGGGCACGGCCAGAAGGGTCATCCAAAAAGGTACGGCTATTACGGTACATAACACGGCCCATAAGGCCAGTATGTTTACTGCCAGGAACACCGGAAAAATTAGCTGGGCACCCCCCGATGTGGGCCGGTTCGGGCCCCGTACCTTTAACGGTTACCACCGTAAAGATGGCCAGGTGGGCACCGCCAACTACTGGCTGGTGATGCCCCTGGTGTTTTGTCAGAACCATAATGTGCTAACGATGAAAAAGGCTTTTGAAAAAGCCCTGGGCTATGAGAAAGCCAGCCCTTATGAAACGCTGGCCGAAACCCTGGTGGCCCAATATAAAACCGGGCCGGATGGGGCTGGCGTGCAACAGGGTGCCAGGGCTGCCGGGAGCCCTGTTTTTACCAATGTAAAGATCAAATTTATTACCCACGAGGCTGGCTGCGGGGGCACCCGCCAGGATAGCGATACCTTATGCCGCTTGCTGGCCGGCTATCTGAAAAACCCGAACGTTGCCGGGGCTACGGTCTTTAGTCTGGGGTGCCAGAATGCGGAGGTAGAAATATTGCAGAAAGCCATACAATCGATAGACGGGCAGTTTGACAAGCCGCTTTTGATTTTCGATCAGCAGGAGACAGGTGCCCGCAGTGCCCTGCTGGAGCAGGCTATAAAGGCCACCTTCAAAGGAATGGTGGAGGCCGATAAGCTCAGGCGGCAGCCGGCCCCGCTGTCGAAACTAACCATCGGCCTGGAGTGTGGCGCCTCTGATGGCTTTTCGGGGATTTCGGCCAACCCTGCCCTCGGCTACGTTTCCGATCTGGTTACGGCCCTGGGCGGCAAGGTGATCCTGGCTGAGTTTCCCGAACTGTGTGGGGTTGAGCAGGAACTGCTTGACCGGATTGCCTGTACGGCCCATGCGGATAAATTCATCGGGCTTATGCGGGCTTATGCCGAAAGGGCCCGGGAAGCGGGGTCGGGGTTTGACATGAACCCCTCACCGGGCAATATCAAAGACGGTCTGATTACCGATGCCATGAAATCGGCCGGGGCGGCCAGAAAAGGGGGGAGTTCACCTGTTACCGATGTGCTTGACTATACGGAATATGTAAGCCGTGCCGGTCTTAGCCTGTTGTGTACCCCCGGCAATGATGTGGAGTCAACCACAGGGTTGGTGGGCTCAGGGGCCAATGTGGTGCTGTTTACCACCGGTCTGGGTACGCCTACCGGAAACCCCATTGCCCCGGTATTAAAAGTGTCTTCCAATAACCGGCTGGCTGAAAAAATGACCGATATTATTGACCTGAATGCCGGTGGGATCATTACAGGTACCAAAACCATTGCCGAAACGGGCGAAGAAATTCTGGACTATGTTATCCGGGTAGCCAGTGGCGAATTGCAGGCGAAGGCCGAAATACTTGGGCAGGATGATTTTATTCCCTGGAAGAGGGGGATTTCGTTGTAATTACGTTTTTAGCGAAATGCCTGGCGGGGGGGATAAGGTGTATGTACCGGCAGAGTAACCCGGAAAATTCATCAGCCCTGCGGGCGAAAAATTCATGTGAATTTTTCGGGTTAGTTGCAACGGCAAAAAACGTATTTTGCCGACTTGAAATGGACAAGCCAGGGAAAAAATCATTTGGCGCTTTGCCGCCAGCCCG
>Ga0256839_1002514_pt1 | contig 20276 bp, 18 predicted proteins | sample 354166metaG_FD_185968 | JGI IMG/M metagenome (GOLD analysis project Ga0256839, IMG submission 185968) | Hydrothermal vent microbial communities from Mid Atlantic Ridge, Atlantic Ocean - 354-166 | ecosystem: Environmental > Aquatic > Marine > Hydrothermal vents | place: Atlantic Ocean: Mid... | reverse complement strand
CGTCGTGGCCCTGACGAGCCAGTTCCCGGCGAGCCGACAGGATCGCCGGGTCCGAGACGCTGATCGCTGTGCCCTCGGTCTCGCGGATCGCACGAAGCATCAAGCGATCCCCCGCCGGACCGGGCACGCGAAGCCCGCTGGCAATGGTCTGCGGATTCTCCCAACGCCGCGCCCGAACTGCCCCCTCGCGAAAAGCGCGCACAATCGGCGCACACCCCTCGGCTTGAACCGCCACCAGACGGGGCGGGGAACCATTGAACCAGTTGAGCTGCCGCATCTCCTGGTACGCTTTCCAGATGCCGATCAGACCGGTCCCCCCACCTGTCGGGTAGAGGACGAAGTCGGGAGCAGGTCGGCCAAAGAGCTCCTGGCACTGCACGAAGAGCTCGTAGCCCATGGTTTTCTTTCCTTCCAGCCGGTAAGGCTCTCTCAGGGTGGTCAGGTCGAAGGAGCCCACCATGGCGCGCAGCTTACGCGCAAGCAGGGCCGCCTCATGAATCGATCCCTTCACCTGGACGACGCGCGCGCCATAGCGAAGGCACTCCAGCACGTTCGCCGGCGGCGTCCCCTCGGGCACGATCACGCAACACTCGGTGCCTAAAGCGGCAGCGTAAGCGGCGGCAGCCGCAGCAGCATTCCCCGCCGACGGGATCACAACACGACGAATGCCCAGCTCGCGCAGACGATTCAACGCGACAAACATCCCCCGCGCCTTGAACGAACCCGTCGGGTTCCGCGATTCGTCCTTGACCCACAGGCCCCCGGCGCCGCCTTGTCTGGAATCAAGGGGGTATAGAGGCGTCCCGCCTTCGTAAAGCGACGCACTGCGACTCGGGTACTCCAGGGGAAGCACAGGCCACAAATCGAGCATGCAGCGGATCGGGTCCGTGGGCTTTCGTCCGGCCGCTTCGAAATACCGCACCGCCTGCTCCAGATCGTGCTCCACCAGGAAGGGGCTCCCGCATGCGTGACACATGCCGGCTTGGCTGTGAGGTGACTCCGTTCTTTGACATCCGGAGCAGACCAGGTGCCAGGTTGCGGACCGTTCGGGAGCCAGACTCATCACAATCTCCGCGCCAATCCTGCCTGAGACAGAACCTTCTCCTCCGCCAAAGGGTCCAACCCTGAGCGCCACCGCCCCCCGTCTTCAGCCCCCTTTTCCCCCCCTACCGGCGGACCTCATCCCAAGCGTCGGGTAAACCCGACACGGCGGCACGCAGGATGGACATCCTCTGTGTACGATGATACGTAACGAAGCTCCAGGGGCGCGCCCTTCGGCATGGCGTTTCAACACGCGCACACGAGAGGTTCTTCCAGATGCGCCGCACCCTTCGCTGGGTCGGAGCGGGCCTGCTCGTGGCCCTACTCGTGATCCTGCTCGTCCGCCCCTGGGTGTGGCTCATGTGCCTGCCCCCAATTCCGGAGCAACTGCCCCCTTCAGATCAGCTCCGCCAGCCCCCATTGCAGCCAGGCACGTTCCCCGGAGAGCTGGCCGAATTGCTGGCCTCCACCGAACTCCCCGCCGTCCCGGCCACGGGGACTCGCGAACCATTACCCCCCGAAGTTCGAAGCCGATTCCGGGCCACCGCGTCCGCCCTCCAGGAGAAACTGGAAGAGGTTCTCCAGGCCCCGCGCGGGCACTGGATCAGACCGGACAAGCAACAAGAATCTCTGGACCTGCTGAGCAACGTCCGGCAACTCGCCAGGCTCCTTGAGCTCAGCGGCCGCCTTGCTCTGGCCGACGGAGATCGAGATCAAGCACGGCGGACCGCCGTTCTGCTCATCCGGATGGGGCGGCGCTTGACGGAGGGAACATCCGCCCCGGGTTTCCTCGTGGGAATCGCGGTCGAACACCTGGGCTGCAGGTTGCTCCTGCTCTGGATGGACTCGCCCGAACTATCGGCCGAAGAACTGCGCGGGCTTTGCAAGCAGTTGAAGGCACTGAAAGAAAAGCGCGAGAGCTGGGATGAGCTGGTGCGGTGGAAGTACGCGGAAACCCGGGATCTCCTCAAAAAGCCCACGGGCATCACGAAAGCTCAGGCCTTACTGCTGAACTATCTGGGCTTTCTCGGCCCCTGCCCCATCTCGGTGGCGCGCGTTGTGTGCCGGGACGCCCAGAATTGGGACGAGCTGCCCCCCGAAAAACTCTGGCTACAACCCTGGCGACCGTCTGGACCCGACGTGCCACCCCGAGTACCGGGACTGTCCATTACCCGCGCCAGCCTCGACCGTAAAGTGGTCCGCAACCCGTTTGTGTGGTCGTTTGTATCCCCTTTTCGCCACTTGCTGAGGGCGCACCGACGCGCCGAGCTCTCCACGCGGATCGTCTTTGCCACCGCAGCAGCACACACCCATCGACTCACCACCGGACAGTGGCCGCGCACGCTCTCCCAGGAACAGCTTGCACGCGTGGGTTTGACCTCGACCGATGTCCACGACCCGTTCAGGCAGCAGCAACTGCTCTGGTTCCCTCATAAGGGCGCCTTGCTCCGCCGCGCCCGACAACTCGCCAGTGAAGGAACAGATCCATCAAAGGAGAGACTCAGAGAGCTCCGGAACCTTCTCAAGGACTTCCCAAATAGCTCGCCCATCGTCTGGGTTCCGCTGGGTGCCTCAGAAAGCTCCGTCGACGACTTTGGCACGAGTCTCTTCCTGGTCGATCGCGCCGCCATCGAGTGGCTCGAAGAGCGGCAGGCTGCCCGGTGGGATCCGGAATCGCTAAGAGACTCGGGACAGCTTCCTGCCCCAAGCCGTTCGCAGCCACAAGCGGGACCGAAACGGGCACCGGAGGCAGCAAGCGATAGGGCCGGTGACGACGGCCGTGACTGAACGAGGCGCAGAGCAAGAGCCCCTATCGCTTCCCGGACGCCCCTTTCTCGTCTGTCTGCTTCCCCTCCGATTTCGATGATTGCCCCTGCTCAGATGAGCCACCTCTGACGGGCACGAGTTCCCCCTCCAGGGTAGGCTCCTGGGCGGATGCCGGTTCGGCCCTGTTATCGTCGTCATCCAGCAACAAGCCCTCGATGCGAGCGAAAAGGGTGTTTCGCCCCTGCAGGCGGCGCAGTTCCCGGTACACGGACCCGCTGCGGATCGGCCCCAATCCGAGGATGATCCACTGCTGGTGGTCGGCCACGGAAGCCTGAAGACCGGCGTCGGCGAAGAGCTGGCCGGTGCGGGCGTCGTAGGCCACCATGCCCAACTTGACGGTCGCCTTCTGGGCACTCTTGGTGATAAGCGGCGCATCGGGCAGCGCCACCGGAAGGATCAACTGCTGCGTCTGCGGCAACGGCAGCTTATTCAATCCAATGAGCAGATCCTCGCGGTCCGTTCCCACGGCACCGGCCCGAAGCTCCAGAACCACGTCCGCCTGGTCTCGCTTTTCCTTTAGCCGAGCACCGGCCAGCAGTAGGTGGTGGCGCACGCTCGCCACAATATAGTTCTTGTCCACGCAATCCAGGTAACGGCTCTCCACGTACACATTCCGCCCTGCAAGGGGGCTGAAATCCACCTGCTGGAGGACCTGATCGACTGCGGTGGAGATCAGGAGCTGTTCGATGCCGGTGCGCGGAGTGTCGGACTGCCTGGTCGTACCACACCCGGCGCAGATTAAGGCGCATGCTGCCCAGATTGCCAGGGCACGGTACCCCCATGCCGTAGGTCGCAACCAACCCCTTCGCATCGGTGCTTGACCCTCTCTGGTGGGCAATCCGTCCGGCTCTCCGGATCTCCGCAGCACCATACCGCTTCGCGCGCGGGCGGTCAACAACTCCTGCCAGCACGCCACGGTCTTTGCCCCCACCAGGGCCCGCCTGGTACCGGGAACCGCCGGCTTGCCGGACCGCACACGGGGGTGTGGAGATCGTCTAGCCGACCTTTCGCATTCGGACCGGGAAACGGCGGCGCGATCCGTGTACCTCGCGCACGGCCTCAGCCCGCTGGCGAGCGCGGAGCAGGACCACCACTTCCTCCATGAGCTGCCTGTTGGCAGCCAAGCTCTGCCCCAGCAACCCTACGGCGAACAGAATGCTTGCACCGCAAAAGAGGATTGTGGCCAGGATGATTGTGGCGAGGATCGTTGTATCGGGCACGCCCAGGATGTAGACGCAGACCAGGTAGCGGAAGCAGAGCAACAGGGCAGCGATCGCGGCGAGGATCGCCAACGATCCAAACACCCGAAGCGGCTGGTACAGGGCCACAACCGACAGAAGCGTCTCGAACGAACGCCACAAATACCCGGGAACGGTGCGGAAAAGGCGAGACGGCCGAGTTGGTGGGTTGACCCGAACCGGGACGGTCGCCACGGCAAACCGCTTCGTGCCCGCCTGCACGAGCGTTTCGAGCGTGTGGCTGAATGCCGTATGCACGTGAAGGTGGAGGAGGGCATGGCGGGAGTAGGCGCGGAATCCGCTGGCGGCATCGCGCACCTGCACACCGCTCAACCAGCGGACAAACGCGGAGCCCCACCGCTGGAGCTTTTTCTTGAACCAGCCAAAGTGAGCGATCTCCTCTATGGGCCGCTCGCCCACCACGAGGTCGGCCCGGTTCTGCAGAATCGGCTCGATAAGCCGGGCGATGTCCTCGGCGCAGTACTGGTTGTCCGCATCCGTGTTCACCAGGATGTCGGCATCGAGTTGCAGGGCAGTTCGCACCCCGGTCATGAAGGCCTGGGCAAGGCCGCGGCGACGGCGGTGGCGGACCACGTGGTCGGCTCCGTGCCGTCTGGCCACTTCCGAGGTGCCATCGGTGCTGCCGTCATCGATGACCAAAACCTCCACCGAACCCACACCGGGAAGGTCCCGCGGAATGGCAGCAAGGGTCGCGGGCAGAGTCTGGGCTTCATTGAACGCAGGTATCTGGACAATTAGCCGGGGTTCACGCCCGTGGCGGTCCACCGTCGGGCCTCCTGGGTAACGGTTGCCACCCCTGATTAGAACCACGGTGACCGCAAAAGAAAACAGCAAAGTGGTCCACGTCCAGCTCCAGCAGGCCCGGCTGTGGTGCGTGCGTGAGTAGGATAGGGATGGGGAAGGACTGGTTCTTGGACCGGAACTGACAGTGACTGGAAACGTCATTTTCTGCCCGTTTTGCGGGCACAAGTTATTTTGTCCCGTTCCCGTGCCCGAGCGCGCGGCCTGTCCCGCGTGCGGGGCAGTGTTCGAACTCCGTTACCTGATCGAGACGGCCCTCTTCCCGCGGGCGGCACAGCCGGCAGCATCCGCTCCGGAAGTACCGGCCCAGCCGCCGGCAGATCGGGCGGCCTCTACCGGGCTGACTCGACCCACTCCCGTACGGTACGCCGGGCTGGCTCTGATTATGGCCGGTGTGCTGGGGATGGTGCTGTCCGGAGTAAGTGCGCTTCAACTGACCTATATGGTCGCCGGTACGATCGATCCCCATCATCCCCCCAACACCGACGAACTTCCCCCGGTGACTGCCTTGCTGCTCACCCTGCTCAACACAGTGGGCGGCATGCTGATCGCGACGGGGGGGATCTACACGCTGGTCAAACCGCGATCGCCCTGGACCTGGGTCGGTATCGCTTTCACCTTCTTGCCGACAGGGTGTTGCTGTGTCCTGCTGGCGCCCTTCGGGCTGTTCGCCCTGGTTAACTTGATGCAACTCAAAGACGGAACGACCTGACCGCTGAGCGGCACGATCCCGATGCGAACCGGGCGACCGGCAGGGGGCCGTTCGGGGTGTTCCGCGCCGATCCGGGTTTGGTCCAGCAGGCCTCGCCCTCCGGGTTGCGGTCCCGTCGCAACCCAGCGGCTCTCTTCCGCCCAGCAGCGGCCGGCGTGCCCGGTCCGTTGTAGCACCCAGCGGGGATGGCATACACTAAGCGGTTAGACGACGCTCGGCAACGGCTCGTAAGGGGACGTATCGCCGGCAGTGGGCACGCACGGCGTTGAGGAGAGGAGCAGTGCAGTTGAAAAGCATACCCCCCTTTAGCAACGCCGCCTGGCTCGCAACTGCGTCAGCCGCGGTTCTGGTCGCTCAGATCCTCGCCGCTCCGCACAGTCGGCAGCCAACCCCGGTCCTTCCCGGCAACGCCCGGCTTGAACGCGTCTACACCGGGGCGGAATTCACGGAAGGTCCGGCGGCCGGCCCTGACGGCTGCATCTACTTCAGCGACATCCCGGACCGCCATGCGGGGCGGATCCTTCGCTTCGACCCGGCGACCGGGAAGACAACGGTTTTCCGCGAGCCGAGCGGCAAGTCGAACGGCCTGGCGTTCGATCCGCAGGGACGGCTGATCGCGTGCGAAGGAGCCAACGGGGGCAATCGCAGGGTGTCGATCACGTTGCCGGACGGCACGGTGCGGAGCCTGGCGGATCGTTACGCGGGCCGCCGGTTCAACAGCCCGAATGACCTGTGCATTGACCGCCAGGGACGCGTCTTCTTCACGGATCCACGCTATGTGGGGGACGAACCGATGGAGCTTCCCTTTCAGAGCGTGTACCGGATCGATCCGGACGGAACGATTGAACGGATCGTTCGAGATGTGGAGAAGCCGAACGGCATCGGTTTGTCCCCGGACGGTCGTGTTCTCTACGTGGTGGAGCACAACAATGAGCCGGTCCGTGAGACGCTGTGGCCGAACCGGCCCGGTACGCGGACGCTGTACGCCTACCCGTTGCGCGCCGACGGAACCACGGGCGCCCGGAGAACGGTGGTCAGCTTCACCCCGCGTCCTGGCATCGATGGTCTATGCGTCGACGCAGAAGGCCGGATCTACGCGGCAGTTCGCGACCCGGCCGCAAGCGGTATTCATGTGTTTGAGCCGAACGGGACCCGCGTAGCTTTTATCCCGACACCGGAACTTCCCACCAACTGTACTTTCGGTGTGGGCGACCAATCCGGCGTGCTGTACATCACGGCCGGGGGGAGCCTGTACCGGATTCGGACGAACGCGCGGGGCGTTCACGTTTTCCAGTAGGGTTGGCCCAACCTGTGTCATCAACCGCTAGCCGCGATGCTCGATCTACCCATGCCATCCAGTCGAGTTGCTGTGCTCTGCAGCGGTGGGCTCGATTCCAGCATCCTCGCAGCAGAGTACGCATCCCGGGGTGCTACCGTTTACCCCCTGTACGTTGCCTGTGGCCTGCGCTGGGAGGACGTCGAACGGCGTATTCTCGCCGAATTCTGCGCATCCTGTCGTCTCGAGCACCTTCATCCCCCTGTCGTTCTGGAAGTTCCGGTCCGGGATGTGTACGGGCGACACTGGAGCACCGATCCGCTGCTCCCCGTCCCCGGTGCCGACACCGAACCGGATGCGGTGCACCTGCCCGGTAGGAACCTCCTGCTCCTCTCGAAGGCGGCCCTCTGGTGCGCTCTGGCAAACGTGCCCACTCTTGTTGTGGCCCCCCTGGCCGGCAATCCGTTCTCAGATGCCTCGGACCCCTTTTTCATCCGGTTCGAGCAAGCAGCGCGGATTGCCTTGTCCCACAGCCTGTTCGTGCTCTGCCCGGTGCGGAGCGTATCAAAGTCGCGGTTGATCCGGGAAGGGACCCGCTGGCCGTTGCACCTGACCATGTCGTGCATCAGCCCTCAGGATGAACTCCATTGCGGGGTGTGTAACAAGTGCCAGGAACGGCGGGACGCTTTTCTGGAAGCGGGTGTGCCTGATCCAACCCGGTATGCGATGACCCGCTAGCCGGGTTGCCTTGCCACATCTTCCTTCGCGGCCGACGGTTCTGAGCCTGACCTCGTGCCAGAACCGGTGGACGCCGAGCGTGGCTCACGTCCGCGTACGATAGAAGAGCCCGAACGGCAGCGTCCTTAAGGCGAGGTACGCTGCCAGCCCCTTAGGGGATGTTCACGGCGGCTCTGTCCTCCCGGCGCTGGGCGGAAACAGGACGTGCTCGGGCGCCCACGGCTAACTAGCGGGGGGATGAGCGCACAGCTCTGCGGCGTGCAAGGGTGTAACGTAACGATGACCGATCCAGTAAAACCGATCTACTGTGTCACGAAGGAGATCCGTTTTTGCTACGGCCATCGCCTGCTCAACTATTCGGGCAAGTGTCGATATCTGCACGGGCACAATGGACGGGCTTTGATCACGCTGTATGCGCGCCATCTGGATGCGGTCGGCATGGTGTGCGATTTCACGGAGATGAAGGAGAGCATCGGCAAGTGGATCGATGAGAACCTGGACCATCGCATGATCCTCTCCAAACACGATCCCATCCTGCCCTACCTGGAGAAGCTTGGCGAGCCGATGTACGTTCTTGACGAGAACCCCACCGCGGAAGCGATCGCCCGGTTGATCTACCGAGAGGTGGCACGGTTGGGCTACCCTGTCGTTCAGGTGACCCTGTGGGAGACGGAGACCAGCTTCGCGACCTACGCGGAACCGGAACAGCTTCCTTGGTCGGCCGTCAACCCGCGTTAGCGGGTGCTGGTAAAGCGGCCATATGCGAGTAGACCATGTAGTTGTCCCGCCCGTTCCGCTTCACGTAGTAGAGCGCCTGATCTGCCCTCTGCACCAGTTGAGGAGGCGGGATATCCTCCGAGGCATGCCAGACCGAAAGGCCGACGCTGACGGTAACGCGCAGATGTAGCCCGTCGAGCTTGTACCGCGTACCTCGGATCCTCTGCCAGAGCCGTCGCCCGATGTCGGCCGGATCGGCCGGATTCTGACAGGGAACAATCACAAGGAATTCTTCCCCCCCATACCGTCCGACGCTGTCGTACGGTCGCAGGACGTCGCGTATGCGAGCGGCGGTCTCGACCAGCACCTGGTCTCCAACCTGGTGGCCATACGTATCGTTAATCTGTTTGAACCGATCGACATCCATCATGGCCACGACGAGCTCTATCCCCTCACGTTGGGCGCGCTCGTACTCCGAATCGAGCCTGTCCAGGATCGCCTTATGGTTCCAGATTTGGGTGAGGGGGTCGGTGAGAGCTTGAAGGCGGAGTTTCTCCCGGGCGTTCACGAGTTCCTGATGCAGGCGAACGATGCGCTCACCGGCTCGGACCCGCACTCGCAGCTCTTCCGGATTGAACGGTTTGACGATGTAGTCGTCCGCGCCCGCTTCCAGGCCGGCCACAATGTCCGCCGTGCTCCGTCGCCCGGTAACGAGAATGATGTAGATGTACGGCTCCGTCCGTTCGGCACGCAGCCTTCGGCACACCGTCACCCCGTCCAGATCCCCCATCATCCAGTCGACCACAGCGATGAGGGGCGGGTCTGGACCAAGCAATAGGTCGAGTGCTTCTTTGCCGGAAGGCGTGCTGACGAGCTCGTACCCCCAACGCTCGAACGTGCGTTCCAGCATCCGCCGCGTCAGTACGTTATCCTCTGCGATCAACACCCGCACGGCATGTTCTCCAGCAGCTTCCTGACCTCGGTCACGGTGGCATTCGTCTTCTCTGCAAGCTCCTCCATCCGCTCCAAGGCCACAGAGAACCGGCTGGCTTTGCTGAGTTGCTCGATTTCGTAGGCTAGCTCCGCAAGCTCGAAGAACCCCACATTGGCCAGCATACCTTTAACGCTGTGGGCGGCCTCATGAGCGGCTGTGGCATCGTGGTCCACTACTGCCTTGCGGAACGACGCCATCAAGTCCTCCAGGCATGACGGGAGCATGTCGAGCAGTTCTTCCAGCAGCCCCGTGTCGCCTTCCACCTGAGTAAGGCATCGGTGCAGCAGAGTCCGAGTCGTCTCCATCGGCTTTGCACTCCCACACTGGCTGCCTGTACAACGATCTCTTTGCAAGCACCACCCATCGGAGGGAGGGAAGCGGTCAAGCTGCCAACCAACAATAGGTTGCGTCCCCAACGTTGTGGCCTGACAGCACCCCAAAGGCGGGCGATAGCATCGGCAAAGCAGCTAAAGTCTGCACTGTTGAAGGAGCTGCACGCCCCTGCGAAGCTCCCAACAATGCATAAAGGGTGGGACCGCCGAGCACTGCAGCTCGCCGGGGCGATCACCGATAGACCGACACAGCGCCACCCGACCCCCGCAAAGACGCTCCTGGTGGCGGGCACCCAACAGGGGATGCTGGCAGCGACCGAGCAAGGGCAGCAGGGATACGCACGCGATCCGCAGAGAACTGAAGCGAAGGTGCCGTGAGCGGAACCAGAGTGAACCGAGCTCCTAAGGGACGCTTTCCCGCCCAGGGCAGTACGCTCGAAGATCCTTCCGACCTCAGAGACGTGCTGACGGCGGCACCACTACCCACCGCGTTCTACGACAGGGACCCGAGGATTGTTGCCCAAGAGCTGCTCGGCTGCATGCTGTGCCGCCGCCTTTCGCACGGCAAAGTGCTTGTCGTGCGGATCACGGAAACGGAGGCGTACCTCGCAGAGGGGGACACGGCCAATCATGCTCACAAGGGCATGACCCGACGGAACCGGAGCATGTTCGGCCCGCCCGGGCGAGCGTACGTGTACGCGATCCACACGCATCATTGTCTGAACCTTGTGACGGAGCCAGAAGGAACAGCAAGCGCCGTCCTTATCCGGGCAGCGGAGCCGCTGCACGGTCTGGAGGAGATGTACCGGAACAGACGGACGCGCAACCCCCTGCTTGTTGCTACCGGTCCCGGTCGCCTCTGCCAAGCAATGCAAATCGACAAGAGTCTGGACGGAGCGGAGGTCACCCGGCGCGAGCGGTTGTGGGTTTGCCGCCTGTCAGCTCCCGAGAACCTCCGCTTTGCCATCACGCCCAGGATTGGAGTGACCTCGGCGCAGGAACTCCCCCTGCGCTTCGTCCTCCTCGAAACCGACTTCGTCAGCCGCAAGCTGAAGGTGCGTAGGGGGCGCTAGCAGTCCGCGTTCGGAATCCGTCTCAACACGGTCCTGCCAGATACCACGGCCGAAATCCCCCCCTGCTATCCAGGACACGCAGGCTTGTTCCCCTCGGTGAGGCGCACGAGAGCTGCGAGGAGGAATTCGAGGGAGGTGGGCTTGCGCAGGATGGCTCGGGCACCTGCCTGCATCGCCTGGTCCATAATGGACGCGGTGTCGATGGCGCTCACGACCACCGTGGGCACCAGGTGGCCGCTTTGGCGGAGTTGCTGCAGCACGTCCAGACCACTCATGTCCGGCAACTGGACGTCGAGGACGAGAGCAGCAGGTGCCTCTCGTTCGGTCAGCCCGATGGCCTCTGCGCCGGTGTGTGCCATCTCCACACGATACCCGGCCTCGCGGAGCGCTTCGGCGACGGAGTGGCACCAGCTCACATCGTCATCGACCACAAGCACCAGTAGCGGTTCCATCTTCTCGTCTCCCCGGCCCCCGCCCAGGCCATTGCAACCGGGCGGGCGCCCAGTGTGCCCGCGGTCACCGCATCGCCCGGCTCCGCCCCGTTCACCGACCGATCGCCTCGTGTGGTGTCCTGCTCGCGCCTTAGCAACCGTCGTGCCAGCGCTGGCTGCCCGCGCCTCGAACCGGTCTTTTTCCGAAGAACTAACCAAACCGTCGGTTCCGCTCACGTAGGCTGGTCTTCTCGGCACCTCACGACTGGAGTATCCCGTGGGAGGACCGGGGCGTACCAGGCCAAACTGTCCGACCCCATGACAAAAAATGTCTCCCGCGTCACAGCGAGGTTCCCTCATTCCCACTCTGTTCGCTTCCTCCGGTCCCGCCGAATACACTTCTAGGTGACTTTGGGAGCGCATGCGCTACCCGCCTGGGGACCCCCACAGAGGAGGACGGCCTGATGGCAGAGTACCGAGTCGAACGGGATTCCATGGGCGAAGTGCGCGTACCGGTGGACGCGTACTACGGTGCCCAGACCCAGCGTGCGGTGCAGAACTTCCCGGTTAGCGGGATCCGGTTCGGCCGCGACTTCATTTGGGCTCTGGGAAACGTCAAGCTCGCCGCGGCGCGAGCGAATAAGGATCTCGGACTCTTACCCAAGGAGATCGCCGACGCGATCATCCAGGCGGCCACGGAAGTGGTGGAGGGCAAACACGACGATCAATTCGTCGTGGACATCTTCCAGACCGGGTCCGGCACGTCCACGAACATGAACGCCAACGAGGTAATCGCGGGCCGGGCCAACGAAATCCTGACCGGGAAGAGAGGGGGCAAGTCGCCGGTACACCCGAACGACCACGTGAACCGCTGTCAGTCCTCCAACGACGTGATCCCGACGGCGATTCATGTTGCGGCCACCCAGGTGATCCAGCGGCAAACGCTCCCGGCCATTGAACGGCTGGCCCAGGCGCTGAGCAAGAAAGCGGCCGAGTTCGACAAAATCGTCAAGATCGGCCGCACCCACCTCATGGATGCCACCCCCATCCGACTGGGCCAAGAATTCAGCGGGTTCGCCAGCATGGTCGAGCACGGTATTCATCGGCTCCAGGCGGTACTGGCGCACCTGAAAGAGCTTGCTCTGGGGGGCACGGCGGTGGGCACCGGGATCAACTCACATGAACAGTTCCCCGATCGAGCCATTAACTACTTGAACGAGCAGACCGGGCTCGACTTCCGAAAGGCGCCCAACTACTTCGAGGCTCTCGCGGCCCGGGACGCGGCCACGGAAGCAAGTGGGGCGCTGCGAACGGTCGCCCTCAGTCTGTTCAATGTGGCCAACAACATCCGCTGGCTCGGGTCGGGCCCGCGGTGCGGAATCGCCGAGATCCTTCTGCCCGAGCTCCAGCCAGGTTCGTCGATCATGCCTGGAAAGGTGAACCCGGTGATACCGGAGTCGGTGATGCAGGTGGCCGCTCAAGTGGTTGGCAACGACGTCACCATCAGTTTCGGAAACGCCGGTGGCAGCAACTTCCAGCTCAACGTGATGAAGCCGGTCATTGCGTACAATCTGCTGCAATCGGGCGTACTGCTGGCTCGCGCCGCCGAGCTGCTCCGGGAGAAGTGCGTCGAAGGTATCCGTGCCAACGAGGAGCGGTGTCGCGAGCAAGTCGAGCGGAGCCTGGCGATGGTCACGGCTCTGGCTCTGGAGATCGGCTACGACGAGGCGGCTAAGATCGCTCAGGAGGCGTACCGCACCGGCAAGACGGTCCGGGAGATCGCCTTGCAACACCCGAAACTCAAGGACAAGCCCGATCGCGTCGCCCAGTTGCTCGACCCCTGGCGGCAGACAATGCCAGGGATACCGAAACAGACTTGAGCGATGCTTGTGGCCACAAACGTTTGCCATCCGATCTTGCATGGGGTGCTGCTCGGCAGCGCCCCACGCTTTTTTTGGGAATGGCCGGGACACCCCGATCCGTACAAACAGAGGATAATGCAGAGGGTTGGGGCACGGGCATGCCCAGTCAGAAACGGTGGAGCGACGTGGCCACATTCCTGGTCGTTGTAACGGCCCCCTTTCGAGTGAACGATACTCCGGAGTTCGTGGCAGGTTGGATCTGAGCGGCACGTAAACCAAACGGTCGTTAGGGGGGCGGACCGATGCGGTTCGACCTGGAAGAGTACATCCTGCATGAGCTGGCCCGGCTCGTTGCCATCCCCAGTGTGACCGGTAGCGAGATGCCCTGCATCCTCTACCTGGAACACGTGCTCGCCGAGATGGGGCTCGAACCGCACCGTCAGCCCGTCGATGAGCGGCGGTGCAACCTGGTCGTCCCCGCCCGAGCTCGACCCGCTCTGCTGCTCACCGCTCACGTCGATACGGTGCCCGATTTCGGCCACCCCGACCTGTTCACGCCCCGTTTGGAAGCAGGATGGCTGGCCGGGCGAGGGGCTGCAGACGTGAAAGGGGGCATAGTTGCAATCCTTGCCGCGATCCGCCTCGCTCTTCTCCGCGACACATCGCTGGACCATGTGGCGCTGGCGTTCACGGTGGACGAAGAACAAGGGGGCTTAGGGTCGGAGGTGCTAGCTTCTTCGCTAACAGCCGACGCCGCCATCGTCATGGAACCGACCCAATTGCGCATCTGCATCTGCGAAGCCGGCTCGGTCGAGGCGGAATTCCTGGTCACCGGGTTCGCCTGTCACGGTAGTGAGTTCGAACAGGGTACGAACGCGATTGAGAAAGCGATCTCCCTGATCCACGAGTTGGACAGAAGGATGCGTACACGGCGGTACCACCCCCTGCTCGGCAAGGCCGGCTACAACCTCATGCACATCGCCGGCGGCTCCTCGGCGCTGGTCGTTCCCGACGAATGCCGTGTCCGCCTGGATGTGCGGCTGTTTCCCCGCGATGACCCGGAGCAGGTCGTTTCGACCCTGCAGCAAATTGCGGTTATGCTCGACGCTCGCATGACGGTTCACGATATCTCCGAACCGTTCGAACTATCGCCCGAGGCCCCCATCGCCCAACTGCTCTCCGGCGCGTTCGAAGAAGCGTCCCAAACGCGAGCGGAATTCGCCGGTATGAAAAGCTGGACGGATGCCGAGCCCCTCGTGCGGCACGGCATTCCAGCCGTTGTTTTCGGCCCCGGAGACCTCGCTCACGCGCACACGAACCGGGAGCGCGTCCGGCTAGCGGACGTGGTCAACGCTGCTCGCGCTCTGTTCCATGCGATCGAACGCTGCCCCATGGTTCTCGCCGCTCCATCCTGAGCCAGACGCCTACCGACCCCACCGGCTCAAAACCGAACCGCCGATACATCTCCTGGGCAGCACGATTCCCTTCCCCAACCCACAGGCCATATCGGGTACAGCCACGCTGGCTCAGGAACTCCAACCCCGTTTCAAACAAACGCCTCCCTATTCCCCTCCCTTGCCAGGCGGGATGAACGAACAGCTCGTGTAACTCCCCCATGCGATCGTCTGTCGCCTGGTTGTAGGTAGGATCGCAGGCAATCATTCCTACCGCGCGGAAGTTGTCGAAAGCGAGGAAAACCCCCTCCGGGCAACGCCCCCGCAGCCAGCGCAGGTACCTGGCCACGTCCCCACGTTCCCGGTAAGCGTATTCCTCGAGCCCTTTGTAAGCCGCAAAATAGGCGTCCACCAGGTCGTCTTCGTACCTGAGCGGATCCTCATTCGCGATGCGCACGTCCTCTCTACCCATGATCCCGCTCTGTGGCGAACCGTTTCTATGACGGCCGTGTGCTACGCATCGGCACCCGAACCCGTCCACCGCGGCCCCTCGGATCGTCCACCGCAACCGGGTGGCCCGTACGCCATTCTTCTGAGCTGAACCGGACACCTGGCGGAACTGCGGGAACCCAACTCCATTCTGATCCGATTGACGTGCGTTCGCCAGACCGAATTGCCGCGAGCCGGATCCGCGCGATCCATCCCGTTGCCGGCCGCCGGTCCACTCCACAAGCGCGGCCCTCTTCTCGCTCCAGGCCGCCGTCTGGCTCGGCCGGGCTGAGCCCCAGCAAGTTGCGGCCGTCCATGCCACTATTACGCACAGCCAGAGCAAGCCGATCGCGGTCCACCGGTTGCTCGGTTACCGAGCGGCGGCATTTTTCCCCCTAGCTCGTAGGACAGCCGACTCGCCGCCCCTCTCCTGCGCCCGGCCGTCCGCCCCAGCACCGTCACCGCTGCGCAATCTGCGGCCCAATACCTCACGGACGGATCTCCGTCCCCAGGACGCGCAAGAACTCGCGCAACCAGGCAGGATGAGCAGGCCAGGCGGGAGCGGTGACCAGGTTCCCGTCCACATGCGCCCCATCGATGGGCACTTCCACGTAGCTGCCGCCGGCAGCGCGGACCTCCGGCGCCACCGCCGGATACGCCGTAACCGACCTACCCTCGAGCACGCCGGCCGCGGCAAGCACCTGAAGACCATGACAGATCGCCGCGATCGGTTTCCCCGCCGAAGAGAACGAGCGCACGATCTCCAGCACACGCTCGTTCAAGCGAACGTACTCCGGCGCGCGTCCGCCTGGAATCACGAGTGCGTCGTAATCGTCCGGATTCACCGCGTCGAAGCTCGCCGTGATGTGAAACTGATGGCCCGGCTTCTCACTGTACGTCTGCGCACCGTCGAAATCGTGGATCGCCGTGCGGACGGTCGTTCCCTTTCGTTTGCCCGGACATACGACATCGACCTGATGACCCACAGCCAGCAAGCACTGGTAGGGCACCATCGCCTCATAGTCCTCGACGTAGTCCCCCACGATCATCAGGATCCTCTTGGCTGCCATTGCTGCACCTCCTCACATCGCTGCACAACGGACAGTTCGCTCCAGAGCACGGCGGAACGCCCGCAACTCATCCAACCGATAGCAGGTGCACCGCCATTCCACCGCACCACGTGTCACCGCCTTCCAACAGCTCCAACACACCGCCACGACCAGCACCACCGCCCCCACCGGATAGAGCAGTCCCGGAAGAGCCGACCCGGTGAATCGCACAGCGACGCCACAGAACGTCACCAGCGCCAGAGCCACCGTGACGGCAAGCGGCCACTGAAACCCATAGGCTGCCAGGGCGACCCACGGAGCAACGAACGCGCCGAGCTGAAACAGGGTGGAGGCAACCACGCGCACGAGGCTGTACCCAAGACCGGCGAAGGCGTTCTTCTCCAGGCCGCGCACAATCCCCCATACCCCCTTCTGCCAGCGCACCTGCACGAGATCTACCGCAGGAACAGCGTCCTGTCGATAACCGTGTTTCTTGAGCAACCAGCCGAGCATCACATCGTCCACCACCTCGAGCCGAAGTGACCGATGGCCTCCAATGGCCTCGTAGGCGGCACGGCGGACCAAGTTGAACGCCCCCACACCCGCGTAGCCCCACCGCGAGAAGCGTGTGATGGGAGCGCGGGTCACGGAGACGAAAAGCGCCGCGAAGTAGACCATCACGGCGCTTTCCCACAAGGGAAGCGGCGGCGAACCGGGAAGCAGGGTGAGATGGTCCAGGCGGCGGCGGAGCATGTACGTGACCGCCTTCCGTATCGCCGACGGCTCGAACACCACGTCTGCATCCGTAAAGAGCAGAAAATCGCCCCGAGCCGCCGTGCTACCCACATAGGCGGCATGGTTCTTGCCCAGCCAACCCTCCGGAAGCTGCTCCACCCGCACATAGCGGAATCGGGAATCCCCCGCGCTAAAACGACGGGCGATCTCGGCCGTTGCATCCTCCGACCGATCATCCACAACAATCACCTCGAGATCGGGATAGTCCTGCCCCGCCAAGCTGGCCAGGCAGCGCTCCAGAGCATCCTGTTCATTTCGAGCCGGCACAATCACGGACACGGCACCGGCAGACCTGGCGTCCGACCGCCCTTCCTCCACCTTCAGCCGCCATTGGCGGAGCAACGCCAGCCAGCACGGCCAGAACACATACGCCATCAGCAACAGCACAAACCAGTAAAGATCCAGCCACATTGCCGCAACGAACCTCCGCAGGCGGTGCCGACCCACACGCAGTATCCTACAGGCAGCCCAGCAAGCCAGGCATATCCGCCCTCACACCTGCGGAAAAGCCCCCGGGCCGACCCGGGCCACAGGCGCACGAAAACGGCCGGGAACCGCTTTTTAGCGGCGCCCGGCACGTCGTTATGCTTCGAGCAATGCCAGATCAGTCCTTGGGCCGATAGGTGATCCACATGGGGCTCAACCAGGCCACCCGCCCGTCGGACTGCTCGATTCGCACGTAGTAATAGCTTTCCACCCCAACGGCCGGATCGGGGTCAGTCCAGCTCAACTCCACCTTCTGGCGGCCTGGACGCGCCTCATAGACGTAAGTCGGCGTTTCCCCGCCCACACCTCGAATGATGCTGACCCGAGCGATGGGGGCCGTGCCGATCGCGATGACCTGAATGGTGGGCTTCTCCTCGGTGTCGAAAACGTCCCCCATCAGGTGCTCGCCACAGGTGAGGACGCCGATGATGTTATCCATCGCGCCGTAGGAGCGTCTCTTCTTGAACGCCTCCAGAATCCCCTCCCGCGTCGGTTCCTCAACGAGCACGACGCCGTAGGAGAGATGAGTCGACACGTGGTCGCTCGACACCTGGAAGCCCAGCTTGTAACCCTTCTTCAACGCATTCCACACATAGCCGGCCGGCTGGAACCCTCCGATCGAATCCTGAGCGTTCTTCGCACTGTATGGCGCACCGAAGTGCTCATAGTTCTGCCTGTGCCCCTGATAGATCTCCACCACAGGCTCCACTTCAGGGTCGTTGTCCCGCCAGTCGGTGCCCATGTTCGTGGCGGACGTGTGAACCGAACAGATCCCGCCAAAATGCTTGAGGTACGCATAGAGGCGCTTGATATCGGGCGCCCCCTCTTCAGGAGTGCCCATCAACCGATTGCCTCCCGTTAGCCGGGGCAGCGGTCGGATCCCCCGTTTGGCGAACATCACGTTGCGGTGACCGCTGGGATAGCGCACGCTTCGTTCATAGGTGAACATGGGCACGAACACGGGGGGATGATGGTAGATGTCCACCTGCTTCTGGGTCAGCCACCACATGTACTCCTTACCCGCACCGTTGTCGTGGTCACCCGGACCGATCCAGTCCATCGCGGCCACGTCTAGGGCGTAGCGGAAGATCGCCTCGAAGAGGCCATCCTGATCGCGGTGCGCCGTGAGCTCCGTGTGACGGTGGAACTCGCCCCGGAACAGGCGGTACTCCTTGCCGTTGTGCTTGAACCGGAACCGGCGGATCCGTTCCACATCAGCCGGCTCGTTGGGGTGTACAACAGCAACCTGCGCCGACTCCCGGGCGGGCCGGCGCAGTTGCGGCTCGGCGCAATCCGAATTGGGCGGCGCCAAAACAGTGGCAAACAGATCATCCTGGCGGCGGGAGGCGGTGCTGTTGCGATAGTCCGTTGAGTGCACCACCAGCAAGCGATCGCCGCCGATGGGCACGATCGCGGGACGGTTGTCGATCAGATTACGACTGTTTGGAACAGGCACCGGATTGGCCCACCGATTCCCCTGGTAGAAAGTCGCCACACTATGCCAGACCTCGCCACTGCCGTTTGGGTTGGGATGCTGCCTGTACAGCAGCCAGATCCGGCCGTCCTCGGCGACCGCGATCCGCGGCAACGAGATCCGGATACGTCGCCCCGGTGGATAGCGCGTCTGCGTGAGGCCAAGAGCAGGCACCTCCGCCACGGTCTGGAGCACCTCTTTTCCTGTCCAGCAGCGCACGGCAATCCTGCGCTCCAGGTAGAAGGGAACGCCGCTGGGACCGGCCCACCGTTGCCCCTGGTCCTTGCCCCAGTTCACGCCGCCCACCTCATAGGCGATCCATACCCGGCCGCTCTTGTCCACCGCGATACTGGGCCGAGCCTCGAACCTGGGACTATCCGCCACAGGTACCAGCCGTGCTGCCGAGGGATTCCCGCGGGGGACGATTGCCAGGCGAACATCGTAATTCCCCTTTTCGTACGTATCGAACGCGACGTAGATGTTCCCCCCTGCGCCTGCCGCAATCGATGGCGTCCATTCATTCGACGGGGTCGCTCCCACCGGCACCGGATCGCTCCAGCCGTCGCCTTCCTGATGGCTGACGACGATGTCGAAGTTCTTCCCATTCCAGCTCTGGCACGCCAACCAGACGACACCGTCGCTGTCGGTACACGCGACCACGTGGATGTCCGATCCGGGGCCGCCAAAACGACGCGGCTTGGTCCAGGTACCACTGGAGGGGTCGTAGATCCGAGAAACGAGATCCCAATTCCCCGCAAAGTTCTGGCTCCAAACCACGACCACCCGACCATCGCCATCTACCGCGACGGTCGGCCTCCACACATCCAGACCTGCCGCAGACACAGCCCAGGGCCCCTGCCACTTCTCTCCGTCGTACCGCGCCAGCAGCACTTGGTCCCCGTTCCCTTTAGGCGTTAGGCTGGACCAATCGTCGGGAATGATCTGGTCGCTGGGCAACTGGATGGGACCGCCCGGCTTGTAAGCCACGTAGACAACCCAGACATTGCCGCCACCGTCGACAGCCGCGGCCGGGAAATCTTCTTCGAGAGGACTACCGGTAAGCGGTTGCGACGCAAACCGCCCCTCCACCGCTACAGAACCGTCCCCGCTGGCAACAACGCCACCATACAGGACCTTGCTCAAGGGGAACTCCAGCTCGCCACCGGAGGTTTCCAGACGCACCACTGCATCCGGAGGAGCATCCACCATGACCTGCAAGCGGATCGGAACCCGGACGAGTTGCGTCTTTGCCTTTCGTGCCTTCCGCCGTTTCTTCTGCCTCTGAATCCGCTGCTGCGTTCGGCCCTGGAATGTCAGTTGGCCGCCTTCCAACCGAGCCTGGCACCGTCCGCTCAGCACAGAGTGGCCGAGGAGCTTTCCCTTCGAGATGCTTACGCTTCCGGTCCAGCGGGTAGGCTGACGATCCTTCAGCCCCACCTGGATTTCGAACGCCACGGCGGTTGTCGGCAGCCTCGCCTCAATCGCGCGCGACTCCGGGCTATCCTGAGGAAGGGCATCCAGATAAC
>Ga0256839_1002513_pt1 | contig 20278 bp, 16 predicted proteins | sample 354166metaG_FD_185968 | JGI IMG/M metagenome (GOLD analysis project Ga0256839, IMG submission 185968) | Hydrothermal vent microbial communities from Mid Atlantic Ridge, Atlantic Ocean - 354-166 | ecosystem: Environmental > Aquatic > Marine > Hydrothermal vents | place: Atlantic Ocean: Mid... | reverse complement strand
CCATGCCCGCTACGGTTTGAAATATGCCATTCCTGCATACATTGGCGCAGCATTTGTAGGATATAGTCGGGTATATGCCAACAAACACTTCACATCCGATGTGTTGGCAGGGGCAGCGATTGGCTCTCTCAGCAGCTTTTATTTTACAACACCCTACAAAGGCTTGAATATCACCCCCACCACCAACAAGGGTGAGTATGGATTACAAGTGAGAGCATCATGGTAGACTTAAGCTTTGAAACTGTGGAAACAGGTAAAAAACCAACGGCATCAGTCATTTGGCTGCATGGTTTAGGTGCAGATGGCTTTGACTTTCAGCCCATCGTGCCCCAATTGCATTTACCCCAAGATTTAAGTGTGCGTTTTATTTTTCCTCATGCGCCCGCCATGCCCGTGACCATGAATGGTGGCTATATCATGCCTGCATGGTATGATTTGTATTCGCTCAAAGTCGATAATCCCGACACCAACCCCCAAGACGCGGAAGGCATCAAAAAGTCTGCGGAACAAATCAAACAACTCATTGCTCAAGAAAATGCGCGAGGTATTCCCAATGAGTGCATTATCTTGGTTGGTTTTTCACAAGGTGGCGCGATGACACTTTATACAGGGTTAACGGTGGATAAACCGCTTGCAGGCTTGATTGCTTTATCCTGTTATTTGCCGCTACACACCGCCATTGCAACCGAGCTTAATCCTGCAAGCAAAACCACGCCCATCATGATGGCGCACGGCAGGCAAGACCCTGTGGTGTTATATGAATACGGCAAAGAATCCGCCAAGCTCTTAGAAGAACTCGGTTATCAAGTCGAATGGTTTGAATATCCCATGGAACACAGCGTTTGCCCTGATGAAATCCAAGCCATTGGCAAGTGGATAACATCAAGGCTAACGGCATAAAAAAGCTTACTCGCTTTGCCCTTTGATATAATGGTTGGCTTCAATATGATTAGGAAAGCGTTTAAGCACGCGCTGATAAGTTGCTTTGGCTTGTTCTTCTTTATCCTGCCAAGCATAAGCTCTTGCCAAATAAACTAAAATCGTTGCATCTGATGGGTAATATGCTGCCATACTTTGACTATGTTGCTCCAAAGTTTCCCATTTTCGTAAACCTTCTTCGCAAGCCATCAAACGCACATGTGCAGTGTATTGATAAGGCGATTGCCCAATCACTTGTTTCAAATAGCGACTTGCTTCTTTCCATCGCCCTTGCGCCATCAAAGGCAAACTCATACCCAGGCGAGCATCGAAAGAGCGCGGGTTAAAGTTCAACGCACGTTTATAACTATCAATGGCATCACTATAATTACCTTGAAGATAGTTAAGCCAGCCATACCTCAGCAAGGCATATTCACTGGCTTTATGATTCAACAATGGTGTGAGCACTGCCGCTGCTTTTTCATATTCACCTTTGCTTTCGAGCACATGTGATTGTTGCCAAACCTCTTGGCTTTCACTGGCTAAAGCAGTGTTTGCCAAACCTAAACTTAATAAACTTGCCATTATAAATGTTTTCATTGTTTTCATCCTTTTTACCATGATTTACTCATACTGATATATACAAGACTATTGATATATGTTGCATTTGTTGCTTGATTCAAATACTGATCTACGCTTAACATAACCATGCCATCAACATATTGGCTTTGCCATGCAACACCTATAGCTCCGCCACCCTGCTGTTTATCCACCAAGCTATAAATAGCAGCAGCATCACCATCAACAGCAAAGATACGCTCTCCAGCCAAAGCATTCACAAAATACTGTGAAAACATTGAGCCTGGTTCTGTCCAGTGGGTGAGCTTAAGTTCAACAGCTTGTGTGGATTGCACATTCGTTGTGCGCTGATGTGTGGCATCGACCCAATAGCCACGCACCTGCATCCAATCTGCACCTTGATTAAAACCAAAGCCCAAAGTGGGTGTGTATTGTTTAACCTCAAACCCCAAATCATAAGTCGAGACTGCATACCCCAAATCCGCATAAAAGCTCTTTTGATAATTCAAAAAAGATATTTGCGGCGCATAAGCCACAACCTTATCTTGATAAGTGAAATCATCACTCAAACTCGCTTGATGCACATCCAAACGAAACTTAAACACGCCACTTAGTGTATCACAAAAGTGGTTTGCATATATACTTGCAAACACTGCCTCTTGCTTAATCGCATTACCTCGATCCGTAATGGTTAATTGCGAACCCGCAACCTTCATACCACCCCACTCAAGGTAATTCAGGTTCAAACTTGCGCCATAAGCATTGATAGCTGTTCGCGTGGTTGTTCCTGAATAACCACCTGCAATTACTGATACATCAGCATAACCTGACCAGTCATCAGCATAAGCTTGCTGGCTTAAAGGCAAGCTTATACAAGCTGCCAATCCATATCCATATAACCATAGTTTTTTCTTCATAACATCTTTTTATCCTCCGCTGTGATTTGCCATGCAGGAATACCCGCATCGCCTTGTTGTGCAATTTCAAGCAAATTCGCTTGTAACTTGACATTCTTACCTTTGAGTACAAACGACATACACCCCAATTTTGGTTGAATTTCAGCCTTAGTTTCAAACTCAACCTGCAAAAACATATTCTTAAACTGATGTGTTCCATGTTGAATCCATGCGCTACCCTGCCACTGCCGTTGGTATTCACTTTGCATACCCTTGGTTAAGGCAGGTGATAAAACAGCGCGTAAATATTGACTCATAGACAAAGGGAGTAATGCCAAAGGTGGTTCATCGTGCCAATGAATATTACCTTCTTGAAGCGGGGTTAAACCCATGGTTAACAACCACGCATCAAAAAATAAGTCTGCCTTACCTTGGCGATTATAAAAGGCTAATATATGATCTTGCGTGGTAAATGTAGCCTTTGCGCCTCGGTCTGAGACCAAATGCAACTCACCAAGTAAACTTAGCTCCACATGTAATGTACGCTGACACTGTTCACCTTGATGTTCGACTTGATAGGTCAGTTTTCGACCAACAGCCAAGTTCAAACATTCACGCAACGCAGGGTCATACTTCGCCGCAATCACACTTTGCCCTTCTGAAGGTTGGCTAAACAACCTAAAGTCAGGCGTTGTATCTTGTTTATCTTGTTGTAACACCGATGTCAGGTGAAATGCATGCGTATGCCCACCAAGCACATCCCCCCACTGCACATGCATATGCAAATGCGGTTGTGGTGACCTGCCAGAGCTGCCACATGCGGCAAGCCGAGTACCCACGGTCACATAAGCACCAATATGGGTTTCAACACTACCTTGCTTCAAATGTGCTAATAAAAGATACAAACCATTGTGCATGCGAATAAGCACATGGTTACCCCAGTTGTTTTCCGTATCTACCTCACCGGGTGGGTTATCAGGTAATGTATCCAAAGTTTTGACGACATAACCTTCAACTGGTGCAACAATGGGCAGCCCAAAACAATAATAATCATCTAAGGTTTTACCATGACTGTGGAAACTTTGCCCATGTTCGGTGATATAAAAGTCCAAAGCATGTTGCCATGGTTCTTGATGCGTATGTTTGCCATTAAAACCTTGATAAATTTGCCATGCACCAAAAAAGGGTGCGCGCACGGGAACACTACCAAACTCACCTTGCCTAGCTTTGGCAAGCCTTGCCCGCTCATAACTAATTTCGGGTAATGCGGGCGCATCTAATGTAAGCTGTAAGCTCGATGTTGCAGGTCGATGGGTTAAGGCGAGTAACATGGTTAAGGTCGTGATTAAAAAAGGTAGCGCCATCACAGGCAAACCATAGACCAACATAAATGTTTCACTTGATGCCGTCACCAATGCCGCAATCACCGAACCTAACATCGCAAGTATAAAACTGGCTTGACTAGGCACTGTAAACAAACCACCAATCGCCATGGCAACCAAAATAAAGTTAAACCCATTCCATGCCACCAAGTCAGGGTGTGGACTACCCGATAGATAAGTATAAGTAGAAAAGCCAAATATAAAGCCTGTGACAGCAAGAAACGCTAAATACCGTGATGTCCAAGCTAAACCAATAAACATCAATAAACCTGCAAAAGGATGGGGTGTAAAAAAGGCAGAGCCCAATGATGTGAAAAACTGGTCAACTGCCGCTGAAATAAACATATCATGGGGTGCCATAGGCACCAAATACCGACTTAATGTACCATAACTTTGCGCAGCCAATGTTGCCATCAACGCCACAACCACAAACGGCAAACTTAAAGCAGGCAGATGGTTTAATCGCCAAGTCATATCAGATAAAGCGACAGTAACAAAAACTGCCAAAATAGATGCAAATGAAATCAGCAACAACAAATGCACATCCACATAATAATAAGCACCCAGCGATAAACCGACCAACAAACTATTATACACATGCAAACCACTTTCTAAATTACGAAACTTCAGCAATGCCGCAGTCGTCATCCCTACAATCGCAGCCCAAATGCCAGCTATTCCTGTATTGGGAAACCATAATGTTGCCACAATAAAAAGCGCACCTACCCAAGGTTTTTCAGCAAACAAAATGGATGCGTATGCCCTGAGCATACCCATCACATCTTGATAAAACCTGTGCTTCGGTGCGCTTATCATTTACTTCTTACATTCAATGCTAATGAGGTGTTCAGGAATGGACTCTTGCGCCGTCACCACAGACAAATCTTCTGCCGCCCGAATCACCGATACCTGTTGATGCTCATCTATCATCACCACATTAGGGCGATACTCAATAAACTGCATCCACTGCGTATTATTATACGCTCCCACAGGACTAAATACCAATGTATCCCCCACATTCATGGGTGGTAACATGACCGATGAACGCATCACATCAATGTTCATGCATAATGGTCCATAAAGAATGGTATCCTCAGCCACACCTTCCAAGGGGCGTGTGGGGATCACTTGATGGTTATACCAAAAACCTGTGAACAAAATATTAACACCCGCATCAATCACCATAGAGCGCCTACCATCAGGCATGCGTTTATTGGCAATCACTGATGTAATCAAGATTTCTGCATCATCGACTACCGCACGACCACTTTCCAAAATCAAACGCGGACGACCCAAACCTCGTACATCTCGTTCACGCGTTGCATCGTTGAGCGCATTACAAATCGCTTCGGCATATTGGTCAAAGCTGGGCACCACTTGTTCTGGTGGCAAATATGTGCCATGCAATGAGTTCATCGAAGCAAAACCACCACCAATATCAATGCTTTGGATATGACAACCCGTCTTGGTTTCGACCAAGTCCATAAAACCACACATAATTCGTACTTGTGCAGCATAAGCGCGTGGGTCGAGTACAAATGTGCCCAAATGGCTGTGCAAACCAGCCAAGTTCAAATGTTCACTTTCCCCAAGAATGCGTGCCGCATCCATAGCTTGCCCAGACTCAAGGTTAAAACCAAAGCGGCTCCACGCTTCGGTAAAACCTGTATCAAAGTTCAAGCGCATGGTCACATCCACTTGTTTACCTGCGGCTTTGGCAACATCTTCAAGCAAATAAAGCTCATCCAAATGATCAAGGTGGATGCGCCCACCTTCTTCCACAACGCGCTCTAAAATGGCACGCTCTTTATGGGGGCCATTAAACAATATCTTTTCCGCAGGCACACCCAAAGACCGTGCTTTTTCATATTCAAACGCAGATACCACTTCAGCCCATGCACCCTCTTGATGCAAGGTGGTGCATACTGCCCCCAAATAGTTGGTTTTGTATGACCAACTGTACACCACATCCGCATACCTTGTTTCAAAAGCACGAAATAACTTACGCGCATTGGCACGCAGTCTGCTCTCAGATAAAACAAAAAGTGGGGAACCATATTTTTCAACCAAATCAGCAATCGCAACACCTTCAAAAGTCTCTTGAAATTGTGTACTGTTTACATTACCAAACTTGTTTAATGCGCCAATTCTGTGCGCGGTTAATGTTGGCTTTTGCCAAGTTTGTTTTTCACTCATCTTTATCTCCTTGCGATTTCACCCTTGCTTGGTAACTGCCTACCATTGCCATGGATTCAAAGGTTTGTAAGTCAATCACCGTTTCTTTAGCATAACGAATCATCATTGCCCCCACCTGTGGTTTCTTTTGTTCAGGTTGCTTACCAGAAATCATTTCCACCAGCATGGCTGGCAAGTTGCTTCCTGCTGCGGCAGTTAAATAAATCCAAGCTGGAAACCTTGGGTTGATTTCAATCAATAAATACTGCCCATCTTTTTCCTTGAGCATTTCAACTTCCAATGGTCCTTTCCACTTCAAATGTTGCACCAATTTTAGCGCATCATCTTCCAAGGTTTGGTCTTGCACGGTCACACATGCCCATGCTTTACCTTTATCGGTGACTGCCTGTTTACGCATCATCACCGAACCAAGCAAATCACCTTGCCCATCACCAATCGCAGCCAAGTTTACTTCATAGCCTTCTACAAAGCGTTGAACCAATACGGGATACCCCCAACTGGCTACAATTTTCTTAAAGGCATCGGCTGCTTCATCCGCATTGTTGACCACGGTGGCATCATAAAACACACCTTTCACCACCATGGGATATTTCCAACCATCTGCATGGCAGTTATAAAAGAACTCGGCACTGGTGATTTTCTTGGTTTCAGGGTGACGAATGCCAGCACTTTTGCATAACTCACTAAGATTATCTTTATTCCGTGCTTTGAGTTGTTCCACATCAGGAATAAGAAAACTTAAACCAATCTCTTTGAAGTCGTGCTGTAATCGACTAAAGCTTAATAGCTCCGCATCCAAACATGGAATCAATATATCCACAGATTCTTGCATCTGAATATAAGCAAGCCGCTCCACAAGTTGTGCTTCTCCTGCCGAAGGATAAGGCAACAAATAACTCACATCACACACATCCAGATATAAGCCTGGGTCAAGCACATCATAACCCAAGCCGACAATGCGAATATCATCGCCATAAGCCATACGCAAGCAGCGAGCTACGGCAAGACCTGGACCTGGGTTATCAGGTTTGGCATTCATGCCCGTGACTGCAATCGTCATTTTCTTCACTGGTTTACTCATGCGATAAGTTTGCGAAGTTGGGCAAAGAAATCAGTTAAATCACGCTCTGCTTCAGAACGATTCACATCAAACTCGTCTTCAATCGCTGTAAACAAAGCATCAATGTCATCATGATGTTGTAAAAACCGTAAAACAAACAAGGCAACTGAATTCGCTGTAAAACTCAAGCCACTGACAGGGTCAAAAACAAACCCACTATCATTTAATGCCAAGCGTTGTAATACAGCTTTATCGGGCAAGGCTGCCTCTCCCGTACTTTGTGTATCCCACGGTAATTGGGTCATAAGTTTCTCCTTTTGTTTCTCTCGGCGAGGATTATTCGGATTCCATGCGCGATAAATACATTGAAATAAATGGTCAGTTAAACTTTCAACCGATACATTGCTTGGTTTATCTGCCAATAAATGAATATGTGCATACAGCACCTGCCAGAGCTCTTGACGCGAGGTTTCTAAGCTTAAGCGCAAATAGGCTACATCCATGGGGTGGCAACATACAAATGTAAGCAAAGCTTGGTTACGCAACAACTCTTTAAGAAAGTAGCGTAAGCCCTTCTTACCAACAGGCATAGACACAATAAGGTTGTGCAACTGCATGGTTCGCTGCTCCACCCACGATGATAACATCGCCTCTTTGGATGAAAAATGCCGAAACAAAACACCATCCGAAATTTTAGATTCTTTGGATACCTTTTGTGTCGTCAGAAATGGCAATTCATTTCTGCCTGCAATGCGGTCAATCGCAGACAACACTTGTTGCTGCCTCTGCTCGCCCACCTTTTGTTTATGTTTATTGTTCGCCATGGAAATCAACATGTGGCGAAGTGAAAATGAGAGTATTTACTTTCACAAACACTTTTTTCACCCCACATATCCCCCTTTCAAATTATGGCCTCTTAGAAGCAAACAATTACTCATGTCACTTACCCACAGCACCCTATGATAAGTTCATGTGCGACTAAAATCGCACCTTCGATGGAAGTAAGGTGTTAGCCCGCCTGCTTCAAACAAGTGTAAGTTTTTTCGACACAACGCCCCCCGACGATAAACGCCAGAGGAACCAAGTTGCCAACCATCAAACCTGTGCCTAAGGAAACAGGGCCTAATAACAAATAGCTTTTCACTATCTTTTTACTGCACAATTAATCAAAAGCCCAAGAAAATAAGCTTTTATCCTTTAAGCCAAACTGTTCAAGCAATAATACAACCAACAGCGCAGCCATAGAACCTATCAACAACGCAACTGCTGGTCCAAACAGCCACATAATACTGGCTTCTGCTGCCTCTGGTCCAAGTTCAACCGTGCGAAATCCCATCATCACCCAAGCTGGCGGATAAAGCACTGCGCCCAAACCAAATGTAAGCCCAAATACTTTTTTCCATACATCTTTAAGGGATGTGAACGCAACGATAAGCAAAAGCACACATACCAACACTCCCAAACCCATGGCATGAATATGCCCACGCAATAAACGCTGCATGGCATCTTTGGCAAGCGAGCCTGAATGTGAATGTTGTTTATTTACCCCATGCGCATGACCACCATCCTCCTTATGATTGTTATGACCAGCCTCTGCTTTCTCACCATGGTGATTTTCACCAACATCCACACCATGCTCATGCCCCATGCCTGACATATCATCCATACTCATATCTTTCATCATTTTTTGTTTGTATTTAAGCTGAATCGTCGCCTGTTGCGCTTCAAATGCGCCGTGCAACCTCTCATGGTTTGTCGCCATGTATGCTGCCCACAACGCACCCATGATTAAAGCAACAATACCTAAAATTATGCCGTGTCTAACCGTACTCAAAATTGATACATTCATTTTAAACTCCATGAAAAAAGAGGGCAAATATGCCCTCCTCGTCGTTTTAGTTACGCCTGTTGTTATTAGAGCGCGAAATCAATAGCTAAAATTGCAGTATTAAAGTCAGCCAATGTTGCATTGGTCGCACCACCTGCTGCTCCCATTCTTTCAACAACATTTTTACTACTTGTATATGACAAAATAGCTTGCACATTTTCAGCCACTTGGTGGATACCATACAATGTTGTATGCGTTGTTGCTGCAGGTTTTAAAACCGCATTGGTTAACATTTGCAAATCAACTTTGCTGGAATTGTATCTTGCTCCAAGCATCCAACCTTCTTGCATAATCCACTCTGTACCTAGCGTAATAGCAGTAACATCTAATTTAGTATTGGTCAGTGGATTGGTTTGATTGCCCACGGTATATGCACCCCAAGCTTGTAAGGGCTCACCATAGTTCATCGCAAAATCAACACCTGAGCGTGTGACATCACTGAATGTCATAGGATTTGCATTGGTCGCACCTGGTGCACCCATTGCCATAAGCATAGCCGCCTCACCACCAAACACATCACTGGTATAGTTGGTCGCTTTATAGGTATAAACACCCACGATATGATTATCCATGATTTCTTGGGCTACACGACCATATACTGTAGACATTTTATTGCCTGCAGCATCCTTGCCTGTAAGACCATAACTCACATTGTAGTATGTACCTACACCTGAATCACCATTGGTTGTACCGTGTACACTCACACCATCAACCATCATCAGCATCGTACCACCTGCCATTTGTGCAGCATCAGCCCAGCCATAACCTAGAGGACGTTTGGACATCATCGTCATACCATAACCCACATTGTTTTGCACCCGACCAAAGCGTACTTTTACAAGGTCATTCACATAATAGATACCTTCTAACATACCAATGCCACCAAGAAGGCTGGAATCCATCCACCATGAGAAGTTATCATAAGAGCCTGCTGTAATTAAACCAAACTCACCATTACCAATTTTCGCATTATCTTTTGCGCCATCAAGCATACCAGGGCGATGACCTGGCATCACAACGACATCATTGCTATCTGTAATCGGTGCTGCATTACTGTATAATACTTGTGTACGCACAGTGAACGGGAATGAGGATGCGAATACTGCATTATCACCTGCATCAAAGTTTGCGCCTCTTTCATCTTGGCTATCAATATCACCACGGCCTTCTTCAAAGCGGAAGCCGCGTTCACGGAAAGCTACACCCATTTTCGATAATTGTGGGAACATGGTATGACAAGAGTTACAAGACATGCCATATTTTCGCGCAAACACAGGCAATGCCTCGGCTTCACTTGGCACCAGTGCAGCACTACCCACCGCCAACATGGCAAAACCACTTAATGTATATAATATTTTTTTCATAGGGATACCTCTCCTTAAAGGATGTTTGCTGAGCTCGTGCCAGCGGTCATACCCAAAGAGAGCAACATGAGAGCCAAACTTGGCATTACCTGAACGACCTACAAAAACAAATAGAAATTATATAAATATCAATGACTTATATAAATTAAGAACCTGAACTACCATATCTTTATTTCTCAATACTGAGAAATTGCGGGCAACGACATCCCATATGTGGGAACTTATACATCAAGTTTACGGTATAAAGTTGAAAGACCGATGCCCAACTTCTTCGCTGCAGCTGATTTATCACCACCACAACGCTGAATCATGTGTTCAATATACTGTTTTTCATAGATATGACAGGCTTCAACCAACGGTAATTCATGGGACTCCTGTGCTTTTCCCATATCTGAGAAAAGCAATGTATCATCTGTGCCCAACAACAATGCCCGCTCCAACACATTCCTCAACTCCCGTACATTGCCATACCAAGGCTGCGTTTCTAACCACAAGACTTGCTCAGGTGTCAATGCTGGCACTGGTCTGCTCCAATCTTGGCAAATTTGATCAAGTAGGCGGTGCGCCAGTGGTATAATATCACTACCCCTATCACGCAATGCGGGAATATTGATTTTCATCACATTAAGTCTGAAATACAAATCTTCGCGAAAACGCCCCTCTGCCACTGCTTGTTCAAAATCAACATTACTCGCCGCAATGACTCTTGCCTGAAATGGCAATTCTTCATCACTTCCCACTGGGCGAAAACTCTTTTCATCAAACACATGTAACAGTTTTGATTGCATCGCCATAGGCAACTCAATCAACTCATCCATAAAAAGCGTACCTTTAGCTGCCGTGGTTAACAAACCTTTTCTATCACTATCTGCACCCGAAAACGCACCTTTTTTATGCCCAAACAACTCCGACTCTAAAAGCTCAGCAGGAATAGCGGCACAGTTAATACGCACAAAAGGTTGCGCACTACGATTGGATAAACTGTGTAACAACCTTGCAACAACACCTTTACCAACCCCCGTTTCACCTTGCAGTAACACGGGCACTGCACTAGCACTGGATTTTTGAATCAAGTGTTGCACTGCCTGCATACTTTCTGATGAACCAAGCACTGCCAACTCACCTTGATGTTGCACAACTTGCTCACTTTCACTCACTTTTTCTCGTAAAAGCAGCTTCTCTTGCAAGCGCTGTAACCTTGCGAGCAATTCATCAAAACGAATCGGTTTGGCAACATAATCATACGCACCTGCAGCAAAAGCACGCGAAGCCAATTCACGATTACCAAATGCTGTCATTAAGATAAGCGCAATGCCCGAACCCTCAAGCGCACGCAACACATCAAACCCCTCACCATCAGGTAAAAAGTTATCACACAATACCGCATCAATCGTCCCAGACTCTATACATGCCAATGCTTCGGTAACCGTTGCAGCCTCGGTAGTATCAAAACCTTCTTCCCGTAAAAGCTCTACAATGCCTTGGCGAATATACTGCTCATCTTCAACCACTAATAACTTCATGACACACCTTTACCTTGTTCTGAAATGGGCACACTTATACGAAAACATGTTCCTTCTTTTGTATGTTCACGCAGTGATAATGTGCCATGCATGGCATCCATCAATTCTTTACTGATAGCCAAACCAAAACCTGTCCCTTCCCCTTTTTCTTTGGTGGTCACGCTAGGGTTAAAAATCGACTCTCGTATCGTTTGTTCAATACCATGCCCAGTATCACACACATCAATGATAACATCATCACCTTGTTGAAGCGTATGAATATGTACCTCACCACTTTCACGGCAGGCATGACACGCATTGTGAATCACATTCATCAACACCTGCATCAGCATACTGCTCGATGCATACACCAAAGGTATCTCAGCGTCCTCACTGATATGAATCGCTATCCGTTTATGCTGAGGGGACATTTGCCCCAATTTCACCGCATCAGCAATCACAGGTTTAACATCAAAGGCATGAAACCGCATATCAAATTCATGCCGACCAAAATCCAGCACTGTTTGGATAATACGCTCCATACGCTCAGTCTCTTTTGCAGCAGAGGCTAGGTGTGAAGCAACAGCAGGTGTATCTTGTTGCTCCAGTTTGCGTTTTGCCATATGGAGCAACATACCTACCGAAGCTAAAGGGTTACCCACTTCATGGGCAAGACTTGCCGACATCACACTTAAAGCATTCATTTTTTCTTGGTGCGCAGCCAAACTTCGGATGCGATTTAGCTTTTGCTCCCGTTCTTGCAATGCCTCGCCCATGGTATTGAAAGCTCTAGCTAACTCACCAATCTCATCTTCTGAAGCTACCGTACAATGCACTGCAAAATGACCTTCGCCAACGCGCTGTACTGCCTTTTTCATTTGTACAAGTGGGTGTACCATTTGATTATAAATAAAATAAGCTAAAAAACTTAAACTCAGCAATAAAACCAGCATCAAAGCAACGGTTTCCTGGCGCATATCCATTCGTAAACCCGCCATCATTTGCATAGCTTGATTCACTTGTGCATCTAAAGCATGGTGTTTACGGGTCAGATGCTCAACCGCTTGTTTTGCCTCTGTAGCAATCTCATCAATAAAGATGGGGCCTTCCATATTTTCTGTCGCAAACGGCAAAGCAAACACCTTTTCTGCAATGCCTTTGATGTTTTTCACACTTTGCATCAAGTCCGATAAACTGCTGTCTTGGTATGCTGTTTCATATTGTTCAATCATGTTTACAAGCTTTTGTTGATATTGATGAAAAATTTTTTCAGCCCTATGGTCACCCGTAATAAGAAAGTCATTCACCACTTTAATATTGCGGTACACACCCATTTCAATAGCATGTAAATCATGGCTTTGGTGGTTACTGTTTTCTACAACCGCCGCTTCTTGCTGCAAATGCCGCATATCGCTGAGTAAGTCCCAGCCAAAAACTGCCACCAGAAAGAAAATAAGGCTTAATAGCAGCCCAACTTTTAATGCTAAATACTTACGCAAAACCAACCAGCCATATGACCTGTTACAACCCTACTCATACCTATGATAAACTTTAGCCCTACCTTGTTGGTCAAAAGCCAACACATCATAATTTCTAGGTTGTTTACCTTCTGCCTGCATACCGGGAGACTGCATCGGCATACCCGGTGCTGTTAACCCAACAACCTGTGGACGCTCTTTCAGCAAACGCTTCACATCTGATGCTGGTACATGCCCTTCAATCACATAACCATCCACAATCGCCGTATGACATGATGCTAACCCCGCCGATACACCATACTTTTCTTTCACTGCCGCCATATCTTCACGCGGCAACTCTTTCACCGTAAAACCTGCAGCTCTCATATGCTTTGCCCAAGCGCTGCAACAACCACAACTTGGATTTTTATACATCACCACCTCAGTGGCTTGGGCATATGTTGCCCATGAAAAAAGCAGTGCCATCAGACCAGCCGCCCAAATATATTTACGCATACGATACTCCTTTATAATTTTGCGTTTTTTAGTCGAAGCGCATTCACAATCACTGATACCGAGCTAAAACTCATGGCAGCAGCCGCAATCACTGGCGACAATAAAAGCCCGAATACAGGGTAGAGTACACCTGCTGCAATCGGTACACCTGCGGAGTTATAAACAAAAGCAAAAAACAAGTTTTGGCGGATATTTTTCATGGTTGCCGCAGATAGTCGGCGTGCGCGAACAATGCCCGTCAAATCACCCTTGATAAGCGTCACACCCGCTGATTCCATCGCCACATCCGTGCCTGTGCCCATCGCAATGCCGACATGGGCTTGCGCAAGTGCTGGTGCATCATTGATACCATCACCTGCCATCGCCACAATTTTGCCTTCGCCTTGCAATGCTTTAACAACATTGGCTTTTTGGTCGGGCAACACATCGGCTTCAAAACGATCTATGCCAAGTTTTTCGGCGACGGCTTTGGCTGTGTTGTGATTGTCGCCAGTCAGCATCACCACTTCAATGCCCTCATCATGCAGCTCTTGAATGGCTGCTGGCGTGGAAGCCTTAATCGGGTCAGACACACCAATCAAACCAACCAATTTGCCATCTGCTGCCACATACATCACGGTTTCACCCGCCAGTTGATGTTTTTCCACCTGTTGGCTCACATCCGCAATCGCAACATCATTATCTTGCATCAAACCCGCATTGCCCAGCAATACAAAATAGTCACCAACCACAGCCTGCACACCTTTGCCCGTAATGGCGGCAAAATCTTTGGTGTCTTGCAGTTTTAAGGCTTTTTCTTCTGCACCCGCGACAATCGCAGCCGCCAATGGATGTTCACTGGCGCGCTCCATGCTGGCAGCTAACATCAACACACCATTCTCAGCCATATCACCTGTCGCAATCACTGTAGTAAGCTTGGGTTTACCTTCAGTCAGTGTACCCGTTTTGTCCACCACCACGGTATTGACCTTCTCCATGATTTCCAAGACTTCTGCATTTTTAATCAATACACCCGCCGTTGCTCCGCGCCCTGTACCCACCATAATCGAAATGGGCGTTGCCAACCCCAAGGCACATGGGCATGCAATGATGAGCACGGCGACAGCATTAATCATGGCATGCGCCAACTTGGGTTCAGGACCCCACATATACCAAACAGCAAAAGCAATCGCTGCCACAGCAATCACCGCTGGCACAAAATAACCAGCCACTGTATCTGCCATTTTCTGAATCGGTGCGCGTGAGCGCTGGGCATCAGCAACCATGTTTACAATTTGGGAAAGCAAGGTATCTGCGCCCACTTTCTCAGCACGCATCAACATCGAACCATTGCCGTTGACGGTGGCACCAATGAGTTTTTCACCTGCAAACTTTTCAATGGGTACAGGCTCGCCCGTCACCATGGATTCATCCACAAGGCTTTCACCTTCGATAACCACACCATCCACGGGCACTTTTTCACCGGGGCGAATACGCAGCACATCACCAGCTTGCACATCTTCCATAGGCACATCGATTTCTGTACCATCATCTTTCACCAAACGCGCTGTTTTCGGAGCCATGCCAAGCAATAGTTTGATGGCTTCATTGGTGCGTGAACGCGCACGCAATTCCAACACCTGACCCAATAAGACCAAGGTTGTAATCACTGCCGCAGCTTCAAAATACACATCAACAAGCCCACCTTCCATTTGCATAATCGGTGGGAACAAACTTGGCATAAATAATGCCACAATGCTGTATAACCATGCCACACCTACCCCCAAACCAATCAGGGTAAACATGTTAAGGTTCCAAGTTTTGATGGATTGCACAAAACGAACAAAAAATGGCCAACCGCCCCATAAAACCACAGGCGTTGCCAAGACAAACTCAATCCATTGCACGGTGCTCATGTGCAAACCTGATGGTAGCCAAGATGGTGCCAGGTCCGCTACCATTGCTAAAATAAATACGGGAATCGATAATACCGCACTGACTTTGAAGCGGCGACTCATATCATCCAATTCGGCATTATCTTCTTCTGCGGATACCGTACGCGGCTCTAATGCCATACCACATTTCGGGCAAGCGCCTGGTTCATCACGCACAATTTCAGGGTGCATAGGACAAACATATTCTGTTTTCTCATGATTGACTGGTGCCCCCATTCGCTCCAAAGCCATGCCACACTTCGGACAAGAACCAGGTTTATCGCTAACCACTTCAGGGTGCATCGGGCAAGTATATTGCCCACCACTTGCTTCAGCATCGAAAACTGGAGCTTTTTGATGCTCGCAGTTTTCATGTTTGCCCAAGTAAACTTCGGGGCTTTCTGTAAACTTACTTAAGCATTTCTCACTACAAAACCGATATGCCTTATCAGCATACATTGCACGGTGGGTTGATTCAGGTTTAACGAACATGTCACAAACAGGGTCGAGCGTGTACTGCTTAGGATTGTCCTCAAACTTGTGTTCGCATTTTTTACTACAAAAAAACCAGTCTTGCTCATGGTATTTTGTATATCGTGCTTTATCTGGTGTCACTTCCATTCCGCATACTGGGTCGATCTTCATGCTACACCTCCGTTAAACCTTTCACCTTTTAAGCCACAGTAAACTGCCCCATCATCCCTGCATCTTCATGCTCCAAGATATGGCAGTGATACATATACGGCGCACCCGCAATGGTTGCTTTGCTAAACTGTACAATGGCTTCTACCCGTGAATTGGGCGGCAAATACACCGTATCTTTTAAGCCCGCCTCAAAAGCTTTGGGCAAAGCCCCGTTTCGTGAGAGTAATTGAAAATATACACCATGAATATGCAGGTTGTGATCCATATTGGATGTATTTTGAATATCCAGAATCTCAATTTGATTCAGTGTCATCACCTCATCAATGCGGTTGATATCCATTTGCTTATCATTGATATACACTTTGCCTTGCCCCATAGATAAAATAAATTGGCGCGTGCGCACAGCCTGATTGCGCTGAAGGGGAACCAAACTCGTAGACAGTGTGTTTGGTGTGATGGTTGCGACGGTCGCTGCTTTGCTCACATTGAGTTGAAATAAAGCATAACCTGTGTTGATGTCATTCAAGGTAAACTGCTGACCTAGCTGACTCGTTAAGTCCACAACAATTTCAGCACGCTCACCAGGGCTCATCGTGATGCTGGTTAAACTTATAGGCGCCGCTAACAACCCTTGTTCTGTCGCAATAAGTTTAAAACTTAGCCCACCGGAAAGACTAAAATTATAAATACGGGAGTTGGAACCGTTTAACAAGCGCAGCCGTACCTCTTTAGCAGGTACATCAAGCACAGGGTCAATCACCCCATTAATCAAAATGGTGTTTCCTTTTTTCCCCTGCATCACTTCCATGTGTGTGGCACTGTACGAGAATGTGCCATCAGCGTTCATATCCCTGTCTTGTACTACAACAGGAAAATCATCGACACCATAGGTCTTGGGCAAGTCTAGGTCTGCTGTTTCTACATCATCCACAATCATCATACCAGCCAAGCCTGCATAGACTTGCGCTGCAGTTGTGCCATGAGGATGCGGGTGATACCAATTGGTTGATGCCCGTTGATCAACAGTATAGGTAGCATGCCATGTTGCATTGGGCGCAATAACCTGATGTGGCCCTCCATCCATATCCGAAGGTGGACGCATACCATGCCAGTGCAGCGTGGTTTCTTGCCCTATTTGATTGGTGACATTCAGGTTCAACACATCACCTTGGGTTACCCTAAGCGTTGGACCAAGATAGCTGCCATTGATACCCATGGTATTGGTTGCCCCCTGCCCCGTAAACTGCTTGGTTCCTGTTTGCATGGTTAAGTTAAACACCTTATTGCCTGTATTAGGGTCAACTGTGCCCAGCAATTCGGGTGGCGTAAAAAATGGGCGTTGAAACACACCTGTATTCAGTGAAGGTTGTAAGCCTGAGCTCATCATGCCTCTGCTGCCACCACAAGATGTAATTGCTAGCCCTGCTAAACCTGCACCACTGGTTTTCAAAAATGCTCTTCTATCCATCTTACTTCTCCTCTTGATAATACACGCTGGCTTTATGTTTTTTGCCATCTGCTGTTTTGAATAAAATCATGATGCCATGCTTACCTGCATGACCAAGATCGTAACCTGCCATATACCAATCGCCCATTTTCATCAGCATTTTGGTCTCTGATGAGCCATTCGGATGAAACACTTTGGAATTGATAACCACATCCGTCAGCGCTTTGCCGCCCTGCTCAATTTTCACCATCAAGTTGTGCGAACCACCGTGCCCCATGCCATCTTTGGCTGGCATAATGTGGAAGTTCACCGTGTAACCATCGACTTCTCTTTTCTCTAAAAACATGGAAGATGATTGATCCATCGCCATATCATGGTGACTCATCTCATGTTGTGTATGTTGGTGTTGCGTATGCGTGCTCATATTATGCCCTTCCCCAGCCTGAGCTGGCGTTATAAGACCAACAATCATCATGCTTGCAATACTCGTCATAACTGCCTTCATTGTGTTCTCCTGTTCCATCATTCGTCTTCATCGTCTGAGTGCATCATGCCGTGCATGGGCATTCCTTCATGCCCACTCATCCCACCTTCATCATCACTAAAGACATGTTTCAACATGCAGCCATTAAGTGTTAATAATCCAACCACCAAAATTGCCATCATCATTTTTGTATATCTCATGTTTCTTCTCCTTGTTTTATATGTTTTTCTTTCCATTGTAAGACCAAGCCATAAATCACAGGCAAGACCAACAAACTGAGTAATGTGGCTGTCACCATGCCACCAATCATGGGTGCGGCGATGCGTTGCATAACATCCGAACCTGTGCCACTGCCCCACATAATCGGGATAAGACCGGCAATGATTGCGGTGGCTGTCATGGCAATGGGGCGCACGCGCTGGGTCGTGCCTGATACAACTGCCTGCGCAATGTCAGAAGCAGATAGTTGCCCACCTTTTTCATCTCTTAATTTCGCTACCGATTGGTCGATAAAAGTCATCACCAACACGCCAATTTCAGCCGCCACCCCTGCCAGCGCAATAAAACCAACGGCGACAGCTACGCTCATGTTGTAACCCAAGAACCACACCAGCCAGAAGCCGCCCACCAGCGCGAAAGGAATGGATAACATCACCACGACGGGGGCAGTGAAGTTTCTAAAATTGAAATACAGCAATAAGAAAATGGTGAGCAGGGTAATCGGAATCACTACCTTAAGCCGAGCATTAGCACGCTCCATGTATTCAAACTGACCCGACCACACCAATACATAGCCTGCTGGAAGCTTGACTTGCTCGGCAACCATTTGTTTGGCTTCTTTCACATAGCTACCAATATCTGATGTGGTGATGTCTACATAAATCCAAGCATTGGGCGTGGCATTTTCTGTTTTTACCACAGGCGCACCACGGCGCAGGCTTAAGTCTGCAACCAATGAAAGCGGAACTTGCGCGCCAGTCGGTGTAGTAATCAGTACCCGCTTTAGCGCTTGCATATTATCGCGTAATTCACGCGGATAACGCACATTGATGGGATACCGTTCAAGCCCCTCCACCGTTTCACTCACATTCATGCCACCAATCGAAGATTGAATCACATCCTGAATATCGCCCACGGTTAAACCATATCGTGCGGCTTCTTCACGCTTGATATCAAAATCAAGGTAATAACCGCCCGCAGCTTTATCAGCAAAGACAGAAAGCGTATCGGGATGGTTTTTGAGTACATTCTCAATATCACCCGCCACTTTCTCCAATACATTCAAATCAGGACCTGATACCTTGATACCAATGGGTGTTTTGATACCTGTGGACAACATATCAATACGCGTTTTAATGGGATAAGTCCACGCATTGGCTACCCCTGGGAACTTGATGGCAGCATCAAATTCACTCATCAGTTCTTTGGTGGTTTTATCAGGGTTTGGCCACTCACTTTTCGGTTTGAGGCGAATCGTGGTTTCAATCATGGAAAGTGGAGCAGGGTCAGTCGCAGTTTCAGCGCGCCCTACTTTACCAAACACATGATGCACCTCAGGGAATGTGGCAAGGATTTTATCTGTCTGCTGCAATAATTCCTTGGCCTTGGTGATAGATATACCAGGATATGTGGTCGGCATATACAATATGTCACCCTCATCCAGCGGTGGCATAAATTCTGAACCTGTTTTCATCACAGGATATGCCGTCACAGCCAGCACAACCACGGCAATGATTAGCGTAACTTTGCGCCATTGCATCGCTAGCAACAACACGGGTTTATGCAGTTTTTTCAAATGCACATTCAGCCAGTTATGCTCTTCGCTGGGTATTTTACCGCGAATAAGTAAACCCATCAGCACAGGTACAAGGGTGACGGCTAAAATCGCTGCCGCTGCCATGGCGTAAGTTTTCGTGAAGGCGAGCGGTGCAAACAAACGTCCTTCTTGCGCTTGCAAGGTAAACACAGGCAAGAAAGATACCGTGATGATTAACAGCGAGAAAAATAGGGCAGGACCAACTTCTTTGGATG
>Ga0256839_1002512_pt1 | contig 20286 bp, 19 predicted proteins | sample 354166metaG_FD_185968 | JGI IMG/M metagenome (GOLD analysis project Ga0256839, IMG submission 185968) | Hydrothermal vent microbial communities from Mid Atlantic Ridge, Atlantic Ocean - 354-166 | ecosystem: Environmental > Aquatic > Marine > Hydrothermal vents | place: Atlantic Ocean: Mid... | reverse complement strand
AGGTTGTTAAATGATATTTAAATGACGATATAAGGAGGCTTAAAAAGCGGTTTATTACATTGATTGTTTCGCAAACTATGTGAATTGGTTTCGCAATTCATGTGAATTTTTACATGCAAACATGACCAGACCATGACCCAAAATATTTCAGGCATAAAAAAAGCCCTACATTTGCATGTAAGGCTTTGTTTTATTTGGCTCCCCCGGACGGGCTCGAACCGCCGACCTAGTGATTAACAGTCACCCGCTCTACCAACTGAGCTACAGGGGATTAAATCGTTATAAACAAATGGCGCGCCCGAAGAGATTCGAACTCCTGACCGCTCGGTTCGTAGCCGAGTACTCTATCCAGCTGAGCTACGGGCGCTTTGTTTATCTTTTCAATTATCCTTGTTTTTTATTTCCTTGTCAATAAAATAATATAACTTTATCAACCTTCCTTAATATGGCGAAGAGGGAGGGATTCGAACCCTCGATGGGAGATAAAGCCCATACTCCCTTAGCAGGGGAGCGCCTTCGGCCTCTCGGCCACCTCTCCAATTTTATTTTACTCTTTATCTGCACCCATAAGACCAGCAGATGCAGAAGACGCTTCTTCAGTTACTGACTCTACCGAAGTTGCAGTTTGTTCATTACGGATTCTTTCGTAAATTTCTTCCCTGTGTACGGATACATCTTTTGGTGCATTAATACCAATACGAACTTGGTTACCCTTAACACCTAGAACAGTGACGGTTACATCATCACCTATCATCAGGGTTTCCCCTACTCGACGCGTTAATATAAGCATCTATTTGTCTCCCTGTTCATCATAAAAGCCTTGCTACCCAGCCTGACTGAGCAAAACATTATAGCAGGGATTTATAAAAAATAAAGCAGTAATTTACACATTAATAAAAATTGTCATTAAGCCTCTTTGGGCTCTTGGTCTAATTCAAAGGCCGCATGTAACGCTCTAACAGCTAACTCTAGGTATTTTTCAGCAACCACCACAGAAATTTTTATCTCTGAAGTAGAAATCATTTGAATATTAATGGCTTCATCAGCAAGTACTGCAAACATTTTACTGGCAATACCGGCATGTGATCGCATACCGACACCAACAATTGAAACTTTAACAATACTATCATCCGCCGTCACCGCTTTAGCATTTAGATCATGACAAATTTTAATTAAAATATCTTTTGCTTTGACAAAATCATTTCTATGCACAGTAAAAGTAAAATCGGTCGTTGCATCATCTGCAACATTTTGAATGATCATATCAATTTCAATATTTGCATCGGCAACCGGTCCCAAAATTTTAGAGGCCGCCCCCGGTATGTCGGGCACACCTGTAATCGTTAATTTTGCTTCATCTCGATTAAACGCAATACCTGAAATTAATGCTTGCTCCACAGCTGATTCCTCGTAAGTAATGAGCGTGCCACGCCCTTCTGAAAATGATGATAAAACGCGCAAAGCAACATTATATTTGCCGGCAAACTCAACGGATCTAATTTGTAATATTTTTGAACCTAAGCTGGACATTTCCAGCATCTCTTCGAAGGTAATCTTATCCAACCGTCGAGCTTTAGGTTCAACACGCGGATCGGTTGTATACACACCATCAACGTCCGTATAAATATGACATTCATCTGCTTTTAAAGCCGCAGCCAATGCAACCGCTGTCGTATCCGAACCGCCCCGCCCTAAAGTGGTGATATTACCGTGCTCATCGACACCTTGAAACCCCGCAACAACCACAACCCTACCCGCATTTAAATCAGCGTATATTTTTTTATCATCAATACTTTTAATTCTAGCCTTCGTATGCGTGCTATCGGTTTCTATACGCACTTGCCCGCCCGTATAGGAACAAGCAGGACACCCCATTTCATTAAGTGCCATACTTAATAAAGCTGTCGTCACTTGCTCACCCGTTGCAAGCAACACATCCATCTCTCTAGCGATAGGGGCTGTTTGCATTTGAGTTGCTAAGGTAGTCAAGCGATTGGTTTCACCACTCATTGCCGATACTACAACGACTAACTGGTCGCCTTGGTCATGCACTTTTTTTACTTTTTCTGCAACGGCCTTAATTCGCTCAACCGATCCAACGGATGTGCCACCAAACTTATATACATAAACTGCCATTCTTTAAGCACCTACCTGTTCACGCACCCAATCAGGTACTTGTTTTAACGCTTGTTCTAATTTTTCTGGCTCAGAGCCACCTGCCCTTGCCATATCGGGACGACCTCCGCCTTTACCCCCCACTTGAGAGGCAACAACATTTACCAAATCCCCCGCTTTTAGTCGCTTAGTTTGCGCCTTAGTGACCCCTGCAACCAAAGTCACTTTGCCATCATTCACAGCCGCCAAGACAATCGCCGCACTACCCAACTTACCTTTAAGTTGATCCAAGAGTTCACCCATCGCTTTAGGTTCAACACCTTCCAGTTGCACAGCCAGAACTTTGATGCCATCAATATCAATGGCCTGACTAGCCAATTCTCCCCCAGCAGAACTTGCCAATTTTGACTGCAATCGTTGCAATTCTTTTTCTAAGGATTTATTTTTTTCAAGCAACTGTTGCACTTTTTCGGCAGCCACTTCCGGTGCAGCTTTCACAACACCGGCAATAATCGACATTGCTTTTTCTCGCGCTTCTAACCACTGCATTGCCGCTTCACCTGTAATGGCTTCAACTCGCCGCACACCTGAAGCAACACCGGTTTCACTGATAATCTTAAATAAACCAATATCACCCGAACGCTGTACATGCACACCACCACATAATTCGGTAGAAAACTCGCCTATTTTTAAAACACGCACCTCATCGCCGTATTTCTCACCGAATAATGCCATCGCCCCCGCATCGACTGCGTCCTCTTTTGACATAATTTCAGCCGTCACCACCGCATTATGCCGAATTTGCTGATTGACCATGCGCTCAATAATTTTTATTTCTTCGGCGGTCAAAGGCTCAAAATGCGCAAAATCAAAACGCAAACGCTCGGCATTGACTAGTGACCCTTTCTGAGCAACATGCTCACCAAGTACTTGGCGCAAAGCAGCATGCAATAAATGTGTTGCCGAATGATTGGCAATAATCGCCAAACGACTACCGGATTCAACAGCTGCAGTACAGGCCAAATGATTCGTCAACTCACCGGAAATCACTTTACCATAATGCAAAAATAATGAACCACCCTGCTTCTGAGTATCGCTTACTTCAAATACGCCGCCCTCAACGGTAATCAAACCACAATCACCTACTTGTCCACCTGATTCAGCATAAAACGGCGTACTCTCTAATACCACAACCCCTTCTGCACCAACAGGCAACTTATCAACCGCCTCACTATTTTGAAACAAACCAATAATCTTGCTTTGCTCATTTAAATGTTGATAACCCGTAAACTCAGTTTGCGCATCTAGCTTGATGGTTTGATTGTAATCCGTGCCAAAGCTTTTAGCAGCACGCGCCCGCTCACGCTGTGCAGTCATGGCAATATCAAAACCGGCATGATCAACCGTTAAGTGTTTTTCACGCGCATAATCCGCAGTTAAATCAACAGGAAAACCATAGGTATCATAAAGTTGGAAAACCACATCACCCGGAATAACCGTGCCTTGCATTTTTTCTACGCATGACTCTAAAATTTTCATGCCCTGCTCTAAGGTTTCGGCAAAACGCTCTTCTTCCAGCTTTAAAATACGCTCAACCTGTGCCTGAGCAGCTGCTAATTCAGGGTAAGCATCGCCCATTTCCAAGACTAAAGGGGCAACTAATTGATAAAAGAAAACATCACGAATTCCCAAGCGATAACCATGGCGAATGGCACGACGAATAATACGCCTTAGTACATAGCCGCGCCCTTCATTGGAGGGCATCACACCATCGACCACCATAAAGGCACAAGAACGAATATGGTCAGCAATAACTCTTAAGGAGCTTTCTGTTAAATCTTTCGTACCCGCCAAGTCAGCAGCGGTTGTTAACAGTTTTTGAAACAAGTCAATTTCATAATTGTTATGCACGCCCTGCAAAACAGCAGCGATACGCTCCAAGCCCATGCCGGTATCTACTGATGGTTTAGGCAATGGCGTTAAATGGCCTTCAGAATCACGGTCATATTGCATAAAGACCAAGTTCCAAATTTCAATATAGCGATCACCATCTTCTTCCGGCGTGCCGGGCGGACCTCCTGCAATTTCTTCGCCGTGATCATAAAAAATCTCAGTACAAGGACCGCATGGTCCAATATCTCCCATTGACCAGAAATTATCCTTAGCTCCAATTCTGGAAAAACGGCTCGCATCAATTTTAAGATCTTCCAGCCAAATTTTTTCAGCCTCGGAGTCTTCATCAAAAACAGTCACCCATAATTTTTCTGCGGGAATTTCCAGTTCTTTGGTTAAAAAGTCCCATGCAAAATGAATGGCCTCTTGCTTAAAGTAATCACCAAAACTAAAATTACCCAGCATTTCAAAAAACGTATGATGTCTTGCGGTATAACCGACATTTTCCAAGTCATTATGCTTACCACCTGCACGCACACAGCGTTGACTGGTTGTCGCTCGCGTGTAATGACGTGCCTCACGCCCTAAAAAGGTATCTTTAAATTGCACCATCCCTGCATTGGTAAAGAGCAAGGTAGGGTCATTCCCCGGCACTAACGGGCTAGAAGGCTGAATAGAGTGGCCTCGGTCTGCAAAGAATTTTAAAAAAGCAGTACGCAATTCTGCACTGGTCAGATTTTTCATAATTTCATGGGGTTATTAACATGTTTTTTAAGTTATTGGCTCTTGAGTTATGTTTAGAGCCTCATATTTTTGTGCTTACGCTAGCGAAGATAATTCTGTAAACAATCGCCGAATCATATCGGCAGAAAAACCACGTTGCTGTAAAAAGCGACTGCGCTTAAGCTGCTCCTTAGCATCCGGAAGGGCTGTTATATCATATTTTTTACTATAAACCTGCTCTAACAATGCCTGCCAGCTACCGGCAATATCTTCAACTGCCATATCAAAATGGTAATCACCCGCTCCCCGTTGTTGCAGTTCGGCTTTAATACGCAACGGGCCAATGCCTCTATGCACTCGGTGACGCGCATAACTTTCTGCAAAACGCGCATCGCTTTGCAGTCCCTGTTCAGCTAACTCATCCAGCACTATTTGAATATCTTGTTTAATAAATCCTTTCGCTGAAACTTTTTGTAGCAATTCTAATTGACTATGTTCACGGCGTATTAAATATTGCAAACACACCTCTTTGATTGCTTTAAAATTTGCAGCCGTTGTACCAAGCTCAGACATTTATGCCGGCAATTAAACTAATCCATCCGCATCATCGGATTCTACTAATTTTACATCCGAGGTCTCTTTGCTACCAAAGACTTCCGCACGAATATTCGCCTCTAGTTCTGCCACAATTTTTGGGTTATCTTTTAAATAAGCGCGTACATTATCTTTCCCTTGGCCAATCTTATCATCGCCATAGCTATACCAAGAACCTGCTTTCTTGACAAAACCGTACTTTACGCCCAAATCGATCAGCTCACCTAAGAATGAAACCCCTTCACCATAAAGAATTTCAAATTCAGCTTGTTTAAAAGGCGGAGCTACTTTATTTTTAACCACTTTGACCCGAGTTTCATTGCCGATAATCTCATCGCCTTTTTTAATGGCACCAATACGACGAATATCCAAGCGCACCGAAGCATAGAATTTTAAAGCATTGCCTCCCGTTGTTGTCTCAGGACTGCCAAACATCACGCCAATTTTCATGCGAATCTGGTTAATGAAAATCACCATGGTATTAGAGCGTTTAATATTGGAGGTTAATTTACGCAAAGCCTGCGACATCAAACGCGCCTGCAAGCCCATATGAGAATCCCCCATATCACCTTCAATCTCTGCTTTAGGTGTAAGAGCGGCAACTGAATCCACAACCACAATGTCAACGGCATTAGAGCGCACCAACATATCGACAATTTCCAAAGCCTGCTCACCCGTATCAGGTTGCGAGACTAATAAGTCATCAACATTAACGCCAATTTTTTCCGCATAGGCAGGATCTAACGCATGCTCGGCATCGATAAAAGCAGCCGTACCACCTAGCTTTTGTACCTGTGCAATCGTTGATAAGGTCATAGTCGTTTTACCGGAAGACTCAGGTCCGTATATTTCAATGACTCGCCCACGAGGCAAGCCACCACAGCCCAGTGCAATATCTAACGTTAAAGAGCCGGTAGAAACGGTTTGTATATCACGCGATGCGGCATCATCGCCCATACGCATCACCGCACCTTTACCAAATTGTTTTTCAATTTGCATTAAGGCCGCGCTTAGTGCCTTCTTTTTATTGTCATCCATAGTCTAGGTAAGCCTTAAGTTTATACATTTAACTTAAATTATATCCTTCACACGGTTACGACTGTGCGGAGCATATCAAACCATTCATTATCCCATAGCCTGATTAAAGCACATAACAAATTTCGCATTTACTTTACTTATAAATCTCAAGCACGCTAACGGGTACTTTATTTAAGCGACAACGCGTCTATACAGTTATAAGCGAGCAAACAAAAAAGGCCGGCAAAAGCCGACCTTTTTATATTTAAACCGGAACTAAAATGGTTTAAAAAATTTTATATCACTCTACTTAAAATAGGAATCTATTTAGAGTTTAAACTGAGTACGGAATGTAAAAGAGTGGATTCCATTGGTCAAATCACTGCCATCAAGGTTGGTAACAGCTGAACCTGCAAGGTCAAACGCATAACGATAGTCAGCCATTAAACGAACGTTGTTATTCAAATACCAGTTTAAAGCAACAGTAATATCTTGCTCGCGCGTTCCTTTGCTGTAGCTACCATAAGCAATATCACTCAAGCCGTAACGAGATGCTAATTCAACAGCGCCCCAAGTACCATTTTGCCAGCTAAACTGCTCAGCAGGCTTTAAATATTTAAACTCACCATCAGAGCCTTTATATTTACGCGACTCACCCGTTAATGTCCAAGCAAGCTGTACATAAACGGCATTAAGGTCTAAATCTTTTTCACCACTATTCCGCGTTACCCACTCATGTGCATATTCACTCTGAGCAGAAAAAGGCCCAAACATATACGCCGCTTCAATACCGGCAATCCCTACACCATTAACCTTATCAACACTTACATTAGTCAGTTTCAAGTTTGACATATGCGTCGTTTCACTCGAAAACTTAATACGACTATTTGCTGAACTAAAGCCTTTATAACCACCAAAGGCACCAATATGCAGAACTTGTGTTTTAGTATTGATAGGAGCATAGGTTAAACGTGAAGCAACCGCCCAACCCTCATCAACATTCCCATTTTTTTCAGGAGCCATACTATCGCCATAAAAACCAATCTGAGCAGACCAATCCTTATCAGAGGATTTAAAATGCAAACCAATCGCCCGGTCAAATGCAGGCGCTGTCAATACATTGACAGTAGAACGCTCTGTAAACATAATATCATTTGAGCTTTCTTGCAATTCCATACTAATAGGCTTCTTTTGATGCCCAATTGTAATCTCAAGGCCATCAAATCCCTTATAAGTTAAAAACGCATCTTTCACAGCCACAGTATTATCTGCAAAATCTGCTTCAATCATATATTTATAATCACCCCAGACCACACCTTTCATATAAAGACGCGCCCGACGCATCTCAACCCCTTCAGTGGATCTCTGGCTTAACTTATCATCACCCACATCACCATTTGCATCCATTTGTAAACGGCCACCAAACTGGAATTTAAATTGTTTATCAGCTGTCTCGACTTTTAAACCCTTTTCACCAACAGATACTTTAACATTACCTGTATCACTGTGACTTACTACCTTTTGCTTAGACACTGATTTAACAGGAGATTTTGGCTGGCTTAACTCATCATATTGAGACTGATTAATCGTGCCATTTTTTAACAGCATATCCAAAAGTTGCTGTTCATCAGCCTGAACCGTGACACTCGATAGTGTAGTTAAAGTACCTAAAGCCAGAGCTTTAGCTGTTTTATTTGTAAGCATTGAGACATCCACCAAAATGAAAAAACGAAATTATAGAGTGGCTATGACAAATTAAAAATATGACAACTGGTGCATATTATTTTGAACATAAAGTAATCACAAAAATACAGCCTTACAAATCGTGGTATCGATAGCACCCATCATAATTTGCAAGGTGGTATTTCCTGTTAATACCCACTCCCTTTATCAAGATTAAAAGTCTTGATAGCTAAATTAGCGCATATCATAAAAAACAAATATGACAGAATGATGACAATGCAATTATATCCTTGATATTAACGTCAATTTTTCATTACAAAAATATGACATATAGCCATATTTTATATAATGAATCTTACTAATTTTATTGACCAGGCTTCCAAAAGACACTGCTTTCCAATATTTCAGCATGCTCGGTAAGCCGGTTATGACTTACTTTTTTTAAATATTGATAAATTGCAGCCGCCGCCTGCCGCTCATCATCCCCCCAATGCAACACTCTGCCGGCACAATAACGACGACGCAGTAATTGGTTTTCTTGTATCGTTTTAACCTGTATCAAATCAGCAATCCCCCTCCAAACAGCGTCTTTATGGCATAAATCATTTTTAAGCTGGCGGCTAACGGCAAAAAAATCTTGTACAGCGGATTTATTCTGCTTTGCCCAATGCTCACTAAACACATAACCAATACTAGGCACTTCTACCTGTATGCCTAAGCCTTGTAAAATATCATGACCTGTCAGCAATACGCGAAACCCATCCGCCTCCAAACGAGCGGCATAATGCCAATAAGTCAATAGTGCATCGGCACGTTTACGCCGCATTTCTTGAGCCAATAAAGGCGGCGCACCATAAATTTTTGTCATACCGGCAAAAACATCAGCCGCCCCCTGCTTAGTCATTAAAGCGCGTAACAATAAACTATTTTTATCTAACTCCCCTCCTGCAATGGCCAGAGTTTTATGGCGTAAATCCTGCAATGTGTTTATGCCACTGTCTGCCGCAACCACTAATGCACCTGTGGTATTAGAATAAGGAAAAAAAGTATAATCTTTCCCTAAAGCGCGTTGTTGCGATACCCAAACCCAGTCGGCCACAATCATATCGACAGCACCTGATTGCAACGCAATTTTGCCGGCTTGTGGATTGGCCATCTTTGCAATCTGCAGACGATAATGCTCGGTCTCTATTAATTGAGCCTGTTGCATAGCCGCTAATTCCCAATTCAGCGTTCCAAATGCTAACGCACCTAAACGAATCAAAGGTTTCTCACTCGCAAAACTAGCCTGACAACAACACAACACCCAGATAAAAATAATTTTTTTATAGCTGATCATAAATTTGCTCTAAAAACTGATAAAATTAGTGCTCCATTATAGTCTGAAGCAGGTTCATAATTAACTAATGCGTCACCCCAAACAAGCAAAACAACTCGTTGACCGCTTTGGTCGCACCGTTGACTATGTCCGCATCTCCATCACTGACCGCTGTGATTTTCGTTGCGTTTATTGTATGTCGGAAGAGATGACGTTTTTACCTCGTGAGCAAATTCTGAGCTTAGAGGAAATCTACTTATTGGCTAAGTGCTTTACCGAGCTTGGTGTCGGCAAAATCAGAATAACGGGCGGCGAGCCTCTGATACGCCGAGGGGCAATTGGCTTATTACAAAAAATAGGAGCACTTCCTTTATTAGAAGAACTGGTCATGACCACCAACGGCTCACAACTGGCCACAACAGCCACACAATTACGACAAGCACAAGTAGCGCGTTTAAATATCAGCTTAGATACACTGGATGCCGATAAATTTAAAGAACTCACCCGCACAGGCAACTTAGAAACAGTCCTGCAAGGCATAGAGGCCGCTATTGCAGCCGGATTTAAAGGCATTAAAATCAATGCCGTTATCTTAAAAAATCGTAATCATCATGAAGTGACTGACCTCGTACAATTCGCCCTAAATTCAGGTATTGATATTAGCTTTATTGAAGAAATGCCACTGGGTATTATTAGCTCACATGATCGTGCTGAAGCGTACTATTCCAGCGACCAAATTCGGGCAGATTTAGCAAAGCACTTTCATTTAGAACATATTAGCGAAACGACGGCTGGGCCATCAGACTACTATCGTGTTCAAGGTCGCCAAACCAAAATTGGTTTTATCTCACCACACAGCCATAATTTTTGCAGTACTTGCAACCGCGTTCGGCTAACGACGGAGGGTCGCTTATTATTATGCCTAGGTAATGAGCACTCCGTTGACCTTAAAGCCGTGATGCGCGCTCACCCTAATGATTCCGACCTTATAAAACAAACCTTGATTGATGCGATGGAAATCAAACCCGAAAAACATGAGTTTGATTTAAGCGAACAGCCGATTATTATGCGCCATATGAATACCACCGGGGGATAAATGAAGCACATTTTATTAAGCATAATGACCTTATTTCTGACCGCCTGTAGCACATCCGGCGAAACGCATATAAAACCGGAAGCACTTATGAGTCTATTGCAAGCAGGTGCAACGAAACCCATTATTATTGATGTGCGCTCAGAAATGGAATATAGCGCAGGACATATCCCTTATGCTATACACATTCCTTTTTGGCAGGCCTTTAGCAGTGATGCATTAGATAATATCGACAAACAACAAGACATATTCTTATATTGCGAACATGGACCACGCGCCAGTATTTCTAAATTTGCTTATTCTCTGGCGGGCTTCAAAAATATTCGCTATGTCGAAGGGCACATGACAGCTTGGCGTGCTGCCGGCTTACCGATGGAACACTAAATGAAACGCTTTTTATTATTAATTATTTCCCTCTGGCAACAACGCTTTAAACTTTACTTTTTCGCCGCCATCATTGGTGCGCTCAATGGTGTTTTAATCTTTTACCCTATAAACGATTTTATTTTCTTTTTTGAAACGGAAGGCGATGACCTACAAAGAAATGCCAGTGCAGCAATCAACTATGCCCTTGAGCAACTTATCGCCTCATTAAAAGGCGAAACCCCCAAGAAAACCTTGTTTTTAGCGCAAGTAGGAGCTGTTTTTGGACTGATTATTGCTTTTATTTATGAAACACTACATCGGCGTTTACAGCGCATTAGTCGCTTAAGTAATGAATTATCCGTTGATTTGCATACACTTATTATGCAAGGTGAAAGCCCCTTACTGGAGTTTAAATCATCATTTCGCTGGGATATGGAGCAGGATAGAATTAACCGTAGCCTGGAAATGGTTATCTTAAAAACATTGGCCGGCTATTTAAACAGCTCAACAGGCGGCACTTTATTAATTGGTGTGGCCGATGACGGTAGTATCATCGGCTTGGAAAAGGACTACCAATCCTTAAAACGCTCCGACCAAGATGGCTATGAGCAAGCCATTATTACTGCAATTTCGACACATTTAGGGGCGGATTTATGTGAGTTTGTTAAAATCCTATTCCATGTCGTAGATGGCAAACATGTTTGCCGCTTAATCGTACTGGCCTCCCCGCGTCCTGTTTTTCTAAACCAAGGTAAAACCCCTAAATTCTATTTACGTACCGGCGGTGGCACCCGAGATTTAAATATACAAGAAGCGGTTGAATTTATTGCACACCGCTGGCACAGATAAACCCTACTTTACTGTATATCTGCCTGCAAATTACTAGCATCCCCTACCGATAAAGTCGTTTGCCAATTGTCTAAAATAGTACGCCCTTCTTTAAAATAACGCACGCTGACCATTGTTTTACCATGCTCTTGGGTAAAAAAAGCACGCTCACCACCACTTTTCGTTGCCGCCGTCCCTCTTGTCCAAGTGTGATCTAAGCATTGACGCACACTCGCAATACCATGTTCATAGCTTTCTCGTGCTTGTTGCTCACCGGCTTTCGCTTGCCAATGACAGATATAAGTCTGCAAACCGGTACTCCACTCCCATACTTGGCAAGCGGTTGCCAATGGAAACACTTGCTCAGCCGTCCATACGTTGACATTAGTTGCGTAACGCGAACTTAAGCGGCGCTTTTTAAACTGCTTAAAACCTTGCTTATGATCTGCAATGACTGCCTCTAATTTCGTACAAGCTTCTTCTTGCGTCAATTCTTTTTTATTTGAATAAGAGCAAGCACTCACCAGCACACTCACTAGCACTCCCCAAAAAATATGCTGCTGTTTTATTACTCTACCCTTCATTACCATACCTTTACTCAACCTATCATTAAAAATGGAACATTGCAGACATGCTATACCTTAAATCATTACCATTGGTTTCCGTACTATCATACTCATTAATAATGCCAAATGTTATCGCCAACCCTTCAAAAAACTCCACATCATGCATCCAGTTAATCTTGGTTACATTTCGAAACTCACTCAAATCCGTCATGCTAGGATAAATATAATTAGAGAATGTAAATTTTTGCTTAGGTGAAATTTGCCATGCCAAATCAGCCCCTAGCATCAGTTCAAAGCTTTGCGTATTTGTCTTGAGGTAAGTACTCGGTATATTCTCATCAAAATCAGCCGGATTATTTGGGTCATCAATTTTCTTACCGAACTCGAAAATACCCGTTCCCGCCATACGTCCGGAAAGCTCCCAATCATCATTTTTAATAAACTGATAACCAGGCCCGATTGCGATCTGCAAACGATGATCCCAATCTCTAAACTCATCCATATCATAGGTTGCCGACATAAAAGCAAACCAAGGTGTATTCTTAAAAAACCAATCTTTTACCAAAACAGCATTTAAGCGTTGCTCAGTCACAGCGTTATCTTCGGAATTATAGAAAAAATAGGTTTTAAAGTCCCAGCGATGCTCATCATTCTCAAATAAAGAGTTAAACCCCATCCGAAACTTGGCATTATTTGTTGAGCCAGAGGCACCTGATATACCCACTTCAAAACTACTATCCCAACCTTTAAACCAACCTGTTCCTAAGAAACCATTAGGCACTTTTTCGCCTTTAGCAAGTTGCACTTTTTCTTGCGCAAGCTCCATTTTCTCAGTCGCTAATTCAATTTTTTCATTAACAGTATCAACTGCCTCTTCAGCCATATCAACCTTATCTGCCGCTGCCGCAAGCACATCATCATCAGCTCCTGCTTCTTTAGCATATCTCAATTGCTTTTTTGCCTGCCTAAGATTTGCCTCTGCTTGTTTTAAATCATCCATTACCTGCTTAAGCTTCTTGTCAGCAACTGCAACAGCAACATTTGCAATGCCTACCTTTTCCGCTATCACAGCATTTTTCTTAATCGTACCAATATCATCGACCGCAACAATCAACGCTTGTTGTGTCGCTTTTAGCTTAGCCTCTGCATCAAGCACTGCTTGCTGAGCCAGTTCTTTATCCTCTATTTCTGCGACTTGCATATTTTTCTGTGCAAGTTGCAGTGCAGCTTTTGCCTTATCCACGTTTTCTCTGGCAACAATGGCTTTTTCTTGCGCGATTTTAACTTCTTTTTCCACTTCTGCCTGTTCAGCAGGAACAGATTCCGTCACAGTCTCCTCTTGCGGCACCGCAACAGGCGGCATGAAAGCAGTATTTTCTTTATTCATATCCTCTAAATTTAAAGTGCTTAAGTTGCCGATTTTGGCCTTATCAACGGTTATTTCACCCAGCACTGCATGGGAAAAAGTCAGCGTTGTATTCGTCTGCCTGATAATCAGTGCATCTAATGAGTCGCCATTAATAAACTGAATTTTTTCTGCATAAGTTGTGATGGGGGCAAATAATAATGCCCCTAGTGCAAAAATAATTTTCTTTTTAATCATAAATAATCGTCATTAATTGATTATTGCTCGCCTTGCAGTGAAAAAGCCGAGTGACTCAACACACGCTCGGCCAAACGGGAAAAGGGCATGCTTTGTATCCAAACAAACCCCGTGCCGGATAAAGTTGCCAACACCATACCTTCACCACCAAAGAACATGCTTTTTAAGCCGCCACTTAACTGAATATCATAATCAATATCACCACTAAAACCGACTAAACAACCTGTATCTAAGCGCAAAGTCTCATTGCGCAATGCTTTACGCACAATCGTGCCTCCCGCATGAATAAACGCCATACCATCACCTCGTAGGCGTTGTAAAATAAAGCCTTCACCACCAAAAAAACCACTGCCTAAGCGTTTTTGAAATGCAATATCCACTTGCGTACCCAGTGCCGCCACCAAAAAAGAGTCTTTTTGACAAATAACTTCTTCACCCAATTCCGCTAAATCCAAAGGAATAATCGACCCTGGAAAAGGTGCTGAAAATGCCACCACTCGCTTTTGCTGACCTTCATTCGTAAAATGCGTCAGCATCACCGACTCCCCGGTCAACAAACGCTTGCCCATACCTAGCAATGTTCCCATCACACCTTGTGCCGAGCCATCTCCCATTTTCGCCTCAAACGCAATATCTTCTTCCAGATAAGTCATGGCTCCCGCTTCAGCAATCACTGTTTCATTCGGGTCTAATTCAACCTCCACCATCTGAATATCATGCCCAATAATTTGATAGTCCACTTCATGGCAACGCATAGTCCTATTCCTTATTCACCAATAGCTCAATTAAAATCTGCTCATAAATTTGTGTCAGCACTTCCAAATCAGCAATACTGACATTTTCATTAATTTTGTGAATACTTGCGTTTAAGGGCCCTAGCTCAATCACTTCAGCGCCTGTTGGCGCAATAAAACGGCCATCAGACGTGCCGCCCCCCGTGTCATCTTGCGTATCATAGCCGGTGATTTGCTTAATGGAGGCATGTGTTGCTTCAATCAAAGCCCCACCGGAGGTTAAAAAAGGATTCCCTGATAAACGCCACGTTAACTCATATTCAAAATCAAATTGATCCAAGATAGCCTGTACGCGCCGCTTTATAGTGGTTTCATCCAATTCAGTACAAAAACGTAAATTAAACTGTAATTCCAGCTCACCCGGAATAATATTTTCCGCGCCCGTACCGGCGTTAATATTAGATACTTGCAAGCTGGTCGGTGGAAAAAATTGATTACCCTGATCCCAGACTTCTTCTGTTAATGCTTTTAAAGCGGGTGCAAAAGTATGGATCGGATTATTGGCAATGTCAGGATAAGCCACATGCCCTTGTATGCCTTTAACCGCTAATTTTGCACACAGCGAACCTCGTCGCCCGACCCGAATAATATCCGCAATTTTTTGGTCACTTGATGGCTCACCTACCAAGCACCAGTCTATTTTTTCATTACGCTGCTCTAAGATTTCTACCACTTTGACCACACCATCCGTTGCCGGCCCTTCTTCATCACTGGTAATCAGCAGTGCAATAGCCCCCTTATGTTCGGGGTACTGACCGACAAAACGCTCAACTGCCGTTACAAAACAGGCAATACCCCCCTTCATATCTGCCGCACCACGCCCATAAAGATGCCCATCACGCATAGTCGGTTCAAATGGCGGCGAATCCCAACGCTCTAATGGCCCGGTAGGAACGACATCAGTATGCCCTAAAAACACAAATAACGGTTTAGCCGTACCACGTTTTAGCCATAGATTTTTGGTGTCATTAAAATCTAATTGCTCAACCTCAAACCCAAGCACTGCTAAACGCTTTGCTAAGAACGCTTGACAACCTGCATCGTCAGGAGTAACTGATACACGGCTAATTAGCTCTTTTAGTAACTCTAAAGTATCGCTCATAATAAAGTTTGGTATGTTTCTGCATTAAAGCCAATAATAAAATCATCACCTGTATCTAACACAGGCCGTTTAATTAAAGTAGGGTGCGCCAAAAATAAAGCTGTCACTTTCTCTGCATTTAAGTCTGTTTTCTGCAACGCATCCAATTGTCGCCAACTGGTACTGCGTTTATTTAACAATATCTCCCAGCCTACTTTGGCTATAAATCGCTGTATTAATAGACTATCTAGCCCCTCGCGACGAAAATCATGCAATTGATAACTTAGCCCATGTTGCTCTAGCCAAATACCCGCTTTTTTGACACTATCACAATTTTTAATGCCATATAAAATATACACACTACTCATAAAGTTAAACCTAAAATTAATCTATGCCTGCCACAATACCACGCAATTTCGCCCTTGCTTTTTCGCTTGATACAAAGCAATATCGGCTCTTTTAATTAACTGATGCCGGCTATCGTCCGCCTGATAACTACTAATGCCAAAACTACACGTTAATTTACCAATTTGAGAAAACGGATACTCAGCAATCAAAACGCGCAATTTCTCTGCCAATAAATAGGAGCTTCCTGCGGTCTGCTCAGGGCAAATAATTAAAAACTCCTCACCGCCCCAGCGCCCAATATCATCTACAGTACGAATATTTTCTTTTAGTAATTGCGCAATATCTTGCAAAACGACATCGCCGACTAAATGTCCGTATCGGTCGTTAATCTCTTTAAAATGGTCAACATCTAATAATATAATGCTAAACGACTGCTGATAACGCTTTGCTAACCGCAACTGCTTGTTAAGTGATTCATCCAGCTTTGCCCGATTCCCTACGTTAGTTAGCACATCCGTGACTGCAAGCCGTTGCAATAAGCTATTATATTTTTTAAGCTGTAAATGACGATATAAGAGGAATAAGAATAATACTGCAACTCCTAACAACACCTGGCGCAGTAAAGTGTAATCCGGCGCCAACTTATATTGAGTTGCCAGCCAACGATTGGTAATGGCTTTACGTTCTGTAGCACTCACACTGGCAATGGCTTTATTAAAAATACCGGCCAATAAAGGCTCATCATTACGCACCCCAATACCGAGTTGCCAAAGATGCTCTAATTTTCCTGAAATTTTAAGCTCACCAATATAATGATGCTGCAAAATATAAGCAATACTCGGCAAAGAGCCGATCATCGCAAATAACTGCTTATTGCTCACTTTATCCAAGCCATCCCGCAAACTATCAACAACAACCAAATTAATGTCAGGGTAACGTAAACGCAATATTTCAGCATAAGCATACCCTTTTTGAATACCGAGCTTTTGGTCTAAAATCGTGGCAATATCCGCAATAAAAATTTGTTCATAGCGTGATGCTAATACTAAAGGGAATCCGATATATGGCTCAGAAAAAGTAAGAAATTTTTCACGCTGTGGCGTACGTGCCACTAAAGAAAAAAAATCACAACGTCGCAGCTTACCCATAGACAATGAATGTGACCAACTATCACTGCGTTGCAAAGCAATTTTTACTCCTATTTTCTCAGCAAATAACTGCATAAAATCTGCACTCATCCCTATATGCCGATTGCCTTCTATTTTTTCAAACGGCATCCAGTCGGGGTCAACACACATTTTAAGCAGTGGTTTATTTTGTAAATACTGCCGCTCCTCCATCGTTAACGGCAAGGCTTGAAATACCTCTGTATCCGCTGCCTCAGCAAAGCCTATAAAACCAAAACCTATCAATCCATTAATCAACAGCAGAATAAAAATACGCATAACACAATCCGCTATAAAGGGCTATGCAATAATTCTTCAATCGTAGGTAATTCTTTATCTTGTCGGCGACATGACTTATAAAAGTCAACAAACTCCATAAACGCCTGCTCTAAATCCTCTAAAATACCCTCTTCATTTTCACGCTCATCGGCTAACACATCAGGCGAATTTAAATATTCTTTTTGTAAAGCAACTTCGCTATTAAGCGCAAGAATGGCATAAATAATCGCATTGCTAGAAAGTGTATCTGTCATAAGTAACCCCTATCACCCTGCATATGGCATAAGCAATCGCCAAATTTGGAGGGCTCAGTTCCCTCCAAAAACGACTGCACCTTAATTAATCACGCAATAATTCATTAATCCCTGTTTTGCTACGTGTTTTTTCATCAACATGCTTAATGATGACCGCACAATATAAGCTATGGCTACCATCTTTAGAGGGCAAATTACCAGACACGACAACAGAACCTGCAGGGACACGACCATAGGTAATTTCCCCTGTCATACGGTTAAAGATTTTAGTACTTTGACCAATATAAACCCCCATAGAAATAACCGAACCTTCTTCAACCACTACGCCTTCAACAATCTCAGAACGCGCACCGATAAAACAGTTATCTTCGATAATAGTAGGGCCAGCTTGCAGTGGCTCTAAAACACCGCCAATGCCCACACCACCGGATAAATGCACATTACTACCAATTTGCGCACAAGAACCTACTGTGACCCAAGTATCTACCATAGTACCGCTACCGACATAAGCACCAATATTGACATAAGAAGGCATTAAAATTGCCCCCGGCGCAACATAAGAACCATGACGAGCCACTGCATTTGGTACGACGCGCACCCCGGCTTCCGCAAAATCTTCCGGCGTATACGAAGCAAATTTAGTTTCTACTTTATCGTAATAACGCGTGGCTCCCCCATCCATCACTCGGTTTTCATTAATGCGAAATGATAATAAAACCGCTTTTTTCAACCATTGGTTAACCACCCACTCACCACTGCTTTTATCTGCAACACGGGCTTTACCTGAATCTAATAAATTAATGGACTCTGCCACTGCCGCACGCACTTCCGCAGAAACTGTTGTCGGTGAAATATCTGCTCGGTCATCAAAGGCTTGATTAATAATCTTTTCTAGTTGTTCCATAGTTTTCTTATACTAAAGTGTTAATAAAATGTTTAATACGCTGCGCGGCCTCAATACACTCCGCCAAAGGAGCGACCAAAGCCATACGCACATGATTCTTACCCGGATTAATGCCCAAAAACTCTCGGGATAAAAAACTGCCAGGTAAAACAGTTATATTTTCTTGTGCAAATAATTTTTGTGCAAATTCGGTATCATCCACCATCGTTTGCAACCACAAATAAAAACTGGCCTCAGGTTGCCGAACAACACACACTTCTGCCAATATTTGAGTGACTGCTGCAAATTTCTCGCGATAGAAATCCCGGTTTTCTCGTACATGCTCTTCATCTTGCCAAGCCGCAATACTGGCATATTGCGTTGGTACCGGCATTGCACAGCCATGATAAGTGCGGTATTGCAAAAATTTTTGCAAAATCTGCGCATCTCCCGCAACAAAGCCCGATCTTAAACCCGGCGCATTAGAACGCTTAGATAAGCTATGAAAAATCACACAATTTTTAAAATCAGTATGCCCCATGGCATAAGCCGACTGCAATAAACCCTGTGGCGGCCTGCTTTCATCGGCATAAATTTCGCTATAACACTCATCAGAAGCAATCACAAAATCATATTGCAATGCCAGTTCAATCAAGCGTTCATGCTCTGCCTGCGCCAGTACAGCCCCCGTCGGGTTGCCCGGCGAACAAATATACAATAATTGACAACGCCGCCACACACTGGCAGGAACGGCAGAAAAATCAGGTAAATACTGATTATCCGCCACCGTATGCAAATAATAAGGCTCAGCACCCGCTAATAACGCCGCCCCTTCATAAATCTGATAAAACGGATTCGGCATCAACACGTACGGCTTCTCTGTGACATCAATAATGCACTGCGCAAAAGCAAACAAAGCCTCTCTCGTACCATTAACCGGCAGTACCTGAGTCTCAGGGTTGATGCTATCAGCCGCTAATTGAAATCGTTTCGTTATCCACGCACTAATTGCCTCTCTTAACTCAGGCAAACCTTTGGTCGTTGGATACTTGCCCAAAGTAGCCATGTTAGCCACCAATGTATCGGTAATCAATGCTGGCGTTGGATGTTTTGGCTCGCCTATCGACAAAGCAATATGCGCCTTATCAATAGGTGGTGCAATGCCCTGTTTTAATTGCACTAACTTTTCAAATGGATAAGGGTGTAATTGCGGTAAATAGGGGTTCATGCAATGTGCCAAATAATAATTTGTTAACCCATTATTCTATCATGAGACTTGACTTATTTTTAATAATCGCAAAAAAAGACCGAAATTCCAACAAACCTTTGCCACACCCACTATACAACTCCTTTATAGAAAATGGCGCCCTTATGAGACTTAAGCGCAAGATGGCGTGCTTTAAGTATCTTTATCAAACTCCTCTGCAACAATACATTGCGATTATATTTTTCCGCCCTCCTACAGTACAATGCATGAAACCAATCATTCTATGGAGTCTATTGTGAAATTTCTGGATGTGAAAACGGATTATGCGTTTAAAAAAGTATTCGGCAGCGAGCAAAGCCATGAGATTCTAATCAGTTTTTTAAATGCACTGATTCGTTTTAATAATGATTTAAAAATTAAAAGCCTAGAAATAGTCGACCCTTATAATATCCCGATGATTAAAGGCATGAAGGAT
>Ga0256839_1002511_pt1 | contig 20289 bp, 12 predicted proteins | sample 354166metaG_FD_185968 | JGI IMG/M metagenome (GOLD analysis project Ga0256839, IMG submission 185968) | Hydrothermal vent microbial communities from Mid Atlantic Ridge, Atlantic Ocean - 354-166 | ecosystem: Environmental > Aquatic > Marine > Hydrothermal vents | place: Atlantic Ocean: Mid... | reverse complement strand
CGGAGGGGAGGGGGAAGTCAGGAAAAAAACGCTTTGCTGCATGTCTGGCGTGGGTGCTGGGGTATGCCCCGCCGTAGAGTCCCAGAAGTTTTGCTCCCCCTCGAGGGGGAGCTGGCCCCAAGGGCCTGAGGGGGTGTGTGTAAAAGGCAGCGTTGCCGTCAAAGACAGCGTAGCGGCTAAATCGGCGGGTGTGATGGTTAGCCCCTCCCCCTGTCCCCCTCCCCGGAGGGGAGGGGGAAGTCAGGAAAAAGACGCTTTGCTGCATGTCTGGCGTGGGTGCTGGGGTATGCCCCGCCGTAGAGTCCCAGAAGTTTTGCTCCCCCTTTGAGGGGGAGCTGGCCCGAAGGGCCTGAGGGGGTGTTGGTTGGCCGTGCGCTGAAGGAAAGCTTAGCGGTTTAACCGGGCTGGGAAGCCCCTTCCCCGTGGAGAAAGACGGCAGTAGTATTTTCTCTCAGGCCTGGCCAAGAGAGCGGCCGCGCGGTGAATCAGGGAATGTATTTGTTTCCAGAAGGTCGGCTTTATTACTTTTGTCAGAACTCGGCGCGTTGTAAAAAATAGCCTTGCGATGCAACCACTGCGCTACGAAGCCGATGTGGTCGTTGTGGGTGGGGGATTGGCGGGACTGGTAACTGCGCTGGAGCTGCTCGAAAAGAACCGACGGGTGGTTCTGCTCGATCGCGACGAGCCGGAACGACTGGGCGGGCTGGCCCGGGAGTCGTTTGGTGGCGTTTTCCTGGTAGACACGCCCCACCAGCGGCGGCTGCGCATTCAGGACAGCCCGGAGCTGGCCTGGCGCGACTGGCAACGCTGCGCACGCTTTGGCCCTGAAGATCACTGGCCGCGGCAATGGGCGCGGCTTTATTGTGAACGATCCATCCCGCTGGTTTTCGAGTTTCTGGATCGCCTGGGCGTGCGTTTCTTGCCGCTGGTGAACTGGCCGGAGCGTGGACTTTACGAACCACTCAACTCGGTCCCACGCTGGCATATCGCCTGGGGTACGGGCCATGAAATCACCACACGCGTTATTGCGGCGCTGGAGGCGCATCCGAACCGCCGACGTCTGTCATTGCATTTCCGGCATGCCGTTACCGACTTCGTGCAGGAAGGCGGTCGTGTAGTAGGCGTTGCGGGTCGTGTGGAGCCGGATGGCCCCGCATTTGAAGCACGAGGAGAGGCCGTGGTGGTGGCTTCAGGCGGCATCTGCGGAGGAGATCTGCGTAAGCTTCGCGCAAACTGGTATCGTCCCTGGGGCGCGCCGCCCCGCAAGATCCTGAACGGTGCCCATCGCTATGCCGACGGCCTGCTGCACGACCGGGCAGCCGCACTTGGAGCCCATCTGACCCACCTGGATTTGCAGTGGCACTATGCGGCCGGTGTGCACCATCCGGCCCGTCGGCGCTCCGACGACGGGTTGAGCCTGGTGCCGCCTCGCTCAGCACTCTGGTGCAATGCGCATGGGCGCCGTATCGGTCCACCGCCTCTGGTAGGCTATACCGACACGCGCTGGCTGGTCGAGCAGATCCTTCGCCAGCCCGGACAGTATAGCTGGCTCGTGCTCAACTACAAGATTGCCGTGCGGGAGCTGGCCGTCTCGGGCTGTGACTACATGGAGGCATTCCGCTACAAAAAGCGCCTGCGCATGCTCTGGGAGCTGGTGCGGGGCAACCATCGGCTGGTGCGCCGGCTGATCGAGGAGTGTCCGGATGATTTCGTCGTGGCCGACACGCCCGAAGCGCTCATCGACGGCATGAACGCGCGCAGCCTGTTCGGGCTGCAAATAGACGGCGAAGGCATGCTCCGCGACATCCAGGCCTATGATGCGATGATCGCACGCGGACCGGCCTTCTTCAACGATGAACAGCTCCGGCGGCTGATGAACTTCCGCACCTATCGGGCCGATCGCCTTCGACTCTGCCGCTTTCAGCCGATCCTGGATCCGCGGGCACGCCCACTGATCGCGATTCGCTGTTTTATTTTGAGCCGTAAAAGCCTGGGCGGCCTGAAAACCAACCTGGAAGGGCAGGTGCTACGGCCCGACGATACACCGATTCCGGGGCTTTACGCTGTAGGAGAAGCGGCTGGCTTTGGCGGTGGAGGCATCCATGGACAGGGCTCCCTGGAGGGGACCTTTCTGGGCGGGTGTATCCTTACGGCCCGCATCACTGCCCAGCATCTGTAACCCAAACCACAATGCCATGCTAAAGAAAAGCGGCGCCTGGTTGATTCGATATGCCCTGGAGCAACTGCCGGTGCCCTTCACGTTTGGAATACCCGGCGTGCACGTGACGGAACTGTACGATGAGCTGGGGCAGAGCGAACGCGTGCGTCCCGTGCTCGTCACGCATGAAGGGGGAGGTGCCTTTATGGCTGATGCTGTCAGCCGGGTGGCACCGGATCGCATCGGTGCCCTGGCCATCGTGCCAGCAGCCGGTGCGGCGTTGGCCATGGGCGGACTCGGGGAGGCTTATCTGGCAGGCGTTCCGGTTCTGGTCGTCTCGGGCGGGGTCCGTACGGATGTGCCCTTTCGCTTTCAGCTCCATGAGATCGATCAGGAGCGGCTGGTGGGTGCCGTCACGAAAGGCTTCTGGCGGGTGACCCGACACGAAGAAATCGTTCCCACGCTGTTTGAAGCCTATCGGACGGCCGTCTCAGGCGTGCCCGGTCCGGTCTTTGTCGAGGTGCCGGTCAACGTGCAGCTCTTTCGCGGGGAGGTGTCGGAGCTGCCGGCCTTCACGCCGCCTTCGCCGCCGGAGGCGCCAGACGACGCCTTGATCGAAGCAGCGGCGCGTCTGTTGGCTGAAGCCGATCGGCCAGGTATCTTTGTAGGGTGGGGGGCTGTCGATGCGGCCGAGTTTCTGGTCGAGCTGGCCGAGCAACTGGGCGCCCCGGTGGCTACCACGCTGCAGGGATTGAGCGCCTTTCCGGGAAGCCACCCGCTACATGCCGGGATGGGTTTTTCGCGAGCGGCGGTGCCGGCAGCCGAGCATGCCTTCAAGGACTGCGATGTGCTCCTGGCCGTCGGGACGCGTTTTGCGGAGATTCCCACCGGCAGCTTTGGCGTGCGTGTGCCTGAGGCGCTCGTGCACATCGACCTGGACCCGCAGGTACTGAACGCTAACTACCCGGCCCGCGTGGCCATTGCCGGCGACAGCCGCGTGGTACTGCCTCGCCTGCTGGAGGCCCTGCGCGATCTGGACGTTGACCGGTGGGATCGGCGAGAGCACGTCGCGCGTCAGATCCAGACCGACAAGCAGGCCTATCGGGAAGCCTGGTACCGGCATGATAGCGGGGCGCGCGTCAATCCCATTCACTTTTTTGATGCGCTGCGGGCCGTGTTGCCCGACGAGGCCATCGTGACGGTAGACGACGGCAATCATACGTATCTGACGGCCGAGCTGTTTGAGGTGCGGCGGCCACGTACGCTTATCCTTCCGTCTGATTTTAACTGCATGGGCTATGCCGTGCCGGCAGCCATAGGCGCCCGACTGGCCCACCCTGACCGACCCGTAGTGGCTGTTGTGGGCGACGGCGCCTTCCTGATGACCGGGCTGGAGCTGCTCACGGCCCGACGCATGGGCGCAGGCGTAGTCTGCTGTGTTTTCCACGATGGCGAGCTGAGCCAGATCTCCCAGGGCCAGGAAATTCCCTACAATCGGAAGACCTGCACCGTGATCGGGGAAGTGCGGCTGGAAGGCATTGCTCATGCCGTGGGGGCTCGATACGTCCAGTTGTCGGGCGACAGGGAGGCACTTGAGCGGACGCTACGTGAGGCGCTAGCCTGGGCGCAGGGAGGGGAGGTCGTCATAGTAGATGTGCCCATCGACTACAGCCGCCGCACCCGTTTCACGAAGGGAGTGGTGAAGACCGTCCTGGAACGTTTTCCGACGGGCGACCGGCTACGCTTCGTTGGCCGGGCCCTCTGGCGTCGGCTGCGGGGGTAACGGATCAGTTCTCGCAGTTCATCAGGGTATCCGGCGGAAAAGCGATAAGCGCTGCGGCCGGCTCTGACATGCCCCGGTTGCTGTGGCCAATGCCGGGTACCGTCTGGAGTCCCCAACAGAAGGGCAGCTTTAACGAATCAGCCATCTGACGAGCCGTTCTGTAGAAGTTGAGGCCGCGGGCCAGCCGATGGGGGCCCTGCGCTCGCGCTTCCGGTGAGTTATTCAGGTAAGGGTCGTTGGGATCGGTATCCTCTTCACCCAGCAACACGATGAGGCGGCGTTGGAAGGCGCGGGCCAGCTCTTCAAGGCGGTCCAGCGGGCTACCTCCCAGCCCATAAGGATAGGCTACGTCCCATCTGGGCATTGTGTACCACCCAGTATTTGCTGCGATCAGTATGTTGGCATAGGTAGACGAGCGAAAAAGCGCGTAGCGGTGGACAAACTGGCCTCCTGCAGAGTGGCCATAAAGCGCGAAATGACTGGTAGTAAGACGAAGGGCACGGCGAACAAATTGAAAAAGGGAGTCGATCACGGTGAAAGTCCAGTAACGCTCGGGCTGAAAATGCCCGTTGTCGTCCTGCATGTTCCCCTGATGGTAGCCCCGGTTTGAGAATTGTTGTTTCGGAAAACGGGGAGCCAACACCAGAAAGTGGAAACGGCGGGCGTGAGGGATCCACTGGTCGCGATAGAGATGGGCATTGCGTTTTATGCCGTGCAGAACAATCACAATCCGGCCATTCGGGGGAAAATTTTCAGGCAAGTAATACCATACACGCAAGGGTTGTGGCAGGAAGGGGTAGGTGTATGAGAAGATCCCTTGGCCCGGTTGCAGCTCGGGGGGGTCGGAGGGGGCTACGGGAGTGGTAAGCTCACATCCAATAAGCAGGAAGGAATACAGAAGACCATGTTTGAGTCCGCTATGCATCGTAATTGCAGGAGGGCGTTCCGGTTGAAAATCTTTTAAGAAATTGTAAAAAGTAAATAGAAGTTGTTAAAACATTGCAAATCCTTACAGTATGACAATATACTATGCATAGCAAAAAAGCGCTTTTTGTAAAAATATTACACCTTTAAACGTGAGAGTGCCATGATTCAGCGGCTGCTGCAATGCATCGGGTTCTGGCTGGTATGGCCGGTGCTGGTATGGGCCCAGACCGGAACGATTCGGGGGACGGTGACGGATGCGACGACGGGGGACGTGTTGCCCGGTGTGAACATTGTACTACAGGAGCTGAATACCGGGGCGGCGACGGATGTGGATGGACGGTATGTTATACCGAATATTCCGCCAGGCGTCTATACGCTGGAGGCCCGCTTTGTGGGCTATCAGATTGAACAGGTGCGCGTAGAGGTGCAAGCAGGGGAGGTGGTCGTGCAGGACTTCGCGCTGGAGCCGGCTATGCTGGAGCTGGAGGAGGTAGTAGTGACGGGAACCGGTGGGCTGGCCCGGCGGCGGGAGATTGGAAATACCCTGGAGCAGATCACGGCCACGCAACTGGAGCGGGTAGCGATTTCGGACTTTGGTGACCTGATTCAGGGGAAAGCGCCTGGCATTACCGTGATGGAGAACTCCGGCCAGGTAGGGGCCGGTGCGACCATCCGCCTCCGGGGCAATAACTCGTTGATCAGCAATGACCCGATCATTTACATCGACGGCGTGCGGGTCAACCTCTACTATCCGGGCGACCCGGAGATGAACCAGGCGGCCTCGCCTCTGAACGATCTCAATCCCGAAGACATTGAGCGCGTAGAGATTGTTAAAGGGGCCGCGGCAGCCACGCTGTATGGCACCGAGGCGGCCGGTGGGGTGATTCAGATCTTCACGAAGCGGGGAGCACAGGGGCGGCCTGTCTGGCGTCTTTCCATCACACAGGGGTTTCACAATCTGGGGCATATTGGGCCCAAGGAAGACCCCAAAGGCCTCTGGATGAACGACTGCACGGAGTTTCCGGGGTGTCCGGAAGATGGCGACTGGCTGCGCAACGGACACATCCAGGACTACAGCCTCAGCGTGCAGGGCGGATCGAATCTGCTGACCTACTTCTTCTCGAGCCGGCTTAATATTGAAAACGGGGTGATCGATCCGCAGCGCAGCCAGATGTACACGATCCGAGGGAATTTTGGCTTTTCACCCTCTCCAAAGTTGAACATCCGCTTTAACAGTGCCTACACCTTCCGCCGGACGCGCTGGGTACCGGATGGCAACAACGCAGAGGGGCTGTTGCTGAACGTCATGCGTGGGCCTCGGGACTACACGCCGGATCATGACGACAGCAAGGTCCTGGAGATGAAGCTGTTCACGACCAACCATCACTTCTTGACCGGCGTGACGGTGAACTGGACCCCGACGCCCACGATGTTGCATCGCGTGACGGCCGGGCTGGACTTTGTCTCGCAGGACTATCAGGAAGAGCGCCCCTGGGGCTTTTTCTTCCGGCCGCTGGGCAACCGGGAGGCTGAGCAGTACAACTCCCGGGTGCTAACGCTGGAATACATGGGCTCCTATGACCGAGAACTCTCGGGCGATATTACCTCCAGCACTTCCTGGGGCGGTCAGATCTTCAGCCGCTCGTTCATCAACGTCTGGGGCTTCGGAGAGGACTTTGCGGGGCCTGGAGATAAGCTGGTCAGCTCCGGGGCCAAGACGCAGGCTGATGAAGATCGTGTAACGGTAGCCAGTGGCGGCTTCTTCATTCAGCAGCGCTTTGGCTGGCGGGATCTGGTCTATGTGACGGCCGGCCTGCGTGCGGATGGCTTCAGCACGTTCGGCGAGGACTTTGGCCTGGCCTACTATCCCAAGGTGCAGCTTTCCTTTGTAGCCTCCCAGCTTGATTTCTGGCCCCGGCGCTGGTGGGACTCGTTCCGGCTGCGCGCTGCCTATGGCGAAAGCGGACGAGCGCCCGGTCCCTTTGACGCGGTACGGACCTGGGATTCGGTCTCGGGCGACGAAGGGCAGCCGGCCGTTACCCCGGCCAACATCGGTGATCCCAAGCTGGGGCCCGAGCGCAGCCGAGAGATCGAGCTGGGCTTCGAAAGCCTCTTCCTGAAAAATCGGGTGCTGATCGACTTCACGTACTTCTTCCAGCGGACCTATGATGCGCTGATCCCGGTACAGCCGATTCCATCTCTGGGGTGGATCAACACGCAGCTTCGCAATGTAGGGGAACTGGAAAATAAAGGGGTCGAAATGCGGCTCCAACTGGCCCTGCTTCAGTCGCGCAATGTGCGCTGGGAGATCAGCGGCCACTACTCCACGAACCTGAGCAAGGTCCTGGATCTGGGTGGCCTGGAGAGTATCTATATCGGCTGGCGGCAGTACTATCGCGTGGGCTATCCGGCGCCGGCTTACTTCCATGATGTGGTGATCAATGGCGACGCGATCGGCGAAGAGCCCATCATGGAAGAACGCTACATCGGGCCGTCGTATCCGACGCGTATCTTTGGCATTGGGATGACGCTTACGCTCTGGCGCAACCTGACGATTGATGCGCTGGGCGAAGGACAGGGCGGACACGTGCTTTCGTCGGGCGTGGCCTACCAGAACACGCGTCGCCGCGTCTGGCCGCCCTGCTACGAGGTGCAGCAGAAGATTGAAAACGGCCAGACGGCCGATCTGCGCACCTACGACTGGGCCTTGTGTGACCCGAACTTCACAACCTATGGCATGTGGACCAAGCCGGCCGATTTCTTCAAGCTGCGGCACGTAACCGTGTCCTACCGGCTGCCGCGGCGTTTCCTGCCGCCTGGCCTGCGGTCGATGCGCATTGAGTTCAAGGGGCGGAATCTGCTGAAGATCACCGACTATCCAGGCATCGATCCGGAAGCATTTGAAGACGGCAGCCGAAGCTTTGCCGCCTTCCGGCAGGAATACTACAACCTGCCTCCCACGCGTTCGTTCACGGTGACGTTAAAAGCTGAATTCTAAAGTACGGAGGAGGTACCATGACGCGCCATAGATGGCTGGCAGTGATCCTGATCGTTGGTCTGGGGATGGGGGCGCTGCTGGGATGTGAAGAGGGGCTTTTCAAGGTGAAAAACCCGGGCCGCATTCTGGACGAAGACCTGAACACGGATCGGGCCCTGAATGCCGTGGTCGTGGGCATGTCGGCCGATTTTTCGGTCGTCTTTGACGACATTGCCTTTATCGTGGCGCGGCTGTCGGACGAGATGGAGGCCAGCGGCAGCTACTTCCTGTCGACGCGGGCACGCCACGGCATCATCGACTATCGCGACACGGATGCCTACTGGGAGGGCATTCAGCGGGCCCGTTTTGTGGCGGAAGATGGCCTGCGGCGCATGCAGGAAGTGCTGGGGGATGCCTTCAATGGGGACCCCCGCGTCGCCCGGGCCTATCTGTTTGCCGGGCTGGCCAACCGGGTCCTGGGCGAAAACTTCTGCCGCGTTGCCTTCGACGGCGGACCCGATCAGCCCAAAGAGGCTGCCTTTGAACGGGCTGTACAGTTCTTCACCGAGGCGATCAACCAGGCCCAGCAGGCTGGCACCGACGACATCCTATTGGCTGCCTATGGCGGACGGGCGCAGGCCTACGTAGGACTGGGCGACTGGAGTAAGGCTGTGGCCGACGCCCAGCGCGTTCCGACCGATTTTGTCTACTATGCGATCTACTCGGACAACTCGACCCGCGAGTATAACGTCATCTACCTGGAAACGCACCAGCGCCACGAAATGTCGGCCTATCAAACGCTGGCGCATCGCGTGGCCATGGAGCAGGGCAGCCCCGATCCCCGCGCGCCGTTTACCGACTGCCGGGAAGGGGATTGCCCGAATGCCCAGGGAGCTGATGGCAGCACGCCGCATCTGCGTCAGGAGAAGTATGCGGATCGGGGTGCAGATATTCCGGTGGTGAAAGGAACTGAAATGCGCCTCATTGAAGCCGAGGCTGCGCTTCGCAATGGCGATCTGGCCACGGCCCTGGCCAAGATCAATGAGGTGCGCGCGTTTTACGGTCTGGATCCCATCGATCCGGCCACCGTCTCAGGAGTGGGCGATCTGCGTAACGCGGACGAGAACGACGGCTGGTCGATCCTGGACCGGGAACGGCACCTGACGCTCTGGTTGGAAGGGCGCCGACTCTGGGACCTGCACCGCTGGAATCATCCCTTCCTGGAAGGGGGCACTATCGTCTATCCCGGCGTAAACCCGCGGGCTTCCTGCCTGCCGATCAGCCAGAGCGAGTGCCAGACCAACCCGAATATCGACCAGACCCAGAACTGTCAACCCTTTGCGGCCGGCGGCTGATTGCCGCTTGCCGGGATGAATAGCGGAAGGGGCCATGGTGGCTGCCACTATGGCCCCTTCTGGTACTATGGCTTTCGGTCGTCTGAACCGCCAGATCGGAAAAAACATGCGTAACCGGTACCGTTTTGTTGTTGGATTGACGCTGGGATTGCTGGCCACCAGCACGTGGGCCCAACCGGGCCTGTTCAGTCGGCTTCCTGCACGCAACATCGGGCCGGCCGGCATCGGCGGACGCATTCATGACGTAGAAGCCCTGCCCGACAAACCATCGACCATCTACGTGGCGGCCGCTTCCGGCGGTCTCTGGAAGACCACCAACAACGGGACGACGTGGACCCCCATTTTCGACGACCAGCCGGTCAGTACCTTCGGTGATCTGGCCATCGCCCCTTCCCATCCAGCGATCCTGTATGCCGGCACCGGCGAACAGAATAACCGACAGAGCACGTCGTGGGGCAACGGTGTCTATCGCTCGGATGATGGCGGCAAAACCTGGCGGCATCTCGGCTTGGAAGAAACGCGCCACATTGCGCGCATCGTGGTGCATCCGGAAAATCCGGACGTGGTGTACGTAGCCGCACTGGGAAACCTGTGGCAGGAAAGCGAGGCACGTGGGGTGTACCGGTCCGTGGATGGAGGACGCACCTGGGAGAAGGTGCTGTACGTGGACGCCTACACTGGCGCGGTGGATCTGGTCATGGACCCGCAGAACCCTCGGGTGCTGTATGCAGCCATGTACCAACGGATGCGCAAAGTGTGGGGGTTCAACGGAGGCGGTCCAGGCAGTGGCATTTACAAGTCGACAGACGGAGGGGATACCTGGCAGGAGCTCACCAACGGCATTCCGGCAGGCGATAAAGGGCGCATCGGGCTGGCCATTGCCCGCTCCAATCCGCAGGTTCTGTATGCTGTGATTGAGCACGCAGAGGAGGGCGGGGTCTATCGCTCAAGCGATGGCGGGGCTTCCTGGGAAAAGGTCAACGATCTGAACCCACGTCCCATGTACTACAGCCACATTTATGTAGACCCCAACAACGAAAACCGGGTCTATCTGCTGGCCGTCAACTTCTACAAGAGCGAAGACGGGGGACGCACCTTCCGCCAGATGCCCACGCGTCCGACCTACGACGTGGGGATTCACTCCGACTACCATGCGCTCTGGATCGACCCGAACAATTCAGCGCATTTCTTGCTGGCCGGCGATGGCGGGCTGTTCGAGACCTGGGACATGGGAGAGACCTATCGCAAGATCAATAATTTTGTTATCGCCCAGTTCTATGCGATCGGCGTGGACTGGCGCGAGCCGTTCTACTACGTTTACGGTGGCACGCAGGACAACCATTCCTGGATGGGCCCCTCAGCCACCCGTCGCTGGATCGGGATCATTAATGACGATTGGTCGCAGGTAGGCTTTGGCGACGGCATGTACCATGCGCCGGATCCCACCTCGCCGCGCTACCTGTACAACGCGGAGCAAAACGGGGAAGCCTATCGCGTCGATGCGCGGACGGGCGACATGTTGTATATCCGGCCAATCCCGCCGGAGGGCGAGCCCGCCTATCGGTTTGACTGGATCACGCCGATCGTGCTGTCGCGCTTCGACCCACGCACGGTCTATCTGGGCGGCAACCGACTCTTCATTTCCCATGACCGCGGGGAGACCTGGATCCGAACGCCGGATCTAACGCGGCAGATTGACCGGGACACCCTGAAGCTGATGGGGGTGCTCGGAAAGGATATTCGGCTGTCCCGGCATGACGGTGTGGCTTCGTTTGGTGAAATCACCACCATTTCCGAATCGCCGCTTTCTCCGGAGATTCTGTGGGTGGGCACCGACGACGGCAACGTGCAGGTGTCGCGTGATGGGGGCCGCACCTGGACCGAAGTGGGGCATAACATTCCGGACATCCACCTGCCCGGGCTTCCCTATGGACGCTACGTGAGCCGCGTGGTCGCATCACGCCGCGGTCCGGGTAGTGCCTATGTGACCCTGGACGGCCATCGGGAGGGCGACTTTGCTCCGTATGTGTACCGCACGGATGATTTTGGACAGACCTGGATCGCGTTGACCGATGGACTCCCAGCGGATGGTTCCGTTCATGTGCTGATTGAACACCCCTTGAATCCCAGCGTGCTTTTCCTGGGCACGGAACGGGCGCTTTTCTACTCGCTGGATGCCGGGCAGCACTGGTATCGCCTGGACAACAACCTGCCGACCACGATTTACCGAGACCTGCTCATTCATCCCCGGGATCTGGATCTGGTCATTGGCACACATGGCCGGGGGATCTGGATCATCGATGATGTAGGGTTTCTGGCCGAGTGGTCGCCTGCGCTGCAGGAGAAGCCTGCGCACCTGTTTGCCATCCGGCCCGCGCATTTCTTCCATTACTGGAAGTCCACCTCCTATCGAAGTCAGGCAGCTTACGCGGGGGAGAATCGTCCTTTCGGGGCGCTGATCACCTATTATCTGAGTCGGCCGGTCGATAGCGTTCAGATTGACATTTACAACGCAGCCGGTCAGCGCGTGCGGCAGCTCAGCGGTCCGGGCGACGCCGGGAAGTTTTTGCGGGTCGTGTGGGACTTGCGGCATGAGCCGCCTCCTTATCGGGAAACGCGGCCGCAGCGCGAAGGACTGGTATACTCGGAACGCGTGTGGCCAGAGCTGCCGCGGTCGGTGACGCCCGTAGGTCCTTTTGTGGCGCCGGGCACGTATCGGGTAGTCCTGAAGGCCGGGGATTATGTGCAGGAGCGAAGGGTGCAGGTCAGGCCCGATCCCGAAATGCCCATTCCGGAGGCTGCCTATCGCGTTCGCGAAGCGTTTTTGCTGGACGTGCTGGAGCTGCAGCGGCGGGCCTTCAAGGCCGAGGAGGCCGTACGTGAACTGGAGCAGCAGTTGCGCCAGCGCGAGGCAGATGATGTTCCATTAGATAGTGTGCGGGCGCTTGGCCGCTCGATCCGGCAGGTTCGAAGCGCCCTGTACCGCCTGGCCGGCGTCTTCAACGGTCGGGGCGTGCGGCAGGGGTCGCTGTATCCGCCGGCTTCCATGCATTACGCGCAGAAAGAACGGCTGGAGCGCCGCCTGCGCACGCTGATGCAACGTCTGAACCAATACCGGCAACCGCAGAGGCAATGACCGTCGCCATGAGGGGACGAAAGGATCGGCGCTGCGGGTGGGTCGGCTGGCTGCTGGTCGGGCTGATCGTAGGCTGTGACGCTGCTCAGGAGCCGAGGCTGACCCCCCAGATTGTGGCCGGAAACCAGATGCTGGTCAACCAGCAGGTGAAAATTAAAAAGGTGGTAGCCCCGGCAGAGGGTTGGGTGGTGGTGCGTCGCATCGATCGGACGCCGCAGTTGGCCGGCGTGGCGGCGGTGACGGAAGGGACCCGGCTGAACCTGCCGGTGCCCTATGCGCTACCGCTGGGCGATTATGAAGCAGCCTGGTGTTCCGCGACGCTCTACCGCGACCTCGGGCGTCTCGGTCAGTTTGAACCGGACGTCGACCGTCCGTTTCTGGTGGACCAACAACCGGTGGAGGCCCGCTTTTTCCTTTTCAAAGGGGGAGAGGTAACGGACGGGTGGATCGTGGTGGACGATCAGGAGGTCGTTAACCAGACCGTACTGATCGAAGAGGTGGGGGTGGCAGAACCCGCCGATCTGGTCATTCATCGGGATGCGGGCAACCGACCCAAAGTGCCTGGCGTGATCGCTCGAAAACCCCTGGAGGCCGGGATTCATCGACAACTGGAGGTGAAACTCTTTCCTGAAGAGACCGTTGCCTGCGGGGAGCGCCTCTGGCCCATGTTGCACGTGCGTTCGGTGTCGGACAACCAGCCCTATGACATCGACAAGCCCATTATTATGACTTCCTTTGTCGTACTCTGTGCTTCGCCCTGAAGGCTGAAAAAAGCGAGGGGGCCCAGGTGCTGAACCGGGCCCCCTCGCCGGGCCAGCGTTCGCGCTCATACGTCGAAGTACAGCACGAATTCGTAGGGATGCGGGCGCATCCGGAGCTGCTGCACCTCGTTGTCGTACTTGTACTGAATCCAGGCTTCAATGACATCCTCCGTAAAGACGCCGCCCTGCAGCAGGAATTCGTGGTCCTTTTCCAGCGCTTCAAGCGCTTCTTCGAGCGACTTGGGCGCCTGGGGCAGGGCCGCCTGCTCTTCCGGCGACAGGTGATAGATGTCCTTGTCGATGGGCTGGCCTGGATCAATCTGGTTCCGGATGCCGTCCAGGCCGGCCAGTAGCAGCGCCGAGAAGGCCAGGTACGGATTGCAGGACGGGTCCGGGAAGCGGGCTTCAATCCGTTTGGCCTTGGGGCTGTCCGAGTAGACGGGGATGCGGATGGCGGCGCTGCGGTTACGTGCCGAATAGACCAGGTTCACCGGAGCCTCGAAGCCCGGCACCAGCCGGCGGAAGGAGTTAGACGTCGGGTTCGTGAAGGCAATGACCGCCGGGGCATGGTGCAGGATGCCTCCGATGAACCAGAGGGCCTCCTGGCTCAGGCCCGCATAGCCGTCTCCGAAGAACAGCGGCTGCTCGTCTTTCCAGAGCGAGATGTGCGTGTGCATGCCCGAGCCGTTATCGCCGAAGATCGGCTTGGGCATGAAGGTAACCGTCTTGCCGTACTTCCAGGCGGTATTTTTGACGATGTATTTGTAGTTCAGCAGCAGATCGGCGCACTTCAGCAGCGGCTGGAAGCGAAAGTCGATTTCGCACTGGCCGCCGGAGGCTACCTCGTGGTGCTGGCACTCCACCGGAATGCCGATAGCCTCCATGTGCAGCACCATCTCGGCGCGCAGGTTCTGGAGTGAGTCGGTGGGGGGTACCGGGAAGTAGCCGCCCTTGGTGGTGGGTTTGTAGCCCAGGCTGTCGTGCCGTCCCCGGTTCCAGGCACCCTCGTCCGAGTCGATCTTGTAGAAGGCCTGGTTGGGGCCTTCGTCGAACGAGGCGTGGTCGAATACGAAAAACTCTGCCTCCGGTCCGAAGTAGGCCACGTCGGCGATGCCCGACTGCTTCAGGAACTGCTCGGCGCGGCGGGCGATGCCGCGGGGGCAGCGCGGAAAGGGCTCCAGCGTGCCCGGCTCGTGGATCTCGCCGATGAGCACGACCGTCTTGTGCTGGAAGAACGGATCGATGAAGGCGGTTGTCGGATCCGGAATCACCAGCATGTCCGACTCGTGAATGCTCTTCCAGCCCCGGATCGACGAACCGTCGAAGCCCACGCCCTCATCGAAATGATCGGGTTCGAACTGGTCGGCCGGGATCGAAAAGTGCTGCTGCTGGCCCAGAAAGTCGACAAAGCGAATGTCGACCATCTGTGCCTTTTCCTTCTCGATCAGCTCAAAGACCTTCTGAATGACTTCCTTCCGGGTTTCCACCGGTATTTCGGCAATCAGCGGCGGTGCCATGGGTGTTTCGGGTTTGGTGATCAGGGGTGGCCCTTTTTTAATAAGCTGGCGGCAATATAGCCCATATAAACTTAGGTGTCAATAGGATATCTTCTTAAAATTATAGATAATCAATGAACATGCCTAATTTTTAAAATGGCAATAGACAGGACAAAAAAAGACGCTGGAGGGAAAGAAAAGACCTGTCGGCGGCAATTTTTGCAGGCGTCCGGTGAGGTGCGTTACTCATGGCGCTGGACTTCGACCAGATCGACCCGGGCGGTCCGACGGGTCGGAAAGTAGCCGGCAGCCAGGCCGATCAGCGTCAGCAGGCCGATGGTCAACAGGGCGATTGGTGCAGAAAGGACGGGATTGGCCAGAAATTCCAGGGCGCCTTCTTTTGCTGGTGGAATGTAGTACAACTTCGACGGGCAGTCAGGTGGTGAGCAGGCCAATGGCTCCCCTGGTGAACGCGATATCAAGAACTATTGCCCGGGGTGACGATGGAAAGTTTTTCTGTTGTTTGACCATCGTCCGAAAGAAAGCAAATAGCACAGCCCGTATCGCCCGGAAACCAGAGCGGACGTTTCATGGCTTGATCCCAGAAAGTCTTCAGCCTGGCGGTTTACCTGTACGAAAGCCTTTCGGCTGGGTCACGGGCCATACGAAGGGATGATATGGACTTGACAGGACATCGCGCTTCACTTACATTTTGGGATAAAATATTATTGAATCCTCTTTTGTTAACTTACAGAAACTCTGGCCATGCAGCCTGATCATCCCCGTCTCCGTGAATGGCGTCACCGATTGCTCTGGTGGATGGGGGGCCTGCTGCTGTTTGAGACGCTGAGTGGGCTCGGCATCTACCTGTTGCCTTTCAGTGTGCCCAGTCAGTTTATCGTGCTGCTCCACACGGCAGGCGGGCTGGTGTTCACGGTGCCTTATGGCTGGTACCAGGTGCGGCACTGGTGGATCTACCGGCGCATGCCCTGGAATCATCTCGTGGTGCTGGGCTATGCCGGGATGGGCGCGACGCTGGTGGCGATCGTTTCCGGATGGGTCCTGACGGTACAGGCGCTCTGGGGAACGCGCATTCACTACGGCTGGAGCCGGGTGCATCTCTGGGCTACCTTTGTGTTGATCGCCACGGTGGTGCCGCACGTGGTCTGGATCATGGTGCGCGACCACCGGGCACGCAAGCGGGAAGCGATCCGTCCGGTGCTGAGGGCGCAGCGTCACTTTTCGGTCGCGGTGACCGGTCTGACGCTGGGGTTGTTTGTTGTGGCCGTGGCCCTGGCTTATGTCTATCGGGCGCCGGCGCGCTACATGGATCTGCCTTCGGATTACAGCTATCTCTACGGGCCCGATCGCCCCTTTGCACCGAGCCTGGCGCGCACCGAAAACAACAAGGCCATCCCTGCCGAGATGCTGGGAGGCTCCGCCTCGTGCGGACGTTCAGGCTGCCACGAGCAAATCTATGAAGAATGGCTGCCCAGCGCGCACCGCTATTCGGCGGCCGATCCACTCTTTCGCCGGGTACAGCACGTCATGGGGACGCAGAACGGGGCCGAATCAACCCGTTACTGTGGCGGCTGCCACGACCCGATCTCGCTTTTCAGCGGCACGAAAAATCTGTTTCGCGACGATCTGACCAATCCCGTCGGGCTGCAGGAAGGGGTTTCGTGCGTGACCTGCCATGCCATTCAGGAGGTGGACGTGCGGGGGAACGCAGATTATGTGATCCATGCCCCGGAGCCGTATCTGTTCGAGCGGGACACGAGCGGGGTCGGTATGTGGATCAGCAACTTTTTGATTCGCTCCTATCCGAAGCATCACGTGGAGAGCCTCAGCCGTCGCATGTTCAAAAGCCCGGAATTCTGCGGTGCCTGTCATAAACAGTTCATCGATGAGGAGATCAACAACGTGGGTTGGGTGCAGCTCCAGAATCAGTACGACAACTGGCGTAAAAGTCGGTGGAATCATCCAGGCGATCCTACGAAGACCATTGAGTGCCGGGAGTGCCACATGCCCCTGGTCGATTCGTTCGATCCGGCCCGGGGCGACGCGCTCGACTACAACCGCTCACCCGAGGACGGCAAGCATCGTAGTCATCGTTTTCTGGGCGCCAACCAGTTTATTCCGGCGCATCTGGAGCTCCCGGGCGGCCGGGAGCATGCCCGACTCGTCGAAAAGTGGCTCCGAGGAGAAATCGAAGTGCCGGAAATTGCCGACAAATGGCGCCGTGGGCCGGTCATCCCTATCCAGGTGCTGGCACTGAAGCGCGCCCGGCCCGGCGAACCGATTACCGTCGAGGTGGCCCTGCTGAACAACAAGGCCGGACATGACTTTCCGACCGGTCCGCTGGACATCATCCAGGCATGGGTCGAGTTGGTGGTGACCGACGAGCAGGGCCGGGAGGTGTTTGCCAGCGGACGGCTCGACGACCGCGCCTTCATCGAACCGGGCTCCTTTGTCTTTAAAGCAGAGCCCGTGGACCGCTACGGCAACCTGATCGATCGGCACAACCTCTGGGAGATGGTGGGCGTGCGCTATAAACGGGCCCTGTTTCCGGGCTATGCCGATCAGGCCCGTTACACGTTTACGGTGCCCTCTGGCGTCCGTCAGTTGCACGTAAAGGCCCGACTCTGCTACCGGAAGGTGAACCAGTTCTTGCTCAACTTTCTGTTTCCGGACACCACCTTGACGGCACCGGTGACCGAACTGTCGGCCGATTCCACCATCATTCAGGTGATGCCGTAGCAAAATGGGGCGACTTTCCCGTAGAAAGCGTCGGGCGTTGTGGGCACTGGGGGTGGCCCTCGCGGGAGGCCTGGGCGGCGGGGTACTGGTCTGGAGCATGACGGATACAGACGAGGTTCCCTACCGTCCCGGTGAGCAGGTCGAAGGGGTGGTAGCGCGCCTGGAACGGACGCTACCGCCAGATTATCCTCGGGTTACGTTCACGGACGTAACGGAGGCGGCGGGCATTCATTTCCGGCATTTTGCAGGCCGGCGCACCAGCCAGATTCCGGAAGACATGGGCTCCGGCGCCGCCTGGGGCGACTACGACCGGGATGGCTGGCTGGATCTTTATGTCGTGAGCACCATCGGTCCGCTCTCGATGACACCCGAGGAAGGACGCCAGGCCGGTACCTGCAACCGCCTGTTTCACAACAACGGAGACGGCACGTTCTCAGACGTCACCGAAACGGCCGGTGTGGGCTTCTGCGGCTGGGGCATGGGAGCCGCCTGGGGCGACTATGACAACGACGGCTGGCCGGATCTGGTGGTGACGGCCTTCGGCCAGAACGTGCTCTACCACAACAATGGCGACGGAACGTTCACGGACGTAACCCGGAAAGCCGGCCTGGCCGGTCCGGAAGGCTTCTGGACCGGCGCTTCCTGGGGCGACTACGACAACGACGGCGATCTCGACCTCTACATTATGGGCTACGTTCGCTACGTGCCTGTCCGCAACGATTCCACCACGCTGGGCTTCGACATTGAAAACCCACCGGGGATCAATCCTTCTACGTTTGAGCCTGAACGCAACCTGTTGTATCGCAACAACGGAGACGGCACCTTTACCGAAATAGCCGTCCGCGCTGGCGTGGCCGATCCTGATGGCAAAGGGCTCAGCGCCGCCTGGGTGGATCTGGACGAAGACGGGTGGCTCGATCTCTACGTGGCCAACGACGTGTCGGATAACACGTTCTTCCGAAACCGGGGCGATGGTACCTTCGAAGACCTGAGCTACCCGGCACTGGTGGCGGACTACCGGAGCTCGATGGGCATTGCCGTCGGCGATTGGGACGGCGATGCGGATTTCGACCTGTTCCTGACGCACTGGGTGGCTCAGGAAAATGCCCTGTACACCAATCTCCTGCGCGAACAGGGCACGCTGCGGTTTCGCGATGAGGCCGACCAGTTCGGGCTCGGACAGATCTCGCTCGACTATGTGGGATGGGGAACCTCCTTCTTCGACTATGACAATGATGGGCGGCTTGACCTGTTCGTAACCAATGGCAGCACGCTCCAGCAGCGCGATCAACCACATCAGCTCGTGCCCCAGAAGGACTTACTCTTCTGGAATCGGGGCACAGATGGCTTCTACGAGGTGTCGGCCGTCAGCGGCAGCTTCTTCGATTCGCTCTATGTGGGACGCGGCACCGCCTTCGCGGACTACGACAATGACGGCGACGTGGACATTTTCGTAGTGAATCACAGCGGCCGGGGTGTACTGCTCCGCAACGATGGCGGCAACCGAAACAACTGGCTGGAGGTAGCGCTCGAAAGCCGTTCCTGCAACCGAATGGCGTTGGGAGCGCGGGTACGCGTGGTGGCCGGCGGTCAGGTGCAGGTGCGACAGATTGGCGCGCAGAGTTCCTACCTGTCGCAAAACAGCCCCGTCGCTCATTTCGGACTGGGTACGGCCACGCACGCTGACACGGTCGAAGTGGTCTGGCCGTGCAACGGGCGCCGCCAAGTACTGACCGATGTGCCGGCCCGCCAGATCGTGCGTATCGTCGAAGACCCAATGACCTGAAGCGCGCAGAAACAATGTGGCAAAACCTGCTCAAAGGGCTTGGATGGCTCGGGGTGATCCTGATTACGGGATGCACTTCACATACGGCAACGCCGGAGTCGGTCGATGCAACGGAAGCCGAACGGAATCGCGTCGTCCAGTTCTGGAAGCTGTATCGTGAAGCGACGCAGCGACGTCTGAGTGGCGAGCTGGAGACGGCCGCCACGCTCTATCGGCAGGCGCTGGCGCTCGACAGTCTGCATGAAAATGCGCTTTACTATCTGGGCAACACCTACCTGGAGTTGGGGCGTCTGGAGGAGGCCTATCGGGTTTGGCAGCGGCTGGCCGCCGCACACCCCCGGAGCAACCGGGCCTTCATGCAGCTCGGGCGTCTGCAGATGTGCTATCCGGAAAGTCCATTGTTTGATCTAAAAGCGGCCCGCGCTTCCTTTGAGCGAGCCCTGGCGTTGAACAAGGACAGCGGACCGGTGCTGCATCTGGGCGAGGTGGCCTTACTGGAGGGACGTCTGAAAGAGGCCGACCGTCTTTTCGACAAAGTGCTGGCGATGAATTTCCGCAGCGTACCGGCCTACGTGCTGAAGGCCTATCTGGCCTGGCGGGCAGGGGACTCGCAGACGGCTCGCCTGTTGCTGGAAAAAGCCCGGCCGTTCGCCCGACCGAAAACCGATGCCGCCCGCCTGCAACTCGAAGAGGGCAACACCCGCACCGGACGCGCACTGGTGTCGGAGGAAGCCATCACGTGTCCCCTGCTGGCCTTCGACGAGATGGCACTGGCCGACACCAGTCGCGCCCTTGACCCGGATCGATTCCTCCGGCCGCTGGCCGAACGTCTGGCAGGGTTGTCCCTGTAAGCATGCGCAAGGGACACCTGTTTTACCAGGTGCAGGGCACATTCCACGGATTGCCCTCCATCGCCTGGCCCTCAAAGCGGCCCTGCACCCAGAGCGTATCAAACGAATTCAGACGACTCCGCGGGGCAAACTCCGGCAACGGACTGGTCCGCCGCACCAGCTCGGCCCGAAACCACCCCGCATACCAGGCCCGCGCCGAGTCAATCTGCGTAAAGTGCACCTGGTTCCAAGTGGTATCGGCACTCAGCACAAACTGCGCAAGCCGATACGGAGCATCGTACTCTTCCAGCGTAAGCCGG
>Ga0256839_1002509_pt1 | contig 20312 bp, 17 predicted proteins | sample 354166metaG_FD_185968 | JGI IMG/M metagenome (GOLD analysis project Ga0256839, IMG submission 185968) | Hydrothermal vent microbial communities from Mid Atlantic Ridge, Atlantic Ocean - 354-166 | ecosystem: Environmental > Aquatic > Marine > Hydrothermal vents | place: Atlantic Ocean: Mid... | reverse complement strand
GTTGCCCCCGAGGGATTTTAAGTCCCTTGTGTCTACCAATTTCACCACCTGGGCCGGACCGACCATTCTAGCGAGTACGGCCCAGGCTTGTAAAAAACCCTGCGCGCCCTAAGCCGGCAGGTGACGGAGGGTCCGCCCTTCCAGGAATCCCTGCCACATCGCCTGGTAGGCAGACTCCAGCGCCCGGGCCAGGCCTTCAGGGTCGCACAGGGGAGACTCCATCATGCGCCGACGCAGGTTGCGATGCAATTCATGGCGGCGCTCGGGTGCCCGGGCCAGTTCGACGGCCAGCCGGACGTACTCGTCCTTGCCCGTGGCGCACAGGTCCCGCTCCAGGCCCAGTGCCATGAGCATGCTCAAGCCCTGGCGCTCGATCACGAAGTGTCCCGCCAGGGTGATGACCGGCACGCCCATCCACAGCGCATCGGCGGTGGTCGCCCCGCCGGTGCGGGGAAAGGGGTCCAGGCCGATGTCCACCTCGTTGTAGGCCGCCAAGTAGTCGGTGCTGGCCGGTTCCAGTCGCAGGCGACGGGCATCGATACCCTCCGCCGCAAAGCGCCGGCGCAGCGCCTCTTGCAGTGCCGGGTCTTCCATCTGCTGGTTCTTGATCATCAGCTTCGACTGGGGAAGTTCGCGCAGGATGCGGCTCCAGGTGGAAACGACTGCTGGCGTGATCTTGGAATAGTGATTGAAGCTGCCAAAGGTCAGTGCCTCCCCTGCCCCTCTCGTGACGGCGGGAGAGGGACTGTCCGCCGACGGCTGATAACAGATCCAGCAGCGTGGCAGGCGCAGTGCCGTTTCGGTGGACAGCTCGGGGCTGTCGGGCGGCATCAGAATCGCATCCGTGAGCCAGTAATCCATGGTGGACAGGCCCGTGGTGGCGCAATATCCCAGGTAAGTGGCCTGTACGGGCGCGGGCCGGTAGACGAAGGCACCGAGGCGGTTGCCGGCGGTATGTCCGGCGAGATCCACCAGGATGTGAATGCCGTCCTCGAAAATTGCGCGCGCCAGGGCGGCATCGTCCATCCGGGTGGTGAAGCGCCAGTGATCGCCCTGCTCTTGCAGCCGCTGTGTCACGTCGTCGGGCGTATTGACCTGCGCATAGCAGAAGATCTCGAAGGCCTCTCGGTCGTGGGCCGCCAGCAGAGGCTCGAAGAAATGGTTCACGGGATGGCGCCTGAAATCCGGGGAGACATAGCCGATACGCAGCCTGGCCACTTCGCGACGCTTGTGATGAAAAGATATCCCCTGCTGTCTGGTAAAGGCACGTTCCCATTCGCGGTGCGCCGCCAGGCGTTCCTCGGCGCTGCCCAGGACATGGTAGCTGAGCACGAAGAGCAGATTGTCGCGTGCCACGGTGAGCGCGGGATCGATCTCCAGGGCATGCCGGTAATGTTTCAGGGCTTCGTCGATGCGCCCCTCGTCCTTCAGGAGCGTGCCCAGATTGGCATGGGCCGCTGCATTGCGGGGTTGAAGGCGAAGCACACTGGCAAAGGCCTGCCGCGCCGCGGTGAACTGTCCCTGTGCCCGCAGGACGTCGCCGAGGTCGAAACAGGCATCGGCCAGGGCCGGGTCGCAATCGATGGCGCGCTGGAAACAGGCTTGTGCCTGCGCAAGCTCGCCCGTGGCCTGATGGATCTTGCCCAGGTTGTTCCATGCCAGGGCATGACGGGGCGCAAGGGACAGGGTCTGCCGGTAATGGTCAGCGGCCTGCCGGTGTTCCCCGGCAGCCAGGCAGTCGTTGGCGAGATGGAAGTAGACCTCCGGGTCCTGCGGTGCAAGCGCAGCGGCGCTGTTGAGATGGCGGCGGCACTCATCACGGTGGCCCCGTGCCTGACAGATCAATGCCAGGCTGATGTGATAGCGGGCTTTGCGGGGTGTTGCCTCGACGGCCCGGGAGACCAGCCGGTACGCCTCTTCAAGCCTGCCCTGCTGGAAATGGATGAGGCCCAGGAAATGCAGCGCGGCAGGCTGGTCCGGATCGAGACGCAGGACTTCCAGGTAAGCGGCTGCGGCTGCATCGAGCTGCCCGGCCTGATGGTGCTGCAGGGCCGCCTGCAGCCGCTTTTGAATGTCGGTCACGGCCGGCAGTACCGCCACGGATGACGATGGAATACCGCGATCCAGGCCGTGATTCGAACCGTGATTTGGCAAGGCGGCCATGATGTCCGGCCTGGGAACATGCGGCAGGGAGAAAATGGAGGCTGGGGTCGGAATCGAACCGGCGTCCACGGCTTTGCAGGCCGCTGCATAACCACTCTGCCACCCAGCCAGTATTCTTCCCGGATTCTTTCCCGGATTCTTTCCAGGATTCTTTCAGGGGCCGAACAGAAAACCTTCGATCGTGGGGAATCGGGTCGTGGGGGAAGGAATTGGAGCGGGAAACGAGACTCGAACTCGCGACCCCAACCTTGGCAAGGTTGTGCTCTACCAACTGAGCTATTCCCGCCCACCAACAGGCTGCTATTTTCTATAGCCGGCTCCCTGCTGTCAAGTCGCGTTGCCTCCTGTCGCATTGCCCCCTGTCGCATTGCCTTGGCATGTATCCTCCCTCTTCGTATCCTGGCCGCGACAGGCGTCAGGAAGGTCATCAGGGGAATCATCAGGGGGCTTTTTCGTGCAGCGAGGGCCACGCCTTGCGCAGATAGATGCTCATGGACCAGAGCGTGAGAATGGCCGCGATGTAGAGCAGCACATAGCCCACGGTATCGACCGGGAAATCCATCAGGGGTTCCCCGTACAGAAGAAAAATGAGCGCCAGCATCTGGCAGGTGGTCTTGATCTTGCCCATCATATTCACCGCCACGCGGGTGCTCTTGCCGATCTCGGCCATCCATTCCCGCAGGGCGGAGACTGCGATCTCGCGCCCGATGATGATGGCCGCCGGAATCGACATCCATGGCGAGGGATTGGCTTCCACCAGCAGTACCAGGGCGACGGCCACCATGAGCTTGTCCGCCACCGGGTCCAGAAAGGCGCCGAAGGACGAGGCCTGATCCATGCGCCGCGCCAGGAAGCCATCCAGCCAGTCGGTGAGCGCAGCCAGGGTGAAGATGGCGGCAGTCGCCGCGCCGGACCAGGAGACGGGCAGGTAAAAGGCGAGAATGAAGACCGGGATCAGGGCGATCCGCAACAGGGTGAGAATCGTCGGTATGGTCATGGCGCCGGTGTCGTGGGATCTCGTCAGCCGTGAAAGGTATCATAAATCCGCTGGGCAAGCTCCCTGTTTATGCCCGGCAGGCGGCACAGGTCTTCAACCCCTGCGCGGGCCACTCCCTGCAACCCGCCGAACTGTTGCAGCAGGCGTTTCTTGCGCTGCGGGCCGATGCCCGGCACCTGGTCCAGCGGCGAGCCCTGCTGGGCTTTGGCGCGGCGCTGGCGATGCCCGGTGAGGGCAAAACGGTGCGCCTCGTCGCGCACCTGCTGGATGAGATGGAGCGCCGGCGAATCCGGCGCGAGGGTGATGGTCACCGCCGGTTCGGCGAGTACCAGGCGTTCCCTCCCCGGCTTGCGGTCGCGCCCCTTGGCCACGCCCACCAGGGTGACGCCGTCGATCTGGAGTTCTTCCAGGACCTCGCGGGCCTGGCGCAACTGCCCCGCGCCACCGTCGATGAACAATACGTCCGGCAGCCTGCCCTCCCCTTTCTTGAGGCGCAGGTAACGGCGCGTGATGGCCTGGCGCAGGGCGGCATAGTCGTCGCCCGGTGTGATGCCGGCGATGTTGAAGCGCCGGTAGTCCGATTTGCGCGGGCCCTCCTCGTCGAAGACCACGCAGGCGGCGACCGTATCCCGGCCGCCGGTATGGCTGATGTCGAAGCATTCCAGCCGCTGTGGCAGTTGCTCCAGGCGCAGTGCTTCCTGCAGGGCCTCGAAACGCTGCGCCAGTCCCGCTCTGCTGGCAAGGCGTCTTTGCAGGTTCTGGCGGGCATTGGTGAGAGCCAGCTCCATCCAGCGCGCCCGCGCCCCCCGCAGCCGGCTGCGCAGCGCCACCTTGCGGCCGCAGTGCTGGCCGAGTGCCTGTTCCAGCCAGGCCTGTTCATCGGGTGCCGTGCTCACGAGGATCTCGCCGGGTATCTCGGCAGCAGCGCCCCGCTGGAGATAGAACTGGGACAGAAATGCGCCGAGGATCTCGGCTTCACCGCTGCCTTCGACGTGGCGGGGATAGAAGGTCTTGTTACCCAGGTTGCGGCCGCCGCGGATGAAAAAGACTTCCACCGCCGCCGTCCCGCCTGCCACGGCGCAGGCCACGATGTCCAGGTCGCCGCGGTCTCCCGTGATGTACTGGCGGTCCTGGATCTGGCGCAGGCGGTGAATCTGGTCCCGGTAACGCGCCGCCTTTTCGTATTCGAGGCGTCTGGCGGCCTCTTCCATGCGTGCCACCAGGAGATCGATGACCTCGGCATTGCGCCCCTCCAGGAACAGGATGGCGTGGCGGACGTCCTCGGCATAGTGCCCGGGCTCGATGAGTCCCACGCAGGGCGCGCTGCACCGCCCGATCTGGTATTGCAGGCAGGGGCGCGAGCGGTTGCGGAAGAAACCCTCCTCGCAATGGCGCACCTGGAAGAGTTTCTGCAGCAGGTCGAGAGTCTCGCGTACCGCGCCCGCGCTGGGATAGGGCCCGAAATAACGCCCCGCTCGGCGGCGTGCGCCCCGGTGGAAGGTAAGGCGGGGGAATGTCTGTTCCGTGCTGCAATAGATGTAGGGATAGCTCTTGTCGTCGCGCAGCAGGACATTGTAGCGTGGCCGCAGGGACTTGATGAGATTGTTCTCCAGCAGGAGGGCCTCGTTCTCGGTGCGGGTGACCGTGACTTCGATACCGGCCAGGCGGGCCAGCATGGCGCGGGTCTTGGGTGCGGTCACGCTGCGGCTGAAATAGCTGCTCACCCGTTTTTTCAGGTTCCGGGCCTTGCCCACGTAGAGCACTTCTCCGGCGTCATCCAGCATGCGGTAGACCCCGGGCTGCGGGGGGAGGGTTTTGCAATAGGCTTTGGGATCGAACATGAGAAACGAAGGCTTGCAATATTTCATTTCGCGCCGCGGGGCGGCGATCCTGCAGCCGCTCCCGCTGCAGGGGCCGCGTTCCGCGCATCAGGCCTGTCCGGCCAGTCGCGCACGGATTGTATCAAATACCTCGCGGAACATGGCCTCGGTGAGGCGCCCCGTCTGGGTGTTGTAGCGGCTGCAATGATAGGAATCGATGAGCCACCGCCGTGCCGGCAGGGCATGTTCCGCGCCATGACCGAAGGGATAGTCTTTCTGTTTCAGGCCCAGGGCGCGCAGCACGGCCTGGTGGGCGATGGTTCCCAGGGCGAGGATGACGGCCCCGTCCCGCAAGGCGGCGATCTCCCCCGCAAGATAGGCATTGCAGGTGGCGATTTCACGGCCCGTGGGCTTGTTCTGGGGCGGCAGGCATTTCACGGCATTGGTGATGCGGCAATGCCGCAGGCGCAGCCCGTCGTCACGGGAGACGGCACTGTCCCGGTTGCTGAAGCCGTACTCGTACAGGGTCTTGTAGAGGAGGATGCCGGCGAAATCCCCCGTGAAGGGCCTGCCCGTGGCATTGGCACCGTGCAGGCCCGGCGCCAGGCCCACGATCAGCAGGCCGGGGTCCGCATCGCCGAAGGGCGCCACGGGGCGCCCGTGATAGGCGGGAAAATCCCGCCGGACCTCGGCAAGATGTGCCGCCAGGCGCGGACAGCGCTGGCAGTGCGGGTCGAAATCCGGCATGGCGTCGGCCTCCCCTTTACTTTACCTAACACTTTACCTAACAGTTGCATAAGATTCATGACCCATCGCATTTTCGTGCTGTGTTTGCAGGTGTTTCAAATCCGCGTCGTTGCGGGATTCCCCATACGGTGACTTCGAGAAATCCCCCTCTCCCGGCGGGAGAGGGAATTTATACAGCGATGGGGTTTACCAGGTCCCTTGCACCGGGTACCCCCAGCTTGCTGGTTCTGACCGATTGATCGATGCGACCGATGCCGCTAGAGCGGTTGCACCACCGTGGCCTGGGGTCCCTGTTCGCCGGGTTCTTCCAGGAAGCGGACGGGGGTGGAAGTCGCCAGTTTCTCGAAATCGGCATTTTTCACGCTGTTGCGGTGAAAATAGATCTCGCGGCCGTCCGGCGTGGTGATGAAGCCGTAACTCTGTTCCGGAAAGAGCTGGCTGATATAGCCGTGAGGCGGTTCCTCGTGGCTCTTCACTTCGCCGCGCTGACGGCGCGCGTGGTCCTGGAGCTGGCGCCTGGCGGCATCGAAGGCGTCCCGGATGGCCACGTAGAGGTCTTCGTTGGGCTCGCGCTTGACCACCAGCTCGGCGCCTGGGACGGTGAGATCGATACGCACGTTGTACAGCACCCCCTGATGCTTGTGGCGGTGGGGGCATTCCACCACCACCCTGCAGCTCATGATCCTGTCGTGGAACTGGTCCAGTTTTGCGGCCTTTTCGCGGATGGCCTGTTCCGCTGCTTCGGACAGGGACATGTTACGGGCCGTGATCTGTAATGGGAGTTGCATATCCGCCTCCTTCTTTCTTTTTGGGTTGACATGCGGCTTGCGCACGGGGATGGCCCTGCAGGCTTTCCCGTCACGCTATAGCCTGTTATTTTATATGAATCAATATATTGAAATTTAAAGTTAATCTTTAACGTGAAATTCTTTTGGCCTCCATGACATTGGGAAGCTGATTGATGCGGACCAGCACGCGGCTCAGTTCCTCCAGGTCGGCGATCGCCAGGGTGAGTTCCATCCGGGCAAGATGCTGCCTGTGGTCAGAGTGGGTATGCGCGGCCAGCAGGTTGATCCGGTCGTTGGCCAGGATCGCCGTGATGTCCCGCAACAGGCCGTGGCGGTCGATGGCGGTGATGCGCACGTCCACGGGATAGGTGTCACGGCCATCCCTGCCCCAGTCCACCTTGATGATGCGTTCCGGCGTCTGGCTGGCGTAGCGCAGAATGTTGTTGCAGTCGCTGCGGTGAATGGTGATGCCGCGTCCCTGGGTGATGTAGCCGCGGATGTCATCGCCGGGCAGAGGCTTGCAGCACCCTGCGATGTGGGTGAGCAGGTTGCCGATACCCTGGATGCTGACGTTGCCGCCGTCGCGCTGGCGTGATGATGCCGGCCCTCGGGCGACGTTGAGCGCGGCTTCCGCGGCCTGCCCGGGCGTTCGCTGTACCCCATCCTGATCACCCTTCAGGTTCTGGTTCAGGCTCTGGCTCAGTTCCTGGGCCGCATTCAGGTAACGCGAGGGCTTGATCTCGCTGTGGGCCACGGCGACGTAGAGTTCCTCGCTGTGGCCGTAGCCCAGCCGCTCTGCCAGTCTTTCGTGGTTCACGCTGCCGATGCCCACGCGGCGCAGCTCGCGTTCCAGCATGGCGCGGCCTTCCTGGATGTTCTTCTCCCGGTCCTGCTGCTTGAACCAGCCCAGCACCTTGGAGCGGGCGCGGCTGGTCTTGAGATAACCCAGGTGGGGGTTGAGCCAGTCGCGGCTGGGCGTGGCATTCTTCACCGTGAGGATCTCCACCTGTTCGCCGGTCTGCAGGGCATACGTGAGGGGTACGATACGCCCGTTGACCTTGGCGCCGCGGCAGCGGTGACCCACCTCGGTATGGATGCGGTAGGCGAAATCCAGGGGTGTGGCCCCGGCCGGCAGGTCCACCACGTTGCCCCGGGGCGTGAACACGTAGATACGGTCCTGGAAGACCTCGGACTTGAACTGGTCCACGAAGTCACTGGCGTCGGCGACTTCGTCCTTCCATTCCAGGAGCTGGCGCAGCCAGGCGATCTTGCGGTCGAAGGCCGCGTCCTCCTTGCCGCCCTCCTTGTAACGCCAGTGGGCGGCCACGCCCAGCTCGTTGCGCTTGTGCATCTCGTGGGTGCGGATCTGGACTTCAACGGTTTTGCCCTCGGGACCGATGACCGCCGTGTGGATGGACTGGTAACCGTTTTCCTTGGGTGTGGCGATGTAGTCGTCGAATTCGCCGGCGATGTACTGCCACAGGGAATGGACGACACCCAGGGCGGTATAACAGTCGTGGACGCTGTCCACCAGGATGCGTATCCCGCGCACGTCATGGAGCTGGTGATAATCCAGGTTTTTGCGTTCCATCTTGCGCCAGATACTGTAGATGTGCTTGGGGCGGCCCGTGATCTCGGCCTGGATGCCCGCCTGCGCCAGGGCCTGCCGGAGGACCCGGATGAAGTGCTGGATGTAGCGTTCCCGGTCCACGCGGCGCTCGTCGAGGAGGCGCGCGATGTGCTTGTACAGGGTGGGATTCAGGTAGCGCAGAGAGAGATCCTCCAGCTCCCACTTGATCTGCCAGATGCCCAGGCGGTTGGCCAGGGGCGCGTAGATGTCCAGGGTCTCTTGGGCGATCCGCCGGCGTTTCTCCTCGGGCAAGGCGTCCAGCGTGCGCATGTTGTGGGTGCGGTCGGCCAGCTTGATGAGCACCACCCGGATGTCCTCGGCCATGGCCAGCAGCATCTTGCGCAGGTTTTCCGCCTGCAGGCGTTCCTTCTTGTCCTTTTCGGGCAGGCTCTGGAAGGCCTGGATGAGTTTCATCTTGGTGACGCCCTCAACCAGGGCCGCAATGGCTGCCCCGAAGTCGCGGCGGATGTCGTCCAGGCTGACATCGCTGTCTTCCACCACGTCATGCAGAATGGCCGCGGTGATCGTTTCATGGTCGAGCTGCAGCTCGGCGAGAATGCCCGCCACTGCGAGGGCGTGCTGGACATAGGGTTCTCCCGACGCCCGGTACTGGCCGGCGTGGGCCTGCTGCGCGAGGTCGCAGGCACGGCGGATGAGGGCCATTTCCTCGGTGCCGTACCGTCGGGCGAGCGTCTCCAGCCATCCCGCCTGATCCAGCCTGTCCTTGCTGGTCAGGTCGAGCTGCTTGTGAGTAATGCTGACCATGTTGTCTACATGGTGGCGAGGACGGACGGATACAAGGGTATCAAGTTCTGGCCGTTTCCTATGTGTAATCCATAGCAATTTGATTTACAATCATTTTATATTGATTGCGCCGCTTCACCCATCGCTTACCGCAGCGCGCCGCTGGTCCCGCATCACCTGGATCACCTGATCCTCCAGCTCGATGCGGTCCGCCAGGCATTCCCCCAGGCGGGAGAGATCCCGTTCCAGTTCGTCCAGGCAGGGTGATTTGTCAGTGAAATCATATTTGTCGTTGAAGTCCAGGATGGCCTGGGTGGTGGTGACGATGCCCGGATAGACGCGGTCCGCCACCGCGAGGATGGCACGGCGCCGTTCCTTGCGTTCATCGATATAGCGGTAGAGGCGGAAATGGGCGTCGGCGGTATAGTCGATGAGGGCCTGGCAGAACTGCTCCAGCAGGTCGATGGTGGTTTCCGAGTCGTCGAAGGGATGCTGGGCCGCCAGCTCCGAATAGAGGGAAAGCATCTCGGTACGCACGTCCACCAGTTCCTGGATCAGGTGCATGGAGGCGAGCCGACGCTCCTGGAATACGTTGTCCGGACTTGCCATGATTTCTCCTTTTCTTTTTGGCCCGGGACAGGGACTCAAGCTGTCCCGCCCCGCTTTGTCATATTAGCAGATTCTTCTCCCCGCAGGTCGCGCCTCCTTGCCTTTGCCATGATGAGGCGGGCGGCCTCGGCGCTTGCCTGCGTCACATCCACGGGCGCGGCGGCTTCGCCCGTCTCCACGCCCAGTACGTAGAGGCGCGCCGGCAGCCGGTCCAGAAGCCGTCCCAGCTGCAGCGCTTCGACCACGCCGAAGCCGTGGCTGGACAGCCTGGGCGCGGCGCCTCCCGCAAGCCCGGCCATGGCGTCCGGCACGGACCGGGACGAAGCCCCCCTGCCGGCCGCCTGGAACAGTGCCGCGGGCGTGAAACAGCGGATGCTGCCGGGCCTCAGGCCCGCTGTCATGGCATCAATGATGAAAGCAAGTTCCGCGCCATCCAGCTCCTCCAGCAGCAGCGCGCCGGGCCGGTCGCAACAGCGGATTTCGGGCGCGAGACCCGCCAGGGGATGGGCCAGGGCCATGGCGATTTCCCATCCCAGGCGGTCATTGCCGTGGGGCGAGCCCACGCCGACGATGCGGGGAGGTATGCCCGTCAGGGCCGGTCTATGGTCACCCGGATGCGGTGGGTCGCGCATGAGATGCAGGGATCGTAGTTGCGTATGATGCATTCCCCCAGGTGGCGCAGGGCCTCGTCGGACCGGGCCAGCCCCAAGCGGGTGAGGGTCTCGCGCAGGTCCTGCTCGATGCGGGCCTGGTTCTGGCTGGTGGGCGGCACGATGCGCGCGGCAAGGATGCGCCCTGCTTCATCCGTCCGGTAACGGTGCCAGAGGATGCCCCGGGGCGCCTCGGTACAGCCCACGCCGGTGCCGGCGCGGGGCTCGATTTCCGCCCAGGGCCGGGGCGGCCGACGGTAGTCGGAGAGGATGCGGGTGGCTTCCACCAGGGCATAGTGGATTTCCACCGCCCGGGCGATGATGCTGTGGAACATGTTATAGGAGGGCAAGGTGATGCCACAGGCCGCCAGATTGTCCCGCACCGCCGGCGGAAGACGGTCGTGATTGAGATTGAGACGCGCCAGCGGACCCACCAGGTAAGGCTCGCCATCCAGCAGGGCATGGAAGGCCGTCGAATGAGGCACCTGTCGTTCCTCGACGTGGCGTTCGAAATCTTCGATGTCCACCTCCAGGCCGCGACTGGAGACCAGGCGTCCCTCGTTCATGGGATACTCGTCGGGGTGACGCAGCGCGACACAGGTGAAATCGCCCCAGGTTTCCGCAGGCCCCTGGGGAAAATCCAGCCGGGCCGTCCAGCGCACCAGGGCGGCGGCATCGGCCAGGGCGGCGCACAGCCTGTCACGCAGGGCCGCTGCTTCTGCCTCGCCGGGCGCGTGGTGGAATCCACCGAGGCGCACACCCACGGGGTGCACGGAGCGCCCGCCCCAGAAGCGGATGATCTCGTTGCCCAGGGCCTGCAGGCGCAGGCCGCGGCGCACGATATCGGGGTGGTCGCGGGCCATGGCCATGGCATCGGGATAAGCGAGGAAATCCGGTGCCGCCAGCAAGTGGATGTGGAGGCTGTGACTCTCCATCCATTCCCCGCAATAGAGCAGGCGCCGCATGGCCCGTACCCAGGGGCCGGGCGCGCAGCCGCAGAGACTTTCCAGGGCATGGGCGGCGCTCATCTGGTAGGCCACGGGACAGATGCCGCAGATGCGCGCCACGATGTCCGGTACCTCCGTCATGGCGCGCCCTTCCAGAAACTTTTCGAACAGGCGCGGGGGCTCGAAGATCTCCAGTCGCAGCGTTTCCAGTTCGCCGTCGCGGATGGTGAGGCTGAGTCCGCCCTCTCCCTCCACGCGGGCCAGCACCGGGACGTCGATGTGCAGCCGCCGTGCGTCGGCCATCCGTTCGTTTCCCTCCTCGTTTCCCTGTTCGCCCTTTTCCTTCATGTCACATCGTCCTGTGCGCTGTTGCCCGCCGCCAGGAAGGCAGGTGCCTGGCTGGTGATGAAGTGATAACGGGCGCGGACGGCCTCGGGGGCGAGCCCCAGCCCCGCCAGGCAGCGGCTGTGACTGCGCGTGTTGACGTTTTCCGCGGGACCGTAACATCCGTAGCAGGCGCGGCCGAAGCGGGGACACAGTGCCCCGCAGCCGGTGCGCGTCACCGGGCCCATGCAGGGTTCGCCCCGGGCCACCATGACGCAGACCGCCTGGCCGCGCTTGCAGGCGAGGCAGAGCTTGTCCTCTTCCGCGCGGGGTGTGACACCCGCCAGCAGGGACGTGATCGCCGCCAGCACCTGGCGCCCGCTCACGGGACAGCCCCACAGTTCCCAGTCCACTTTCACGTGGCGGGCGATGGGGGTGACGGTGGCCAGGCTGCGGATAGTTTCGGGGCGCGCATAGAGGCTCCTCAGCCAGGCATCACCGTCGGCGAAGTTGCGCAGCGCCTGGATGCCGCCGGCTGTGGCACAGGCGCCGAGGGTGATCAGATAACGGCTGGCGCGACGGATGCGTCCGATGCGCTCGACTTCCTCCGGGGTGCTGATGCTGCCCTCCACGAAGGCGATATCCACCGCGGCATCGGGATCAACGGGTCCCGCTTCGGCGAAGTGCACCAGGTCCACCCGCTCCGCAAGTTCCAGCAACTGTTCCCCCAGGTTGAGAAAGGCGAGCTGGCAACCGTCGCAGGAGGTGAACTTGTGCACCGCCACGCGGAGGCGCGGCGCGGCCGGCGGGCGCGGGTTCATGGCAGGCCTCTTTTCATTGCGTCTCTCCCATTCATATCCCCCGCACGCCGAACAGGTCGGCGATTTCAGCAAGGGGAAAGACCGGTCCGTTGCGACAGACGAAATGGGGGCCAAACTGGCAGTGACCGCACAGGCCCACGGCGCAGTGCATGTTGCGTTCCATGCTCAGCCAGATGTCCCGGTCCGCCACGCCACGGGCCCGCAGTTCCCGCACCACGGCCTGCATCATGCCCTCCGGCCCGCAGAGCATGGCCACGGTGCGTCCCGGCGAAACGGGTGCCTGGTCGAAGAGCCCGGTCACCGGTCCCACGTGCCAGGGCCACACCGGGCCGCCCTGGTCGGCGGCGAGCAGGACCGTGGTCCCGGGCTGGCGTCCCCAGGCCTCGTAACGCTCGCGCCACAGCAGGTCGTGATGGTGCTTGACACCCTGCATGATGGTGAGGTGCCCGAAGCGTTCCCGGCGCCGGGCGATATAGTCGATCACCGAGACACTGGGCGCGCAACCCAGCCCGCCGGTGATGACCATCACGTCCCGTCCCTCGGCGGCCTGCACCGGCCAGCCGCGGCCGAAGGGTCCCCGGATCCCCAGGCGGTCTCCCGCGCGGAGTTGCGCGAGACCGCGGGTCACCCGGCCCACGACGCGGATGGTGTGATCCAGCAAGGCCTCGTCCTCGGGATCCGAAACGATGGAGATGGGGACTTCGCCCACCCCGAAGAGATAGAGCATGTTGAACTGTCCCGGCTGGAAACGGTAGCGGGACCGCGCCGCCTCACGGCACAGGCGCAGGCGCAGGGTGAAGATATCGCGGGCCTCTTCCCGGCGTTCCACGATTTCCGCAAGCCAGGGCGAGCGCACGGGGTGACGCCGGGAAGGCGTCTCGGGCAGGCTGTCGTCAATATCAATCATGGTACCAGGGCCTCCGCCTCGGCGGTGAGATCGATGCCTGCGGGACACCAGGTGATGCAGCGTCCGCAACCCACGCAGCCGCTGCGGCCGTACTGGGCATGCCAGGTATCCAGCTTGTGGGTGAGCCACTGGCGATAGCGGTGGCGGGTCTCGGCACGGATCACGATGCCATGGATGTAGCTGTGGGCCGCGGTGAAACAGGAATCCCATTGGCGGTAGTGCCGGCTGGCCGTTCCCGCCAGATCCGGAACCTCTTCATCGCCGGCGCAGAAACAGGTGGGACAGACGGCGGTGCAGTTGCCACAGGCAAGGCAGCGCTGCGCCACGTCGTGCCAATGGGGGTGGTCGTGGCGTGCCGTCAGGGCACCGGCAAGCCCCGCCGCGTCATGGCACGGCGCGCCGGCTGAAGGGCCGGGCGCGGGGAGGCGACGGGTCTGTCTTGCCACCGCTGCCTGAGCCTGCGCCAGGGCTGCGGCACGCTCCGCTTCCGTCGCCGCGCGGGCAGGGAGCCTGGCCAGGTACGCCGCGCCGGCGCGGCTGCCAGCCTCGACGAGAAAGCCCGCCTCCAGTTCCTGCAGGCGCAGGTCCCAGGCCGCGCCCTTCCCGGCCTCCACTCGGGGGCCGTCCCCGGTGGCGGCGCAGAAACAGGTCTCGGCAGGATGGCTGCAATCCACCGCGACGAGAAACAGGCCCGTCCGGCGCCGGTGGTAGGCGGCGTCGGGAAAGGGGCCTTCCAGAAAATGGGCATCCTGCAGGGCAAGTGCCGCCAGGTCGCAGGCGCGCACGCCGATGACGGCGATGCGCTCCCCGGACGGCAGGCAGTCCTGAAAGCGCAGATTGCCCGTCTCGTCGCGATGCGCTTCCCACAACAGTTCCCGGGGAGCGAACACCAGGGGCTTGAGCGCCTGGGGCCCGTTGGCCCAGGCGAACAGTCGCGGCGATGCTGGATCATAATGCAGCCGGTAGCGGCCCGGGGCCTGTTCGTCGTGCCAGCCGCGGGGCAGCTGTTCCGCACCGCCCAGGGTTTCGTAGACGATGGCGCCGTCGCGCACCTGGGGGCCGACGAGGCGATACCCCCCGGACTGCAGCAGCGCCAGCAGCGTCTGGAGCGCGTCACGTTCCAGGAAGACCGCTGCGCCGTCTTCTGCCGCCCCTTTGTCCTCCCCACGTTTCCCCTGGGTAGTGTCGTCGTTCATGATTGTCAGCTCAGTAGACCGCGATCTCCACGTTGTCGAAGTGGTGATGATGATGGCGCACGAATTCCACCTTGCGTTCCAGGGACTCGATCACAGCGCGGCAGAAATTCACCCCTTCCAGGCGTTGCGCCGCATTGAGTCCACCGGGAGAAAACACGTTGATCTCCACCAGCTTGTCGCCGACGATGTCCAGGCCCACCAGGAACATGCCGTCCTGTACCAGCCGCGGTCCCACCATCTCTGCCAGCTCCAGCATCCGGGGCGTGACGACGGCGCGCCGGGCCTTGCCGCCGGCAGTCATGTTGCTGCGAATGTCCTCCCCGGGACGCTCGCGCCGAATCGCGGCATAACGGCCCTGAACCTGCAGCACCTTGCCGTTGAGCATGAACAGGCGGGTATCACCGTCCCGGACCGCCGGCAGGTATTCCTGCGCCATGACATAGCCTTCGTAACTGACGGCGTCGATCATCTGGTTGATGTTGGGCGCGTCCTCGGGACGTACCAGGAACACGTTGCGCCCCCCCGAACCCGCCAGGGGCTTGAGAACGATGGTGCCACCCTGTGCCTGCTGGAAATCGAGGATCTCCCCGCGGTCGCGGGTGATGAGGGTCCGGGGGCGGCATTCCTCGGGAAACAGCAGGGTGTAGAGCTTGTTCATCGCCTGGCACAGGCGGTCGGGATCGTTGAGCGTGATGACGCCGTTGCGCATGGCAAGGCGTCCGAAATTGACCCCGGCCAGGCGCGCCCACGGACGCCGGATGGCATCGGTGGACGGGTCGTTGCGCAGCATGAGCACGTCCAGCGCATCCACCTCCAGGCGTACCGGTGATACCTCGTGCTGCATGGCATGGAGAAAGGCGCTGTCACGCCGGAAATGGCGTCGTGGTGCCGGCCTGGCGCGGGCGCGGATGATGTTGTCTGCACAGGCGGAGAAATCCGCCACGTCGATATACCACACATCGTGGCCGCGGTTGACGGCTTCCATGGCCAGGTGCGTGGTGGTATAGCCGGCCTCCTCGGTCTGCAGTTCGTTGACCACGAACGCAATCTTCATCTCGTGACTTCCTCTACCAGCGTTGCCAGGTCCAGCCCCTCACGCAATCGGCACAGACAGGCCCGGCAGGCCGCCGCATCCAGATAGCGGGGCCGCAATACGGGCTCGCGCAGGACGCGGCGCCAGCGCAGTTCCTCGATCCATGGTACCTGATGCAGGGCGAACTTGCCCAGCAGCAGTGTTTCCAGGGCGCCACCCGAGCCGAGATAGTCCAGCAGGCCCGACAGCCCGCGCAGGTAAACCTGGTCCTTGGTGAGCCCCCCGCCGCGATGGACGCGCATGGCGATAGTGAAGGCCTGGAAGCCCGCAAAGCCCTCCTCGTCCGCCAGCATACGATAGGTCTCGATGAAATCCGCGCCCTGCACCAGATGCTGCACCGCCAGCACGCGGCCGGCGAGAACGCGCAGGCGTGCGCCGTTCAGGCCGCCGGCCAGGTACTCCGCCAGCACGGCCAGTCCCTCCTGGGTCTCGTCGTAACCCGCGAGCCCCACGTGGAGCAGGCGCAGCGGCTGGGCGAGGCCGTTGTAATAGGTGACCAGGTGCGTGCCCACTTCGTGCTGCAGGGTGGCATCCACACGTGACTTCCCCACGCGGGCATCGCTGGCGACGAGGAGGTGCCCGCCCGAGGCAATGAGGCCGGCGACATCGTCGCGCACCTCGACGCACGCCGCGAGTTCGGGCATCTGGTGCCGGTAATGGGCCAGTTCGCGCCGCGCCGCGCGGGCGAAGGCCCGGGCATCCAGTGCCCGCTGGCCTCCCGGCTCGCGCACCTGCGCCGGCACGCGTCGCAGGATCTCGCGCGCGGCCGCGACGAGGTCCGCATCGGGGACGCCGAACACCCGCGAACTGGCATAAAGGAATTCGCGCCGTCCCCGGTCGGCGAGCAGATCCAGCTTGCCATCCAGCTCGCGACGCTTTTCCTCGAACAGGCGCGCCAGTGTGGGATCCTCCACGTGCTCCAGGGGGATGCGGTAGAGTTCCCGCTTCAGGAGGGCAGGGTCGATGTTGCGCGGCCGATAATGGAACTCGGGTATCCGGCTGCAGCGGTTGCGCCGGAAGGCCTCCCACGCGCTGCGGCTGTTCACGGGGGTGACATGGAGCAGCAGGTCGAACCGGTCACCGATAGCGGCCAGGCGGCGGTCACTTTCCCACACCGCCCGGGTCATGGCACGCCGGCCCAGTTCCAGGTAATGGGCGAAGGGGCGGCAACAGCGCTGGCGCAGGTATTCGTAGATGCCCTGTTTGAGGGCGCGGGACAGGCCGCGGTGGAGGGTGCGCAGGGCAAAGGGGTACAGGTGTCCGTCCTCCGGGTCCCGGTAGACCGGTCGGACGGCGATGCCCAGGAGGGTGCAGTCCAGGGTCTTTTGCTGGGCGCCGGTGAGCAGCGGCTTCATTCCGGGCGGCGCGCACTTGCGCCCGTATTCCACGGCAACCTCGGCTGGCCGGTTGCGCAGCCGCACCTCCAGAAGGGACTGTTCAAGAACTTCCAGCGTGGCGAGCGGAGCGCCGTTGCGTGGTGCAAGAATGCGAAAAGCAGCACCTCCCTCCTCTTCTGCCGCCATTCCTTTTTCCGCAGGGGGCCAGGCATCTGCCCAGATCTCCAGCAGGATGAAACCGCCACAGCACTGGTGCTGGATGGCGGCGATTTCACGCACCAGGTGGCTGAGCCGGTCGTGGCAGGACGGCAGACCCGGTGCCAGGAGATAGGCCGCCTCGCCCAGAAGGAGGCGTTCCGTTCCTGTGTCGTTCCCCTGCGGGGGCCGACGATAGACACACAGAAAGGGCAGATGACGGTCGATGTGAATACGGCCCCAGGGAGACAGGCGGCGGCGCAAGAGACCACCCCCCTGGACGATCTTCAGCCATTGACGCAACTGCTCCGGCCGGAGCGGACAGGGCTGGCGGGACGGCGCGGGCATCAAGGGCCGGCCCCACATGTCATGGCGGCCGTGCCCTGGCGGTATCCATCCTGCGTGCGCCCTACCCGTGATGTGTGCATTTGTCTGTCAACTCCACCTGGCGGGACGGGGCTCTGCCAATATCCATGCGCTTGGTGATACTATAGCAGGAACGCGAAGCAGGCAGGAGGTGTCATGAGCGGCTACACGCGGATATTGGTGGCGGTGGATTTTTCTCCTGCGGCGGAGATCGTGGGTCGGCGGGCCGTGGAAATGGCCCGGCGTCATGACGCCGTTCTGCATCTGGTCCATGTGGTGGATTATCTCATGCCGCTGGGCTTTGCCGACGACTTCACGCCCTCGCCGGCAGTGATGGTGGATGAAGAAGCGCTGCTGGAACAGGGCAGGAAATCCCTGCATCGCTATGCCGAAAAGCTGGGCTGCGCCGATGTGAGCCAGAGCGTGGTGCTGGGTGCGCCTAAACAGGAAATCGTGCGTCTCGCGCGTGAGATCCCATGCGACCTCATTGTGATCGGCTCTCACGGCCGCCATGGCCTGGCCCGACTGCTGGGTTCCACCGCCCGGGCCGTGCTCAACGACGCGCCCTGCGATGTGCTCGCGGTGCGCATCGGAGAAGAGGGAGAGACAGACAAAATCAAGCGGGGCTGAGGGTGAAGGCGGTACAACGCATGCTGCAGGATATCGAGTGGGAGCTGCGCTATACCAGCGACCTGATCGGCCGCCGCACCTTGAGCCCCCGCACCCTGGACGCCTTGCGCAGCGTGCCCCGCCACAAGTTCGTGCCCGATCATCTGCGCGATCACGCCTATGACAACTGTCCCCTGGAGATCAGCAAGGGTCAGACCATCTCCCAGCCGTATATCGTGGCAGTGATGACCGAACTCCTGGAGCTGGATCCGGAGGACGTGGTCCTGGAGGTGGGCACCGGTTCCGGTTATCAGGCCGCCGTGTTGTCACGGCTGGTGAAACAGGTCTACACCATCGAAATCATCCCCGACCTGGGGCAGCGGGCGGCTGACCTGCTCGAAGCGCTGGGTTATGACAATGTCACGGTGCGCATCGGCGACGGCCACCAGGGATGGCCCGAGCATGCCCCCTACGATGCCATCATCGTCACGGCGGCTGCTTCCCGCATCCCCCCGGCCCTGCTGGAACAATTGGCCACCGGCGGCCGCATGATCATTCCCGTGGGACCGCCCTACCATACCCAGGAACTGGTGCTGGTGGAGAAGATGGCCGGCGGCGAGATCCGGAAGCGCCATGTTCTGCCCGTGGCCTTCGTCCCCATGACCGGCGAGGAAGCCGCCCTGGCGGTCGACGAGTGAGGCATGAATCAAGACGGCAGGGTTTTCTGTCATCTGTCCTCTGCCTTCCGTCCTCCGTCCTCTGACACGAACAACAGGTCACAATGTATTTCATCCAGCAGCGCTTCCAGGCGCTGTTGTTCTGTTCTGGGCATGGTGGAAAGGATCGCTGCACCGGTGATGAGGATATCCCCTCCCGCGGCGGCCACGGCCTGCGCCACCGTGGTGGCCCTGAGATCTTCCAGATGCTGGAAGCGGGGCGTGAGTCCTGCCGGTCGCAGGAGTTCACGGACCGTCTCTTCGTGGCGCGCCTGCTGCGACTTCTCTGCCGGCGGCAGCAGGACATGCAGGCACGCATCGGTCCGTCCCGCCAGTTGCGCCGCCAGCAGGACGCCGTGACGGCTGGCAGGACTGCCATCGTAGAACAGCACGACGGGGCGCTGGAGACGGCGCGGTCGGCCCCGCTTCAAGACGGCGCAATGGCAGCGGGTCAGCACTTGCGTGGAAAGCCCCTCCTCCGGTTCCCTGCCCCGGGTCGTGACGATGGTGCGCCCATACTCACTGAGCACCACCAGGTCGGCCTGCAGCGCGGAATCCAGCAGTTCTTCCAGGATGTCGCCGCGGCGCACCTGGAATGACCAGTGAATGCGTGCCCGTTCGGCGCAGCATGCGAGATGCCGTTTCATGGCTTCCGCCCGGGCACGCAGGCTGCGTTCCATGTCGGCGGGATCCAGGGTCCGGCTGCGCACGCTGCCCGGAACCAGTTCCCGGGCGAAGGGCAGCGCCGCCAGACGCAGGAGATTGATGTCTTCGACGAACAGGCCGACCACCTCGGCCTGCAGACGCGCGGCCAGTTCCGCTGCCGTCTCCAGTGCCGTCTCGGCTTCAGCAGAGGCATCCAGCGCCACCAGGATGCGACGCACGCGGTGGAACCCGGTATGAAACTCAGTCATGAGAGGCCTCGTGTTCGCCTGCAGTCCTGGTGTATTCCTGGCGGATACGGGTCAGTTCATCCAGGCGCTCGGCGACCCGGTGGTTGACACTGCCATCGGGAAAGCGACCTTCGGCATCCGGGACCCCCGCCGTCTGCCCGGTGAGCAGTTCAATGGCCTCGTCCACCGTGCTCACGGGATAGATCGCGAACAGACCGGCGCGCACTGCCTCCACCACATCTTCCCGCAGCATGAGGTGGACGACATTGGACCGGGGGATGAGCACACCGTGCCGCCCGTTGAGGCCGCGCTCGCGGCAGATGTCGAAAAAGCCCTCGATCTTTTCGTTGACACCGCCGATGGCCTGCACCTGTCCGTGCTGGTTGACTGAGCCGGTCACCGCCAGGGACTGGCGGATGGGCACCCGTGCCAGGGAAGAAATCAGGGCGCACAGCTCTGCCACCGAGGCGCTGTCGCCTTCCACCATGCCATAGGACTGCTCGAACACCAGGCTGGCGGACAGGGAGAGGGGCTGATCGGCGGCGTAGCGGGCGGCGAGAAAAGAAGACAGGATGAGCACGCCCTTGGAATGAATGGCGCCGCCCAGTTCCACTTCCCGTTCGATGTCGATCACCTCGCCCTCGCCGAGGCGGGTATTGGCGGTGATGCGCGTGGGACGTCCGAAGGCGAAATTGCCCAGCTGAATCACGGACAGCCCATTGATCTGGCCGACGCGCTCGCCTTCGGTGTCGATGAGCAC
>Ga0256839_1002508_pt1 | contig 20312 bp, 16 predicted proteins | sample 354166metaG_FD_185968 | JGI IMG/M metagenome (GOLD analysis project Ga0256839, IMG submission 185968) | Hydrothermal vent microbial communities from Mid Atlantic Ridge, Atlantic Ocean - 354-166 | ecosystem: Environmental > Aquatic > Marine > Hydrothermal vents | place: Atlantic Ocean: Mid... | reverse complement strand
CACGACCAATTTTGCCAAAGACGGTTTTCACTTCAGGAAAGCTTTTAATAATCTCATTGGTTTGTTGTAATAACGCCTGTGCTTGCCCAATAGACAACCCTGGTAAAGTCGTCGGCATATAAAGCAAATCCCCTTCTTCTAGTTCAGGCATAAACTCTGAACCTAATTGTTGCCATGGATATACAATGGTTGCCAACAGAACGATGGACACCAATAAAACCGTTTTTGGCCAAGCCAATACGCGGGTTAATATCGGACGATACCCCGCAATACAAACACGGTTAATAGGGTTTTTCGACTCGCTGGGAAGCTTGCCGCGAATAAAATAGCCCATTAAGACGGGAATTAAACTAATCGCCAAACCAGCCGCAACCGCCATCACCAAGGTTTTGGTTAATGCGAGCGGAGTAAACAATCTGCCTGCTTGTTCCTGTAAAGCGAAAATAGGAACAAAACTCAGTGCAATAATTAACAATGAAAAGAACAGTGGTAAACCAACCTCTTTTGATGCATTTAACACCAGTGTCCAATGCTCTTCACCCTCTGCATGTTTTCCGGTTTTTTTAAAGTGACGCTCCAAATGCTTGTGGGTGTTTTCGATCATAACAATGGCGGCATCCACCATAGTTCCAATCGCAATGGCGATTCCCCCTAAGCTCATAATGTTGGCGGAAACACCCATTTTCTCGAGAATAATAAACGCGCCTAAAATCCCCAAAGGCAGGGATAAAATCGCCACAAATGCAGACCGTATGTGCATTAAAAACAGTAAACAAATTAAACCGACAACAATCATCTCTTCAATTAATTTATTGGTTAAGGTCGCAACGGCACGATCAATCAAGCTGGCTCGATTGTAAACTTCTACAAATTCCACGCCCTTTGGTAAGCTTGATTTAAGTGCTTCCATTTTGGCTTTGACCGCCTCAATGACTTCTAACGCATTTTCGCCTGAGCGCATGACAATAATGCCGCCAACCACTTCACCCTCACCATTGAGTTCAGCAATGCCACGACGCGATTGCGTCCCTAGCTTTACGGTCGCAACATCTTTTAAAAGAATCGGGGTATTGTTTTCTGAAAACAGCCCTACAGGAATCTTTTCAAGATCGGCAACACGGGTGACATAGCCCTTTAATGCGACCATGTATTCCGCTTCGGCTTGCTCAATCACCGAAGCACCCATCTCAACCGAACTTTTTTGAATCGCTTGCTGCACTTTTTTTAACGGCAGTTGATACGCGCGTAATTTATTGGGATCCACCGTGACTTGATACTGTTTAATCATGCCACCAATGGCCGCCACTTCAGAGACACCAGGAACCGATTGCAGTTCGTATTTTAAAAACCAATCTTGAAGACTTCTAAGTTGCGCTAAATCGTATTGGTTGCTTCGATCCACCAGAGCATATTGATAAACCCACCCAACACCCGAGGCATCAGGCCCCAGCGTGGGTTGCACACTTTCAGGTAAAAAAACCTTTACCTGACTTAAGTACTCCAATACCCGTGACCTCGCCCAATACGGATCGGTGCCATCTTCAAACAACACATAGACATAGGAGTCCCCAAAAAAAGAGTACCCCCTCACCGCCTTGGATTTTGGAATTGACATCATCAAACTTGAAATAGGATACGTTACCTGATCTTCAATTACTTGAGGCGTTTGACCTGCAAACGGCGTTTTAATAATAACCTGAACATCCGAAAGATCTGGAATGGCATCCAGCGGGGTATTTTGCAACGATAGCCAACCCCAAGCGCCCATGGCCGCACTTAACAACAAAACCAATACTCGGTTACGAATGGAGTAGGTAATAATATGATTAATCATTTAACCGTCTCCTTTAATGATTATGTTCTGCGGGAGGAGGGGTCTCTCCAGCCGACATTAAGCGTCGCAAGTTAGACTGAATTTGACTCTCAGAATCAATCAAGAACTGACCTGAAATAACAATTTTTTGTCCTGCTTGTAAACCCGATAACACTTCAACAATGCCTTTGGTTTGAATCCCTGTGGTAATCTCAACCACATCAAACTGACCACTGTCCAGTTGACGAACCACTCTTTGCGTTCTGCCATCATCAATGACCGCTTCCAATGGAATCGCTAAGACACCTCTTTTACCCCCCCCATAAATTTCAACGTCGATAAACATATTGGGTTTTAGCAGATGTTGTTCATTCAGTACGGGCAAACGAACTTTTAAGGCTTGAGTACGTGCATCGGTTAAAGGGTAAAGGTACTCTATTTGACTCTCCCAGCGTTGTTCAGGAAAGGCTTGACTGGTTAAATTGGCGGTTAATCCCGTTTTAACCCAACTTTGTTGCAAGGGTAAAATTTCAGCTTCGACCCATACCGTGGATAAATCCGCGATGGTCATCAGCTCGGTTTGAGGTTGAATGTACATCCCTTCTTGCACAGAAAGTGCTAAAACCACACCCTTCTGACTGGCATAAATCGGAATTTTATTGATCGGCTTGTTAAGACGTTGAATTTGTCTAATCACGCCACGACTCACGCCCAATAACTCCAATCGTATTTTGGCTGAAGCCACTAAAGAGTCTGCGGACTTTCCTAACCGTTTACGGTTATGCAATGCCAATAAGAAATCTTGTTGTGCAGAAACAATTTCAGGTGAATACAGGCGATACAGCAGTTGATTTTTTTCAACCGTATCTCCTAAGCTATGGACGCTTAAATCACTGATCCAACCAGATGACCTTGGATGAATATGAATAAGCTTTGATTCGTCAGAAACCACCTTGCCAAAGGTTGGAATATAGCGCCATAACGTGGTTTTTTGCACCTCAGCCGTACGGATTGCGAGACCTTGCTTTAGACCATTTGCACCACCGCCTGCTGAAATTTTAGGCGCTCCAACCGAGGCTTGAATTTTTTGCTTCACTAAGTCCATGCCGCAAATAGGGCAAGTGCCTTCATGATCGCGAATAATTTGAGGGTGCATTGGGCAGACGTATTTATAGACTGCAGTAGATTCACTTTCTAACAGTGCAATTTCAGACGCATGACTTTCTTCTGAGTGAGCATGACTCTCTGAACTTTCTGCACTTGCAAAAGCGGAAAAAGAGACTACAAATGAACATAGCAGTGCATTTAAAACGAGATGTTTCATAATAAAACCTTTCTTAAAATAGACCATCCGATGAAAAGCAGATAACGGTCTTTAAAATAAATACAACAACTTATAAGAAATAAGCTTTGTAAGAAATTAAAAAGTAATACTATGAATTTTTAGGGGGACGAAAATCGAGAAAAATAGGAGCATTTTTCAGTTTGGATGGAACAAAAAGGGCAGGTATTTTAGCTATATCTTGAATATTAAGCAGATCTATATGAATGCCGACCAAAGGGGAGTTCATTTTATGGCAAGCACTGTTATCACACTGACACTGATCAAAACAGTCCACACAATACGCATTGTCCGTTTGTTGAATGCCATTCGTTTCTGACGGCACCGAAGAACAACCATGCGATAAATTCGCTTGATGCTGAGGTATCTCGTTCAACAAAGTGGTTTGTTTTTCACTTAAAGTACCCTTATTTTGCACTCCTGAAGACACCACCGCACCGACCCAAGAAGAGGATAGTGCAGAAAATAGAATAACAAAGACCATCAAATAATGTTTCATATTTTTGATTATAGCGCCATCTGAACAAATTGTTTAAACAAAATCAGCATAACGCACTCTTTTTAGGGATCTTCAGAGAATGCAACGGCTTTGGTTTCAGAAGATTTTTTAGCTATATAACTGGCCATATCAGCCTGTTCAATCACTTTCTGAATACTCGGCGAACCCTTGTTCATTTTAGCCACCCCAATACTTGCACCAATGATAAGCACCTCTCCTTTCCAATCAATACGAATCGACTCAATTTTACGCAACACTCTTTTTGCCACTAATAAACCAACCTCAAGCGAACAATAAGGGAGCAGTAGCGCAAACTCATCACCGCCTAATCTCGCAACCAAATCATACTCTCTGCGCTCACAACTAAGCTGCTCTGCAACCGCTTTCAAGACCGCATCACCAGCATGATGTCCGTAGGTATCATTAATCGCTTTAAATTTATCCAAATCTAAAAACAGCAATGCGTGCTCTTTATCACTGTTAACCGCCTCTTCCCATAAGGTTTCCGCCTCTCTTTCAAAGGCTCGACGGTTCAACAGCTCCGTCATAGAGTCATGGTTTGCCTCCCATGATAGATTTTCTAAATTTCGATGTAAGCGACTGTTTAAAAGATAAATTCCGCCAATGAGTGCTAAAAAACCAAAAAAGATAACCGCAATCCACAATACTGCTCGATTGAGCTGCTCCTCTGCAACGTGCTCAATACGACTTAACGGAATCGTTATCTCAAGCGCACCCAGTAATTGGTGTTGCTTCCATGATTTTCCATGAGAAACGCCCGAGAGTTCTCGAAGCTTTTTAACTTTTTCAGTGGTTTCATAATGGTTATGACAAGAGACACAACTTGCTGAAGTTGCCGCATCCGCGGTTAAATAGCGAAATACATTTTCACCATTCGCCTTTTCAATGCGAAAAATAGGTTGCCACTCGATTGGTCCTTTAGGATTTACCTGATCTTGCGCCTCCAATTGAGGCCACGCCCACTTTAGAAACTCATTTGAAAGCCCTTGACTTGGCTCAATATTCCAACGGCTCACAGGGCGATAGTGAAATAAGTTCGCTGTGTTTTGCTCGGTAGCCACCCCCAGTTCCTTTAAAAACTGTGCCGGAATGGGAATGTATCCTTTATGAATTTCTGAATCAACATGCGCACCATAGCCATCAGATTTTAACTTATTAATCGCCACATCGGCATATACCGAGCGAGCAGTTTTTGCAAAAGTGGCAACAATATTTGCCACCTCTTCCGCTTGTTTCTCAATAAAGAACTGTGTGGTGTCTCGTACAACAAAAATCGCCAGTGCACCGACAACAAAAAAGCTTAGCACCAATATAAGCACCATTTTTTTTCTCTGCTGTCGAGCATAGTTCATTGCGTAAACCCTTTATAAGTAAATTTTGATCATTAAAAAATATCATAACGTGTTATATGAACTCAAGAAAGAGCTAAAAGTTATATTTAATTCCAAATTACAAGAGGGTATAAGAGTTTGATCAATACAAAGAGAGAAATAAAAGCATTATTGACAGTGCAATAATGCTTTATTTAATAAGAAACCTTTGCATGAAAGGATGCACGGACAAGGTGAATTGAGCGTGCTCAAGAGAGGATACCCTGGGGTATAAAAAAGACTGAAGTCGCCTGATTTTCGTTGAAAACCTTGCGAACACCTAGATATTCCCTAAGATTTCCGCCTCAATAAGATTAAGTGCCGACCACGCCACCATCCATCCGGCGAATGACAATGGTGGCTGAACGGGGTCGTCCAGCCGTATTCCCATCAGGCCACTTTGAAAAAGCGGTTGGATTATTTTTAACAAAAGCATCCATATCAGGATAAATGCCTATATCCAGCGGTTTATTAGGGTGGCTTTTAACTTCTCCAGGGTGCTGAATATCTACAAAACAGGTCGTTCCATCTGGTGTCCAGGTAACACCAGTGACTTCACAACCAGAAGGTCCTACCATAAAACGACGAATCTCTCCGGTTGTCACATCCGCAACCAACATCTGATTATTACCTTGACCTTCATAATCCCCCACATTCGAAAAATCGCCATCTGACTGAATCCATAAACGCCCTTCTGGATCAAATTGCAAACCATCAGGTGAATTAAACATGTTCTCAACGGTAATATTGTCAGAACCATGTTTCGCTTCATCGGCCAAGTTAGGGTTCCCAGCAATTACAAAAATATCCCACGTAAAGGTGGTTGCAGCAGCATCTCCTCCATCTTCATTCCAGCGAATAATATGCCCCCAGTTATTCACCGCACGTGGGTTTGCATCATCAATCGCAGGTCGAGCAGAGCCTGCGATTGTTGTACCATCAATTGCATTACTCGTCGCGGGTGTTTCCGAACCACGACGATTATTATTGGTGCAAGAAAGATAGACCTCTCCTTTTTTATTAGGGTTTGCAGCAATCCACTCAGGTCTATCCATCATGGTTGCTCCAACACGATCCGCTGCCGCCCTGGTACGAATTAAAATGTCCGCTTGACTCGTAAAGCCATTCGCAACCGTCAACCCATTTTCATTAAAGAGAAGTGGAATCCAAGTTCCCACACCTTTATTATCCCCTTCAGCCACCCCAGCATCTAATCGGGCAACGTAGAGTATTCCAGAATCCAATAAATCATTACCGGAAGATGGCGTGTTCGCATCATAGACGCCATCGCTCACAAACTTATAAAGATACTCATTACGCTCATCACACCCCATGTAAACAACCGCTTTATTATTGGTTGATAAGACCATCTCAGCATTTTCATGTTTAAAACGTCCTAATGCAGTGCGTTTTTTAGGCATGCTTGTAGGACTAAAAGGGTCAATTTCTACAACCCAACCAAAACGGTTGGGTTCGTTGCGATTTACAAAAATATCAAAACGCGGATCTTGGGTATGCCAACGATAACCAAACCCCCCAGCACGTAAGCCATAACGATTTTCATGATCTGTTGGAACAAAAAGTGGGTTCTCTGAACCAAAGTAACCATTAAAATTTTCTTCACAGGTAATATAAGTTCCCCAGGGTGTCATACCTGCTCCACAGTTATTTAACGTACCTAAAACTTCAACACCCAATGGATCATCGGCTGTTTTTAACAGATCATCTCCTTTTGCAGGTCCAGAAATTTCAATCGGGGTATAACCTGTGATACGACGATTATATTGTGAATTATTAACAACAGACCATTCGCCAGAGTCACTCTTGCTCACCTCAATCACAGAAACACCATGTGCCGCAATCATCTTTTTAACCATATCCGCATCAAGATTGTCATACCAATTTATACTGCCTGCAGGGAAAAAATATTCTGGATTAATATATTCATGGTTGATACACAATAAACCTGCATCACTGCGTGAATTACCTTGCGCATCTTTTAATGGAAAAAAGAAAATCGCATCATGATTATCACCGGCTTGTAACTCTTGTTCTTGCCAGCTTTCTGCTGCGGTACCTAAAAATGCTGGTGCGCCTGCGACACACACATCTCCCCAACGATAAAGTACTTCTGCAACATAGCCCTCTGGCACGACGACACTATCTGAAGTACTCGTACTAACAGCTTGAAAACTAATCGGAGGTGAAGACGACTCTTCTGCTACGACAGGATTACCATTATCATCAAAAGCAATACATCCACTTAACCCCATGCCAAAAATTCCAGCAACACCAAAGGCGGCTCCTGATTTAAGAAAAGACCGACGCGAAAGATTAAGGGCAACTTGTTGCTCAACAAGGTCTGTTAAAGAGTTGTTCTTTGATGGATTAGAAACACCATCATCATCAATAATTGTAGTAGACATTTTTTAACTCCATATTTGGCTTGGCACTAAGTAGGTTACCTGATTAGGTAGGTATAAAAAACTACCTATGATTTTAGTAGCCAAATATGACAAGGGAGTGACAAAAATATTAAAAAATTAGAAAGGTTTTATTCAAGCAACTTGAACACATAAACGTTATAAGAGTTTAAAAACACAGGAAACGGCTTGTAACTTCCTAATAAAAGCTAACTGCACTTGTTGGGGGATGCTTACCTCCAATTCAACTTGTTGAGCATAATGAACTCTTAAGATATCACCCTTTAAAATATTCACCCAATGTCTAATTTTTTGCTCTAACGCAAAGTCACAAACCAACTGGAAGGCTACCATTTCAATTTGTTGCTCTAATGGCAATACCGCCATAACCGCTTGTGCAGCTTGGCCATAAGCGCGCGTTAATCCGCCTGCACCGAGTTTAATCCCACCAAAATAACGCACGACAATAATCATCACATCACCTACCCCTTTGTGATTCAGCACATTTAAGATTGGTTTTCCTGCCGTACCAGAAGGTTCTCCATCATCACCCATTCCCGCATTGATTGCACAAGATGGATCTCCAATTAAGTATGCCCAGCAGTGGTGCCGGGCATCTGGGTAATCGCTTCTCACCTCGCTCAACCAACTCATCGCTGCTTCACGTGAAACAATTTGCTTTGCATGTGCGATAAAACGACTTTTTTTAATGAGTATTTCAGCAGAGGCTTCTTCTGTCGGAGTCGCGTAATTCATTTTCCAATACAAAAAGAGGTAAAAATTCGACCCAATAAATCATCTGAAGTAAAGCGCCCTGTAATTTCAGACAGTGCTTGTTGTGCTAAACGTAAGTCTTCAGCCAAAAGCTCACCTGCCGCAACCCCTTCTAACTGCTGTTGACCACTCTCTAGCCAAGACAGTGCAGTTTCCAACGCATCTAAATGACGTTTTCGAGCCATGAAGACCCCTTCTACTGTTTGAGCAAAGCCCATTTCCGTTTTAAGGTGTTCTTTAAGCAAGTCCAGCCCTTGTTGATGTTTTGCTGATAACCAAATAACGGTACGCTGAGTTTCAGCTTCAACCTCAATTTTTGGCGCCTGCTCAATCAAATCAATTTTATTACGCACCAAGGTAACAGGCACCTCTTTAGGCAACCGATCTAAAATAACTTGATCTTCTGGATGAATCTCCTCACCTGCTTGCAGCATCACCAATACTCTATCCGCATCGTCTAACGCTTGCCAAGCACGTTCAATTCCAATTTTTTCCACTTGGTCGGTTGCTTTTCGCACCCCAGCGGTGTCTAAAATATGCAAAGGCATTCCGTCAATATTAATTTCCTCTTTCACAATATCTCTGGTCGTTCCAGCAACGTCGGTAACAATCGCACTTTCTCGCCCTGATAACGCATTTAACAGGCTTGATTTTCCTGCATTAGGACGCCCTAAAATCACAACCGACATTCCCTCTCTGAGTAGCGCCCCCTGTTTTGCGGCACGAAATACTTGTTGCAGTCGATCCAAAATGCGTTGTAAATCACCCGCAACTTTACCATCCGATAAAAAATCAATCTCCTCTTCTGGAAAATCAATCGCCGCTTCAACATAAATACGCAGTCGAATTGTCTCCTCTACCAGCGCATTCACTTCTCGTGAAAAATCTCCCTGCAATGAGCGCATGGCAGAGCGTGCCGCTTGCTCCGAAGAGGCTTCAATCAGATCTGAAATGGCTTCTGCTTGTGTTAAATCCAACTTATCATTGATAAAAGCCTGTTTCGAAAATTCGCCTGGTTCGGCTAAACGCGCACCAAGTTCAACCACTCTATTGAGTAACCACTGCAACACAACAGGCCCACCATGCGCCTGTAACTCCAATACATCTTCCCCCGTAAAAGAGTTTGGGTTTGGAAAATAGAGCGCAATACCTCGGTCTAATATTTGACCCTCAGCCCCTAAAAAATCCCCATAATAGGCATAACGTGGCTTCGGTAATAAGCCTAAAACAGCCTGAGCAATCTCAACGACTTTAGCGCCCGACACTCGTACAATGCCAACCCCACCACGCCCTGGTGCGGTGGCAATCGCAGCAATCGTATCTACATTATCAAATATCATGATTCGCTCCTACTTACTCAAGATCCAACAAAAAACGCCCTATAAAGGGCGCTTTTAAAAAAAGAGATATTAATTAGACTTTTAAACAATCGTTTTATAGGTTGTCGTTTTAATATCGGTAATAAATGCTTTCTCAGAGTACAGTGCAATCTGCTTATCCAGATTTTTTTTAGAGGAGAATGTCATCTCCTCTTTTTCACCATTCACTTTAAAAGACAGAACATACAGCGGCTTCGATTTTACTTCAATCGCCTCAGTATTATTTACCACACGGTTTGCGGAGGTATTTGACTCTAAAGGTAAGTATCCCGCTTTGGTTTTATAACAAATTGGGGTGGTGCCATCGGCAACCAAAAATTCGACTTTCCCATACATAGGGTGATCTTGACCAAGTTTCTGATAAGTTAACTGCATCGCTATTTACTCGCTCTCTCTTTTGCCTTCTCTTTCTCTTTTTCTTTCTCTTTAGCGTCAATTTCATCAATTTTCTTAGTAATGTACCACTGCTGTGCTACCGATAAAATATTGTTCACCACCCAATAAAGTACCAATCCTGCTGGGAAGAAGATAAAAAAGAGGGTGAAAATAAATGGCAAAAACTTCATCACTTTTTGCTGCATTTCGTCCATCATCGCAGAAGGGTTCAGCCTCTGCTGGATATACATCGTTACCCCCATAATAATCGGCAAAATATAGTACGGATCCGTTGCTGACAAATCTTGAATCCATAAGAAAAATGGTGCATGACGCATTTCAACGGAGTACAACAACACCCAGTAAAGCGCAATAAATACCGGCATCTGAATCAATATTGGCAAGCAACCGCCTAATGGATTGATTTTCTCCTCTTTGTAGAGCTTCATCATTTTCTGTTGAAAGAGTGCTTTATCGTCGCCGTAATTCTCTTTTAACTGCTTCAATTTCGGCTGAAATTTTTTCAAACGAGCCATAGAGCGATAACTGGTTTCAGATAGTTTATAGAAAACCAACTTAATCATCACCGTCAATAAGATAATCGCCACCCCCCAGTTGCCTACCACGCTGTGAATCTTATCGAGTAACCAGAACAGAGGCTCTGCTAAAATCGTTAAGACACCGTAATCAATGGTTAACTCTAGCCCAGGTGCAATTTTAGCCAATACATCCTGTTTTTCAGGTCCAATATACACACTGGATGACAGTACGCCAGATTGGCCAGAATCAACCACCATCATCGGCTCAACCACACCAAGTGCATAACGTCCCTCTGCCAAAGGTTTTGCATAATAGGTGTTTTGAGCTTCTTGGTTCGGTATCAGTGCCGTCAAAAAATACTGCTGAATCATTGCGGCCCAACCACCCGTAACCATTTTTCCTGAAACAGGTTGAGTCAGTAAGTCATCAAAGGAGTGTTTAACATATTTGTCCTCAGCATGAGGGTCATAAAGCACTGGTCCTGTATAGGTGTACATCATAAAGTTTTCATCAGGGTTGTAGCGATTACGCACAATTTGAGAGTACAAGCTTCCCGACCACACTTCGCTCGTTTGGTTGTCTATTTTATAGGCAACATCAACTAAATACTTCCCTTTGGTAAAGGTATAACTTTTCGTAACTGTGACCCCATTCTCAGTCCAAGTTAAAGGAACCGTTAAGGTATCCCCTGTCATTACGTACTCTTTTTGAGCCGTTTGATATTGTGTTTTATGGGTTGGCGCAGGCAACTTAGCATTTGGCTGAACGGCGATTCCATTTTGAACCATATAAACCAAGGGGCCAGAGTCACTTAATAACTGAAATGGCTTGGAGTGATCGTCAGACGCACCGTACTCTAATAATTTTGCTGAACGGATATCCCCACCAAAGGTATCAATAATTATTTCAAACGTATCCGTCGTAACATGAACTCTCTCACCTTGAGAAATGCCATTTTGCAACACCGGTACTGCACTGTTATGCACACTACCAAGGTTCGCACCCGGAACATCGGTTGAACCCGATACCGAACTTCCTGACGTCGCATTTGCAACAGGCACTTCTTGCGCTGCACTTGCTTGCACCGTTGCTTCAACTTTTGCTGAAGAGAACTGCATCCATTCAAGCCACATCCATGTTAGCGTAAATGCTAACGCCAACCACCAAAACGATCTCATATTCATTGAAAAACCTTTTAAAGCCTTACTAAGAGACCTTTGCACGAAAGGATGCACGGAGAAAAAAGTCTGAAATGCGCCTGATTTTCGTTGTACCCCAAGGGCACTTCCTACGGGGCGACACCTTGCGAATACTTAGGTATTCCCTGTGATTTCCGCCTCAATCAGCCAAATTTCATCTCTTTTTTTCTCTCGCGCCCCTTTTATGCAAAGGTCTCACTAAAAAGTTTTTGTACCTTTCCCCAAACTCCCAAATTGCCAAGTAGCTTGGTACAGCAGGTACAAAAACGTCTATTTATGTTTGATTACGTGCGATCTTTTAGACCACTTTTTTTAATTTTACGAACTAGGTGCAAAAAGCTTTTATGCAAGGTCTTATTATCAATATCCTGCATGCCTTTTCGCCCTAAAACGACAATATCATACCCACTTAGCTCTTTCTTATGTAGCCGAAATGCTTCTCTTGCCAATCTTTTTACACGATTTCGCCAAACGGCACGTTGCAATTGTTTTTTTGCGATGGCGAGACCAAGTCTTGGATAGCACTGCTGGTTTGCTCGAACAATCAATGTCCAATTACGATTACCAAACTTTTCAGCATTGGAAAATACGTGTTGAAAATCATTAGGCTTGAGAATACGAAGAGGTTTTGAGAAACCATTGACTGGTTTATTCAAAAGATAAGAAGGGGTAGGGGGTTCTGAGTGAGTTGATAACTCGTTATTTGAATTCATTAACTCACCAGAATTTCGCTTTGGGTGTACCATATCAGCACACTCAAAAACTATACAGCTAAGCGCTTACGTCCTTTCGCACGACGAGCAGCTAAGATTTTACGACCATTTTTAGTCGCCATACGAGCACGGAAACCGTGTGTACGGGCACGTTTGATAACACTAGGTTGAAATGTACGTTTCATGTCACTGAATCCTTAAAATATTCTATTCCGACATCCGGAAAAACGGGGATTATATAGCGCTTCTAAGAAGAAAACAAGAACCTAACGTGAAAAAACAGTATCTTTCTTAAACTCGGACAATTTATTAGGTGCTCGGCAAGGTAATATAGGCCACCACTAAATATCGCCCAAACTTTCCAAGGGTGACTAGCACTAAAAATAGAGCGATGTTCACTCTAAGCACTCCTGCAACGAGTGTTAATGGATCGCCAATAACTGGAACCCATGCAAATAAAAGACTCAAGGTGCCGAGCTTACGAAAACGTTGTTCTGACTTTTCAAACTCAGCTTCCGATATTTTTAAGACCTTACGCTGTAAAAAAGACCCTCCCCAAAATCCGATCATATAATTCACAACCGAACCCAGTACATTACCAATAGTCGCGACAACGACTAACAACATCGGATTTATTTCAGATAGCAATAAAGCCACCAAAATAACCTCTGAACTCATTGGCAGTATGGTTGCTGCTAAAAAAGCAGAAACAAATAACCCAAAAACCCCTAACTCTGTAAAAAACGCCATAACCTCAACCTTACAAATCCCCTATTGAACCCACGCTATACTCAAAAAATAGTAACAATTTTTTATTTCCATCAACAACCGCAAAAAACACTTTATTTTCAACAAGATAATCACTTAAAAAACCGGGTTATCCACAGATAATATACACAGAGTTATCCACAGCAAACCTCTTGTTTTAAAGTTATTCACAGGTATACTTATCAAATACTCCAAATCGAATCGCTAATCTTAAGGAAATTCCTTTGTCAACACTGTGGACCCAAAGTCTTAAACACTTAGAAAAAGATCTCAATGATCAACAATTCCATACCTGGATTCGTCCCCTTCAAGCCGTTGAAGAGGAGTCTGCTATTCGCTTACTTGCTCCCTCTACATTTATTTTGGACTGGGTCAATAAAAAATTAATGACAAATATCCGCCAAGCCATTGCAAAGGCCGCGCCTGTCAATACCCCTGAAATATTGCTCGAAATTGGGGATTATAGCGTTGATACGATACCAGAGCCTGAAGTTACCGTGCCACAACCCTTGCAAAGAAAAAATAAACCCACCAAAAAAAATACCAAATCTTCAGGAACCGCCGCTCAAAAATCAACCATTAAACACGGTCTAAATGCCAGTTTTACCTTTGGTACCTTTGTCGAAGGGAAAGCCAACCAACTTGCAGCAGCCGCCGCACGGCAAGTTGCAGAAAACCCTGGTGGAAGCTACAACCCCTTCTTTATCTATGGTGGAGTTGGGTTGGGTAAAACCCATTTAATGCATGCCATTGGTAATCAACTTCTAGAAGACAATCCCGAAGCACGCGTTGTTTACTTACACTCAGAACGCTTTGTTGCAGACATGGTCAATGCTCTTCGCCATAATAAAATTGACGAGTTCAAACGATTTTATCGCTCATTAGATGCCCTATTAATTGATGATATTCAATTTTTCTCTAATAAAGAGCAATCCCAAGAAGAATTTTTTCATACCTTTAACACGCTACTCGAAGGCAATAAACAAGTCATCTTAACCAGCGATCGTTTTCCCAAAGAGGTGGATGGCTTAGAAGATCGTCTAAAATCTCGTTTTGGCTGGGGGTTGACCATCGCCGTAGAACCCCCCGAATTTGAAATGCGCGTTGCCATTTTACTCAAAAAAGCCTCTGAATTTGGCATTGCCCTGCCAGAAGAGGTCGCCTTCTTTGTTGCCAAACGACTACGAGGCAATGTTCGAGACTTAGAAGGCGCTTTAAAACGCATCGGGGCTTATTCGCAGTTTACTCAACAAGTATTAACCGTTGAAGTCGTCAAAGAAGCCCTAAAAGATTTATTGGCTTTGCAACAAAAAATGGTTACCTTAGATAACATACAAAAAACCGTAGCAGACTACTTTAAATTGCGTGTTGCCGATTTACTCTCTAAACGCCGAACTCGAAATATTGCACGACCACGACAGGTCGCTATGGCCATTGCCAAAGAGCTCACCAATCATAGCTTGCCTGAGATTGGTGATGCTTTTGGTGGCCGAGACCACACCACGGTACTGCATGCCGTGCGTAAAATCAAAGAACTACGAGAGCAAGACCACCATATTGATAATGACTTTAACAACTTGATTCGTATTATTACCAATTAAGAGATAAGATTAAGAGACCTTAACATGAAAATTACTTTAACGCGTGAAAACCTTTTAAGTGTTCTACAAACCGTAGGTGGTGTCGTCGAAAAGCGTCAGACAATGCCTATTTTAGGCAATGTTTTATTTCAAACCTCTGAAAACACCCTGACAGTCACCGCATCCGATTTAGAAATTGAAACACGTGCAACCACAGAACTCGAGTCAAGCGAGGCACCCCAGTTTTCAGTTACACTACCTGCCATTAAGTTAATTAATATCGTGCGCTCTCTGCCCAATGGACTCACCATTACATTAGATTTTGAGGGTTCTCGTTGTACCCTTCTCGCAGGGCGCTCACGCTTTAAGCTATCGACCCTGCCGGCAGAAGACTTTCCAACCATGGATTTAACCCAAACAGACCTCTCTTTTTCTCTATCGCAACATCAATTAAAGCAACTCATTTTGCACTCTGGTTTTGCCATGGCAAGCCAAGATGTCCGTTTTTATTTAAACGGAATGTTATTTGACATTAGCAACAACACCCTACGAGTGGTTGCTACCGATGGCCACCGCCTATCCACCTGCGCCACTCAATTGGAAGCGGAAGGCCTCACACCTACGCAAGCGATCTTGCCAAGAAAAGGGGTTTTAGAGCTACAAAAATTGATGAGCGATGAGGATACCTTAATTGAATTTTCACTCGCTAAAAACTATTTAACGGTGCAATTGGAAGGCACAGTATTTACCTGTAAACTGGTTGACGGTCGCTTTCCTGACTACCTACGCGTGATTCCTACCGATAATGACCAGTTGATCCAAACCGATAAAGAGCTACTGCGCGCCTTATTACAACGAGCCTCTATTTTATCAAATGATAAATTTAAAGGCATTCGCCTCGTTCTTAGCCAAAACCTCTTAGCCGTCAACGCCTCAAACAGCGAGCAAGACGAATCACATGAAGACATGGCTATTGACTACCAAGGCACGGAGATGGAAATTGGCTTTAATGTAAATTATATTATTGATGTTCTAAACTCAATCAATGATGACTGTGTGACGTTAATTTTAAAAGATGCCAACAGTAGCTGTTTAATCGAAAGCCAAACCGATGTCTGTCACTGTCAACACGTTATTATGCCGATGCGCTTATAGCAACTCTCTAGTTAAAATAGGATTAACGGCGCTTAATCCTATTTTAAAAAATCCCCCCCCCTATCTTAGAATCAAACCAAGCAGGGTAACCACAGGGGGGTCTACCCACGGAAATTGACTTAATCATTTTGACACAAATTAATCAACTCACCATTCAACACTTTCGAAACTGTCAGCAAATCCAGTGTGAACTGAGCTGTGGATTAAACTTAATTATCGGTGACAATGCCGCCGGAAAAACCTCCGTTATTGAAGCCATCTGGGTACTTGCAACAGGTCGATCTTTTCGAACCGCTAAATCTCAGCACCTTATCCAACATCAACAAACGGCACTCACCGTTTTTACCCAAGTCGCTTCTAGCCATTCCGCGAATCACCAATATCGCCTAGGCATTCAAAAAAGCCCACAACACACTCAGCTCCGTATAAATGGTGAAAATACATCATCTCAATCTACCATCGCGCAACACCTTCCCGTGCAACTTCTCACCCCAGAAAGCCATAAACTCCTCGAAGATGGACCCAAAGCACGTCGTCAATTTATGGACTGGGGCTGCTTTCACCAATCCCCTGAGTTTATGCCGTTATGGCGTAGCTATCAAAGAGCCCTTAAACAACGTAATCAAGCGTTCAAAAAACGCCTCCCTAAAGCTCAGGTGCAACTGTGGGATCAAACGCTGGTTGAAAATGCGCTCAAAATAGACCAAATACGTCAGCGCTATTTAGAAGATTTAACCCCCTACTTAGTCACTTTTTGCCAAGCACTCATGCCAGAGCTGAGCGACCAAGTGATCTGCCAATACCGTGCTGGCTGGCCTAAAAACACAGAAGATTTAATGGCACTTTATAGCCTTAACTTTGATAAAGAGCGTGCATTAGGCCACACCCAATATGGGGCACACCGAGCCGATATTCGTTTTAAGTTTTCAGGGATAGAAGCTATTAATACCTTGTCTCGTGGGCAACAAAAGCTCTTTGTCTGTGCCTTGCTACTGGCACAAGCCAGTCTCCATGAAAAAACCCTGCAAGAACCTGTCATCATGCTCATTGATGATCTACCTGCCGAGCTTGATGAGACGCATCGCTTAAAGCTACTCGAACTACTGCAACTCTTAAAAATACAACATATTATTACCAGTACCTCTCAATCTCTCATTCCTATATTAAATCCAAAGAGCACCCATATTTGGCAAATTCATGCGGGAGTACTCACTCGAAAGACTTAGAAACGACTGCCTATTTTTGCTACACTAAATTCCTCCAGTGAATGGTAAAAAGGACCCTCTTTGTGAACCAAATAAACGACCCCAACGCTCCAGAACTCAATACCACCCTTCCAATGATTATCTATGCACTGTATCTTGCAAACCTCATGGTTCCATTGACCGCCTTAGTTGGCGTTATCATGGCCTATGTTAATAAAAGCGATGAATCTAATTTTTTACAATCCCACTATCAATTCCAAATCCGTACCTTCTGGATCGGCCTGCTCTACCTCATCGTTGGCGGAATACTCACCCTTATCCTAGTCGGTTGGCTCGTCTTACTCTTTTATGTTATCTGGCTCATTATTCGCTGTGTCAAAGGGTTTAAATACCTCAGCAACCAACAAGCGATTCCCAACCCAACCAGCTGGATGTTTGGCTAAACCTACTCTCCGTTCGTCGCTCTGCATTTACATCACATTTATGGTAGAATTGCCTGTCTAAATTTAGCCCTCAAAACAATTGAGGCTCGCTCTTTCGAGCCAGCCTCCTTAAAAGAAATCGAGTTTTATGTCTGAAGAAACACTATACGATTCCTCCTCCATCACGGTTCTAAAAGGCTTAGATGCCGTTCGTAAACGCCCTGGGATGTACATTGGTGACACCGACGATGGGTCTGGCCTACACCACATGGTGTTTGAAGTGGTTGATAACGGCATCGATGAAGCGTTGGCCGGTCACTGTGATAAGGTCGTGGTGACCATTCACACCGATGGCTCCGTTTCCGTTACCGATAATGGTCGTGGTATTCCCGTTGATCTTCATGAAGAAGAGGGTGTATCCGCTGCCGAAGTCATTATGACGGTACTGCATGCGGGGGGTAAATTTGATGATAACTCCTATAAAGTCTCTGGTGGACTACACGGGGTAGGCGTCTCAGTTGTTAACGCACTGTCTCAAAAACTCTACCTTATTATTAAACGTGATGGTCAAATCTGGAAGCAGTCTTACACCCACGGTGTACCGGATGCACCTATGGCCGCCGTTGGACCGACCGAAGAGACCGGAACTGAAATACGTTTCTTACCCAGTACCGAGACCTTTACCAATGTTGAATTTAACTTCGACTACCTGTTAAAACGCCTAAGAGAGCTCTCTTTCTTAAACTCCGGTGTTCGTATTGAACTGCAAGACAAACGCGATGACCGTCATGAAATTTTTCAGTTTGACGGCGGTATTAAGGCATTCGTAGATTACATCAATACCAATAAACCCCTTGTTAACGAAAAGGCCTTCTATTTCAGCACCGTAAAAGACGATATTACCGTTGAAGTCGCCATGCAGTGGTCAGAAACCTATAAAGAGTCGATTTTCTGCTTTACCAACAACATTCCACAACGTGATGGTGGAACACACATGTCAGGATTTAGAGCCGCCTTAACGCGCTCCATGAACTCCTATGCAGAAAGTTCAGGTCTTGCTAAAAAATATAAAATTACCACCGTCTCTGGAGACGATGCACGAGAAGGGCTAGCCGCAGTTATTTCGGTAAAAGTGCCCGATCCTAAATTTTCATCACAAACCAAAGACAAATTAGTCTCTTCTGAAGTCAAAAGTGCTGTTGAAACAGCAATGAATGAGAAACTCTCAGAATACCTGTTAGAAAACCCTAAAGAAGCACAAGCCGTTTTCGGCAAAATTGTCGATGCCGCCCGAGCGCGTGAAGCCGCCCGTAAAGCGCGTGAAATGACACGCCGAAAAGGTGCACTGGATATTGCTGGCTTGCCCGGAAAACTCGCCGATTGCCAAGAGAAAGATCCTGCGCTCTCTGAACTCTACTTAGTGGAGGGTGACTCCGCGGGTGGCTCCGCCAAACAAGGACGTGACCGCCGTACTCAAGCGATTTTACCGCTGAAAGGTAAAATTCTAAACGTCGAAAAAGCGCGTTTCGATAAAATGCTTGCCTCGGCAGAGGTCGGTACCCTTATCACAGCATTAGGCTGTGGTATTGGTGAAGAGTACAACCTCGAAAAACTGCGTTATCACCGCATTATCATCATGACCGATGCCGATGTCGATGGTTCACACATTCGAACCTTACTATTAACCTTCTTCTACCGCCAATACCCAGAGCTGGTCGAAAAAGGTTATATCTATATTGCCCAACCGCCTCTTTATAAAGTCAAAAAAGGTAAGCAAGAGACCTACCTAAAAGATGATTCTGAATTGGAAGGGTATCTACTGCAAACAGCCATTAATAATGCCGCATTATGGACGGAAGATGGTGCACCAAGTATTCATGGTATTGCCTTAGAAAACTTAGCTAAAAGTTATTTTAAAACCCAACATGTCATTAAGCGTTTAGGTCGTCGCTACAATCCTATTTTCTTAGAAATGATGATTGATCACCCTGCGATTACATTAGACACCTTAAATGACTTTGATGCCTTAACGGAGTGGGTCAAGCAATTCTCACCACACCTAAAAGCCAATGGTGAACAAAACAAAGTGGAGTACCAGCTAACCGTTGAGCCTGCTAGCGAATTAGACAGCACAGGAAAGTTTCAAATTCGTTTACAGCAGCGTGAGCATGGTACCTTAAGTTCTCAAGTATTTGATGCAGAATTCTTTGCATCAAAAGACTTTGAACAGATTGTTACCCTAGGCCAAGCACTGCAAGGCCTGTTAAGTGAAAGCGCTTATATTCAGCGTGGTGAGAAAAAACAATCGGTTTCTAGTTTTAAAGAAGCCATTGAGTGGTTATTCCACGAAGCCAAGCGTGGTCAAAATATTCAGCGTTATAAAGGTCTAGGTGAGATGAACCCAGAACAACTTTGGGAAACCACCATGAATGCCGAAGCACGCCGCTTACTGCAAGTAACCATTCGAGATGCCATTACCGCAGACCAAGTATTTACCACCCTTATGGGCGATGAAGTAGAGCCACGTCGAGCCTTTATTGAGTCCAATGCATTACAAGTTGAAAACTTGGATGTCTAAACAGCCACAAAAAGTTTTTTGAAATATAGGCGATTTTAGTTTCTAATATCGCTCATCAAAACAGAAACATTTAAAAATTCAGAAAATACACTGAGTTTATAAACCATTTTTTAAAATTTAAATTTTTAGGAGACAACTCTATGTCAGTACAACACC
>Ga0256839_1002507_pt1 | contig 20330 bp, 18 predicted proteins | sample 354166metaG_FD_185968 | JGI IMG/M metagenome (GOLD analysis project Ga0256839, IMG submission 185968) | Hydrothermal vent microbial communities from Mid Atlantic Ridge, Atlantic Ocean - 354-166 | ecosystem: Environmental > Aquatic > Marine > Hydrothermal vents | place: Atlantic Ocean: Mid... | reverse complement strand
TGGGGTTGAGCCGTCATGTCGAGGTCCGGCTGGAATCGGTCTACGATCACCAGGGCGGTCCTTACGACGCGGTGTATTTCAGTGGCAGTTTCATGTTGCTGCCCGATCCGGTGGGGGCGCTGCGTCACGTCCTGTCCCAGATGAAACCCGGAGGACGGGTGTTTTTCACCCAGACCTTCCACGACCGTCGCTCCCCCTTGGCCGAGCGCATCAAACCCATGTTGCACAAGGTGACCACCATCCATTTCGGCCAGGTGACCTATTGGGAAAATTTTCGGCAGGTTCTGGAGCAGGCTGGCGCCCAGGTCGAGGACATGGTCATCCTCAAGCAGCTGCGTAACGCTTCGTTCCGCCTGATCGAGGCGGTGCCGGTGCGCTCGTCGTAGGCGGGCGCCTTACCATCCCGGCCTGTCCCCGAATGCGGTAACGGGGATGGTCGATTCCCACCACGACGGCGGCGTGATTTCCTCACCGCCGGCTTGCTGCGGTTCGGTTTTACCGTCATGATGGCCTATGCCGGGATTTTCCGGTACCGAATCGCATCTTTCCCGGTTCGTCATGATGATTTCGCCCGATCGCTATCCGGAAATCGCCGTCCTGGCGGCGGTGATCGCCGTCATACTGTTCGCCGGCTTGCGCTTCCGCCGCCGGCCGACGTTTCGTGAACCGGTGCCGGGGGACTTGCCTCCTTGGCATGCCATGCCGCTCGCGGAGGCCCTGAGGCGTCTGCGGGTGGATCCCCGTCGGGGACTCGATGACGGTGAAGCCAGGGCGCGTCTGCGGCGCCACGGGCCGAACCGGCTGTTGGAGAAGCCGCCCACGCCGATCTGGCGTCTGCTGTTGCGTCAGTTCAAAGGGTTTCTGATCCTGGTTCTGGTGGGTGCCGCCGCTTTGGCCTGGTTCATTGGGGAACTTCAGGACGCCGTCGTCATCCTGGCTGTGGTGGCCATCAACGCCCTGTTGGGGTTTTACCAAGAGTTTCGCGCCGAGCGCTCGCTGGCCCTGCTGAAGAAGATGCTGGTGCCGACGGCCGAAGTCCGCCGTGACGGAGAGGAACGCCGGATTCCTGCGACCGAACTGGTGCCCGGCGACATCGTGATTCTCGAGGCCGGTGACCGGATTCCGGCGGACGGGCGCCTGATCCGGGTCCATGCGCTTCAGGTGGACGAGTCGTCACTCACCGGGGAATCGCAGCCGGTCGCCAAGATCGTGGAGCCGCTGACCGAAACCCTGCCTGTGGCGGATCGGCGCAACCTGGTGTTCATGAACACCAGCGTCACCCGGGGGCGGGGAGAAATGGTGGTGACCGCCACCGGCATGAAGACCGAAATCGGCCGCCTGGCGGCCATGTTGGCGGAAACGGAGGAGGGCCCGACTCCCCTGCAGCGCCAATTGGACGTGCTGGGCAGGAACCTGGCGCTGATCGCCGCGGTCGTGGTGGTGCTGATGCTCGGGCGGAGTTGGCTCCAAGAGCGTCCGTGGATCGACACCCTTTTCACCGCGATCGCCCTGGCGGTGGCCGCGATACCCGAAGGGTTACCGGCGGTGGTGACCGTGACCCTGGCTCTGGGATTGCTCCGCATGGCGCGCCGCAGGGCGATCGTCAAACGCCTGTCGGCGGTGGAGAGCCTGGGTTGCACTTCGGTGATCTGTTCCGACAAGACCGGAACCCTGACCCTGAACCAGATGACCGTCCGGAGGCTTTACGCCCTGGGGCGTTTCTGGCGGGTCGGTGGCGAAGGTTACGATCCCCGCGGCGACATCGAGCCGGAAACCGGGGAGGCGGCCGAACTGACCGATGTCCTCCTGCCCCTGGTGGTCTGCAACGATGCCAAGCTGGCCGGGGGGCGGCTCATCGGTGATCCTATGGAGGGAGCGCTCCTGGTGCTGGGGTGCAAGGCCGGTCTGAAACCGGAGCGGTTGCGCCGCCGATGGCCGCGAATCGCCGAGATTCCCTTCGACACGGCCCACAAGTTCATGGCCACCTTTCATCGCCGCGGCGATCGCGTCGTCATCCTGGTGAAGGGGGCCCCCGAGGTGCTGTTGGAGCGCAGCACCTCGGTCCTGGAGGGCGATGCCGTGATTCCCCTGTCGCCGCCGCGACGCCAAGCGTGGCAGCGGGCCAACGAGACCCTGGCGGCGCAGGGTCTGCGGGTGATCGCCTCGGCCAGGCGGGAACTGTCGACCGAATCCTTCGGTCCCGACGCGGATCCGCTGTGCTGTATCCGGGATCTCACTCTGTTGACCCTGGTTGGCCTGATGGATCCGCCGAGGCCCGAGGCCAGGGAATCGATCCAACGGTGCCGCCGCGCCGGAATCCGGGTCAAGATGATCACCGGGGACCAGCCGGCGACGGCTGCGGCCGTGGGGCGGGAGCTGGGTCTGGACGGCGAACTGCTCAGCGGGGCGGAACTGGATCGCCTGGATGACGACCGGTTGGCGGCCCGGATCGAAGCGGTCGCCATCTTCGCCCGGACCACGCCGCAGCAGAAAGTTCGGATCGTCAGGGCGTTGAAGGCCCGCGAACACATCGTGGCCATGACCGGGGACGGCGTCAACGATGCGCCGGCGTTGAAGGCGGCCGACATCGGTGTGGCCATGGGGATTTCCGGTACCGACGTCGCCAGGGAGGCCGCCACCATGGTCCTCACCGACGACAATTTCGCCACCATCGTCGATGCGGTGAAGGAGGGGAGGACCGTCTACGACAACATTCTCAAATTCCTCCGTTTCCAGGTGTCCACCAACATCGGCGCCGTCCTGACCCTGTTCGGCGCCCCTTTTTTCGGTCTGCCGCTGCCGCTCAATCCGATCCAGATCCTCTGGGTCAACATCATCATGGACGGACCGCCGGCCATGGCCCTGGGCGTGGATCCGCCCCGTCCCGGGATCATGGACGAGCCGCCCCGTTCCCCCGGGGCCCGGATTCTGTCCTTGCACCGCCTGTTGCGCCTGCTGGCCTTCGGGGTGATCATGACGGCGGGCACGCTCGGCGTGCTTTGGTGGGGCTTGCGGACCCTGGAACCGGCGACGGCCCTGTCCCTGGCCTTCACCACCTTCGTCTGGTTTCAAGTGTTCAACGTCTTCAACGCCCGGATGGAACGGGGAAGCGCCTTGAGCCGCCACAGTCTGCGCAATCCCTGGCTGTGGCTGGCGCTTCTGGGAGTGGTGGCGTTGCAGTGGCTGGCCCTGGAAACCGTGCCGGGGCGGCGGATTTTTCATACGGCTCCTTTGACCGCGGAACAATGGGGAATCGCCGTCGCGGTGGCCTCGTCGATTCTGGTGTTCGAAGAGATCCGTAAAATCGTGGCAATCGTATGGCATCGAATCGTAGGAGCATTCCGATGAGACCGCAAACACCGTTGCTCGCCGCCGATGTGATCGTCGAACTGGTGGACCGTCCCGGGCACGCCATCGTGCTCGTCGAGCGTCGCAATCCCCCTTACGGCTGGGCGATACCCGGCGGCTTCGTCGATGTCGGCGAAACCGTGGAGCGGGCCGCGATCCGGGAGATGGCCGAGGAAACCGGCCTGACGGTGCGACTGAAAGCCCTGCTCGGGGTGTACTCCGATCCCCGCCGCGATCCCAGGGGACATACGGTGACGGTGGTGTATGTGGGCCAGGCGCAGGGGGAACCCCGGGCCGCCGACGATGCCTGCGCCGTGCGCGTGGTGGATCCCTATCGTCTCTCGGCGCCCCTGGCGTTCGATCACGCCGGTGTTCTGGCCGACTACCGCCGTTTTCTGGAAACCGGCCGGATCGCCCCCCTGCGTCCGGGAGGCTGGGAGAGATGGCCGCTTTGACCATCGGTCAGGTGGCCAGGCGGGCCGGGGTTCACGTGGAGACCATCCGCTACTACCAGCGCCTGGGCCTGTTGCCGGTTCCGGAAAAACCCCCCCATGGGGTCCGCCGTTACGGTGAGGAAACCATCCGGCGGTTGCGTTTCATCAAACGGGCCCAAGGTCTTGGGTTCACCCTGAAGGAGATTCACGAACTGTTGGCCCTGGATCAGGCCGACTGTAGCCAAGTGAGGCACCTGGCGGAACAGAAACTCCATCAGGTGGAATCCAAGATCCGGGAACTGGAGCGGCTGCGGACCGGCCTGAGGGAGGCGGTGGCCGTCTGTCGGAGCGATCCGGGAGCGCGGTGCCGGCTGCTGGAAAGCCTGCTGGGTCGTGAGATCTGATTCGCGGCTGCGATGGCGCCTGTCAATTACAGGCTTCGATGCACTCGGCCAATCGTTCCAGAGAAGAGAATTTGGCCACCCAATGGTTTTCCGGGACGTCGCCGGGGGAGTCGGCGTTTCCGTCGGTCACGAGGACCGGCTGCGTTCCCGCCCGGTGGGCGGCGAGTATCCCCGGGAAGGAGTCTTCCACCGCCAGGCACCGGGCGGGGGGGAGTGCCAGTTTTTCGCAGGCCCGCAGGTAGATTTCCGGTGCGGGTTTGCCGGCCGTCACGTCGTCGCGGCTGACGATGGCGGGGAAGTCGGCCGCTATTCCGGCCAGGGTGAGGCATTTGACGGCGTATCGTCGCTGGCTGTTGGTGGCCAGCAGATAGGGAATCCGGCACCGGCGGAGCAGTTCCATGAGCCGCCGGTAGCCGGGTTTGACGGGGATGCCGTGGACTTCCACCCACCGGTGCCAGCGCCGGGCGCTGAGGCGGTGGAAGGTTTCGAAATCGAAGCTGGGACCGAAGGCGTCGGAGAGTATCCGGGCGATGGTGTCGATGGATTGCCCCTCGAGGCGCCGGGCGATGGCCTCCGTGAAATCGAACCCCAGTTCGGCGGCGGTTTGCCGCCAGGCACGCCGGTAGGTGGGTTCGGTGTCCAAGATCAGGCCGTCGAGATCGAGAACGACGGCGCGGAAGGGCGGCAGCATCAGAAGGTGGATGGAAACAGGCGGCTGGCGCCGTCCATGTCGCCGGTGTCCCGGTAGAGCAGGGGTTCGCCGAGGCGCTGGATGCCGCCGCCCAGGACCCGTCCCATGACCACGATGTGATCGCCGGCGGGGCATTCGTGATGAAAGTCGCAGTCGAGCCAGGCCAGGGCGTCGGTCAGGATGGGAGCGCCGCAGTGGCCCTCCAGCCAGGCGACCCCGGCCAGCTTGTCCACGTCTCCGCTTTGGCCGAAATGGCGTGCCAGTTCCAGCTGGTCCCGGGCGAGCACGTTGACGGTGAAGCCGCCGCCTTGTTTGAGCAGGGCGTAGGAGCGGTGGCGGGGATTGATGCTGAGGGCGATGAGCAGGGGGTCGAAGGAAACCTGCACGATCCAGGCGGCGGTGAAGGCGTTCTTCCGCCCGTCCGCCGCCACGCCGACGACGTAGACACCGCAGCTTATCAGGCGCAGGAGTTCGGCGGGCCGGGTCATGACTCGCCCCCCTCCAGATAGCGCTCGATGTCCTCGCGGGAAAAGCCCACTTCCCTGGCCACCCGGTCGGCGTGGCTGATCCGGGAGACACCGTCGATCAGGCGGTGGGTGGGGTGGTCGCCGATGAATTCCACCTGCTTGGCCTGACCGATGCCCTGTTGAATGAATTTGTCCACCAGTTCGTGGTTGTGGGTCACCAGGATGGTGGTGCAGCCCTTTTTGTGAAAGCCCTCCATGATGTCGTAGGAAATCTTCAGGCGCTCCTCGTAGGTGGTTCCTTCGGCCAGTTCGTCGAGAATCACCAGGCTTCTGGGGGTGGTGGCCAGAAAGATCCGTTTGGTGTGCCTGAGTTCGGCGGCGAAGCGGCCTTCGCCCGAGGTCAGGGCGCTGACTTCCGGCACCTGGTAGAAGATCCGGTCGGCCACGGTCAGCCGGGCTTCCCGGGCCGGGATGCCGCAGCCGATCTGGGCCAGCAGCTGGGACTGGGCCACGGTCTTGCAGATGGCGGTCTTGCCGCCGCTGTTGGGACCGGTGATGAAGGTGAGGCGGTGGTGGTCCAGTTCGACGTCGTTGGGAACGTAGTCGGGATTTCCCTTGGCGAGGATGGGATTGCGCAGTTCCCGGGCGATGAAACGGTGGTGGCCGTCCTCCAGAATTTCGGGCAGACAGACGGGATGGCCGAAACCGTCGCCGAAGCGCCGGAAGCTCATCAGTTCATCCAGGTAGCCCAACGCCTCCAGGACCTGATGCACCTCGGGGTCTTCCCGGAACGCCTTGCGCAGGGGATAGATGAAGCGGTCCCGGTCGAAGCTGCCGACAACCGGGGTGTAGGCGACGCCCAGCGGCAGCAGGAACAGCCACAGGACGCCGATGGCGGGACGGCCGAGATCGAGCAGCGGGGGCAGTACGCCCCAAAGCAGCAACAGGCCGGCCACCAGGGCGGCGATCAGGCCGGGTTTGAACAGGGAGGGACGGAAGCGGATCGCCGGCATCCACCCCTTTTCTTCCCGGGTCAGCAGGCGTTTCTCGGTGCGGTAGACCGGCCCTTCCATGAGGGCGTAACTGCGACTGCCGGTGAAGTTCCGGAGCGTGTCGAGCAGCTGACGCAGGTAGGGGCTGCGGGGCTGCGGCAGTTTCCGGGCCGCGTCCACGGTCTCCAGGACGAAGCGGGTGCCGTTGACATAGGCTTCGTAGCCATAGCCCCGGACTTCCTTGGCGCTGACCGGTGAGCCGACGCTGCCGAGGAAGAAGCAGTAGAGCAGTTTGTAGAATTCCGCTTCCCGGTCGGGGCGGGCGGCGTTGGTGAGCAGCCGTTCCAGTCCCTGGCGCAGGGCCGTGTCGTCCTGTAATTCCCGCAGGGCTTCCTGCTTGGCGAGAATCAGGGCCCGATCGCGCAGGGGCCGGGCCAGGGAGCGGTGCAGGGTGGCCCGGCCGATCTGGGTTTCGGTTTCGTCCATGACCTGGAACAGGGTGTCGATCTCCAAGGTCTCGTAGGTGGGGGGATCGACCACCCCGTCCTCCTCGGGGCGAGCGGCGGTGATTTCCGGGCCCTCGCGCCAGAGACTCAGAAAGGGGGGGTAAAGCTGACGTAAACGTTCAAACATGGGCGTCACCTCGTGCTCCGATCACTCGAATGTATTCTCCGGGGGCCTCGCGGCTGGCACCGACAATCATACGCCGTTCCCCATCGGGGGAAACCTCCACCTGACCGGAGATTTCCACGATTTCTCCGCGCCTGGCCTGTCCCAGATAGGTGGCGGTGAAACAAAGCACCTCGGAAATCTCCGGGTGATCCAGGCGGTAGCGGGCCGGCGTGGCGAAAGCGGCGCCGGCGTCGGTGACCGTGGCCCGTAAGGTTTTCCGACCCTGTTTGCGCCAGGGGCGGGGATCGTCCGCCACCGTTTCCTCCACCAGGATCAGGTCGAACTTGGTGCCATCGATGGCGCCTTTGGTGTGCTTGCGGCGTTCGTGCCACAGCCAGGTGGGAAAATCGAGGGCGCAGCCGCGTCGTCGCCAGGTGGTGTACCACAACTCCTCGCTCAGGTTCTGCAGCCGTCCGTCGGCGGTCAGGCGCCGCACGGCGTCGCGTGCCTGATCGAATACCCGGGTGCCGTAACACACCAGATCCAGATCGGAGCGGGGGGTGTGGGCGCCGACGAGCAGGGAACCGGTGATGCCGAGCCTGGCGACGTTCAGTTTCTGCTCAGCCAGCAGGGCTACGATTTTCCGCAGGCGCCGGATCAGGAGATCGTCGCGGTCGCCGGCGAGCAGCTCCCGGAGGCGGCGGCGCGGTTGCAAGTGCCGTCGAATCCGGTCCAGGGGGACCGCCTGGAGGACGACGTCACGGCGGGGTGAACGATAACGATAGTGCGGATGATGGCGCAGGATTTCCTCCGCTTCCCGGGTGCTGACCTTGCGGAGGCCCGTTGCTTCCGGCACATAACGCAGACAGGCGACGACCCGGCCTTCCTCGAGGTCGTTCAGGGTGACGGCGAACACCAGCCCCTCGGCGGTGACGATGAAATCCCGCGCCAGAAACATGGTGTCGATTATACCGGCCTGAATTCCAGGGAGCGCTCCATGAGTGACAAAAATCGTCAAAGAATTTGACAAAAATGCGACAGAAGTTCGTGTCTGGCGATTGAGCGATAAGAAACAGTCTGATCTTGAAAGCGAATCCGGGGCAGGCACAAAAAGTGCAAATCATTGGGTAGAGACGATGAGCCTAACGAAGGAGGGAAGTTCCATGGCATACCGCATCAAGACGCTGGTGGAGTCATTCCACGGATACACTTACGAAATGGCCGGCATGATCGCCGCCTTCTTCGACGATCCCTACGAGGCCAGAGCCTGTGCCGAACACATCGTCCGGCAGCTGCACAAGCCGGTCGAGGTCAACGGCACCAGCCTAGTGATCGTGTTGTGACCGGCGTTTTTCCACGCCGTCACCGGTCAGGGGCACGAAGGCGACACCCAGGACGTCGCGAATCCGGGTGGCGCCTTCGTCGTCCTTGTGCACCACTTTCAGCATCTGATACCCGAAAGGCTCGCCCACCGGAATGACCAGGCGGCCGCCCGGTTTGAGCTGGTCGATCAACGGCGGCGGGATGTCCGGCGCCGCGGCGGTGACCAGGATGCCGTCGAACGGAGCGTGCTCGGGCCAGCCGTAATAGCCGTCGCCCACTTTGATCTCCACGTTGGTGTAACCGAGCCGTTTCAGGCGCTCCCGGGCCTTTTCCGCCAGTTCGGCGATGATTTCGATACTGTAAACTTTTTTGACGAGCTCGGCGAGCACCGCCGTCTGATAGCCCGAACCGGTTCCCACTTCCAGCACCACGTCTTCTTCGTCGGGTTCGAGCAGATCGGTCATCAGGGCGACGATGAAAGGCTGGGACACGGTCTGGCCGAAGCCGATGGGAAGCGGGCCGTCGTCATAGGCATAGACACGCGATTCCTCCGGAACGAATTCGTGGCGGGGCACCCGGGCCATGGCCACCATCACCCGGGGGGCGAGCCGGTCCTTGCCGATGTGCTTTTTGGTCAGTTCGACCTCCCACTCGATGTCCTCGAGCATTTTTTCGATGCGGGGGTCGGGCGGTTTCGTTGTCATGGCGTGACATCGACGTTGTTCCGCTTCCACCGGCTCATCGGAAACACGGCCTGCCGGAAGCGTCGAAACGGATGGGAAAACCGGCCATGGCTTTTCCTTAATTTCCTTAAATTTTTACGGAAAATTATGGTAGCACCGGAATCGGCTCGGTCACAACAGGAAGGTGTACTGCCGATCGCTGTCGGCGGAGGGGTCTTGGAAGGGCCGCGCCGGATCTGAATCGGGGATGGATTTCGATCCGGCAGACCCTTCCTGGGCCGCTTTTCTCTCCCGCCGGTGCGACGGAAAGAGGCCGGGCGTTACCGAAGTTTGGCGACGATGGCGTCGGCCATCTCCCGGGTAGTGGCACCGGAGCCGGGCTTGAGGTCCGGGGTGACGTGGACCCCCTCCCTGATGACGGCGCGGACCGCCTGTTCGATCCGACGGGCGGCCGCCTGTTCGCCGATGTGCTCCAGCATCATCACCCCCGCCAGGATCAGGGCCGCCGGATTGGCGATGCCCTTGCCGGCGATGTCGGGGGCGGTGCCGTGAACCGCCTCGAACATGGCGGCGTCTTCACCGATGTTGGCGCCGGCGGCCAGCCCCAGTCCGCCCACCAGACCGGCGGCCAGATCGGAAAGAATGTCGCCGAACAGGTTGGTGGTGACGAGAACGTCGAACTGGCCCGGGTCCAGCACCATCTGCATGGCGCAGGCATCGACGATGCGTTCCTCGAACTGGATGTCGGGGTACCGTTGGGCCACCCGGCGTCCGATCTCCAGAAACAGCCCCGAGGTGCACTTGAGGATGTTGGCCTTGTGCACCAGCGCCACTTTCCGGCGTCCCGCCTGGCGGGCGTAGCGGAAGGCGTAGTCGACGATGCGTTCGCATCCCAGGCGGGTGACCACCGCCACGCTTTCGGCGGCGACGGTTTCCCGGCCCGCCCGGATGAAATGTTCGATGCCGGCGTACAGGCCCTCGGTGTTTTCCCGCACCGTCACCAGGTTGACGTTGTCGAAACGGGCCCGGGTGCCCTCGAAGGACAGGGCCGGGCGGACGTTGGCGAACAGATCGAATTCCTGGCGCAGGGTGACGTTGACGCTGCGGTAACCGCCCCCCACGGGGGTGGTGAGCGGCGCCTTGAGGGCCACTTTGTTGCGGCGGAAGGATTCCAGGGTTTCCTCGGGCAGGGGGGTGCCGTATTTTTCCAACGCCGCCATCCCCGCCAGCCGCCGGTCCCAACGGACCGGCACCCCGGTCGCCTCGATGACCCGGACCGCGGCTTCGGTAATTTCCGGGCCGATGCCGTCGCCCGGGATGAGGGTGATGGTATGCATGGGGCTCACCACTTGGACGCGCCGGTTTCCGGATCGTACATTTCGTGATGGATCTTGTGGCGGTTTTCGATCAGTTCGTCGATGGTGGGCTTGCCTTCGATGGCGCGCCGGATGGCCAGCTTGGTGGCCTCGTAGTTGGTGCGGTAGAGGTCCTTCTTGTCGGGGTTTTCCTGCTCGGCGCACCAGGGATCGAGCCAGACGTTGACGATGATGCACACCTTTTCCGCCCAGTCCTTGGGGATGACTCCGTCAATGACGCAGTCGAGCACCGCATCGGCGATGGCCGACTGTACCACGCCGAAAAACAGATTGATGTACTTGGTGCTCTTCATGGTGACCTTGGGCACCATGAGGGTGGCCGGTTTGACCTGCTGGTTGCAGGCGCGGATGGCGAACAGCCGGGTGTGCCCCTCGGTCTGCCCCATCAGGGTGGCGAAGGCGGTTCCCACCGGCCCGTCCACGGCGCCGAGCACCACTTCCGGCATGGCGTCGGTGCCCTGGTCATGACTGGCGAACACGGTGGCCTCGCCGGTTTTGAAGACGGGAATGTCAGCCATGGAATTCTCTCCTCGTCGGATTGGTCGAAAAATCGGCCGACCATTATAGCAGTCCGCCGTCACCCGCACGGAGCCGGCCCGGTGGTAAACTTAGTCTTTCCTGAAAGCAGGTAATGGAGGCAGCCGTGGCGGAACTTGGCCGAATCCGCGGTCTTTTGCTCGATATCGACGGGGTGCTTTACGTGGGCAGCCAGGTGATCGAAGGCGCCCGCGAAGCGCTGGCGCGATTGCGCAGGCATTTCGTCTGCCGCTTCATCACCAACACCAGTACCCTGTCCCTGGATTCGTTGCACGGCAAGCTGACGCGCATGGGGTTCACCGTCGCCCGGGAGGAAATCATCAGTGCGCCCCAGGCGGTGGTCCTGTTTTTGCGCCACCGGGGCGATCCGGTCTGCCACTTGTTGCTCGCCGACGACGTGAAGCGGGATTTCGGCGCCTTTCCCCAGTCGGACCGGCGCGCCGACTACGTGGTGGTCGGCGACATCGGCGAGCGCTGGAACTACGCCATTCTCAACCGCGCCTTCAATCTGTTGTTCGAAGGGGCGGAGCTGCTGGCGGTGCACAAGAACCGTTTCTGGCAGACCGAGGCAGGACTGAAAATGGACATCGGCGCTTTCGTCGCCGCCCTGGAATACGCCGCCAACAAGCAGGCCAGGATCTTCGGCAAACCGTCCCCGGACTTTTTCCGTACCGCTTTGGCGGACATGGGGTTGGCGCCGGAGGAAGTGGCGATCGTGGGGGACGACATCGACACCGACATCGGCGGCGGTCAGCGGGTGGGGCTGACCGGCATTCTGGTGCGCACCGGCAAATACCGCCCCGCGTACGTGGCGGCTTCCAAAGTCCGACCGGATCTGGTTATCGATTCCATCGCCGATCTGCCCCGGGTTCTCGGCCTGCCATGACCCGCGCCTATCTCGGCACCCTGGTTCACCTATGCCGCGACCCCTTCCAGTATCCCGGAGCGTTAGAGATCATCGAACGCGGCGCCCTGTGGGTCGACGAGCGGGGGCGGATCGTCGCCTGCGGTGACGCTGGGCGGATCCGCCAGCAGCTTCCCCCCGACGCCGAGATCGTGGATTTCGGCCGGGCCTGGCTGCTGCCCGGTCTCGTCGACGCCCATCTGCATTTTCCCCAGTATCATGTCGTGGCCGCCGCCAACCGGGGCCTGTTGTCCTGGTTACGGGAAAGCGTCTATCCGGCGGAACTGGCGTTCCGGGATCCGCGCTACGCGGCCGGGGTCGCCGACGCGCTGGTCGGGCGGTTGTTGCACAGCGGGGTGACGACCGCCGTCATGTTCGGCTCCCAGTTTCCGGAGGCGACCGAGGCGCTGTTCGAGGCGGCCCGGCGTCGGGGGTTGCGTCTGATCGCCGGCGTCACCCTCATGGACCGGGACGGTCCGGAACCGCTGCGGACCGATCCGGAGACCGCATGGCGCATCGCCGAACGACTGGTGCAACGGTACGGGGACGACCCCAGGCTCCGTTACGCCCTGACTCCCCGCTTCGCGCTGTCCTGCTCCCCGGAGCTGTTGCGCATGTGCGGGGAATTCCGTCGCCGTCATCCGCGGGTTTATCTCCAGACCCATATCAACGAGACCCGGGAGGAGATCGCCGCGGTGCTGCGGGCTTTTCCGGACGCGCGCCACTATCTCGACGTGTACGACCGTTTCGGGCTGCTCGGGCGCCGCACCCTGCTGGCCCACAACATCCATCCTCAGGGATCGGAAATGCGGGCCTTGGCCGAGAGCGGCAGCAGCGTTTGCCATTGTCCCAGCAGCAATCTGTTTCTGGGCAGCGGGCTGTTCCCGTTGCGCCGCCATGTCCAGCACGGTGTCCCACTCGCCGTGGGCACCGACATCGGAGCCGGGCTGCATTTCTGGGTCTGGGAGGAACTGTCCGAGTGCCACAAGATCCAGCGCCTTCAGGGAGAGGCGCCCACGGTGGCCCAGTTGCTTCACCTTGTCACCCTGGGGGCGGCGCAGGCGTTGGCGCTGGAAGCGGAAATCGGCAATTTCGCCCCCGGCAAGGCAGCCGATTTCTGGGTGCTGGACGCCGGCGGTGATCCGTATTTGGATCAACGGCTGCGGCGTTGTCGAAGTCTGGAGGAGCAGTTGTTCGTTCTGATGCACCTGGCCCGGCCCGACCAGTGTCGCGCCGTTTTCGCCGCAGGCCGTCCCTGTGCGGGGGAGGCCGTCGAATCGTGATAAGATTGCCGGGCACGTCCTGCCGGTTGGCGATTTTCCATGAAACAGCGCAAGAACCTCTATCTGATCGGCCCAATGGGGGCTGGAAAAACCACCATCGGCAGACTGCTGGCCAAGGAACTGGGCAGGGAATTCTACGACAGCGACCGGGAGATCGAGCTGCATACCGGCGTCGACATTCCGACGATCTTCGAGTATGAGGGGGAGGAGGGGTTTCGCCGCCGGGAAACCGAAATCCTGCGGTCCCTGGTCGAACTGGACGACATCGTCCTGGCGACCGGCGGCGGCATCGTCCTGCGGCCCGAGAACCGCCGTCTGTTGTCTCAGAACGGCTTCGTCGTTTATCTGTGCTGTCCGGTGGAAAAACAATTGGAACGGACCGCCAGGGACACCCACCGGCCGCTGCTGCGGACCGCGGATCCGGAGGCCAGGCTGAGGGCGTTGCTGAAGGAGAGGGCGCCGCTTTACGAGGCGACCGCCGATCTCAAGGTCAATACCGGTACCTGTTCCAGCCGTATGGTCATCAAGAAAATTCTACAGAACTTGCCATGGTGAAAACGTTAACCATCGATCTGGGAGACCGCAGTTATCCCATCCATATCGGCGCCGGGCTGCTGACGGCATCCGGTCTGATCGACCGCCACATCGCCGGCCGGCAGGTGCTGGTGGTCACCAACGACGTGGTGGCGCCCCTGTATCTGGATCCGGTCATGGCCTCGATCACGGCGCCGGACAAGGCCAGTCTGGTCCTGCCCGACGGGGAGGCGTTCAAGACCCTCGACACCGTCAACCGCATTTTCGATGCCCTGTTGGAGCGCCGCTACAGCCGCAACGCCACGCTCGTCGCCCTCGGCGGCGGGGTGATCGGCGACATCGTCGGTTTCGCCGCGGCCTGCTACCAGCGCGGCATCCCGTTCGTCCAGGTGCCGACCACCCTGCTGGCCCAGGTGGACTCCTCCGTGGGGGGCAAGACCGGGGTCAACCACCCGCTGGGCAAGAACATGATCGGGGCTTTCCATCAGCCCCGGGCGGTGATCGCCGATACCGCGACCCTGGATACGCTGCCGGACCGGGAGCTGCGCGCCGGGGTGGCCGAAGTCATCAAATACGGCCTGATCCGCGACGCCGAATTTTTCCACTGGCTGGAGACCAACCTCGACCGCCTGCTGCAGCGGGATCCAGCGGCCCTGGCCTTCGCCATCGAGCGTTCCTGCCGCAACAAGGCCGAAGTGGTCTCCGCCGACGAGCGGGAGTCGGGTTTGCGGGCGATCCTCAACTTCGGCCATACCTTCGGTCACGCCATCGAGACCGGTTGCGGCTACGGCAAATTCCTCCATGGCGAGGCGGTGGCCGTGGGCATGTGTCAGGCGGCGGATCTTTCCGCCCGTCTCGGGTTGCTGCCGGCGGAGGACGTGGCCCGGATCGTCAGGCTCATCGAACGGGCCGGGCTGCCCACGGTCCCCCCGGCGGAACTGGACAGCGAACGGTTTTTGCGGCTGATGGCGGTCGACAAAAAGAACGTGGACGGCCGAATTCGCCTAATCTTGTTGGAAGAGATCGGACGTGCGGCGCTGCCGCAAGCGGTTCCCGTCGAATTGCTGAAGGCTACCCTGGATGAGTACGGCCGAACGGTTGTTTGACGTCCAGCCGTCGTCCCGGCGGCAGTGCGATTTTCTGGCGCCGGAAAGGCAGCAGAAGTTCGACCTGTTGCTGCACCTGCTGGCCAATCTGCCCCGCCTGATCCTGCTCGCCGGTCCCGACGGTATCGGCAAGACCACGTTTCTGCATCAGCTGAAGGCCGAGGCGCTGCCCGGCTGGCGAGTTTGCCTCTTGGAAGCCGACGAGCGTCTCAATCTGGAGACGGTGCAGCAGGCGCTGAGCCGGGGCCTGGGGCTGCAGGAGACCACGGAAGCGGCCTTGTCCGCCCAGCTGCAGCGCATGGGCGCGGCCAACGAAGTGCTCGTTCTGGCGCTGGACGAGGGGGGACGACTGCTGCCGGGGGTCCTGGACGCGGTCTGGCGCTTTGCCGCCCGGTACGACGCGTTGCGGATGGTTGTCGCCCTGCGTCCCGATGATCTTCACGTCAAGGGAGTCACCGACCGCTGGGCGGTGGAGGATGCCCACGTCATCGAGATTCCCCCCCTGTCCGAGGACCAGACCCGGATCTTCGTTTGCCGTTTGTGGGCCCGGCTGGGGCGTCGGGAACCGGACGAGGGCCTGGTGCGGGCGGTCTACGGTCGTTCCCACGGTATTCCCGCCCGGGTGCGCCGGGAAGCGCTGGAACGGATCGGCCGGCCGCCGGTGCGCTGGCATCGCGCCATGGCGAAGCCCGTCTATGTCGCCTTGGGGATCGTGTCGTCGCTGGTGGTCGGTTTGACCTATTGGCAGCAGCGGCATCCGATCGCCACCGAAGCGGAAGCCGTCGGTAAGCGGGCGGAGAGAAGGATCGCGACCGAACCGGCGCCTCGGCAAGCGCTGCCCCGGCCCCCTGCGTCGGTGACGCCGGTTCCGGAAATCGACTCGCCGGGGACGGAAAAGGACGTCGGAAAGGGAGTGGTGTCGGTTCCGGAGGCCGATACGCCGGCGGCGGCAATGAGTGCCGGGCAGGGGGTGGCGCCGGTCGCCGTCGATTCGACGGCGGAACCGGGAGGCCAGCGGGATGACGCCGTCTCGAAGGCGGAGCCGGCCGCGGAAGTTCCTTCCGCCAGGGCCGGAGATCCCGAGCCGGTGGATTCCGAAACGATTCCCGAAGCGTTGGGGATCAAGGACGCCCGCTGGCTGCTGGCGCAGGACCCACTACATTTCACCTGGCAAATCGGCGCGTTCGACGACCGCCGGGAATTGGTCGAGTTCGCGCGCCGCTATCGGCAGCTCCAGCCGTTGGCCTATTACCGTAAACGGCGGCAGGGCCGGCAGTGGTATTCCCTGCTCTTCGGCGTCTATCCCACCGTCAAAGAGGCCCGCCAGGCCCTGGCCGGACTGCCTACGGAAATCGGCAGGCCCTGGCTGCGGCGCCTGCGATCGGTGCACAAGGAGATCCGCGCCGCCCGATCCGTTCAACCTTAAATTTACTAAGGACCGTCCATGTCGGAATCTTTCGTTTTCATCGACGCCCTGCTGAGGCGTCCCGTACCACGGACCCCGGTCTGGTTCATGCGTCAGGCGGGCCGTTATCTGCCGGAATACCGCAGGGTGCGCGAACGGGCCGGCAGTTTCATGAATCTGTGCACCAACCCCGAGCTGGCCTGCGAGGTCACCTTGCAGCCGTTGCGCCGCTTCCGCCTCGACGCCGCCATCCTCTTTTCCGACATCCTCACCATTCCCGACGCCATGGGTTTGGGGTTGTCCTTCACCGAGGGGGAGGGGCCGCGGTTCGCCCGGCCCGTCCGCAGCGAGGCCGACATCGACCGCCTGCCGCACATCGATCCCGAGGCCGATCTGGATTACGTGATGGCGGCGGTGCGCCTGATCCGCCGTGAGCTGGACGGCGCCGTGCCGCTGATCGGCTTTTCCGGCAGTCCCTGGACCCTGGCCGTCTACATGGTGGAGGGGGGCGGCAGCCGCGATTTCAGACAGGTCAAGACCCTGCTCTACGACCGTCCCGATCTGATGCGCCGGTTGCTGGACAAACTGGCGGTGGCGGTGGCCGACTACCTCAACGCCCAGATCGCCGCCGGCGTCCAGGCGGTGATGGTGTTCGACACCTGGGGCGGGGTGTTGCCCGCCGAGGACTACCGCGATTTCGCCCTGGCGGCGGCGCGCCGGGTCCGTGAGCGTCTGCGGCTGGGCACGGGGGAGACGCGGGTGCCGGCGATCCTGTTCACCAAGGGCGGCGGCCAGTGGTTGGAATGGCAGGCCGACGCCGGTTTCGACGCCCTCGGCCTGGACTGGACCTGCGACATCGGCCAGGCGCGGCGCCGGGTCGGCGGCCGGGTCGCCCTCCAGGGCAATCTCGATCCCGTCGCTCTGTACGCCGCTCCCGACACCATCCGCGACCGCGTCGCCCGCATCCTCGCAAGTTACGGTCCCGGCAGCGGCCACGTCTTCAACCTGGGACACGGCATCCTGCCGGACGTGAATCCCGACCACGTGACCGCGATGGTCGAAGCGGTCCACGAACTGAGCCCGGCCTTTCACCGGTGAAACCCTGGGGGCTGTTCGCAGCGCTGGCCGTCTTCTTCGGCCTGTGGTGGGGGGTGGATCTGGGGCGCCCCGAAACCGGGGCGATGGCGGCGGTGGCGGCCCTGATGGCGGTGTTGTGGCTCACCGAGGCCCTGCCCCTGGCGGTCACCGCTCTGCTGCCGCTGGTGTTGTTTCCCCTGCTGGGCATCGCCGCCACCAAGGCGGTGGCGGCCAAATACATGAACGCCACCGTATTCCTGCTTTTGGGCGGTTTTCTCATCGCCCAGGCGCTGGAGCGCTGGGGACTGCACCGGCGCATCGCTCTGGCGGTGCTGGGAACGTTCGGCGGCCGGCCGCTGGCGGTGGTGGCCGGTTTCGTCTGCGCCACCGCCTTTCTCTCCATGTGGATTTCCAACACCGCCGCCACCCTGGTGATGCTGCCCATCGCCCTGGCGGTGCTCGGCCGTTTCGAGGCGGCGTTGCCCGGCGAGCAGGCCCGGCGCTTTGCTACCGCCCTGCTGCTGAGCCTGGCCTATGCCGCCTCCATGGGCGGGGTGATGAGTCTGGTGGGGAGTCCCCCCAATCTGGTGTTCGCCCGCCTGTATCAGGAGACGGCCGGAATCGAGGTGGACTTTCTGCGCTGGATGCTGGTCGGCGTGCCGGTGGGGGCCTCCCTGCTGGCGGTGCTGGTGGGCTACCTCTACGCCGTCTGCCTGCGCCGCCTGGACGGCGGTGTGGATCTGAGTGCCGCGGTGGCGGCGGAACGGGCCGCCCTCGGCCCCATGAGCCGGGAGGAGAAATGGGTGGCGGCGGTGTTCGGGCTGACGGCGCTGTTGTGGACGACCCGCAAGGGTGTCGCCGTCGGTGCGGTGCGGATACCCGGCTGGCAGGCATGGCTGCCCCATGGCGAACTGGTGGACGACGGCACCGTGGCCATCGCCATGGCGGTGTTGCTGTTTCTGCTCCCGGCCCGGGGCCGTACCACCCTGCTCGACGCCGGTGTCTTCGCCCGTCTACCCTGGGGAGTGGTGATCCTGTTCGGGGGCGGTTTCGCCCTGGCCTCCGGTTTCCGGGACAGCGGTCTGTCGGCCTGGCTGACCACCCGTCTGGGGGATTTGACCGGCCTCGGGCGGCTGGAGACGATGGCGGTGGTGGCTGGCGGCATGACCTTCCTCACCGAGCTGACGTCCAACACCGCCACCACCCAGCTGGTCCTCCCCCTGCTGGTTTCCCTGGCCCGGGCGTTGGGGCAGGAGCCGGTGTGGCTGATGCTGCCGGCGGCCCTGTCGGCTTCCTGTGCCTTCATGTTCCCGGTGGCCACCCCGCCCAACGCCATCGTCTTCGCCAGCGGCCGCCTGGCCATCGGCGACATGGTGAAGACCGGCCTGGTGCTGAATCTGGTGGGGATGTTGGTGATCGTCGCGGTGACGGCGGCGCTGATTCCGCGGCTGTTCGGTTAGCCCGCCGGCCGCTACCTATGATGGCACGGCCGATTTTCCCGCCCCCACCAGACCGGGTAGGACGGTGGCGGCGAGATGGAGGGGATCGCCCGGCGTGAGTGGTGGCGTCGCGCTCTCCCGGGTGCGGCGCAGCAGCGTCACCGCTTCCGGGAGGGCGAACTGCTCCCCGAAGGTGCCGGCGACGAAGCGGCCGCCGCGGATTTCCCCCCGGGCTTCCAGGCGGCGATAGACTTGCACCAGTTCGAGCCACGACGGCATGGTCTTTTCCCGGGCCGCCAGGGCGCGGAAGACGACGCCGTAGCGCCGCAGCAGCGCCCGCGCCCGCCGTTCGACCGCATCGTCCACCTCTCCGACCGGCCGCAGGCGCTGCCAGCGGCCGGCGTTCTCCAGGCTCGCCAGCAGACGCCGGTAACGGCGTTTCCGGGCCTCCGGCAGCAACAGCGCCCGCAGGCCCTCGAAACTGTCGCAGCTGACCTGTCCCAACGCCGCCAGTTCCGCCAGGGCGGCTTCCAGCTGGGTGGGGAGCAGGCGGGTCGCTGCCTGGATCTCGTCGAAGAACAGGGCCCCCGCCCGGTCGAGGGTTTCCAGCACCGAAGCGGCGGCAGCCGAGACCGGTGCCGGCGGCGGATCGGCGATCCAGGCGGCCAACCGGCGCCGGGGCAGGAAAGCGACGGGCAGCTTGGCGACCGGCGTGCGCCGGCCGCTGGGGGTGAGACAGGCCCAGACGAAGCGGCCCGACTGGCACAGGCGGTCGAGCCAGGCCGGATCGTAATCGGGCAGGCGGGCCGGAAGAATCCGGCCTTCCCACGCCGGCGCCGGAGCCGGGAAGCCCTCCAGTTGTTCCAGGATGGCTTTGAGGGCTTCCGGGCCGCGCAGGCGGGTGTCGGGGTGGGCGTGCTGCCAGCGGACCAGGAAGGCCAGGAAGCGGCCGGCGGCCACCGGTTCGATGTCGGCGCGCAGCCGTGTCAGGGTGAGGCGGTGGATGCGGGCCAGCAGTCCCCGTTCGCACCAGCCGTCGTCATGGGCCAGCACACTGCCCTCCTGCTCCAGCCGCCGCAGGGCCGTTTCGACCGCGGCGGTGCCGACCCCGATCTGGGCCGCCAGCTCGGCGGCGGTGACCGGCCCGGTGATGCCGAGGCGGGCGCGGACGATGGCGGTCAAGGCGTCTTCGGCGCTCCAGGATTCGTTCGCCAGCGCCGGGGGCAGGGCGGGCGTCGGCTTGGGGGCGTCCCGGGTGAAGGCTCGCCAGCGCGGCCAGTGCTCGGCGGCGATCCAACGCGCTCCCAGGCGGCAGGCGCGCCCTTCGTTTTCCAGAGCGGCGAGCCAGGGGCGCCATCGAGGCTCGATTTCCGTCGCCAGCAGATAGCCGCAGGTGGCAAGGGCGTCGAGCAGTTCCTCGGGGTCGCGGGGTTGGGAGCGGGCCTCCTGCCGCACCCGGGCGACGGCCTCGGGGTCGAGGCGGGCTAGGTCGCCGGCGTTCTTCGGGTCGAGCCAGCGGCGTTGGGACACCGCCCGCACCCGCCGTTCCTCCAGCGGGGCGCCGTCGAGGAAGGCGTACACCCGTGCCCCCACGATTTCCGCCGCCAGGGGGGAAGGCTCGACGGTTTCCCGGGCGGTCACGGCGATGTTCCCGGTCTCGATGCCGCGGAGCACGGCTTCCAGGCCCTCGATGTCCATGGCTTCCCGGAGGCAGT
>Ga0256839_1002506_pt1 | contig 20332 bp, 21 predicted proteins | sample 354166metaG_FD_185968 | JGI IMG/M metagenome (GOLD analysis project Ga0256839, IMG submission 185968) | Hydrothermal vent microbial communities from Mid Atlantic Ridge, Atlantic Ocean - 354-166 | ecosystem: Environmental > Aquatic > Marine > Hydrothermal vents | place: Atlantic Ocean: Mid... | reverse complement strand
TGTCTCAAAGTAGGACTTGATATGTTTTTTTAGTGCCTTGGCGACTTCGAAATCTGCAGCATTTTCATACAGTAGTTCCTCGATCTCTCTTTTCAGTTTCTCCACTTATACACTCCTAAACAATTAGTGATATAATACCGAAATTTACAATAGAGCTTTCCAAAAATAGTAATTGTATTTTGTGCCAAGTACTCCGGCAGTCACGAACGCAAGCGCCCTACGGGTTGAGCGCTCCTTTGTCGCACTTGACACAAAATACTTTGATACAGGAGAGCTTATGAGGAAAAATACAAGATGGATCTCATAAACAAAGTACGCAACCGTGAACGCCTGAGCCAAAGCGAGGGCGAAGCACTCTATGATCTCGATCTCTATACGCTGGGGGAACTGGCTGACGAGATACGCAAAGAGAAGTACGGCAACAAAAGTTTCTTCAATATCAACCGCCATATCAACCCCACCAATGTCTGTGCCGATGTCTGCAAATTCTGTGCCTACTCCGCCAGCCGCAAGAACCCCAACCAGTATACGATGAGCCATGATGAGATCCTGCGTATCGTAGAGAACTCCGTTGCCAACGGTGCCAAAGAGATGCATATCGTCTCTGCGCACAATCCCAACGACGGGGTCGAGTGGTATATGGGAGCTTTTCGAAAGATCAAAGAGCGTTTTCCCGATGTGCATGTCAAGGCGATGACCGCTGCGGAGGTGGATTTCCTGCATCGTGAGTACGGTCTGAGCTACGATGAGGTACTTGACAGGATGATCGAAAGTGGTGTGGACTCTATGCCCGGCGGGGGTGCGGAGATCTTCGATGAAGAGGTACGGGAGTATCTGTGCAAAGGCAAAGTCACCTCCGACCAGTGGCTTGAGATACACCGTAAATGGCACGAGCGGGGCAGAGAGTCCAACGCCACGATGCTCTTTGGTCATGTAGAGAGCAGGGCACACCGTATCGACCATATGCTGCGTCTGCGTGATCTTCAAGATGCCACGGGCGGGTTCAACGCCTTCATCCCGCTGGTCTATCAGCGTGATAACAACTTTCTGCGGGTAGAGGCGTTCCCTTCAGGACAGGAGATCCTCAAGACCTACGCCATCAGCCGTATCCTGCTGGACAATATCCCGCATATCAAAGCCTACTGGGTCACTGCCACAGTCAATCTCGCACTCATCGCTCAGGAGTTCGGTGCGGATGATCTGGACGGAACGATCGAGAAGGAGTCCATCCAGTCCGCTGCGGGTGCCGCCTCCGCACACGGCATGAACCTCGATGATTTCGTGGCGATGATTAAAAACGCCGGTTTCGCTCCTATTGAGAGAGATAGCCTCTACAACGAACTGAAGGTTTATTGAGCTTAGAACGCCATTTTGATGACGAGATCGGAGAAGAGGATATCCTCCACCGGTGACATCATCCCATACCACTTGAATCCGTAACGGTCGTTGTAGCCGTGCGCAACGGTTTTGATGCCGTAGTTGCGTGTCAGTGACACACCGTCGGCACGGCTGCTGAAGATCATGACATTGTCGATGCTCTTGAGATGATTGAAGAGATGTAGGTAGGCTTTGACATTGAGCATCGCCGCTATTTTAGGGCTTCTACCGTAGAGTGCATGGACATAGTAAGTTCCCCTCTCTTCAACACCGCAAAAGTCGTTCTCTCTAAGGTCGAACTCGCTGCGTCGGTGGTGGGCGATCTCCTCTGCGACACGATTTTTGATCTTGAACATCACCATATGTCCCAGATGCTGCCTCTTACGTTCGGCGATGACAGCGAAGGTAGTAGGCAGGTCGCACCACCTCCCCATCTGCGCATAAGAGGGTATGTAATAATGGGTGACATTGGTGGCGATCTCTATGTCGACAAGATGCTCGATATGTGTTTTTTTATCTGCGTAGTCATGCAGCGTATGGAACCGTGGCGCCATGGCACCGCGGTGCTCGGGTAGGTTGCCGATAAGATACTGGTAGTTCTGGCTGAAAACCTGGCTCAGTGGTGTGTAGAGTGCCTCATAGCGTGTGCGCATCAACTCGGCACACACTTCCGCCTCGAACGCATGATTCTTTTGGAGATAGTGCAGTATTAGTCGTTTCTTCTTCAGACTTGGTGCTGTCGTCCCTGTTTCCCATCGGCTCAGTGTGACGGTATTGAGCGATTGGAATTCCACTGATATCTGTGAAAGCGATGAGGCAAGCTGTTGTTGTGTCATACTGTTGTTTTTACGAAATGTATACAGTAGCTGACCGATCGGACTCAAGGTGCTTTCTCCTTATGTAAATATATCATACATATTGTAGCATTTGTATAGGTATTCTATGCTTGCGGATCTATTTCAATATGAAATCAGAGATACCTATTCTGAATAAGTTATCAAATATATTATTTATTTGTTAAACAAATGATAATTTTTAAGCGCTATAAGGATATTTCATAGAGTTATAAACAAAGATACCTTATGCTTTGGGACATCATTACGATGACAAAGGATACGAAATGAAACGAACACTGAAGATAGTGGCGATAGTGCTATTTTCGGGAATGGTATTCAACGGTTGCAGTGGAGATAGTTACAGTGCACCAAGCAACAATACCGATCCCATAGCACAGGAAGCGATGCATGATGCTGCGGCTCAGCTGAGTGCACAGGATATTAAAAATATCAACAACCTCAAATAAACACAAGGAGAACACTATGACAAAGAGAACACAACTGACACTGGCGGCGATTGCGGCATTGGCACTGGCATTCTCAGGATGCGCAAGCACGGCTGAGAGTATGAGGGCACAGGGGTACGGACCCGACTACTCGCAAGGGTATGGAGACGGATGCGACAGTGGGAAAAAAGCGGGTGGCTCTATATTCGATCAGTTCAAGAAAAATGTCGACAAGTATGATTACAACCACAAGTACAGAGAGGGCTGGGATGATGGTTTCAGACAGTGTAAATCCGAAGAGAAGCAACTGTTGAGAAGCATTGAAGATGCTCAGCGTGATCAGGCGATCAGAGATAGCGGCAGATACAGATATTAGGAAGAGTGAACAAGATGGAATCCTTCAAGCGCTATTTTCTGAATGTGCTCAAGCACAAATATGCGATGTTTGAAGGCAGAGCATCGCGAAGTGAGTTCTGGTACTATACGCTCTTTTACTTCATCATCTCGTTTACGGCGGGAATGATCGATGTTTTTCTCATCAATCCAATGCTCGGGATGCCGGTCAGTCAGGCTGGAACGGGCGGATTGCTTCAATTCGCAGTAGCGTTGGCGCTGTTGGTTCCCACACTTGCCATCTCCGTGCGCCGTCTGCACGACATCGGCAAGAGTGGATGGTGGCTGCTGATCGTTCTCATTCCCATTGTCGGAGTGCTCGTGTTGCTCTACTTCTATGTGCTTGACTCGCAGATAGGACCCAACCGGTACGGTTCCTCTCTAAAGAGCCTATAGTGCCTAAAGCCACACTTTTTGCCTCTGCACTTTTGTTTGCTCTGAACACGCTTGGCAGTGCAGGCGATATTGTAGGCAAAAAGGCAGATGTGCTTCAGGCAGTGAAAGCTTTTGACAAAAGCATCAAAGAGGATGCCTTTGTCTACAAGATGGCGGCACTCTCCTCCGAGAACAGCTGCCTCTCTCCGGTGGTCTATCTCACCGGAGGCAGCGGTTACTGCGGTACGGGAGGATGTACGCTCTTGATGTTCGGATGTGCTAAAGAGGGCTACAGGCTTCTTGGTGCTACCTCCGTTGCCTTCCCTCCGGTCTATGTTGCCAAAAGCAGTACGAAGGGTTATCACGGTATGAAGGTAGCACTTAAAGACGGTACACTGGTCGTGTTGAAATTTGACGGCAAGAAGTACTTTTCAAATGCATCCGTGGCACCCAAACACCGGACGATACGCTTCTGATGGATGAGGGATTTGTCTTTCCCTGATCCATATACCTAAACTTCCTGTCTTGGAAGCGTAACTGCGATAGACTTTTTCATTTTTTGATGATGAAGGCAGAAAAATTCAAATACCTACAAAAGGATAAAGATGATGAGACGGAGTATGTTGCTCTTTCTTGGAGCGATTGGTATGGTATGGGCAGGATGCGAGATACACATCGCCCACAGCGAACACGATGACGGACGCTACACGCTGGTGCTTGAGCACGACAAAGGGTGTGAGATACTGATGGATCACAACGCCAGTCATATCTTGCTGGTCGCCAAACCGTACGAGCGGAACGAAACGGTGCAGACCCCGCCTGAAGGGAAGGAGAGCGACAAGATCCTCGCCCTTGCCAAAAGCAAACTGGGCGACCCCTACGCACCTGCCAAAGCGGGGCCGAAGAGTTTCGACTGTTCGGGATTTGTCTACTATGTCTTCACCCATAACGGCTACACCATCCCGCGCACCTCGCTGCAGCAGTCCAAGGCGGGAGAGAAGCTCAGTAGAGAGCAGATCCGCCCGGGTGACATACTGGCGTTCGACACCCACGAGAGGGGACATGTCAACCATACGGGGATCTATCTTGGAGAGGGAAAGTTCATCCATGCCTCTTCGGGCAAGGCGTACAGTGTGACCATCTCCGAGCTTGACAAGGGTTTCTACAAAGAGAAGTTCCGCTGGGGTGTGCGCATCTCTCCCAAACATTACACAAAGAAAGGCAACAAACAATGAAACATCTTCTGCTTCTGCTTGGCATCATGGCGGCGGTATGGGCACAGCCCCAACCGCTCAAAACTGAAAAGAGCCTCCATATAGGTACGCTGGAGAACGGCTTTGCCTACACCATCGTTCACAACGAAAAACCCAAAGAGAAGGTCGAGATACGACTGCTGGTGGGTGCGGGCTCTTTGGAGGAGACGGAGGATCAGCGCGGCTTTGCACACTTTGTGGAGCACATGGCGTTCAACGGTTCGCACCATTTTGCCAAGAATGACCTTGTCTCCTATTTCGAGTCGATCGGTATGCGTTTTGGCGGCGATCTCAATGCCGAGACCAACTTCGAGTGGACGGAGTACAAGCTCTCCATACCACTGGAGAAGGATCACTTCGACAAAAGCCTCACCATCGTGCGCGACTGGGCGGACGGGCTCAGCTTCAAGCCCAAAGCCTTCGAGGATGAGCGCGGTGTCATCCTCTCCGAACTTCGGATGCGCGACAGCGTGGGGCTGCGGCTCTGGAAAGCCTCCGTACCGCTCTACTTTGGGGATTCGCGCTATGCCAAACGACTCACGCAAGGGGACAAAGCGGTGCTCCGCCACGGCACGCTGGCACGGGCGAAAGCCTTTTACGACACCTGGTACCGTCCCGACCTGATGCATCTGGTTATCGTAGGCGATGTCGATGTCAACCGTACCGAAGCGCTGATCAAAGAGAAGTTCGCTTCGCTCAAATCCAAAGTAGAGACACCTCTAACGGGCAGGACGATCGCTGAAGACAATACGACGCGCATCTTCTCACTCACCGACAAAGAGTTGACGGGTAATCTGCTTAGCATCATCTACCGCCTGCCCGCTCACGGCATGCGTACCGAAGCGGACAAACGGCGCTCACTTACCGAACAGCTGATGCTGCTGCTCTTTGGACTGCATGCGGAGGAGTATGCGCAGCGACCCGACCCCAAAGCGCAGGAGATCACCTTTAGCCGCAGCAACGATGCCGCGACCCGTCGCAGCATCGAGTTTAGCGCCTCATACCGCAACGGAGAGGGGATTGCCGCGCTCAAAGCACTTGACGGACTGCTGGAGAGCTTTGCGACCTACGGCTTCTCCGAGGCGGATCTGGCACTTACCAAGAAAAAGGTGCGCGCCGAGGTGGAGAAGGCGCATGCCCAGCTCTCCAACCTTCGCTCCGAGCAGATCGCCCAGGGGGTGGTCACTGCGCTCAAGTACGGCAATGTCTATCTCGACTACGACTATGACTACCGGCTGACCCTGAAAATGCTGGACAGTATCACGCTGGCAGAGGTGAACAAAGCATTTCAAACACTGGTACAGACACCGGACAGAAGCATCCGCTTCATCGATGCCACAGGAAAAAAATATGCGAAAGATACCGTGATGCAGGTACTCAAGCAGGCGATAAAGGAGGCAAAAGATCTTTCCAAAGACCGTAAACTCCCCAAGAAGCTTCTGCCTCAGCCCCCAAAAGCGGGAAAGATCGTCCAACACTCTTATGACAAACAGTTCGGTATCCATCATTACCGTCTGGAGAACAATATCACCGTCGATTTCAAACCCACACGGTTCACCAAAGGCAAAGTGCTGATGGAGGCATGGAGCCCCGGGGGTACATCGGTCGTCAGCGATGCCGACTTTGTGCAGCTTCGCCATGCAGTGGAGTGGATAGAGCGCTCTGGAGCAGGGGAGTACACCGTACCGCAGCTGCAGCGGATCCTTGCCAACAAATCGTTCCGGCTTACGACCTACATCGAGCGTTTTGGTGAAGGGCTCAAGGCGCAGAGCGACAGCAGCGATCTGGAGAGCATGTTCGAGCTGCTCTACCTGAAGCTGACCGCCCCCAGACTCGACAAGACCCTCTTTGAAAACGCCAAAAAACAGACCGAGGCGTACCTTGCTCAGGCGGAGCGGAACCCTGACTACCGCTTCGCCAAAGCGCTGGTGGCGTTCTACTACTTCAACAACCCCAGGCTGCGTCCCGAGAGTAAGGATGAACTTGCTCAGCTTTACCCTGCCAAGATGCTTGCCGCCTATAAAGCGCGCTTTGCCGACATGAACCACTTCCACTTCGTCATCGTAGGCGATGCGACCCCCGAGCAGGTAGAGAGCCTACTCACCCGCTACCTTGCCAATCTTCCTACTCAGTCAAGGAAAGAGTCCTATAAAGCGGAGCCGTTCCCCTACAAAAAGGGCGAGCAGACCTTCACCAAAGCACTGGGCAACGAACCCCGCACCAAGGTGACCCTCCGCTACCATGCCGATATCGCCTACAGCCCCAAAACGAAGCTGACACTCGACGCCTTGACCAACATTCTGCAGATCCGTCTGCGCAACACCATCCGCGAGAAGCGCTCGGGGGTCTACGCCATCGAGATGGGAGATGAGATGATCCGAGAGCTTCAAAAAGACGCTTCTTTGGAGATCCGTTTCGACACCGCACCCAAGCGTGCCGATGAGCTCATTGCCGCTACGCTCAAAGAGATCGACCGTCTGCGTAGTGAAGGCGTGAGCAATACGGAGCTGGAGGCGTACAAACGGCAGATCGGCGTGATGTACAAGAGCGCCAAGGTCGACAACGCCTTCTGGCTGACGATGATGATGGATCACCACCGCTACGGCCTGCCGTTGGAGCTCATCACCGATCTGGAGAAGCTGACGGGAAGCATCACTACTGAGGATATCAAAGAGATGGCAGGGCAGATCTTTGGCAGTGACAGGCTGATCGCGGAGCTCAAGCCTGTGAAGAGGTGATAATATTGAAAAATATTATCACTGAGTACGGTTACTCCGTCAAATAATGATAAACTTGATATTTTTTTCTCCCGATCACTTGACATATTAACAAAAAGATCCTACCATACGGCATTCTAAAATTAAACAATAAAGGAAACACAATGAAAAAATTGACACTTTCACTTGCAGCAGTAGCGGCAATGGGTACATTCGCAGTAGCGGGTGGTGACATCGCACCGGTAGAGCCGGCAGTAGAGACTCCGGTAGAGACTCCAGTCGTTGCACCGGTAACGGATGCAGGATTCTATGTGGGTGGTGGTTATTCACTGCTTAGCTCTGACTCTAAAATTAAACTTGACAACAATAGCGATCTTGGTGCGGACTACAGTGCACTTATGCTGCAGGCCGGATACAAAGTCAATCAGTATGTAGCGGTTGAAGGTAGATACTGGATTGGTCTCAGTGATAAAGCATTTGACCTTGACAATATAGGTCTTAGTCGATTTGATCACAATGCAGATGCGTGGGGAATCTATGTAAAACCAATGTATCCTGTAACCGATGCCCTGGATGTCTATGCGTTACTTGGTTATGCTAGTGCCACTGCTAAGGGTATTACATTGCGTGATGGTAGTAGTTTTGATATGGATGCAGACGGTTTCTCTTGGGGTCTGGGAGTAGCCTACTCCTTTACAGACAACTGGTCTGTCTTCTTTGACTATGTTGACTTCCAAGATGACACGATCACTAATACGGCGCGGAATGGCAAAGAGTTCACGTTTGATCATGCATTCGCTTCTTGGAACTTCGGTGTCACTTACAAGTTCTAATCCTCCCTTCCAAACCCTCGGGTTTGGAAACTCTTGTCTCTTTTAAATCCTTTTTCGTTTTATCGTTCTCTCATGTACACTAAATTGCTTTCCCAGTCTTGCCAACTTTATTCTATATTATGTTGTCGATTGTTGTATGATTTGTAAACAAGGAGTCCGTGTGCCGGCATGAAGTAGCGTGTTATGAAAGTTTTGGTGTGTATCAAGAAGGGGAAAGACGACTGCCTGAGGATCGCAGCGTCATTTCGTTGCGATCAGTCTCTGATCTCTTTGCAGACAAATGTGTGACCGTGGTAGAGAAGCGTCGCTTCACCGTGGTGCTCCCAGAAGCTGATACCCTTGCCCTGATATTTGGCGCCGCTGCCCGAATGGGAAATGCTCAAACGCTGGCGTACCGGCTTGCTCTTGTACTCGAAGCTCAAGGAAACAGAGGGAGTGTTGCCTTCGTGAAAGGTCGCAGTGAGTGTATCGAGTTCGAAAGTGTTGCACTGATACGCCACTTGGCAGTTGGTACCGCCCGAAGTAGCAGGTTTTTGACTGCCCGAATAGGCCTGTCCTCTCATATGAAGCTCGTCGATGCGCTTGAGGTAGGAGGAGGCGAGGCAGTGGTCGAAGTCGGAGGAGGTGATGCAGGCGTTACGCTCTTTGATCCAGCGCTTCTGGTCGCCTTTGGGGAGGATATCTTTGACCTTTTTGTAGACACCGTACATCTCTCTGTCCAGCCCGGAGAGATAGCTGCTTTGGCAGATCCGCTTCTCGACGGTGGTCGTGGCCTTGTGGCAGTTGAATGAGGGCGATCCGGCATAGACAAGCAGTGTCGATCCCAGAAGCGATAGAAGTAGGGTTTTTTTCATGGTATTCCTTTTGGATTGAGATGTTTCCAAACGATACCAGAATGGTTTAGCTATGTCAATATCACTTTTGACAAAGCGATGAGATAATGGTGGAAGTGTGGGGATATTTCATCAACCTTTGGATAGACTAAGTAAAACATAAAAAAGGAATCATCATGGAACTTGTACTTGGCATGATCATACTTGTTATCTGGATCTGGGCGCTTATTGATATTCTCAAAAGCGACTTCAAAGACTCTATCAACAAACTCATCTGGCTTGCGGTGGTCTTTGTGCTTGGACCGCTGGGTGTGCTGCTCTACTATTTTATCGGAAGAGGACAGAAAGCGTGAGGGTCTGGTTCACCACGCATATTTTACCCCATAAATTATCAAGTTGGAATGCATAAAATTTTAATCTGATAAATATCTTTCTTTTTTCATTTCCTTTAAATCTTTCTATTTGATTTTTTGTTATACTCGGTACGAAAATTCAATCGATAGGATGGTAAAACAATGAAAAAATTGACAACAATGACATTGGTGGCGTTGAGCCTTGCAACTTTCAGTAGTACGGTATCAGCGGTAAGCTTTGATTGTGCGGAGGCATCTAATCCGACAGAGAGTGCGATCTGTCAGGAGCCTGAGCTTCGTCGTCTCGATGATCGGCTTGCACACGCATACCGCAGGGTGAAGCATGTCAGTGGTGTCAAAAAAGAGCAGCGTGACTGGATCAAGTATAGAAACAGAGAGTGCGGCGGTAACTTTTACTGTCTGAAAGATGTGTTCAAAAAACGCATCGGGGAGCTGGAGCGACGGCATGCATCGGGAGGTGCAGGCGGGTCGACCGGATCTGCGCATCATGGCAAGGTTTTCTCTCCAGACCGTGGTGTCGTGTGTGACAGAGTCGGCAAGTTCTGTGCGGACTATCAGGGGATTGCCGTGGGGCTTACGAGAGAGTATTTCGGTGACGCTGCAGCGAACAAATGGAGTAAGCATATGACCAAAAACTTCGACAAAAGCCGTTTCACCATGAGCAACGGTGTCCACTGTGATACCAATGTACAGAAGTGTTACACCAATAAATTTAAAGATGCCGTTTCACAACAGTGGACCAAGCATCTTTTTCTGGATAGGTACTAAAATTCTATGAAAAAGAGCACTCTATCTACCATTTTAGTGTTATCGTTCTTTACGCATATGGTCGTGGCTGAAACACTGACACCCGCGCAGGAGCAAGCCAAAAAAGGCGATGAGGCCAAAGCAGCCAAGATCAAAGCGGCTATGGAAAAAGCAAGTCAGCATCTCACTGCTAACGACAAAGGCAGAGGATGTTTTGACATGGGTATGGTCGAAGACTACAATACCCTCTCAAACAGCAACTTTGAACTGGGTGACTTCGATGCTGCCATTGAGTGGGGGTTGCGTGCCCTGAAGGTGCAGATGAAACTGCTCAAAACAGATGACCCCGCACTGGCGGACGCCTATGCAGATATGGGAAACAAATATTATATGCACAAAGAGAACCCTACTGCTCTTCTCTATCTGAATAAGGCGTTAGAGATCTATGGGAAGAGCCCCAAAACCGATCCGCTCAAGATCGCCAATACCTACGAGCTTATCGCTTCTATCTTCATAAACCTGGGTGACTACGAAAAGTCACTGATATACGCCCAGAAATGTCTGGCGTTGCGACAGAAGCATTTGAAAAAAGAGGATGAGGCGCTCAAAAGAGCTGTAATGAACATCGACTTCCTCAAGGAAGAGATCAAAACACAAGGATGTAAGAAATGACCAAGCTACTCAAACGGACACTGATCCTCTCTCTGCTCTGTGGCACTGCGGCAATGGCGGAAGCGGACGGCCCGGACTTTTTCAAAGTCACCGGTGTCGCTGCAGGGGATACCCTGAGGATCCACAAAGAGCCTTATGCGAAGTCAAAGGTCGTAGGCGAGATAAGCTTCAGAGGCGACTGCCTGAAAAACCTCGGATGCAGAGGTGGACTGACACTTAATGAGTCTATGAATCTGTCGGAAAAAGAGAAAGCTGAGATTACCAAAAAGCGCCCCAAATGGTGCAAGATCGCCTTTGACGGTGTCGAGGGTTGGGTCTTTGCCCGCTATATCACAGAGATCAGATGTAGAGAGGAGATCCGTCCGTAATCTACATGCAGAGGAGGGGGTATCTTTTTGTATCCTAAAATATTATTTACATTTCTGTAAGGCTTGGCTCGCCCGTCCGTTTATCAGGGCTACATATCCATTTTTCTTTGGGGTCGGTGTTTTCGATCTCTATCCAGCTGTAGCCTTTATAGGTAGAAACAGGGGATTTTTTCGTATCGAACAAGATGGCTACGAGAAAATCCGATGAGGGGAGTCATCGATCTTGTGTTTTGATCCATCGCCAGTAGACGAAGATACCGTAAAGCAATGCAGGCAGACCGACACTGAGCCCGACTGAAGTGGAGAGTATGCCAGTTTCTTGGTGTTTGGTCGTCTCTTGAAGGACGAAGAGTGCGAAGTCCCAGAAGCCATGCAGGATCATCAGTGGCCAGATAGCGCCCAGTCTCAAACGCAGTGCGGCATACAAAAACCCCATCGCTCCCGCATGAATGACTTGGTAGAGCGTCTGATCGAACGGCGCTCCCTGAAACAGGTTGACAAAATGAAACACTCCAAACAGGAGTGCGGTGAGAATGACGGTAAAAAGTGGGGTGAATTTGGTGCTCAGCCCGTAAAAGAGTGCACCCCTGAAGACACCTTCCTCGACAAAGCCAAGCATGAGTATCACGGCGATGAGTGAGAGCAGCTGCATGGGCGAATCGAAACCGAGCAGCCACTTTTGTGAACCCTCATCCAGCCATGTACCCGTAAGGATGAGCAGCGAGATGGCAAGAATAGGCAGCAGGAATTTCATCCCGCCTTTTTTCACGGCGACAAAGCCGATCTGCTTCCACCATCCAAGTAGACCGATGATCAAAGCGAGCGCAAGTGAAGTGATAAGCTCGGATTTCCACATCTTGATCGCGCTTTCGATGCCTTGAATGCCTTTTGCATGCGGGTCCATCTGGGTAAAAAACATCGGTACGACAAACCATAAGCCATAAAGCAGCACAATGAGAGAGGCGGCAAGCAGTGGGTTTTGTTTTAGTCTATTCAGCATCATCACTCCTTTTTTAAGTGCAAAATCATAGCACGGTACACTTGAGCATTTCGCTTTTTTGATCAAAATAATAGCAAAATTATCATCTTGTTTCACGACTCTTTTTTATATGATAAATAGTGGTATATGTCTACTCTTTTTTACTTCTTTATTGTTATGCTTATGTACTAATATTCAGGATGATTTATGAAAAAACATAGGTACATACTTCCCCTGTTAGCGGCTGGTACTCTGCTTCTCTCTGCGTCAGAGAGCAATACGACAAGCTATCGAGAGAACTTCTATCAGGCGGTTAACAAGCCCTGGATAGAGAGCCATACCATTCCCGACGATCGGGGAGCGATCGACTCCTTTACGGAGGTGGGCGATCTCTATCTGGACAATGCGAAGGCTCTGATAAAGAGACTATTGGAGAAACAGCAGCGCACGGCGGATGAAGAGCGGATCGTTGCCTACTATAAAAGCTATATCGATATGAAAGGGCGCAACGCCAAAGGCATCACACCCCTCAAGCCGATGCTTGAACAGATCGATGCGCTCAGGACACAAGAGGACCTGACAACGCTTTTGGTGGAGTGGTCTGAGAAAGGCCTGCCTGTCCCTTACGGTTTCGGTTCCCAGCAAGACCCCTATGATGCGACCCGTTATCTACTTGCGATGGGGCAGTCGGGCATGGGGCTGCAGAAGAAGTATTATGACGATAACAGCAGCGCAAGCATCAAAAAACGAAAGAACTACACGAAGTACCTGCGTGATGTGCTCACCTTGGCGGGCGTCACCGATGTCAACCGAACCGTTGCCAACGCCATGAAGCTCGAAACGGCGCTTGCCAAAGGCGCCTTCTCGGTCATTGAGATGCGTGATCCGAAGAAGACGATCAATATTATGGACTACGGTACGCTTAAGAAGATGCTGCCCGCACTCGATGTAGCGCGTTTGTTTAAGCGACTCGGCTACCCCAAAACGCTCAAGATCAATATGCTCACACCGCGATACTTCCAGTCGCTCAATACACTGCTTCAAACAGTACCCATAGAGGTGTGGAAAGATTACCTTCGGGCACGGTTGCTCAGCGGTTTTGCCGCCTCGCTGAGCGAACCCTTCGTGCAGGCGGGCTTGCGTTACGGGATCGCCGAGGGGATGTCCACCAAACTAGAACCGCTTGAAGTGCGTGCCATCCGACGCATAGACGCTTCGGCGCTCAACTTCCTCTTTGGCAAGCTCTATGTAGAGACCTATTTCAACGAGGCGATCAAGAAAAAAGTCGAGACGATCCTGGAGGCGATCCTTCAGAGCTATCGGGAGGCTATTGCCGCTACGCCGCGTTTCAGCCCCGAAACCAAGAAAACGGCACTCCAAAAGATCGAGAAGATGGATTTTCGTATCGCCTACCCCACAAAGTGGCATGACTACAGCGGCGTAACGCTCAAAGAGGATGACCTCGTCGGCAATCTCCTGGCGCTGCAGCGTTACAGCATCGCTCGCGATACGCAAAAACTGATCAGAGGGACGGTAGACAAAGAGATGTGGGAGGGGCTTCCTCCCCAGGAGGTCAATGCCTACTACAGCGCATCGGACAACCGCTTTATCCTGCTTTCGGGTATCCTCAACCCGCCCTTTTTCGACATGAACGCTTCCGATGCCGCCAACTACGGAGGGATCGGTCTGGCGATCGGGCATGAGATCGGACATGCCTTTGACCGTAGGGGTGCGCAGTTCGATGAGAACGGTGCCTTCCGCAACTGGTGGACGCCCAAAGACCTTGCCGCTTTTGAAGCGCTCAACAAAAAGCTTATCGCTCAGGCCAACGCCTATGAGATCGTACCGGGGGTGCATGCCAACGGCAAGCTTCAGGTGACCGAGATCGCCGCAGACCTCTCCGGAGCGGAGATCGCGCTGCAGGCCTATCTCAATACGCTAAAAGAGGACAACGCCTCCAAAGCGCAGGGAATGCGTGAGTTTTTCATCCAGTATGCCAAGGCGTGGCACGCCAAGATGCGTCCTCAGGTTCTCATCATGCTCAACGACTCCGATGCGAACCCCGTACCGGAGTACCGCATCAACGGCACGGTACGCAATATGGAGGCGTTTTACCAGGCTTTTGGCGTCAAGCCCAGTGACGGTATGTATCTTCCACCCAAAGAGCGGGTGAAATTTTGGCAGTGAACATCAGATAAAGGAGAATGATAGATGACTATTCAAAAAATCTCGTCGGTTTTGCTCTTGAGCCTCTCGATGCTCGCAGCGAACCCCGCACAAACACCCACGAAGACGATCGATATCCCTGCAGTCGTAACGCAGGCGGTCAAGAACTACTCTCACGAGAACAACGATACCGGTATATTGATGCTTTTTGCCAAAGGCGACAAACGCGTCAAAGCTGCGGCGGGGCTGGCGGACAGAGAGAGCAAGCGCCCCATCAGGACCGACGATCTATTCGAGATCGGCAGTGCGAGTAAGGTCTTTACCGGTGTGGCGATCTTTCAGCTGATCGAGGAGGGGAAACTCTCGCTGGATACCAAGCTGAACACCCTCTACAAAGAAGGGGAGATCACCAAACTTGCCAATTACAAGGGCAAGAACTATTGGGACGAGGTCACGGTGGGGATGCTGCTGCAGCATACAAGCGGTTTTGTCGACTATTTCAATGTCTACGGAGACGACAGCAAAGCACTAGAGATTCTCGGAGGCAAGGGAAAACACTACAATTTCGAGAAGCTGATTCACCTCTCCGTCGAACACGGTGATGCCAACTTCAAGCCGGGCGAGAGGTTCAAATACTGCAATACCGGCTACATCATCCTTGGCGATATCATCAGCAAAGTCAGCGGGATGGACTGGCACGACTACATCCAGACACATATCCTCGACAAAGTGGGGATGAAGCACACCTACTTCGGCACACGCATCCCCCAAAAGCTTCGTGATACCATGCCCAAAGGCTATTTTGCCTCCAAAGAGGCCTATATGCCTCCTTCCCTGGCAGATTCGGCGGGAGAGATCATCTCGACGCTGGACGATCTGGCCGACTTCATGCAGGCGTGGGGCAGCGGCAAGCTCTACAGTAAAAAAGAGACGCTTCAGACTCAGCTGACCCGGGGCTTTCACCTGCAAACCGACAAGTACGACAACATGTACTACGGCTATGCCATTATGAAGATTGAAAACTTTTACGGTCACGGCGGACAGACGCTCGGCTTTCAATCCTACATGGCGATCGATCCCAAAACGGATGTGGTCTATGTGATCGGAGTCAACGACTCACAGGTGCTGAGCCTGAGCCTCTTTTGGGGGTTGTCTGGGGCGAAGCCGCATCTCGCTTCCGGAGAATGATTGGGATGTTTATGTCAGGGGAAGTGGGGTACATAACTCTCTGCCCCTTTATTGTTTTGGCATCCTGTGGACATCAAGGCAAATCCGACGACAAAAAGTGAGAGTAGTGCTTGTTTCATTACAGTACCCCCCATCCATCTAAGTACAACGACTATGACCACTACGGTAAACGCCGTATAGACAAGATTCATTATCATGAGTTTACTCCTTTACAATAACTCACATTAGATAATACATATTTTATGGATAATGTAGATATCATTTTAAAATATGGAATGTATCAAAAGTGATATGAATAGAGGCTGTACGGATGCTATCTCTCTGTTTTCATCTTTTTTTGTTAAGCTATACGCATACTAAACCTTGATAGGAGTTTCTATGAAACATACACTTGCTGTCCTCTCTCTTGCTGCCTTGACGACCTTGTCATTGCCCGCTTCTTCAGGTAAGAACAACAACACCGTAGCAGCATTGGATAAAGGTGATGCGATTTTCCCTATGGAAGGGAATAGGGGGATCGATGTGGAACATTATGATCTCAATATCACATGGGATGCTGTTTCGGGGAGGATACAGGTTGTAGATACGATGAAGATACGCAGCACCGATACCTTGTCGCGCTTCTCGCTGGATCTGCACGGACTTACAGTCGATTATGTAGAGATCGATGACAAAGCTGTGGACTTCATGCGAGAAGGGGACAAGCTGCTCATCACGCCCTCCAAACCCATTGGCAAAGGTTCGGTATTTGGCGTAAGCGTTCGCTACCACGGAGTACCCGATCCGATCAAAGAGAGTGTGACCGGCGGCTGGGTCAAGCGGGGTGACGGGGTCATTGCGGTCAACGAGCCCATCTCGGCGAAGAACTGGTACCCCTGCAACAACCTTCCCATCGACAAAGCGACCTACGCGTTTCATATCACGGTGCCCAAAGGCTTTGATGTTGTCTCCAACGGCAAACCCTCAGCCCCCATAGAGACAAACGGTACCCTCTCGTACACCTTCTCACCCAAAGCGCCCATCACCTCGTACGGCACAATGGTGCATATCGGTCATTTTAATGAGGAGAATCTCACGACACAAAGCGGTATTCCTCTTTACAATTACTATGAGCAAGGTGTAGATGCCAAAGCAAAATCGGTCTTTGCCAAGCAAGAGGAGATACTGGATTATTTCGCTTCGCTCTTTGGCGCCTACCCTTTTGCGACCGCCGGGGTTGTGGTGATGAAAGAGCAGAGCGCACTGGCGTACGAGACACAGACCCGTGCGACCTTCGGAGCGGGTACGAGTGAGCAGAAGTTCGCCCATGAGCTTGCCCATCAGTGGTTTGGCGATGCAGTTTCGATCACGGACTGGAAGGAGACCTGGCTCAAGGAGGGCTTTGCGACTTATGCAGCGGCACTTTGGATGGCACACAGGGATCGGGACTATATGAAGCAATGGGTCAAGGGCAGCTACGAGTCGATGATGGGCATCGCACATTATCCCAAGAAAAATCTCAAAGAGCTCTTTGGCTTTTTTGAGATCAAGGAGCGCAAGATGAGCAAAGCGGAAGTCAAAGCGCTCATCGATCTGGGCATGCACGGTAAGAGCGATTTCAAAGAGATGAAGAACGCCCTTGCTCTGATACCCAAAGAGGGGATATCCAACTATCAACTTGATGCAGTGCTTGCCAAGGTCTCTTTCGATCATTTTGCGCTCACTTTCAAGCAGGCGCAACGCTTCAACGAGATCGTCAGCGGAAAAAAGATCAATGATCCCCGATCGTTTGAAGAGATCGTCGCCGTACTTGCCAAAGCACCCAGAAGCGTCTCATCTCTTGAGGAGATCTATGGCGGTGGCACCTACACCCGCGGTGCACTGGCACTGCACGCTTTGCATCTCAAAGTAGGCGACAAGACCTTCTTCAAGATCCTGCGTACCTATCTCAAACGCTACATGAACGGCAATGCCGACTCGAACGACTTCATCGCCGTAGCGCAGAAGGTCAGCGGAGAGAACCTTCAGACATTTTTCAAAGGATGGCTGGAGGATACACTGATACCGGACATGCCGGAGTATGGACTCTTTTTTAAGAACTATAGTCTGTAAACTCTCTATCGCGGCAGGGTTTAGTAACAGTTCGCTATAATACTACCCATTGAACTTGGGAGTATTCTCCCGTAAGGAGCATGGCGATGGTGCTGATGATAGACAACTATGACAGCTTCACCTACAATGTTGTACAGTACTGCAAAGAGCTGGGTGCTGACCTGAAGGTGATCCGTAACGACGAGATGAGTATCGATGAGATCAAAGCGTTCAACCCCGAAAAGATCATCCTTTCTCCCGGACCCTCCACGCCGGATGATGCGGGAGTAACACTGGATGTCATCCGAGAGTTTTCCGATACGACACCGATCTTCGGTATCTGTCTGGGACATCAGAGTATCGCACAGGCGTTCGGAGGAGAGGTGATCCGTGCCAAGCAGATGATGCATGGTAAGACCTCTCAGGTCGAGGTAGATACGGATACACCGATTTTCAAAGACATTCCCAAAGAGTTCAGAGCGACCCGCTACCACTCTTTGACAGTCAACAAAGAAAACCTCCCTGAAGCTATCATCCCCACATCCCACAGTAAGGATGATGAGGAGATCATGTCCCTCCAGATCAAGGACAAGCCCATCTACGGTGTACAGTTCCATCCCGAGTCGATCATGAGCGAATACGGTTACGAGATGCTGGAGAACTTTTTGAAATTGTGAAAAAACAGCACTTCCTTTGGCTTCTTGGTGGCTATGTCACAGCCTCCTTTTTCCTTGCATCAACCACCCCGATCACACCACACGAAGCTTATAATCTTTATGAGGGCAGGGGGTTTGTCTCCACATTGATGCAGTGGGGAAATGCGATAGTCCCCGGATTTCTCGGATTACGTATCTTTTTTATTCTTTTTGCTTTTTTAAGTCTGCGTATCTTTTATGAGCTGAGTCAGCGTTATTTTTCCAGACGGGAGGATGTTTATCTTTCGACTGCGCTCTTTATGTTCCTGCCCGGTATTTTGACTGCAACCTCTTTGGCAAATGTCGGGATCATCGTACTGGCACTGGTACTCTTCTTTGTACTTCTGTATGAACGCAAGCACTATACGCTATTGCCGCTCATTATGCTTGCACTCTTCTTTGTCCACGAAGCTTCAGTGATCTTCTTTGTCGCACTCTTTTTTTATGGTATTCGCTATAGGGACAAGCCTATGATTATCGTTTCTGCAGGGTTTATTCTTGCATTTGTCTATCTCTCCAAAGGGATAGAGATAGGCGGGCGTCCATCGGGACATTTTCTGGAGATCTTCGGTCTTTATGCCGCGGTCTTCTCGCCATTGTTGTTCCTTTACTTCTTCTATACGATGTACCGTATCTTGTTACGGGGGAGAAAAACCCTGATGTGGTATATCTCTTTTACCGCACTGGCAGTTTCACTGCTGCTCTCCATACGACAGCGTGTCTATATCACCGATTTCGCACCCTATGTGATGATCTCCACCATTGCGATGGTCGATGTCTTTATGCACAGTCTGCGAGTACGCCTGCCACAATTTCGCAAACGTTATCTACGCGCCTTTTATGTAGTGATAGCAGTATTGACCCTTTCGGTCGGAGCGATCATCTTCCATCAACCGCTCTACTACCTCTCCGGGGACAAAACACATCACTTTGCTGCAAGACTCTATCAGCCGTACGATCTGGCACACTCTTTGCATCAAAAGGAGATCAAGTGTTACGATGCGACAGGACGCAAACAGCTTCAACTTCGTTACTACGGGATAGCCTCCTGTACAGACGTGTTTATTTGGTGAAATACTGTTTCTAAAATACACAATATTTAGACTTTTCTTATCGTTTGGATTAGCCAAACGAAACTTAAAACAACTGCGTGCTACACTTTAGGGAACAAAATTAAAGGAGAACTTGATGGCTCAAAAAGCGATTAGAGAGTATGATGCCAAGTCGATCTTGGCAAGACATTGGGATGTCTACTTCCCGAACTTTAACTACCCGTACCAGACAATATTGGTACAGACCGGTGACGAACTTAGAGAGGCGGCGAAAACGACCCATCCTTGGTTGGCTGAAAAACCTCTCGTTGCAAAGCCGGATATGCTTTTTGGTAAAAGAGGAAAGAACGGACTTGTTCTTTTCAAGGTGAACAAACCGGGTGATGTCACACTTGAAGATGCTGCGAAATGGATCGATGAGAAGCGAGCCGAAAAACAGAAGGTCTATTTCTCTTTTGACGGTGACACACCTACGGGAGAGCCTTCAGAGGACTATCTGACACACTTTATCGTTGAGCCGTTCACACCGCATGAGCAGAAAGAGGAGTACTATATTTCTGCTACTGTTGTCGGTGACGAAGATGTTCTCTATATGTCCGCTGAGGGTGGTATGGAAGTCGAAGAGGGATGGGACGAGAAAGTGACTGAGGTCGCGTTCCCCATCACTGCGACAGAAGAGGAGATCGAAGCAAAGATCAGAGCCAATGTTCCTGCAGATGTGGAAGAGGGTGACAAAGAAGCGTTCGCTGAGTTCGCTATCGGGTTCTTTAAAGCATATAGAGAACTCAACTTCGCATATCTTGAGATCAACCCGTTCGTGCTTCAGGGACAGAATGTCGAACTGCTTGACATGGTCGCCAAACTTGATGACACAGCAGGATTTATGATGGTCGATCACTGGGGTGACATCGAGTATCCTACCGCATTCGGAATGGAAGCGAAGTCTCCCGAAGTAGAA